>Ga0163152_10001976_pt1 | contig 30612 bp, 28 predicted proteins | sample OliLakLV19MP8IB2_FD_148635 | JGI IMG/M metagenome (GOLD analysis project Ga0163152, IMG submission 148635) | Freshwater microbial mat bacterial communities from Lake Vanda, McMurdo Dry Valleys, Antarctica - Oligotrophic Lake LV.19.MP8.IB-2 | ecosystem: Environmental > Aquatic > Freshwater >...
AAGCGGCCAATCCAGCGGGCCGAGGAGAACGTTGACATACCGTTAGCTTCGTACCAGCGTGAGTTTTGCGGTATTGCCCCAAAAGTATCACGCCAGGGCCGAAAATGTCAAAACACAACAGTCGAGTATCCTATTGAGATCTACAGGTAACTGAAAAATCGTGTGCGCTATTGACAGTATCGGGCTCATAACCCGGAGGTCCTAGGTTCGAATCCTAGCCCCGCTACTAAAAGGCCGCCGATTCCAACGAATCGGCGGCTTTTTTTGTACGCTTTAGGAGCAGAGCTCATATCCTGCAGGTCTCAGGTTCACTTCCTAAACGGCGCTGCATTGCTTTCGGTTACCCGAGATTGACGGCTCACGATGTCCCAATACTCCGAAGAAGTTATCAGTGGCCCAGGCGTCTTACAACAAAGAGACGGGCACGCGGGGACGAAAGCGTGATGCCCATACAGGCCAGTTTTGGGCGAAAAGGCTGACGGATGAGAGGGGTAGCCAGCACAGGCCAATCCAGCGGGCCGAGTAGGATGTTGACATAACGTTAGCCTCGTACCAGAGTGAGTTTCGCGGTGCTGCAAAAATTGGCTCTTGACTCGGGCATAAAGAAAGGATAAATTTGTCATACCAATAATTGGTATGATGATAATACAAATAAACGGGAACATATGGTGGATGAACCGTTTGGCCTCAGCCTCTCTAAGCCGATTATCTCGATCAGGGTCTATCAGCAGATCGTCCAGGAAATCCGCGATCTGATTTCACAGCACAAGCTAAAACCCGGCGACCGTCTTCCAACGGAACGGGAGATGGCGGAAAGATTCCGCGTCAGTCGCACATCGATTAGGGCAGCTATTCATACTTTGGATGCATTAGGTCTGATTGAATCCCGCCAGGGTGATGGCACTTACGTTCGCACAAATGAGCTTGATGCCCTGCCAGACACACTCCTGATGGCTCTCCAGTCGAAACGAGAGGCGATAGAAGAAATCCTAACCGCTCGGAAAATCCTGGAGCCCAGCATTGCGGCACAAGCCGCTCAAATGGCCACTCCACAAGATATAGCAGACCTCGAAGATGTGATCCGGCGTCACGAGGAGAAAACCGCCCTTAACGACCCTGGTGTCGAAGAGGATGCTCAGTTTCATCGTATTGTCGCTCGGGCCACTGGTAACACGGTCGTGCTGGAAGTTATGGAGGTGTTAGCCGATGTCATCCGCGAGAGCCGTGAGCTACTGCTCCGATATCAGAGCAGCCATCTGCGGCGCGGCCATCGGGAGATCCTGACGGCGCTCCAGGCGAGAGACTCGGAAGCGGCCCGGCAGGCCATGGTGCGCCACATTGGAGAGGTCGAAGCCGCCTACGGGGCAGTATTCAACCGAAAGGCCAGTTCATGACGGTCGGCCAAACCTCCACCGCCTCGAACCAGAGGCAAAACCGCTCCGGTAAGCAACAGATCCACGTTACGCCACAGCGCGTTGTCAGCCTGGCGCAGGACCTAGTCCGCACCAAGTCCCCGCTGTGGTTCGAATCCGACGTCGCCCGGTTTCTCGCGGCTTACCTACACGGGATCGGCCTTGAAGCAGAGTGGCAGCCAGTCCCGCTGGTCGCTGGTCGGCAAAGCCATCAGGCCATTGCCCGCTGGCGCGGACGGCACCCCGGTCCCAAACTGCTACTGTGCGGGCACCTAGACACAAGTGGGTGGGGTGAAGACATGTATCGGGCCGACAAATGGACGGTACCGCCCTACGAGGGAGTCATCGCAGACGGTTGGTTGTATGGTGTCGGCAGCCTCAACATGAAGGGCGGGGTTGCCGCCATGGTCAGCGCCGTCGAAGCCCTCCGGCAGGCCGATTTTGACCTCCACGGCGAGGTTGTCGTCGCAGGCGTGATGGGCGAGACTGGAGGCGGTGTTGGTGTGAGACACCTGTTGGACCTAGATCGCGATTTCGATTTGGCCATTGTCACTGAGCCGACGAATCTAGGTGCGGCGACACTTTCGGTCGGCTATGTACAGGGGTGGATCCGTCTGTGGGGCGAGCTCCGGCATTTTGAGCCCTATTGCAACCCTATCAATGCTGCCGCCCGCGTGCTGGATGCCCTTGGGAAGAGTTATGTTCCTCTCCCGCCGGGCGGCTGGATGACGTTTGAGACATGCGTCGAACTGCCTGCTTACCCACGCCTGGCCGTTCGCAAAATCGTCTCAGGGCAAGATGACTGCGCCCTCTTCTTTGATGTCCGAACGGTTCCCGGCCAGAACGATGCGACAGTCGAGGCCGACCTGGTCAACCTGGTCCATCAATTGGAGCCCGTTTTGACAGGGATTCGGATAGAAGTCATCATCCCGGCAGCGCCGGAGACGCCGAACTTCCCGGCCATGCCGGCGTTGTCCCTCGATCATCCGTTGACGCGGGCGATAGTTCAGGCCCACACCCGCTTGCACAACCAGCCGCCTCAGATAGGAGCCGGGGATCGCATCGGCTTGGCTTCCGACGCCAGCCACCTTAAAGCCGCCGGCATTGCCACGATCGAATATGGCCCCGGCAAACACCCGGTTTGGCCGATGGTGGATGAGCGCATCCGAGTTGACGACCTCGCTCAGGCCGCCCAGGTCCTGGCGGACGCCATCGCTGAGTTGTGCGGCTGAAGTAGGGTCTTAGGCACATTTGCGCCAACCTGACCAGGCCAAGGCCCAGGGAGGTGCTGTATGGCGATACTTGACGAGATTAATGCCTGTGTGTTTGCGGGCGACAGCGTCACAGTGAGAGAGATGGTCGAGCGCGCCTTAAGCGAGAACGTGCCAGCGGAAGCGATTTTGGCCGGCGCTCTGATCCCTGCCATGGACCAGATGGGCACCGAATTCGAGGCCGGCTTGATGTTCTTGCCGGACATGTTGAGATCAGCCCGGGCGATGGGACAGGCCATGGCGGTCCTTGAGCCGCACTTCCGGAACGCGGGTGTGCCATACCTTGGGAAAGTCGTTCTGGGCACCGTCGCCGGCGACGTGCACGATATCGGCAAGAATCTTGCCGCCATGATGTTCAACGGCGCTGGGCTGGAGGTGATTGATCTGGGCACAGACGTGGCTCCGCAGGAGTTCGTAGCGGCCGTGGCGAAACATCATCCTGATATTGTCGCCATGTCAGCGCTCCTGACCACTACGATGCCCATGATGAAGAAAACCATCGAGGAACTGCGGACGGCTGGGCTGCGGCGAGATGTGCGGGTGATCGTGGGCGGCGCGCCTATCACCGAGGCCTATGCCTCCGGCATTGGCGCCGATTGGTATGCTCGGGACGCCGCGGCCGGGGCCCGTTTGTGCAGAGATTGGATACTTGCGATGAAGCCGATGGCGGCCAAGTAGGACTACCCGCCATGAATGCGCGCGAACGCTACCTGAGCATTATGGATTTCGAAAAGCCGGACCGGCTAATGAAGTGGGAGTTTGGCTATTGGGCCGATACTCTGCGGCGCTGGTATGCCGAGGGGCTGCCCGAACAAGCCGGCTTGTCAGGTCCATTGTCTTGGGGCCAGCCAGTGGCTGGCCCGGCTGGATATTGGGGTTGGGGCCCGATATGGACGCCGCGCGATCAAGATGTGCAAGCCTATTTTCACTTTGACCACGGGCTGGTCAACATCCCGGTGGAGAACTGGATCCTTCCCAAGTTCGAAAAGGTCACACTCAGTGAAGAGGACAACGCCGTGGTTTTCATCGACCCCAACGGTGTCACGACGCGGATCAAGAAGGATAGCCCGGCGACCACGTGGCTAGCATGGCCGGTAAAAAATCGAGACGATTGGGAGCGCATGAAAGCTGAACGTTTTCAGCTCCGCCTGCGCGACCGCTTGCCCGTGGATTGGGAGGCGCAGGTCGAGGCTTTCAACAAGCGGGATTATCCGCTTTCGATGGGTGGCGCTAATGTCAGTTTCTTTGGTTCCCTCCGCGAGCTCCTTGGTGATGTCAATCATCTGATGGCTTACTACGATCAGCCTGAGCTCATCCATGATATGTGCGATTTTCTGTGCAATTTCTGGATTGAGCTCTTCGAGCCTGTCTTGCAGCGGGTGAAACCGGATGTGCTCGAGATTTTCGAAGACATGGCCTTCAAGAATGGCCCCATGATCTCTCCGGCGATGGTTAGGGAGTTCATGGTGCCCTACTACCGGCGCCTCATCGGGTTCGTGCGCGATCATGGTGTTCGCCATATCGCCGTTGATACTGACGGCGATTGCATGAAGCTGATCGAACCATTCATCGAGGCGGGCGTTACCGCCATGTATCCCTGGGAAGTCCAGGCCGGTATGAATATCGTCGAAATCCGCAAGGCATACCCGAAGCTCCGCATGTTGGGCGGGCTGGACAAGCGGGCTCTGGCGCAGAGTCAAGAAGCCATTGAGCGCGAGTTGCAGTCCAAAATCCCGGTCATGCTCGAACAAGGCGGATACATCCCTTACGCCGACCACCTCATTCCGCCGGATGTGTCCTGGGCCAACTATCAATACTATCGGCGCAGGCTGGTCGAGATTTCCGAGCAAGTCTACGGAACATCCCGGGCCGGCTGAGTACCTGACACCGCCTTACCGATGGAGGCCCGCTGGATGCCTACGATCAATGGTAGTGCTGTAGGCCAGGAAGTGATGGTCTCAGCGCCACATCCGCTCGCGACTCGTGCGGCGCTTGATATTCTGCGCGCTGGCGGAACGGCGGTTGATGCGGCCGTCGCGGCGAATGCGGTGTTGTGTACCGTGATGCCAGATCAATGCAGCCTGGGCGGCGATCTATTTGCCCTGGTTTACGATCCCGAGACGCGCCAAGTCACCGGGCTCAATGGCAGCGGAGCGGCCCCCCAGCCTGCGACGGTTGCGGAATTGCGCCGGCGGGGCTTAACTACCATGCCGACGCAAGGCCCCTTGTCAATCACAGTACCTGGCACAGTGATGGCCTGGGAGACGCTCAGCCGCCGTTGGGGGCGGCTGCCGTGGGCCGACCTCTTTGCCGCTGCCATTGACCATGCAGCGCATGGCTTTGCAGTGACGCCGCAGCTCAGCCACACCGCCTCGGCCAATCAGCACCTTATCGCCCAATCACCGGTCGCCACCTCCCTATTCAGACCGGGTGGCCATGGGCTGTTGCCTGGCGAACCTTTAGTCCAACCGCAACTGGCGGAGGTGTTTCGGACGATCAGCCGGCATGGCGGTCCGGCCTTCTATACGGGCGATATGGCCGCTGAAATTGCCCGGACAGTGCAGGCGGTTGAAGGACTACTCACGGTGGCTGACCTGCACAGCCAACAGTCCGAATGGGTTAAGCCGGTCTCGGTCGATTATCGAGGTCGCACGGTGTACAGCCTCCCGCCCAATTCGATGGGGGTCCTATTCTTAGCCATCCTGAACCAATTAAGTCATCAGGAAATGGCTTCGCTTGAGTTTCAGAATTCGGCCTATATCGATCGATGCGTGAAAGCGGTCACGCGCGCGTTTGGGGATGGCCGGCCACAAGTCGCCGATCCCCGGTTCGCGAAGACGGAGTGGATGAAGTTGATTTCCGCAGAGTGGGGCAGTGACCGGGATGCGTCGACCCAGCCGGCGCGGCTTAGCTTGCCTGGAGATACGGTCTACCTGTGCGTGGTGGACAAGAGTGGAATGGGCGTATCACTCATCCAAAGCATCTACTTTGACTTTGGCGCTGGCGTTTTTGTGGATGCACTCGGCTTTTTCCTGCAAAACAGAGGCGCCTCTTTCTCACTTGATGTGAGCGACCCCAACTGCCTCGCGCCTGGCAAGCGCCCCCGCCACACGCTGATGCCGGCGTTGGTCTGTCGAGAGGGACAGCTGTCCATGTTGCTGGGCACGCGGGGTGGTGACGGCCAGGCGCAGACGCTGACGCAGTTATTGTCCGGCATGGTTGATTTCGGCCTTGAGCCACAACAGGCGGTCGGAGCGCCGCGCTGGGTGTGGGGCGGCACCTCTGCGGCCCGTCGGACAGCAGGCATTGCAATGGAGGCCTCGTTTCCCGCGTCGACGTTTGATGAATTGCGGACGCAGGGCCATGCGGTTCAGCCGACCGATTCGCTCTCGGTGTACTGGATGGGCTGTGCCCAAGCTATCCAAATTGACGCACCGCACGGTCGGCTGTTGGGCGGCGCCGACCCGCGCGGCGGTGGGCTCGCGCAGGGATGGTGATGTGTTCGATTGGATGATCCGCAACGTCCGGATACCGGGCACGAGCCAGTTGTTGGATTTGGCCATTCAGGGCGGCCGTTTCGCGGAGATTGGCCCTGCCCTGACTGGCTCAACGGTGCAAGAGCTAGAAGCCCATGGGCGACTGGTCGCGCCAGCTTTTGTCGAGCCTCACTATCACCTGGATAAGTGTTTTCTGGCTGACGATGCGCCGGAATTGACGGTACTCAGTGATTATCTGGAGCTGGAGGCCGAACGTAAGAAGGCCTATACCGCCCAGGATGTGGCGGCCCGGGCCGGCCGGGCAATTGAGTTGCTATTGGTCAACGGCGTTACGACGATGCGCTCACAGGTCGATGTTGACCCCGTCTGTGGCTTGACGGCGCTCGAAGGGGTGTTAATTGCAAAACAGCGCTATGCCGCGGTCATGGATATCCAATTGGTTGCTTTTCCCCAACTCGGCATCTGCGACCATCGCGACATGCCGGCGCTGCTGCGCGAGGCGATGCGGATGGGGTGTATGGCTATCGGCGGCCATCCGCAGCTGGAAATATCGACCGCCGAAGCTCAAAGACAACTAGAAGTTGTTTTTGAAATTGCGCGCGAATTCGATGCTGAAGTGGATCTGCACGTTGATGAAACCGACGACCCCAACGTGCACTACATTCACGATGTGGCCGTGCAGACGCTCCGACACAACTGGCGGGGCCGCGTGAATGTCGGCCATGTCTGCTCGCTGGCGCTGGTCAACGACTACTACGCTGCGGAACTCATCAAGCTCATCCGGCGCGCCGGCATCGCGGTGATTGCGAATCCCACGTCGAACGTCATGTTCCGGGCTGTGCTGGACAGAGACCCCAAATGGCGTGGCTTGACGCGGGTGCGCCAGCTGGCGGACGCGGGCGTCAACGTGTGTTTTGGGCAGGAAACGATAAATTCGGTATTTATAACGACCTGGCGGAATCCGGATCCACTCATCACTGCCCAGTTGCTGGGCTATGTCGCCCAATACCATCGGCCGGCCGACATGCAGGCTCTTTTTAATATGGCAACGGTCAATGCGGCACGCGCCCTCGGTCTGACGGACTATGGTCTCATCGTGGGGCGTGAGGCCAGTTTCAGTATTTTGGATGCCGAGAACGTGGTGGAGGCCCTGCGGTTTGCAGCCCCGCGCCCATACGTGTTCAAGCGAGGTCGATTAGTTGTCGAGCATGTCGTTGAGCGGACACTTCACTTGCCACAGGAGGCTCTATGAACCAATACCTCATTTGCGGCGGCCATGTCGTGACCGATGCCCGCCTCGGCTCGGCTGGGCTGATCGCGGCGGGGGCCGTGTTGACTGAAGGTGATCGAATAGCGGCGGTCGGCCCTTATGCCGACCTAAAGGCAAAGTACCCGGCTGCCGAAGAGATCGGCTCGCCCGCGCACATTGTTCTTCCCGGGCTGGTAAATGCTCATACGCATGGCTATGGCATGTCGCACCTGCAACGCGGACTGCTCGATGACGCCTACGAACCCTGGTGCCTGGCGCAGGATCAGTTGCTGCCGCTCGATCCCTACAACGACACCTTGTATGGCGTGGCGCGTATGGCGCTGGCAGGCGTGACCACGGCCATCCACAGTCATTGGAATACCGAGTCGCTGGAGCCCTATCGTGCCAGTGTATTGGCTGGGTTACGCGCGTTCGACGAAGGTGGCGTGCGGGTCGCCTTTGCCATGGGGGTGGCAGACCAGTTTCATATCGTGCCTGGCGATCCGGAAGACTTTCTGGCATTGCTGCCCTCTCGCCTGGCTGACGGTGTGCGCGCTGGCCTCTCGGCCGCCCAGGGGATTCACCCAGCTGAATATCTGACTCTCTTTGACGAATTGCTTCCTCTTGTAAAGAGGGACTACCCGCGAGCGCGACTCTGCTTCGGTCCAGCGGCGACGCTGTGGGTGACGGATGACTTCTGGCGCGCGATCAGCGCCAAGGCAGCTGCGCACAACGTGCCCATGGTGATTCATATCGACGAATCGCAATACGACCGGCCATACACCTTGAAAGCTAAAGGTACCAGTTCGGTTGCCTACCTGAAATCGCTAGGCGCTCTCACTGAGCGCAGCGTGTTGATCCATTCCGTTTGGTTCACCGAGGCCGACTTGCGCTTGGTGGCCGACGCGAGCTCACCGGTCGTGCACAACCCGGCCAGCAATCTGCGGATCCGAATTGGCCTGGCGCCCGTCAATGAGATGTGGCAAGCCGGGATCACGGTGGCGATTGGCACTGACAGTACTGGAATGAACGACGACGACGATCTGCTGCAGGAAATGGGTTTATGCGCTTTGTTGCATCGGACGCCCAGCCTCGATTCGTTCTGCCCCGATCACTACAATGTTCTGGCCATGGCAACGATCAACGGCGCGCGCGCAGCCATGTTGCAGGACGAAATTGGCACCCTGGAAGTCGGAAAAAAGGCTGACCTGACGATTGTTGACATGACTCGTGCCCGGATGCCTTATGCCGATCCAGATCAAGACCCGGTTGCTCTGCTTGTTGGTCGAGCACGGGGTCGGGATGTTGACACGACGCTGGTGGACGGCGAAATCGTGGTGCGCGGCGGGCGTCACACCCGAGTGGACCTCAACGAATTGGCCCTGCGTCAGCGGGCTTATTTTGAAAAGACTGGAACGCGCAATCGGCAGGTTGGCGAATTTGTCAAGCAACTTCAGCCGTACTTGATCAAATACTATCACGAGCAGTTCGATCAGCCAGCCCGAAAGGTCGAGCCCTATTACGTGATGAACAGTCGCTGCGAACCGTAAGCGGCGATTCGGCAACAGGAAGGAGGTCGGCTCATAACTTCACCTCAGAACTGAGGCGAGCGGGCGGTCGCGACCGGATGTTTTACCTTCCGCGAGCGACCGCCGGCGCTCAACATTGGCGAGGATCCATTTTGACAGCTTGGAGGAGACTATGCAACACAGACGCGGTCGTTACATAGCGCTGATCATGATCATGATGGTGGTATTGGCGGCTTGCCAATCTACCCCAACCCCAACCGTTGCGCCTGCCGCTACGCAGGCGCCCGCCCCTACCCAGGCGCCGCAGTCGAAGTATGGGGAGGCCCCGATGTTGGCTGACCTGGTCGCCGCCGGCGAACTGCCGCCTGTAGATCAGCGCTTGCCGGAAAACCCCGTCGTAGTGACGCCCATTGAGAGCATCGGCGTGTATGGGGGCCAGTTGAACATGATGCATTTCTGGGCCGGAGCCGAGACCATCAAGATGGTGTTGAACGATCCGCCAGTGGCGTTCACCCCGGACCTGAAGGAGATCCAGCCCAACTTGTTCGAGAACTTAGGCGATTACTCGGCTGACGGCCTGACATTGACCTGGAAACTGCGCCGGGGGCTGCGCTGGTCGGATGGCGAGCCTTTTACCACCGCCGACCTCATGTTCTGGTGGGAGAACATGGTCAACGACGAGCGTTGCGCGACGCCGGCCAATCCGTTCCTGTACGGCGGGGGCGATCCGGCCTCCGGCATACCGACGGAACTCTCAACACTCGAGGCGCCCGACGACTACACCCTGCTCATCAAGTTGCCGGCTCCCAACTATGTGATGAATACGATCTGGGCCGTGGGCTTCTGGGAGTTCCAGGAGACCAACATGGTTCCGGCGCACTACCTGAAGCAGTTTCACCCCGAGTTCAATTCCGCGTATGCTGATTGCCAGAAACTGATCGAGGTCAAGAATAACTGGCTGTTTGACCCGAACTACCCGGTGCTCAATGCCTGGCGGACGGTCGAGGTCGTGCCCGGCGAGAAGCTTGTGCTGGAGCGCAATCCGTATTACTGGAAAGTGGATACCGAAGGAAATCAGTTGCCCTATGTGGACCGCATCGAAAGCCGTTTCGTCGCCGACCAGCAGGCGCGCACCCTGACCGCCTTAAACGGCGATGTGGATGTGGCGATCCGCGAGCTCGATCGTCGCGATCGGGCCCTTTTCCTGGAGAATAGCGACAAGTGCCAATGCCGTGTGCTATCGGGCTGGGTGACCGGCGGTGATGAGCCGCTCATCAGTATCAACCAGAATTACGTGGGCGACGATCCGGGCATGGCCGAGCTACTGCAGAACAAGGACTTCCGGCGCGGGCTCTCGGTGGCTATCAACCGGCAACGCATTCTGGATACGGTCTGGAACGGATTGGGTTACGTGACCAATTCCGACGGCGTCGAAGCTTCGTTCCGGTACGACATCCCCGACCAAGCGCTCGCTGAGACGACTTGGAAGGCCTGGAACGACTCTTTTGTCGAGTTCGACGAGGACGAGGCCAACCGCTTCCTGGATGCGGCCGGATTGACGACGCGCGATGCTGACGGATTCCGGACCAAACCGGATGGCAACCGCCTGGAAGTGATCTTGCTGATCACCGACTTCGCCAGCGAGGCCGTCAACTCGAGTGCGGCCGCATTGGTGAAAGAGGATTGGGAGAAAGTAGGGGTGCGCACGACGCTGACGTCAGCCGCCGGCGATGCGTACTATTCCTTCACTGCGACCGCGCAGTGGCAAGTGTGGATCGGGACGAGTGGCACCTTCGGCGAATGGTTGTTCCCCGGCCATATTATGTACGGCGTGAACGGCACTCAGGGCGTTTACCCATTGGCCGGTCAGTGGTACTCGTCGGGTGGCACGAGCGGCACGGCCCCTAGCCCAGAGTCGCCCGCCGCCAACTTCATCAAGCTCTACCAGCAAAGCCTCGCGGAAGCCGATCCGCTCAAGCGCGGCCAGTTGCTAGCCGACGCAGTGCAAATCCATCTCGACGAGGGTCCGTTCATCCTGGGCCTGGTCGCCAATGTGCCGGAATTGGTGATCGCCAAGAACAACTTGCACAATGTCGTTGACTTCGGGCTCACGGGGCCGTGGACCGCGAACGCGCCGGGCCATTCGATTCCGTCCCAGTGGTATTTCTCGCAGTAGCGCTACAACGAGTGGTTGGCCGGGGGCTGGAAGATCCCAGTCCCCGGCCAAAGTAAGCAGGGAAATCGATATGCTTGCCTTTGTCATTCGGCGCTTGATCCAAATGATGTTTACACTCTGGATCATCTCCATCATTACCTTTGTTGCCATCCAGCTTCCGCCAGGCGATTTCCTCACTCGCAAAATCCAACTACTTGAGCAGCGAGGGACGCAGGTCAATCTAGAAACCGCGCAGCGCCTGCGCAGCCATTACGGTCTGGACAAATCTTACGTGGAACAATACTGGCTGTGGATCTCGCGCTTTGTCCAAGGGGATCTGGGACAATCCTTCGAACATGAACGCCCGGTGCGGGATTTGATCGGTGAACGTTTGGCCTTAACGGTGGGACTGGGGCTGGCGGTGCTGGCTTTTGCTTGGTTGACCGCAGTGCCTTTAGGTATTTTCGCCGCTATGCGGAAATACACCTGGCCGGATCATATTCTGACCTTTATGGGATTCATTGGTTTAGCGACACCCAGTTTTCTGTTGGCGCTCATCGTGCTGGTCATCCTGGTCTTTTATACCCGCGGTGCCACCGTCGGCGGCCTGTTTTCGCCCGAATATCGCGACGCGCCCTGGGGTCTCCAAAAATTTCTCGACCTTCTCCGCCATGCCTGGCTTCCGGTGCTCCTCGTTGGCTCATCTGGCACGGCCACACTCATGCGCATTATGCGCAGCAGCCTGCTAAATGTGCTCGGACAGGAGTTCGTGATGGCGGCGCGGGCGCGCGGCTTTTCACGCCGCCGCGTTGTTCTCAAGCACGCGCTCAAAGTGGCGCTCAATCCGATGATCTCGATCGCGGGCATGCAACTACCAGAGATCATTGGCGGCGAGATTCTGGTGGCGGTCGTGCTCAACTTGCCGACGACCGGCCCACTGTTCATACAGGCCTTACGGCAACAAGACATGTATCTTGCCGGCGCGCTCCTCATGTTTATGGCTATCCTCTTGGTCGTCGGCAACTTCCTGGCTGATCTGGCGCTAGCTTTGTCCGATCCACGCATCAGCTTTGGGGAAGCCGGCCGATGACGGCGGAACAGCAGCCCCCAAAGGTGCAGACGGACCGGTCGGCGCCCGCCGCGCTACCAGAGATAGGTGTTTTCAAGCCGCCTGCACCCGCATTAGGCTATTGGGATCTGGTGTGGATCCGATTGCGCCGCCATCGTTCGGCTTTTGTATCGCTATGGATACTGGCCGGGGCGTATCTGGTCTGTGTGGTGTTGGCTGAGTTTTTTGCGCCTTTTAGCATTACGACGTATTCCAGCCAGAATATCGCCGCGCCGCCGCAGTGGCCCCGACTGATCGATCAGTCGGGCCACTGGTCGGGACAGTTGTTCGTCTACGGTTTGACCTCGCAAGTGGATCAGTCGACCGGGAAACGGACCCACACAATCAACACGGCCGAGATCATCAAGCTGTGCTTTGTCTGTCGAGGCGAGGCTTATAAATTGTGGGGCTTGATCGAGACGGATTGGCACCTCTTCGTGCCTGTCGATGGTTATGCCTATATTCTGGGCGGCGATCGCCTCGGGCGTGACCTGTTATCGCGCATCATCTTTGGGGGACGCGTCACATTGACTGTCAGTTTGGTGGGCTTGGCCACTTCAATGTTCCTCGGTGTGTTTCTGGGGACAGTCTCCGGCTACTTTGGCGGGACCATCGACGTGGTGATTCAACGCGCGACCGAAATTCTTTTGTCGTTTCCCGCTATTCCTCTTTGGCTTACGCTGTCGGCAGCCTTACCGACAAACTGGACTTCGATCCAGGTCTATTTTGCCATTACCACCTTGTTGGGCCTGATTAATTGGGCCTGGCTGGCGCGGCAGATTCGCGGGCAGGTGCTGGTTCTCCGAGAACAAAGCTTCATCCAGGCCTCCCAGGCTTTGGGAGCCGGCCATCTGCACATCATTTTCCGCCATCTCATCCCCAATCTGACGAGTCACATGATCGTCATCGGAACACTGACTATTCCATGGATGATCTTGTCCGAGACGGCTTTGTCATTTCTCGGGCTTGGCATCCGGCCACCCTTGACGAGTTGGGGCGTGTTGCTGGAGGAGGCCCAGAATGTGCAGGCGTTGCGCACTACGCCGTGGCTGGTTTTTCCGGCGCTGGCGGTGATCTTGACTGTGATGGCTTTCAACTTCCTGGGCGATGGCTTGCGCGACGCGACCGAGCCGCGGCCATACACGATGATTGAGACAGCCGAGCCATGACTGAGTCTCTAGCCGTGGTAACGCGACCCGCTGGGAAAGGCTGGCATTGAAGGCATGAACAGTAACCCCTCTAGCCCGCTAACCGTTGGCCTGGTTGGATTAGGGGTGCTCAGCCAACGTTCCATCTTGCCGCACTTGATGCTGGCGGATGCGAGACGAGTTGTGAATCTGCGCGCGGTCTGTGATATTGACGGTGAGCGGTCTCGTCAGGTCGCCGGGCACTACGGCATTCCAGAACATTATGCCAATTTGGAAGACATGTTGCATTCGGCCGCGATCGAGGCGGTGTTAATCTGCACTCCGATCCACGCTCACCATCCGAACGCCTTAGCGGCCTTGTCGGCTGGCAAGCACGTATATGTTCAGAAAACGCTGGCGCTCACCGCCAAGGATGCCGAAGAGATCCTCAGTGAGGCACGGCGGCGAGATCTAGTCCTTGTCGCCTCGCCACAGCAACTGCTCAATCCAGCCCGCCAGGCGGCCCGGCGATTGCTGGCCGACGGCGCAATCGGGCCCGTCTACTGGGCCCTCTGTCCCACAGACTATCCCGGGCCGGAAGGCGAACGCCATCGACAGGGCGACGCGCCACTCAATCAAATCGACCCATCGTGGTATTACCGGCCCGGGGGCGGCCCGGTAATGAACATGACTGTCTATGCGCTGCACGCCCTAACCGGCCTGCTAGGCCCTGTTCAGCGGGTGAACGCCATGTCGAGTGTGCGCCAGCCAAGCCGGCGCTGGAAGGACCACGACATCGCCGTTCAGGTAGACGACAACACCCTTCTGCAGCTCGATTTCGGATCCGGGGTCTTTGCTATCGCTAGTGGCAGCGCGGCTTACCCGGGCCGGGGAGTAGGTTGGGGACACCTATGCATATACGGAGCCGCGGGCACAATGGAAGTGTACTCCGCTAACCCGGCGGAACCCAATCTGGCCAGCGTCGTGGAACTCGTGGGCGCCAAGACCTACCGCTTCGACGACTTTGGCCCTTACCTGCCCCCAGAGCATGCACGCCTGGGGGATCCCCACGTTTACGCCGACATCCGGCACTTCGTTGAATGTGTCACCAGCGGCCAACGCCTGTATGACTATGCCGCTCAAGCCATCCACGTCATCGACGTGATCGAAAAAGGCTACCTGGCCGCCCGGCTGGGGCAGTCGCAAGCTATCGAAAGGACTTTTCAACTATGACACCCTCCAGCGCGTCACCCATTCGCGTCGGCCTCCTCGGCACCGGCTATATGTCCCTTCAGGCCTACTTGCCCGCCTTCCGGCGGCTGGGCGCAGAGGTCTCGGCACTCTGGGGGCGCGATCAGGCCCGGGTGCAATTGCTGGCGCAGCAATACGGTATACCGCACGCCTACTCCGATTATCGTGCACTCCTCGCCGACCCCGAGGTGCAGGCAGTCGTGGTGGCCTCGCCCAACCACCTTCATCGCGAAATGGTGCTGGCCGTGGCGGAGACCGGCAAACCCGTGTTCTGCGAAAAACCGCTTGGGTTGACACTGGCCGAGGCCCGCGGGATGGTAGAGGCCGTGGAGCGCGCCGGCATCTATCACGGTGTGCCCTTCACCTGGCGTTGGCCCCGGCACGCCCGCGAGGTAAAGCGTCTCTTGGAGGCGGGATACCTTGGGAAAATCCACGACCTGCATTTGGTCTTCTCTACGGCGATGTGGGCTACCCCGGCTGCCTCACTGGGTTGGCGCGGTGTTAAAGCCCTCGGCGGCGACGGCGTACTGGCCGATTTCGGTGGGCACCTGGGTGATCTCACTCGCTGGTACGCCGGTGAAATCACGCGCGTGATCGCCCAAGGACGGACTTATATCCCCGAGCGCACCCCGCCGGGCGGCGGTGGTGAGCCGGTCGATGTGCTCGACTCATGCAATCTGTTGTTTGAAACAGCCGAGGGCGCTCAGGGCAGTTTTCAGATGTCGTATATCAGCCTGGCCAGCCCGATGTTACTCCGGGTGGAACTGCACGGCGAGCGCGGTGTCATCCTGTATGAACTGGAAATGCAGGGGGATATGCTTTCGACTCGCCTCGGCCGACGTGACCAGGCCGGGAGCCCGCTCCAATGGGAGAGCCTGAACCAGCCGTTCAGCGAGGTGGTCGATCACCTTTGCCTCGGTTTTTTGCGGGGCGTGAGAGCACAACCAACCGAACTGACAACAATGCATGACGGCCTGTGCGGCCAGGCGATCATTGAGGCAGCCCAACAGTCGTTGAAGTCGGGCTGTTGGACAGCGGTCAGCGAGCCACCTGGGCGCCCGGCTCAAGGCACCCTCTCTGATTCAGCCGGACGATGAACGCATATCCATCATCGGTCGTTGGCGCTTTTGACCTGCGCTGCGGTGCGGAGACCATCGTCCAGCAGGCGACCGCGTGCGCCTTATTATTCGATGGTTCGGCGATCCTGCTGGCTAATCCGGTTGCAGTTGTGGAGCCGATCCCAGGAGGTTGGCGCGCCGAGAAGCCTGGGACCGGATCACGCCCAGGCCTATGGTTGGAAATCAGGCACAACAGCGATTATCTCAGCCTAAAGACTGGCCTACACAACACAACCGACCAGCCGCTGGGCGTGCTCTCTCTTGCGCCGCTGGTCACGGCCTCGCTGGACCTGAAGGTGCCGCCGGCTGAGTGGTCTTTCTATCGAATGGGTTGGCAATCCTGGAGCCCGGCAGGGACGACAACAGTGGTCGATGACCGCCTTTCCTCAGCACCGCCCGTGGTGGCGCCAGTCACCGCCGAGACGACCGACAGCCAATTGACGACCGCGTGGGGCGCGATTCTTCGCGGCCGGCCGGACTGCCTGCTTCTGGTCGGTTTCATCAGCGCGCGGCAGCAGACCTCCATTATCCGGCTCACACGGGCCGGCGAATTGCGGGCGGTATGTGATTTGGAGCATGGGCGAATTGAGCCCGGCCAGACAGTTGAGTCTGAGACCCTATTCGTGGCCTGCGGATCGGAAGCCGATGGGCTGTTGCAGGTCTACGGCGGAGCCATCGGCGCCGCGATGGGTGCCATACCGCCTGGTCCGAGCGTGACCGGTTGGTGTACCTGGTATAGGTACTTCGGGTCGGTGCGGGAGCAGGATGTTTTGGACAACCTCCAGCGTCTTAAGTCTGAAGGGTGGACTGGGAAAGCCCAAGTCATCCAACTGGATGATGGCTATGAAACGACCGTGGGCGATTGGCTGACACTCAACAGCAAGTTCCCGCATGGTTTGAAATGGCTGGCGGACCAAATTCGGGCCGCCGGTTTCAAGCCAGGGTTATGGCTGGCCCCGTTTACGGTATCACCCAAGTCTCAGTTGTTTGCCGATCACCCCGATTGGGTCGTGCACGACGAGTCGGGCGAACCACTTTCCGTCTGGCGCGATTTTGATTGGGACGTTGAACTCTATGGTCTGGATTGCACACATCCCGCAGTTCTCGCCTGGTTGACACAGGTCTTTCGAACAGTCGTCGCCGAATGGGGCTTTGAGTATCTCAAGCTCGACTTTCTGTACTCGGGAGCCCTGCCAGGACAACGGTACGCTGCTGGGGTAACGGGTCTGGCAGCTTATCGTCAGGGGTTGCGCCACATCCGCGAGGTGGTCGGCGACGTCTTCATCCTGGGCTGCGGGGCGCCGCTCTTGCCGTCGGTCGGCCTGGTCGATGCCATGCGCATTGGCCCCGACGTGGCGCCATTCTGGAAACCGAATCCCCGAGATACCCAGCGCGTATGGCCATCGGTTGAAAATGCAGCCCGCAATACCCTGGCCCGATACTGGATGCACGGCCGTCTATGGCATAACGATGCAGACTGTCTGCTGGTTCGCGATCGCGACACGCAGTTGACCCGTCAAGAAGTGGAAACCTGGGCGACGCTTGTCGGGCTATCGGGGAGTTCGGTTATTTGGAGTGATGCCTTGGCCGATGTGGGCCTAGAACGGGTGCGCCTGGTTGAAGCCCTTCTGCCGCCGCTCGGCCAGGCGGCTCAGCCGGAGGGGTTGCTGGACGCCGAGAAACCGGCCATCCTGAACCTAGCGGTCGATCGGCCGTTTGGAGGGTGGCGGGTTGTGGGCCTGTTCAATTGGGATGATGGCGAACAGGCTAAAGGCTACGACCTTGATCGCCCGGTCTATGTCTACGAATTCTGGTCCCGCACCCATTACGGCCTCCGGTCTGGCCACATGCAATTCGACCTGGCTCCCCATGGTTGCGTTCTGCTATCCCTTCGTGCCCCCGCCGGCCGACCGCAATTGGTGGGGAGCACTTTTCATGTCTCTATGGGCGGAGCTGAGCTGGCTGACGAGCGCTGGGATGTCGGGCGCCGGGCACTCGTCCTACAGCTGCACACCGTGGGCCAACGGCAGGGCCGGCTGGTGATCGCTTGGCCCGAGGGTTTTCAATTGCAGCAGGTCACCGGGCCGCTCGCGAATTGGCAAACGCAGGCCGGCCCTAATTGGCTGGAGCTCGACGGGAGCCTCGCCGGCGAGGCGACGTTCGCAGTGGAGTTTGCGGGGCCTGACGGCGCAGGACATCCATCATGATCAGCCTTGGCTGCTGCACCTGGAATCTGGCCACCGAGTTCCCCTTCGATCCGGAAGCAGCTATCCGGTCGATTGGCGCCCTTGGCTTCGCGGGGTTTGAGCTGATCGCCTTTTCGCGTAAGGAATTGATGGCGCGTTATTCGCCCGCCCGCGGGCGGGCGATTGTCAACCTTTATCAGTCACTCGGTCTGGCGCTCTCCGAATTCGTTCTGGACCTGGGCGCGCTAAACGGCTTGGCCAGTTTCGAGGCCGACCGCAAGCGGGCGGCGCTGGAGACCTTTGCGCTGGCGGTCAGCATCGCCAGGGATTTGGGGGCGCCGCTGATCAATTTTGTCCCCCATTGGGCCGAGGGCTTGAGCGCCCCCCATGCTTTCCTCCCCTTGTACTTTCACCCGGTGGTGAGCGGCTCGAGCAGCACGGCCGGCCCGACGTGGCGGCTCGAATTGCCAGGCGGTTTTGATTGGGCGGCGGTATGGGACAACTATTGCGAATCGTTGGCGGCCTGCGCGACCATCGCTGAGAAGCGCGGGATGCGGATCGCGCTTGAGCCGCATCCCCTTGTCATCGTCAACAATACTGAGAGCGTGTTACGCCTGCTGGATCGTGTGCCTGCGCCGGCGCTGGGCGTGAACTTTGACACGGCGATGCATGCGGCCGTTCAGCGCGAGTATCCACCCCTGTCGATCTACAAGCTGGGCGACCGGATACTGCACGTCCACGCGCGCGACGCCGACGGTGCCCTGAATTACAGCCTGCCGCCCGGCATGGGCGTGCTGGATTGGCCCGAGATCGTGCGGGCGTTGCGCGCCATTAACTACGCCGGCTTTGTCTCCATCGAATTAGGCGAACACTGCCGCGAGCCGGAGCGACATCTGCGGCGCTCCCGGGAATATCTTCAGGCGCTGCTGGATGAAAGCGCGGGGTCCAAGAATATGCCCTAGTCCATCTGTGCGGGCCTGTCCGGTCGCTTTAGGCGGCTGAGCGGGTGATGATTGGAGGCCGGCGTGCGATGAAGCCGACCGTGCGCGGCTTATTCGAATGGCAGTGATTGAATGCTAAGGAGAGCGCAATGTTAAGTGAGCCCAAACTGGATTATTTGCCGAAGCCCTATCACAAGATCGACTTCGGGATCGGCCTAATTGGGGCGGGTGGTATCGCTGAGATTGGCCACATCCCCGCGTATCAGAAAGCCGGCTATCGCGTCTTGGCGGTGGCCGATGTCGCCGAGAAGCGGCGGCGCTACGCGCAGCAGATGCTGGGATTGGACGACCAGCGGGTTTTTGACGACCACCGCCGGCTGCTGGATCTGCCGGAGATTGACATTGTCGACATCGCCTTGCCACACTCATCGCCGCACAAGATTGCCATCGTGCATGACGCGATTGACGCCGGGAAGCATGTGCTGGTGGAGAAGCCCCTGGCCATGGACTACCAAACGGCCAAAGGTGTGGTCGATCATGCCGCCCGCGCCGGTGTCAAACTGGCCGTTTGCCATCAATACCGCTGGATGCCGGTCTTCCGCGCGACCAAGAACCTGATCGATCAGGCTTTCCTAGGCGACATATTCCTGATTTCGATGGATGAGCGCTGGGCCTATGACTTTCCGGGGTTAAGCTATTCCCAGCAACCCCAGGTATTGTTTTTTATCGAATCAATCCATTTCATCGATCAATTTCGCTGGTGGACTGGGCGCGAACCGAAGCGGGTTTTCGCCTCAGTTGCGCGACGACCGGGTCAAGCCATCCAGGGCGACACGATCGGCAACCTGATCTTAGACATGGGCGAGAACTTGCGCGTGTTTTATACGGGCAACATGGCTTCGTTCGCCCAGTCGCAGCGGCTGCGTTACCGGCTGGAGGGCACCGGCGGGGTGTTGAATGCTTACTTTGACGACCTGTGGAGCGCCGGCGGCCTTGAATATAGCCCCGCCGGGTCAGACGCGGTCTGGTATCGGCCGATCTTAACCGGCCAGGGCTTCCCGGACGGCTACTTCGGCCTCATGGGAGACCTGATGGAAGCGATCGCCGATGGCCGGGAGCCCGCGGTTAGCGGGCAGGACAACTTGAAGACCCTGCAGATTGTCATCGCCGCCTATCGGTCTGCCGAATCAGGCCAGATGGTAACGCCGGCCGAGGTAGCCGTTGCTCCATCAAACGAGTGAGAGCACGCTTAGTGGCTGCCCAGTCTCACCAGGACGTCTGCCATGAGTGTCCCTTCGACCGCTGAGCAACAGCCAATAGACGGCCGCACCCTTATCCGCGCCGGGTGGGTGATTCCAATCGCGAGTCCCCCGATCGAACACGGCGCCGTGCTGGTGGAGGGCGATCGGATCGTGGCGGTGGACAGCGCCCAGGCTTTCGAGGGAGCCCCAGGCATTAAGCGCGAAATCGGCGATGCCGAGGCCTGGTTGTTGCCAGGCTTCATCAACAGCCATTACCACAGCGGGCGTAGCTTCCAATTGGGCTACAGCGATGAGCCTGGCGATATCGGCCTGGTGCGGACGTTCAGCCATCTTGGGTTCGGCGACCTCCAGTCCGCGCAGGATTTCGCCTATCTGGACACGCTGAATTCGGCTTTTCAGTTGCTGCGGTCCGGCGTGACGACCACCCTGGATATGGCCTGGGGGGGCCAGATGACCGGCGTGGCGCACGACCATGCACTCAGAGCCTACCGGGATCTCGGGTTGGCTGTGCTCTTCGCGCCGATCGCGCGTGACCGGGGCGCCTATGTGTATGGTGATGACGAGCCCTTCCTGGCGACGTTGCCCGAGGACCTCGCGGGACGGGTGCGGGCCGCCCACCTAGGCCTGAATAGCCAGATCACGGCGGCCAACTATAAAGCCGAGTGGCAGGACCTGCACGATCGGTTTGACGACGGCAATTTCATCCGGCTGATCGCTGCGTTCGACGGCGTCATGTGGAGTTCTGATGAGCTGACGCGAGCCATCGGCCAGTGGGCCGCTGTCGAGCGGATCCCGATCCACCTTCATCACGCCGAATCCAAGCTAGAGGTTGACTGGGCCGCGGCCACCCTGGGGCGGTCAACAACCGCGCACCTGCAGGCTCTGGGTCTCCTAACCCCACTTACCTCTTTGGCGCACGGCATCTGGGTCTCGGACGAGGACATGCACTTATGCGCCGAGGCGGGTGTCTCGATCGCTCATACGCCGGCATCGGATCTGCGCTGGTATGCCGGCATCGCCCCTGTGGTGGACTGGCTCAAGGCAGGCGTGAACGTCTGTCTGGGGACGGACGCCAACGGCTTTTCGGATGCCAACGATTTCATTGAGGAAATGCGGGCGGCCAGCCTATTGCAGCGTGTTCCCGGGCTTCTGGACTGGCCAAGTGTGAGTCCGGAGATGGTGCTGCGCATGGGAACCATTAATGGCGCCCGGTGTTTCGGCCTAGGCGATCGGATTGGCACGCTGGAGCCCGGTAAGCGCGCTGACCTGGTGCTCATCGCGGGCGACCGCGCCCGAGGGCGACTGGTGAACCCGCGGCAGGAAGTGCGGGAGGTGCTGGTCCGCCGGGCGCGGGCCGAGCATGTTCAGTGCGTGATGGTCGGCGGGCGGATCGTACTGGCCGACGGGCAGATCATGCTGGTCAACGAACAGGAGATCGTTGAAAGAGTCCGGCAGCTTTACGAGAGGCTGTGGGCGAACCAGGACCCGTCCCGCGTTCAGTTGATTGAAGATTTACTAGTGCATGTCCACCGACACTACAAGCCCTGGCAGGCCAATTTCCTACCTGCCCGGTATCGGTACAACCGGGCCTGATGCCGAATGGTACCCGACCCAAGCCAGACCACCCTCTTGACCCGGGAGAGTCCAATGTTCGAGGAGCCCAATCCGGACTACCGCTCAGACGGCGGAAGCGCGCCGCAAAAACTAACGTATGCCGGCGGGGTGGCTTGGCTCTCTGCAAATCAACGGGCATTAGCGGGCCTATCCGCGGTGATTGAGGTGAGCCCAACGTGCATCTGAGCTGCTGGATTGACTCCGCGCCAGGGGAAACACTCTCTGCTCGCGCCCGCTTTCTGGCCGATTGCGGCTTTGCGGCTGTGGAATGGTATGCCTCGCTGCCAGAATTGTCTAGCCGGCTGCCCGAACTACGGGCCCTGGTGCGCGTCGGCATCGGGATTAGCGCCATCGGTCCAATTCACCGAGGCTGGCTGATAGATCCGGACTCGGCCAGTCGCCAGGCGGCCAGCGAGGATATCGCCCAAGCGCTGGCTTGGGCGTCTGAGCTCGACACGGCGGTCATCGTCCTGCCGATCCTGGGATACACGCGGGCGCTTCCCAACGGCCGGACGACCGGCCGCACGGCCGAAGCCGATCGACAGATGTTGATCGACAGTTTGGGTCCATTGGCCGAACGCGCCCGGGAGCTTGGGACGAGGTTGGTGATCGAAGTGATCAACCGGTACGAGTCACTCACGATGAACACGCTGGCCGAAGGTGTGCGAGTGATGGCGGCGGTAAACAGCGCTCATTGCAAACTAGCAGCGGATCTCTTCCACATGAACATCGAAGAGTCGGATCCGGCTGCGGCGCTCGGCCGAGCCGGGTCGTTTCTCGGTCTAGTCCATCTGTCCGACTCAAACCGCTCGTTTCCGGGCCTCGGCCATACGGATTTTCCCGGCCTGCTCGGGGTGCTGGGCCGACTGGGCTATGGCGGTTACGTCACCGTCGAAGCCAGCGATGATCGGCGTGATGTACGGCAAATTCTGCCGAAGACTGTGCAACTGCTCAAAGAGCTGATTGGAGGCTAACTTGTTGACTCAAGATCAAGTCGCGTTTTACAAAGACAATGGCTATTTGCACCTAGCCGGCCTGATTGAGGCCGAGTTTCTGGCCAGCCTGCAGCACGAGACCGCGGACCTGATTGAGCGAATGCAAGCCACCGCGCCGATCCCAGCCGAGGGCCGCCTGCGTGAGGCAGTCTTCCGCGAGCCGGTGCCACCCAGCGATGATCCGCTCCAAGGGGCGGTCTTTGCCATTATGGACCTGCAAAATTTTCACCCGCTCTACACCCGGCTGCTGGTCTACACCCCCATCGTCAACGCTCTCAACGATCTAATTGGCCCGGGCGTGGCGTTGCATCATGCCCGGATGATCACTAAGGGATCGAAGAAAAAGACGGTGGGGAGCCAGGGCTGGGTCGTCACGATGCATCAAGATCAATCTTTTTTCCCTCATCGGGATCATTCGTTGGTGGCGGCGTTCATGCCTCTGGTCGATACGACCATCGAGAATGGGGCCTTGCACGTCGTCCCGGGAAGTCACAAGCTTGGCCCGATCGAGCATTTTCCAGACAACAATGGCGGTTATCGTCTGAAGAGCGAGGAGTGGCCGCTGAGCCGGGGCACGCCCGTGATGGCCAAGGCTGGCGACGTGCTGTTCTTCAATTACCTTACCGTGCATGGCTCCAGCCCGAATCAGAGCAATGCCCGGCGGACCGCCTTGATCTTCCAATACCGTTCGGCGATCGATCAGCCCCTGAACGACGCCCACCACGACTCGGCGGGCATCGGCATGCGGCTGGCCTGAGACTACGGGAGATGTTCTATGGATTTCAAAGAGCCTGTCCTGGATTACATCCCCTGCCCACCGGCTGAAGCCGGCCAATTTGGCATTGGGCTCATCGGCGCGGGCAAAATCGTCGAGCTGGCGCACATGCCTGCTTACCGCAAGGCCGGCTACCGGGTCCTGGCGATCGCCGATCCCGACCCGAACTGGCAAGCTCACTGGAGAAAGACCATTGGGCTGGAGAAGATCTATGACGACTATCGCCGCATCCTTGACATGCCGGAGGTGACGATCGTCGATATTAGCATCCCCCAATCGCTGCCAGTGAAAATAACCTGCCTGCATGACGCCATCGATGCCGGCAAGCACATCCTGGTGCAGAAGCCCTTCGCCATGGACTTTGGCGCCGCCCGGGCCGTGGTGGAGCACGCCCAACGCGCCGGCGTGAAGCTAGCGGTCAATCAGCAGGGGCGTTGGGCGCCCGCCTACCGCGTGACCAAAGCGCTGATCGACCAGGGCTATTTGGGCGAGCCCTACTTCATCACGATCGACGATCGCCGCGATTATGATTGGCCTGGCACCAACTACATCAATATGCCGCGCATGCTGTTGATCATGGATGCCGTCCACTACGTGGATGAATTCCGGTGGTGGTTTGGCCAGGAACCGCGACGCGTGATCGCCTCGCTCGCGCGCCGGCCTAACCAGCACGCCCGGGGCGAGATGACCGGTCTCCTTGCACTGGAATTTGATACCAACCAGCGGGCGGCGTACATGGCCAGCCTGGCCACACCACCCCAATCGCAATATCACCACTTCCGTGTCGAGGGCACGGGTGGCGTGATCGTCGGGGAAATCAACAGTTTGTGGAGCCCTGGCACCGTGCGCTACAGTCCAATTGATTCACCGCTGCTCTGGTACGAACCCCGGCTGGAAGGTGCCTGGATTCCGGATGCCTTCATCGGCAGCATGAGTGAGTTGATGGCGGCGATCCTGGAGGAACGCGAACCGACAATCAGCGGAGAGGATAATCTCAAGACGTTACAGATCATCTTCGCGGCCTACAAGTCCGACCAACTGGGTCGCGCTGTCGCACCGTCGGAAATCAGCGCTGGGAACCTGTTGGCACCCACTCTATGAGTGAGGCCTGGAGCACCCCAGGCCGCGTTGAGAGCTACGCTAGCGCCGGCGCGCCGATCCGCAGTGATGGGCACCCGCCGACTACCCAATTGAGGCTGTTATGACTGCATCCATTCCGTCCGACAAACTTTTGGAAATTCACCGTCTGATGTTGCGCATCCGCCGCTTTGAGGAGCGCGGGGCCTACCTTTACGAAAAGCAGGAGGTGCCTGGCCTGCTGCACCTGTATATTGGACAAGAGGCAGTGGCCGCGGGGGTAAGCGCTGCCCTTAGCCCGGATGACTACATCACCAGCACGCATCGCGGCCATGGCCATGTGGTCGCGCGGGGAGCGGACTTCGCCGGCATGTTGGCCGAGCTATACGGCAAGGCGACCGGACTCTGCAAGGGGAAGGGCGGCTCAATGCACATCGCGGATGTGAGCCGGGGCATCTTGGGGGCGAACGGAATCCTTGGGGCCGGCATACCGATTGCGGCCGGCGCCGCCCTGCGCGCTAAGTACGACAGAACCAACCAGGTCGCGGTCACCTTCTTTGGCGATGGGGCCGCCAACGAGGGCACCCTGAGTGAGACGCTCAACCTGGCTTCGATCTGGAAGCTGCCGCTCATCTTTGTTTGCGAAAACAACCGTTACACAGAGTTCACCCACTCGGTGGAGTTGAGCGCCGGCCGCATAGCTGACCGGGCACTGGGTTATGGCATGCCTGGCGTGGCCGTGGATGGCCAGGACGCGCTGGCGGTTTATCTGGCCAGCCGCGAGGCCGTGGCGCGCGCTCAGGCCGGCGAGGGACCGACATTGATCGAGGCCATGACCTTGCGATTCTACGGCCATTCAGAAGGTGAGGAGGTGTTCCTGGGTCGCGCCTACCGGCCAGAGGGTGAGGCCCGCGAGTGGATGAAGGACGATCCGATAGTTCGGCTCCAAACCAAGCTGGTGGCTGAGGGCCTGCTGGCGCCTGACCAGATCGAGACACTCGAAGCCCAGATCGCGGCCGAACTTGACGACGCCACCGAATTTGCGCGCCAGAGTCCGTACCCCGCACCCGAGGATGCTCTCCTCGACCAATTCGCGTAAACGACAAACGGGCAACAGTCCGGGAGGTTACCCTTATGGCACGACAACGTCTTGTGCAGGCAATGCAGTCTGCAATCCGAGAGGAAATGCAGCGTGATCGGCGCGTGATCGTCTTCGGGGAGGACGTGCGTATCAGCGTTTTTGGCGCCACACGTGGGCTGGTGGAAGAATTCGGGCCCGAACGCGTGCTCAACACGCCTATATCAGAGCAATCCATCATCGGCACAGCCCTGGGCGCTGCGGCCACCGGCCTGCGCCCCATCGTGGATCTGATGACCGGGAACTTTTTCTATACCGGGATGGATCAAGTCGCGAACCAGATCGCCAAGCTGCCCTATATGACCGGCGGGCAAATCCGTCTGCCGCTCGTCTTGCTCGCCACCACGGGGGCGGCCGGCGGCAACGCGGCGCAGCACTCCGACTCGCCGTACCCGGCGTTGATGAACCTGGGAGGGCTAAAAATCGTGCTGCCCTCCACGCCCGCCGATGCCAAGGGACTCTTCAAGTCGGCCATCCGCAATGACAATCCGGTGGTTTTTCTGCAACAGGCGGCCATCGGCGGTGTGCGCGGCGAGGTACCTGACGATCCCGAGTGGCTGGTGCCTCTCGGTCTGGCTGACGTCAAGCGCGTCGGGCAAGATGTCACCGTCGTCGCCATCGGCCTGATGGTGCGCCGGGCGCTGGAAGCGGCCGTCCCCCTGGCGGCCGAGGGCATCGACATCGAAGTGATCGATCCGCGGACGCTGGCCCCGCTCGATTTTGACACGATCTTGGCTTCAGTGCAGAAGACTGGCCGGCTCGTCGTGGTGGATGAAGCCCGCCAGGCGTGCAGTGCCGCAAGCGAGATTGCCGCGACGGTGGCCGAGCAGGGCTTCCAGTGGCTGAAGGCGCCCATTCGGCGGGTCACTTCCCCCAATGTCCCCATACCGTACGCGCGCGTGATGGAGAACTACGTCGTACCGGACCAGGCGCGCATCACGGCGGCCGTCCATCGTTCGATGGGAAGGTGAGGAATTATGACCGAACTTGTCGATGTAATCGTACCGCGCTGGGGCATGGCAATGACCGAGGCGACTCTGGCGGCTTTGCTTGTCAAAGTCGGTGACCACGTCGAGGCCGGGACTCCACTGTTCGAGCTCCAGACGGATAAAGTCACGCAGGAGGTACCTGCGCCCATCGCGGGTGTTGTGGTGGAGATTCAGGCCGAATTCGACGCTGATCTGCCGGTCGGCACGGTGGTGATGCGAATTAGGGGCGACACCTGAAGCCCAGGAGCAGCCGAAAATGCGACTCGCCAACAAAACCGCTCTCATCACAGGGGCAGCGCGCGGCATGGGCCGGGCCATTGCTGAACGCTTCGCGCGCGAGGGTGCCCGGACGGTCCTGTTTGATCTCGACGAGGCCGAGGGCCAGCGCGTTTTGCAGGCCCTTCAACGCCAAGGAGCCGAGGCCATCTTCGTCGCCGGAGATGTCTCCAATAGCGCCGATGTCCAGCGGGCTGTGAAAGAGACGGTCACGGCCTTTGGCCCGCTGGGCCTGGTAGTCAACAGCGCTGGCATACTGCTGATCGGCCGAGACCTCCCAGTATCAGAGCTGGACGAAAAGGTCTGGGATCGCGTGATCGGCGTCAACCTCAAAGGGACGTATCTCGTGTGCAAATTCGCCATCCCAGAAATGATCCGGGCCGGCGGCGGATCGATCATTAACATCGCCTCGATCGCGGCTTTCAAAGGCTGGAGCATGACTGGGGCTTATGGTGCCAGTAAGGGCGGCGTCCTGATCCTAACCAAAGACATCGCGCATGCCTACGCCCAGCACAACATCCGGGCCAATGCAATCTGCCCTGGCGACATCGACACCCCAATGACGGCGTCCCTGGCCGACAACCCCGCCTGGCAGGCCGGCATTCTGGCAACGCCGCTCAAGCGGCTGGGTCAGCCTGAAGAGGTCGCGAATGTCGCCCTGTTTCTAGCTTCGGAGGAGGCGTCATTTGTGACTGGGGCTGCTTACATCGTGGACGGCGGCTTGACGGCCTGAATAGACTTCGCCATCGCAACGGCCGGCGGAGCCCAGGTTGAGACGAGAATCGAGCTTCCGGCTGGTGCAGGAGTTGGCGCCGCCGGGTGGGTGGCTAAGATGTCTGTTTCAGAATCGTCCCATCACGGGAGAGAGAAGAAGGGAGTAGACCTATGAAGCTGAGTTGTTTTGCCGATTTTGCACCGGGGGAAACATTGACCCAGCGGGCGAATTACTTGGTGCAAGCTGGGTTCGATGCAATGGAGCTTGTGGGGACGCCCGATGAGATTAAGGCACTCATGCCAGAAGCTCGGCAAATCCTGGACGGCGGACGCTTGCGAGTCAGCGCGATATGCGCCTTGCATCGAGGCTGGTTGGTTGATCCCGATGCGGAGGCCCGCCGCGCAGCCAGGGAAGATATCCGGGCGCTGCTGGATCTGGCTGGCGAGCTTGACGGTTGCGGGGTGTTTGTGATCCCCATTCTCGGCTACACCCACGCCTATCCCGGGGGTCTGCGCACCGGACGGACGCCGGATGGAGACCGAGAGGTGTTGATCGATGGTCTGTCCGAACTGGCGGCTCACGCCCATCAGGCGCGGGCTACGCTATTGCTCGAGGTGATCAATCGCTACGAGTCGCCGGTGGCCAATACACTAGCCGAAGGATCGGAGATCGTACGGCGAGTCGCGCAGCCGGCTTTCCAACTCAACGCCGACTTTTTTCACATGAACATTGAGGAGGCCGACCCCGCGGCAGCCCTTTGGCAATATGGGACCGCCCTCGGCCACATCCATGTCGGCGATTCAACGCGGACCTATCCGGGTTTTGGCCATCTGGACTATCCCAGGCTGGTGCGGGCGCTGGTTGAAGGTGGCTACAGCCACTACCTGACGGTTGACGCCCGGGACCCACGGCTTGACCCCCACCGAGTCTTGCCGTCTGTGTGCCGCTATCTGCGCGGACTGATCAGTCTGGCGGAAGAGCGTGCGCGCCTGGCGCCGCCCGCGCCAGTATCCTTATCATCCGAGAGGTAGGCCATATGTCTGATTCCAAGGCGCAGCCGCGTTTACCTGTCAGGCAAGTGATTCCGTTGGGACGAGTGCAGAAAGTAATGGCGCGAGCTATGCTCGCTTCGGTTCAGCGCGCCGCATTGAGCCAGGTGACGCGCGAAATGGATTTGTCGGCCATCCAAGATGGGCGTCGGGCGGCCGGCGATAACCGCCTGTCACTCAACATCTACATTATGGCTGCGGTTGCGCAGGCCTTGCGCCGCCATCCAATGCTCAATGCCGAACTGGTTGATGATCAGGTGTTTGTGCATGATGTAGTAAACCTGGGACTGGCAATCTCTGTGCCGAGCGGCCTGATCGTGGCCGTAATTCACGGGGCTGACAAAAAAACGTTGCCGGAGCTGGCCACCGCCGTGGGCGATCTTACGAGTCGCGCCCGCACCAATCAGCTCGGATACGCGGATATTGACGGAGGCACATTCACAGTGAGTAATTTGGGAACGCTTGGTGTCGACGGTGGTTTTTCGCTCCCGCGCCCACCGGAAGGCGCAATCCTCTTGGTGGGCCGGGTTCGCCCGCGGCCAGAAATAGTCGACGGAGCAGTAGCGGTGCGCGACATAGCTCTGTTCAGCCTAACCTTTGATCACCGTTTTATCGATGGGGCTGCGGCGGCAGGGTTCCTCCAGGAGTTGCAGGATATCTTCCTGTCACCGGCCTCTCTGAAGGTCTAGCCCGTGTTGCCTCAAATGCTCTAGCGATCGAGGCGCAACTATAGGTAACTGTTTGTCTTGGTTGGCTTCTGATCGGGAATCTTCAGGCGGCTGTCTTCTATGGCACCATATTGATCCTGCCACATCTTGAGGATGTGTCTTTCGTGTTGTTGAACATCCAGAATAAGATTTGTCCCTTGTACTTGAAAGCAGTTGCTTTGCCCAGCTCGAAGTGAGAGTTTTTGGGCAGAGAATTAACTGAGACTCACGGCTGCCGATGGGTCTCCCAGTACGCCTGCCGGGCGGCTGCAGCCGCCCGGCAGGCGTAGGCGTGCGCGGCCAGGGTCGCGGCTGGATCGCCGCGATAGAACTCGCGCGGGCACAAGTAGAGCAAGGCCGAATGCGGCCGGCGCTCGTGGTAGTAACTGTCGCTGGCTTCGAGTGGCATATCCTCGCGAAAAGTGAGTTGCGCGCGCTCGTCGAGGCCATTCGATTGAGGATAGTGGGCGCGCACATCGGTCATGGCTGTCACCTGGACCAACGCCGCCCACTCGCGGCCGATCCCGCAAGGGGGCGAAATTCTGGTGAACTGGCTGCCGCGGTGCTCCGAATCTTGATTGGTGATAATTCTGGGCCGCCCGATAGCACGCCTGCGGGGTACGTGGCGAGGGCGGGGAGGATGGTTGGGGTGGTTGTGATTCGCGTATTCGCGATTTTGCGATTTATCTATTTCTTTCAGCCGACCGCCCTTGGCAGTGGATACGACAACAATTCGACAATTGTCCATCGATGATCAGTCAAGCCTAAAGCTTGAGCAGGTGCCCGCTGCCGGCGGCGTTGGGGCAAGCGTTTCCCAGCGCGGAGCCGGGGCTCGGCTAATGACTGTGCGATCCGTTTCCTGCGGCCACGAGGGCTTTTTGTATGCGAATAGGGCTTCCGATGGGTCGAGGCTGGCGGAAGGTCCGGATGGGGGGCGACGGTACCTGCCGGACAGTCGCCTGGGGTGCGCGGTTTGAGTGGGCGGGGAGATGGCTTGGGGTGGACTTGACGGATGGCCGACGGTAGCTCACGCCGCTTGGCCTACAACAACAATAAAACGAAGCCAACAACCACCAGCAGCGTAAACACCCAGCCTTCAGACCGTGCCATCTCCACCTCGCCAGCGCTCTAGTGGGGTGAGGATGAGCGAGGGTAGGGCGCTCGTCAAGGG
>Ga0163152_10001978_pt1 | contig 30583 bp, 28 predicted proteins | sample OliLakLV19MP8IB2_FD_148635 | JGI IMG/M metagenome (GOLD analysis project Ga0163152, IMG submission 148635) | Freshwater microbial mat bacterial communities from Lake Vanda, McMurdo Dry Valleys, Antarctica - Oligotrophic Lake LV.19.MP8.IB-2 | ecosystem: Environmental > Aquatic > Freshwater >...
TAAGAGCGCGGGCCACCCAAATTCAAATTCCAGTTTTTCAAAACGAAATGCAATGATTTTTGATACCGGTTTTTATAGAAAACTTTCCTTGGAATAGAGGATTGTCCCCAACTTTTAATATTGACCCTGATTAGCATGCAATTTGAAAGGGCATGTTATTGGCTTGAAGCATCTGATTTTATTACAAAAAACAATGTGGTATGAATTCTAATGCTTAATCTGGGTTAATTAAATTTTCTCCCGCTGAGTGCGCAGAGGTGCAGGGTTCGCAGAGTTAAAAAAATGTAGTAATTTTTTTAATCTGGTATATATGGATGGAATATTTTGAATAAAATAATTCACAATTTCACAAATCCTTCTCCATCAAATATCGGTACCACATCGTATTCAGGATTACTCATACAGAATTTAATATCGTTTTCGATGCCGAGTCGCGCCAATCGTTTAAAGTGTGTTGCTTGTTTTATGGTGCGCAACATGTTTTCGCGCACGTAACGATATAATAATTTTGTGCTTAAGGTGGAGTCGTCAACAATTCTGAATTCCTCCGCTAGTTCGCGCACAACAGCTCCGGCAAAAAGTGCATCATCCATTACATAATGATCTTTCCAACCGGCGCAAAATAAAATGGTATTGCGTTTTTCATTTCTTATCCAGTTAAATATTGCTTCCTGATTAACAAAACTTCCCGCCACAATATTTTTTGCACCCTTGCTCATTAATACACAACGCGTTCCGTTTGTAGTAGTATGAATAATTTCTTTTCCCTTTACTTCATCACCCATAAATTCAAAAGGGGAATTCCCGAAATGAAAATGTGGAATTTTCACTCCATCTCTTTCGCCGGCAACCAAATATCCTTTTTCTAAATAGGTGTTTGCTTCTTCCACAGTTTGTACCGGAATCATTTTTTTAACGCCGTGATGTATAGCTGATGCAATAGTAGAAGTAGCACGAATAATATCGATCACTACTACATTTTTATCGGTAGGATCATGCTGATACCATAAAGCCGGAGTAAGACATACTTCAACTATGGGTCTAGTGTCGCTTTGTGTGTTTGCCATATTTTAAGCAAATATCGTTTTCTTGAATTTTGCAGCTTAATTGTTAGTCAAAAATGGAATCTTTACCACTTTGGCTTTCACAGGTTTTTGGCGAATATCTATAAAAATTTCGGAATCAAGGGCACATTTTTCCAAAGTTACATATCCCAACCCAATCGCCTTGTTCAAACTAGGGCTTTGTGTGCCGGAAGTAACTTTGCCGATCACAATGTTATTTTCATCTACAATAGGATAATCGTGGCGTGGAATTCCTCTGTCCACCATTTCAAAACCAACCAGTTTTCGGGTAAATCCTGCTTCTTTTCCGGCTACGATCTTGTCTTTTCCTATAAAATCGTTGTTTGCTGCCTTTAGTTTAGTGATCCATCCCAAACCCGCTTCCAAAGGTGACGTGGTATCATCAATATCATTTCCATACAAACAAAATCCCATTTCTAGTCGCAAAGTATCTCTGGCAGCAAGTCCTATAGGCTGAATATCAAATTCTTTTCCCGCTTCAAATATTTTATTCCAGATCTCCAATGAATGTTCTTTCGGAAAATAGATCTCGAAGCCGCCTGCTCCGGTATATCCGGTAGCAGAAATAATTACATTGCCGACTCCGGCAAACTTATGTTTAGTAAAGGTGTAATAAGCGATTTCCGATAGATTAACATCGGTAAGTTTTTGCAGTGTTTCCAATGCTTTCGGACCCTGAACGGCCAATAAACTGGTGTTGTCGGAAATATTGATCATTTCCACACCTTCGGTATTGTATTTTTTTATATGATTCCAGTCTTTTTCAATATTTCCGGCATTTACAACCAGCATATAATTACCATCTTCCAAATGATACACTAAAAGATCGTCAACAATTCCGCCGGTTTCATTCGGCAAACAACTGTATTGTGCCTTTCCGGGCGATAAAACATATACATCATTGGAAGTCACCTTTTGTATCAAAGCCGCTGCTCCAGCACCTTTCAGCACAAACTCACCCATGTGACTCACATCAAAAACACCAACCGTATTTCTCACCCTGTTGTGTTCTTCTACCTGACTGGAGTAAACAATTGGCATTTCATAACCTGCAAACTCCGCCATTTTAGCGCCGAGGTCCTTATGCAGTTGAGTAAGAGCAGTTTGTTTCATATCGGGCGCAAATTTAAGGATTAATAATATAACCCGACTCTCTATCTAATTACCAAAATTTGCCCTGTTTCAATTTTACCGTTATACCACAAGGTAAAATAATTTGTCCCTGTTTGCACATTCAACTTATCAAGATTTACTAATCGACTTTCGCCGTTTAATACATAGATGTGTTGCTCTTGAATAATACCCATATTATTGTAAATCTTTAATACCAAATCGCCATAAACAGGCTCAGTTAAGTTGATACTTATAACACCGGAAGTTGGATTTGGATAAAATAGTAATTGCGATTTAACAATTTGCAGATTTATACCCACATCCAATGTATCACAACGTGTATAAAAGGTGTCGTGCACAGATTCTAATTGTTCAAAATCGGCACAAACAGTCGTAATAAAAAATTCATATCCTGAACAGGAATCCAATGCATAAATACTCGCGAGACTGTCCTCGGCAATACTTACTGCATAGGTTACTGAATCAGATAATAAGCGATAACTCACGGTATGTGAAATAGCGGAGGGAGATGGTGACCAAATTACATCTACACTATTATTTGTTTGGTTTATTGCAGAAAAGTCATCAACAACGGAGCAAATTAAATCAATTCCGTTTAGTTTTAATGTGTTATTCTGTGCATTGGCAATGACACTAATTAACAAGCAGGTGAAAATTAAGTATATATTTTTCATAATTCTTTTTACTTAAACATAGTCAAAAAGCATACCCGTGGCGGAATCATGGGTTACAACGCCTAACAGATGCGCAGCATATAGAAAATATTACCCATAATGAGTAAGTAGAAGTTATTATGAACATACTTACCTTTGTACCATGCAATTAAAAGACCCAATATCCTTACAGGATTGTGCCGCATCTCTCAATTGTACATTTGCAGGGAAGGGCGCCGATTTAATTACCGGAATTAATGAAATACACAAGGTTGTTGCCGGGGATTTAACATTTGTAGATTTTGCAAAGTATTACGATAAAGCTTTAAAAAGTGCAGCAACTTTTGTCATTATTAATAAAGAGGTTCCTGTTCCGGAAGGAAAAGGATTATTGTTTTCCGACGATCCTTTTCGCGATTATGTAAAACTGGTAAAACATTTTTCCCCCTTTAATCCTTCCTTAAAAAATATTGCAGATAACTCCATTGTAGGCGAGGGCACAATATTGTTTCCGGGTGTATATTTAGGTAATAATTGTATCATCGGAAAAAATTGTATTATCCATCCCAATGTTGTTATTTATGATAACACCATCATTGGAGATAATGTAATTATTCACGCAAACACGGTTATTGGAGCGGATGCATTTTATTTTAAAAACAGGAAAACACATTTCGATAAACTGATCAGTTGTGGAAGAACCATTATACACAACGATGTAGAAATTGGTGCCTGTGTAACCATCGATCGAGGAGTGAGTGGAGATACCATTATAGGAGAGGGAACCAAAATGGATAATCATATACATATTGGTCACGGTGTGGTGGTTGGAAAGATGTGTTTGTTTGCAGGTGGTGTAATGATTGGCGGAAAAACCATCATTGGCAATAATGTAATTCTTTGGGGGCAGGTTGGCATAAGTAAAGATCTGATAATAGAAGATAATGTAACCGTGCTGGCACAAAGCGGAGTTGGAATGCAACTGGAAAAAGGGAAAACATATTTCGGTTCCCCTGCAGATGAAGCGCGCAAAAAAATGAAAGAATTAGTTGCGAGTAAAAATATGGTGGAGATTTGGGAGAAGATGAGGGGATAATGTACCAATGGAACAGCCAAAAAAATGTACCAATGTACCAATGAACAGCCGGAATTAATGTAGCATTGGTCGTTTAATGACATCCTAAAATATTTCAATAAATTTGTGCCATTGTATATTTATGCTCAGTGTAATAAGCACAATTATAAAGTTAACGCTGGGTTAATTGGTACATTCATTTAATTGGTACATTGGTACATTCATTTAATTGGTACATTTACGCATGCGTATAAACATTTCCTCCGGAGCAAAATGGGAAGATATTGTTGGATATTCCCGGGCTGTAAAAGTGAACAATCACGTATTTATCACGGGCACTGTTGCGGTGGATGGTGATAATAATTTAGTTGGTGGCGATTCTGCTTATTTGCAGACACAATTCATTTTACAGAAAATAGAAAAAGTATTACAACAATGTGATGCAACATTAAATGATGTGGTGCGCACGCGTTTATTTGTTACCGATATTTCGCGTTGGGAAGAATATGGAAAAGCACACGGAGAAGTATTTGCAAACATTAAACCCTGCACAACCATGGTGGAAGTTTCGAAATTAATTGCGCCGGAATATTTGATTGAAATAGAAGTAGATGCAATTATCGAATAACAAAAAATTTATGAAAAAAATATTTTTTTACCTATTATTATTTGTAGTGTCAACAGGGACAAAAAATGTACGTGCCCAATATTATTGCGATAGCTCTGCGATAGATATATCTTTAGAAGATTGTCTGGCAACAGGCGAAAATCAAACCACTTATGGTATGATACAATGCATCGACACCGCTTATGCTGCATGGGATGCAGAGCTTAATAAAAATTATAAATTATTGATGTCGGTATTAGGCGAAGAAGAAAAGGAAAAACTAAAAATCGCCCAAAAAGCATGGATCACCATGCGAGATGCGGATATTGCATTTATAGGATTGTATTCTGAAAATCTGGAAGGTTCTATGTATCGTGTTTCCGCAAATTTTCACAGCATGGAAATTGTTCAATTGCGGGCATTGCAATTAAAATCCTATTACGAAGAAATCTCAGAGATCAGAAAATAAGTTTATTTATTTTCGTTTAACATTATCCTCGGGGAATAATAACTCCGGCTCCGCCAGCAACCGAAAGGTTTTTCTGTGATATTGCGTATCCCCATATTCCAAAATCGCTTTTCGGTGTTCTTTTGTTGGATAACCTTTATTTTGTTTCCAATTATACTTTGGAAACTCCTCGTATAGTTCTGTATAAGCTTATTGCTAAGAAATTTGAGCCGTTTTTTAAAAGAATTAATCTGGAAAATATTGATGTTTTCAATTTAATTTACTATTTTTGAAGTCCATAATCTAAATTCATTTCTAAAATTTGAAAATATGAAAAAAAGCACTCACTTTCACTCACTTTCACTCACTTTCACTCACTTTCTTACTAAGTATTAGTAGTTTGATTGTGTGTGCTCAAAGCCCTACCTATAATTGGTTAATTAGAGTTCCTGACCTAAACAAGGAGTTTCATGCATCAAATTGCGCTGTTGACTACAGAAGTAATGGCACGGGAACAAGTTATGTAAAAATGGGCATGAATGATGTTTCATATAATGGAACTATAACCTCAGCTGAAGCCGTTGGAGGTTCCAAAGATTACAATGGAGATATTGTAAATGCAGGTTCTAATGGAAGTGGACAAATTGTAATACAATGCACACCATCTGAAAATGTTTGTTTCACAATTGGTGCAATGGTTGAGGATGTAACTCCGACAACTTTTCAAAATGATTTTTATGTTCATTCTACTGAAGACTTATATAAAGGTAATTTTCTAACAATATCTCAAGTTGGCGGAGGAGGGTTTAGCTTAAGTGTCGAAAATTGCGTAACTACAGAAAACGACTATTTTCCTCCTATTATGCTGCCTTGCGATAATGTACATACATTTTGTGGATACCCCGGGGGAGTAAGTAAAATAGGAGACTTCTATTATGTGACATGTTATCCATCTTCTGACGCATGTGTATCAATCAATGTAGACAGTTCACCAGACGAATGTTGTTGGTAATTTTGTAGCCAAATAAAAAAATTACGTTTGGTTTTTTTAATTTTTTGTAATAGTGTTTATGAAAGCAATATTTATATTCTTGTCAATTTTACGTTTTTCAAATATTTTCAGTCAAAATGAATTATCATACTATTTAAATCTATACAATCAATCGAGTAAAAATTTAACCGTAATTTCTATCTCAGGAAATGAATGTGTAAATTGTTATGCCTCGATACATTATTTATTAAATGACCTAAAAATGGAAAGTACAAACACACTTTTTTTAGTAAAGGATGTACCAAAAAGAGAATTGGGATTTTTTATGGAGGATAAATTTAATATAGATACTGCACAATACAGGATAATTATAGATAATTTATTTTTTTCTGCATTAAACAATAAGTCTGGATTTTCCTCCTCTATTTCCGTTTGTAATGATGAAAGTTTATTATTTCAAACAGAATTTAAAAATATAGATATTGTTTCACTTAAAAAATATTTACCTGGTCGTTTTAAAATTCAGTTATCCGACTCTCTTGACGTATCCAATTTTGCCGGAGCCGGTGCGTCAATGCTACAGGTAAAAAACGATTCACTAATTTTAATTTATAATTATTTTAGAAGTGCCGTTTTTGAATATAATTTGAACACTCAAAAAATTACTAAATCTATTGCAGGTAAAAATTTGAAGACAGAGTTAAATGATTATTTAATGATCTCCGAATTAGATCCCTCTGAAATAAACTTCGCAAATACAAATACTGATGCGCAGCAAATGTTTAAAACTGTTCCCAGCCGTATAGCTCCTCGAAATGTATATGTTACTGAAAATTATATATATTTAGCGTTAGAAGTTCTTTCTTACGACTTAGTAATAGATAATAAAATAGTGCCTGTTGATACAAGTTTCCAACTAAAATGGTTTAGTTTTTTTGCAAAATATGATAGAGACTGGAACCTAATAAATAGGTATTCATTTCCATATCAAATATCTGAATATAAACCATTTTTTAATTATTTACCATCAGGTCAATTTTTAAATGATTCTATATTCATTATGAGAGCTAGTACAGCTTCTTCAGATAGCTTAGCAATAGAATATTTATTACCAAATAAATCTACAGTTCCAAAATTTGTAAGGTTTTTGTCAATAAAATATCCCGATTACTTTCCGGTTTTATCAAAGGGGATGCGTAATGTTTATTCTTCTGAAATTGTTAATGACGAATATTTTTTTAATACTGAACCAATTGTTTACAATGATGTTTTAAATTTTAAGCATTTGTTGGAGGGTTGGGATTATCAATCCGTTTCTGATTCATCAAAAACAAATACTTGGATAGATATTATTGAACCGTTAAATAATGGAAATTATTTGGTTTTGGGGACAAAAAATTATACCTCAACATGGTATGCATTATATGATAAAAATTTTATGTTAATAGAACAGAAAAAAATAATCGACAGGCCATTAATTTCCATGGTATTTAAAAATAATAAAATTTGGGGAATGGATTTGACTGAGGAATATGGTACTTTATATTCCTTTGAAATTAATTATGAATAAATTACCCGGCCGTTTAACAAAATCAAAACAACTCCGGCTCCGCCAGCAACCGAAAGGTTTTTCTGTGATATTGCGTATCCCCATATTCCAAAATCGCTTTTCGGTGTTCTTTTGTTGGATAACCTTTATTTTGTTTCCAGTTATAATGGGGCAATTCATGATGCATTTCCTGCATTAATTTATCGCGATATGTTTTTGCAAGTATACTCGCAGCAGCTATCGACATATATTTTCCATCTCCCTGAATAATACAGGTATGCGGAATTTTTTTATATGCATAAAACCGATTGCCGTCAATAATTAAATATTCCGGAATATTCGAAAACTGATCTAATGCTTTATGCATTGCCCTAAAAGAAGCTTTTAGAATATTTATTGCATCAATTTCATGGTTATCACAAATTCCGATCTTCCATTCAATTGCGTTTTCTTTAATGATTGGTTCCAGCAAATTTCTATTTGCTTCTGACATTTGTTTCGAATCATTTAATAAAGGATGAAAAAAATCTTTCGGCAAGATCACAGCCGCTGCTACAACCGGACCCGCAAGACATCCGCGCCCCGCCTCGTCGCAGCCTGCTTCCACTAATGTATTTTGAAAAAATGGTTCTAACACGCGGCTTCTTGATTTATTAAAAGCAAATTTACTAAAAGTTGAATGTCTTGCAGAACGGTGGTTTCGCGCAGTTATTAGGGTTTACACGCAGAGGGGCAGAGCACGCAGGGATAAAGTGTAAAATGTTGTTGTCATGAAATAAGTTTCTTATAAAATCGATGCCCTTGTTTATTATTTTTTATTTTCTACGCCCTGGTTGTTTTTTTTCACTAAGCAGAACGGTGGTTTCGCGCAGTTATTAGGGTTTACACGCAGAGGGGCAGAGCACGCAGGGATAAAGTGTAAAATGTTATTGTCATGAAATAAGTTTCTTATAAAATCGATGCCCTTGTTTATTATTTTTTATTTTCTACGCCCTGGTTGTTTTTTTTCACTAAGCAGAACGGCGGTTTTGCGCAGTTATTAGGGTTTACACGCAGAGGGGCAGAGCACGCAGGGATAAAGTGTAAAATGTTGTTGTCATGAAATAAGTTTGTTATAAAATCGATGCCCTTGTTTTATATTATTTATTCCTTGTTCATTATTTTTTATTTCCTTTCGCCGTGTTTGATTTTTTTCACCATGCAAAACTGTGGTTTTGCGCAGTTATTAGGGTTTACACGCAGAGGAGCAAAGCACACAGGGATAAAGTGTAAAAGGTTGTTGTCATGAAATAAGTTTTTTATAAAATCGATGCCCTTGTTTTATATTATTTATTCCTTGTTCATTATTTTTTATTTCCTTCGCCCTTGGTTGGTGTTTTCCCTAATCCACCGAAGGGAGATCTAAAAAGTTTTTCCCTCGAAAATACCAATCACCACTCACCACTCACTCCTTGTGGTCCGATCTCCGCCCCACCCTGCATCTCATTTCCTTTGCACCTTCAACTTCACTATTTTTACCTCAAACTTTAAAATTTTGGAAGTAATATTATCCACCAGCGATCTCAAAAAACACTACGGCCCTATTAAAGCTGTTAATGGATTGAATCTGCGTGTTGAAAAAGGAGCGGTTTATGGCATATTAGGGCCTAACGGAAGCGGAAAAACTACCACACTCGGTATGTTGCTCGGAATTATTCATCCGAGTTCGGGAAATTTTTCCTGGTTCGACAATGGTAACAAGGACGAAAATCGCAAGAGGATCGGCGCTCTTTTAGAACAACCTAATTTTTATCCCTATTTGTCGGGCGAACAAAATCTTCGTGTGATCGCAAAGATCAAAAGAGTGGATGAAAATGAAATTGACGGCGTTTTAAGTTCCGTGAACCTATTCGAAAGGAAAAAAAGTGCTGCCAAAACATATTCTCTTGGTATGCGACAGCGCCTTGCTCTCGCTTCTGCACTTTTGGGAAATCCCGATGTATTGGTTTTAGACGAACCAACTAATGGGCTCGATCCACAAGGAATTGCAGAAGTGCGTGAATTTATTACAAAACAATCCTCCGAAGGAAGAACCATTATTATTGCAAGTCATATACTCGATGAGGTAGAAAAGGTTTGTACCCATGTAAGCGTAATTAAAAAAGGAAATCTGCTCGCCGAAGGCTCTGTTGCACAATTAATAAAGGGCGAAGACCAATTGGAAATCTCCGCCGATAATATAGATGTTTTAATTTCAACATTAAATAATTACCGGGGAATTAATAAATTAAACCGCGAAAATAATATGGTAGTATTAAATGTCGCCACCGATTTTTCTCCTGCAGCATTAAATAAATATCTGCATGAAAAAAATATCACAGTAAGTCATTTGAATGCCCGCAAAAAACGTCTTGAAGAACAATTTTTAGAATTAACCGCCGAATAATAAATATGTTACGATTATTAAAAATAGAATTATCGAAATTACTTCCTTACAGAACTTTTAAAATTCTGTTCGTTTTATATTTGTTATTAATGGTACTCGTTTTGCTTGCGGGTAAAAACCTTGGTGGAAGTGAGAACGAGGGATTAACTTCCGATAAGGTATTAGGCTTCCCTAATATTTGGAATTATTATACTTTATATGCCTGTTACTTTAATATCATTCTTGCATTATTGGTAATATTTGTTACCGGTAATGAATATACTTACCGCACACTCCGTCAAAATGTAATAGATGGTTTACAGCGTAAAGAAACTGTAATTGGTAAAATTTTATTAGTGGTTTTGCTCTCTGTTATTTCCACACTCATTTTATTTATAAGCGGAGTTATTGCCGGAACAATTTATTCCACTCCCGAAACAAAATCTAACATGTTTGATCACAGTGGGTTTGTATTCGCTTATTTTGTGCAATCACTCGGTATGATGTCAATGGGGTTTTTCTTCGGAACATTATTTAAAAGAACCGGACTTGCCGTAATTATTTTTCTGCTCTTTTTATTTCCGATTGACGTTATACTTCGCGAAGCAATTTTTCCCGATGGATTTGGCGACTATATGCCTATTGCAACCTACTTTTTAAAACTCGTTCCTTTTCCCTTGGATCATGTTAGGAGCGGAGGAATGGATGCTCCTGCCGCAGCGCCGACCGGATTAGCATTGGGAGTGGGATTTGTTTATGCCGTATTATTTTGTTTTGGCACCTGGTTTATCATTAAAAAACGCGACCTTTAACTACCGCATATCCGTAATCTCTGCAATCTTTAATTGCAACCATTGTTTATTCGCTAAAATAGTTGTTGAGTCCACTTCCTGCCGAAGAGCGGTAAATAATTTCCCCCACTTTTCTGCATTTACGAAACCCTTATTGATACGCAATTTATAAAGTTTAATAGTATTATTGAATAAATTTTTATAAAGTGCCCGCTGACTTTTACTCAATTGTTTATCGCGCAGCAAATATATTTTTACCGTATCCTTCAGCGATAATAATGCTTCAAATTCCTGATGATCGTAAAATATTTTTAATAAAATACTTTTTGCATCGAGATAATAATTCGGATCTGTAAAATGAACTCTGTTCAATAATTGCATGGCTTTATCAAAATCCTGTTTTTCGTAATAATATACTGCAAGATTATATTGATAAGCATTGTCTCTTTGTTCGGGAGCGAGTTTGGTATAATACCCATGAATAAAATTTTCAGTCCATTCAAATGCATGCAGTCGCACCCCAACAGTAATAATATTTTTATAGGTCCACTCCGAAATATATTTATTGTCGTTGAGCAAATTAAGCGGCAACATAAATTGCGCTATCTCAAACCACTCCTTTAAAAATTCATTTCTCCCCTGATTAATTCTTTTCACGCAATAATTCTGCACATAAGCAACAATATCCTTCGCCTCATTTTCCGGAAATTCGCCAATATGTAAAAATAATTTTTCTCGGAATCCTTCATACCATTCATCACTATCCGGATCTTTTAACCACAGCAATATCGGATAATAAATACTTACTGTTGGATAATGTGCATAATCCGATAAATTATTTTCCAAAAACTGAATGAAACGATTAAATTTAATATTGTCGTATTGCAGCGCAAGTATATTGGAACGATTCATTAATTCGCACCAAATTTTTAACTGATTACTCAAATAATAAATATCCAGTGCTTCCTGACTTTTTATTAAATGTGTATTATCTCCCTTTCGCGATAATTGGAAATAATACTGATCTGCTAATTGGTAAAATAAAAAATTAGATACCACATCTGTCCCTTCTCCCTGTTGCGATTTTTTTCTGATTATTTTTCCGGCATTTTCTGTAATGGCTGTTTCCATTAAATTTTCAATTACCAAAACATCCTTTCTGTCCTGATGTTTTTCAAATTGTTTCCAGGCCAGGTATTTTTCCAACAGCTTATACAAATCGCTCAATAAATTATTGATCTGTAATTCATCCTGCTTGGAATTTCCGAATATCAGAGTATGCGCCGCTGCCTTATCCCAAGAGCCGGAGGCACCTGTTTTAAAGGCATTTTCAATAATATCAAACAACATCAGGATCTTTTTCCTCTTGTTATTATAAGGACTTCGCACAAAATCAGCAAAAAATTCCTGCTCTTTTGTTGTTAAGGCCTGATAAATACTAATTATTTTTGGCAGTGCCATAACTATAAATTTGAATTATAGATGTTATAATATGTTGAATTACAATTAAATACATAACACATCAACAATAAATATAGCTATAAAAGTAGTGAATTTGTATTTTCCAAACAACCGTGGTATGTTAATCTTTGCATCACTCAAATTTCTAACAGTTAACTTTATAACATATGAAAACGAATTATTACTTTTTTGCTCTCTTGTTTCTGGTATCCGTATGTGAATCATTAAGCGCTCAAAGTTGGTCCTACGCAAAACAGGGAACCCTCATTTGGCAGGGAGCTATTGCAAAAGATATTTATACAGATGATGTGAGTATTGTTGCTGTAGGCGATATCGGGCTTATTGACATTATGGAAGGCGAAGTTTACATGGTTTATTTCGATACCGCCGGAACCGTACACTGGGAGCAACACCACGATAAAGCTGGCAGTATTGAAATTTCGCAACATATTTCTCCGGTTCCTTCGGATGGCGGATATTTAGTTAGCGCAATTTTGGGAGATACCTACAAACCCTGGTTTATTAAAACAGACGGCAATGGAAATTTATTGTGGTCGTCGGATGCATGGTCAGATCTTTTACCGGAGAATTCCGCATCTCAAACCTACGTTTATCAATTACCTTCCGGTGATATAGCATGTATAAACAGCTACGATGTTGCAGGTTTAATTTATATCAACACAGTTTCCAATGCAACGGGTGATCTTTTGTCCACAACAATACTCGATTATCATGATCTTATTTATCCCGATTATACGTATATATTTTTAAACAGTTCTGATATTGAAGGTGATGGTGAAGGAAATTTTTTATTGACATGGAGGTATACATGCACCGATACAACGGTAAGTTATATCGCAAGAATTAATTCTGCATTTGTTGTGGAACGTGCAGAGAAACTTGCCGATGTGGATGATGTTTTTTATCCTACAAATATTGCTGTTAACAACGATGGCGATTATCTTGTAACCGGAATAAGTTATGCCGGAGGATTTTTTGGCGATCAATATACCAGTACTATTGTAACTGTTCCTGTTGTTGCAGGGCCGGCAACAATTATTCCAACCCCGGGTGCTTTATTTAATTCTAATTCGGGAGATATTAAACAATTAAAAACCGGTGATTATAAATATATCCGTTACAATTATGATGGCGAAACTTATGACCCGGCAACAGGAGGATACGTTGAAATAGTTACCCTCGATATTTCACTCGCAGAAACATCAACTCAAACAATTAATTATACCGATTATAATACACTCGAAGCAATTTCAACCTATGGTTGTGGCGATAAGTTTATTGCCGGCGGTATGGCGTGGAAAATTGGAATTCCATCTTATTATTTTTTAATTGCATCCGATATAGCGGGTAATATTCCCGCTTGCGTATTTAATTGCGTTTGGCCGGGTGATGCAGATAACGATGGATTTGCTTTTATGGACGATCTGTTTGCAATTGGTTTGGGATATGGCGCTACAGGAGCCGCAAGACCGGATGCTACCAACTACTGGACAGCACAAAATGCCGACGAATGGGCAACAACTTTACCCGACGGAACAAATCATAAATACACCGATGCTAACGGCGATGGAATAATTAGTGATGACGACACAACGGCAGTTTCTTTAAATTATACATTTTCACATGCCGTTAATATTTTAAGAACAGAAGCGGGAGATATTCCATTAAGTTTTATCACCGATGGCTCTGCAACGATCGGATTAAATACAATTCCAATAGTTTTAGGTGATGCAGCAAATATGGTAGATGCCATTTATGGAATTCGTTTTAACGTTGCTGTAGATGGAGAGGATATTGAACCCGGATCAATTAAAATTAATTTTAATGATTCCTGGTTATTGGATGCAGATAATTATTTACAATTGACAAAAAACAATGGCACTGATCCGAATGCCGATGGAGGTGCTGTAAGAACCGACAATACCAATGCATCGGGATATGGTGAAATTGGCACTTTAAGTTTTGTTGTAATTGATAATATTGCAGGCAAAGGTGAAGCAGAAGAAATTGAATATAGATTTGAAAATATCCGCGCAATTAATTTGGAAGGAGAAGAATTATCCATTGTGGGAATTTCTTCTACTGAAACAAATCCAACAGGAATTAATGAATTAAATAATATCACATTTATTATCTCCCCAAATCCAACATCAAATTATTTTTATTTGCAAACAAATAGTTCGATAGAAAATATTTCCATATTTAATATTACAGGAAATAAACTGAAAGAAATAAAAAATGCTATTTCAGAATTAAATTATATAGATGTAAATGAATTGTCTGCCGGACAATATTTGGTGGAGGTAATTGCCGATGGAAATGTGTCGACACAAAAATTAATGATCATAAAATAATTACAGTTTTACAATTATTGTATTTGAGTTTCGGAAACTCAAAAAGATCCCGGCTAAAAGGTCGGGATCTGCTTTTTTCTATGTTTTTGCCTTATTAGCATATCTAAATAGTTGACAAACAGATATATAGGATATAATTTTAGTGTTTTTAACAGCTATAACGCCTTTTTTTTGTTCTTTTGTTATCGCTTAGGTATTCAGATATTTGTAGTTGTATAATTGTCTCCTATAAATTTAGATACTTATGAAAAAAATAACTACTCCTCTCGCCATTTGTGTAATGGCTGTAATGTTTACTACTACTATTAATGCACAAACCTGGGGTTTTGGCCAATATGGCTATTGGACCCAGGATGTTGCAGTTGCCGCCGATGGCAATATTTGGGCTGTCGGATATGCCGGCGACGATCCGGATTTTATGGATGTAAACCCAAATTATGTTGTTAAATTAAACAGTGATGGTATAAAACAGTGGGGGCTAACACCCGCAGGATTGCCATGGCTCAATGTATCCGCAATGAATATATTGCCAACTGATGATGGTGGTGCTGTAGTTTTTGGCGCAACTGATTCCTATGCTCCGGGATTATATAAATTAGATGCAGATGGCAATTTACTATGGGAAAATTCAGCCTTCCTAGGAACCTATTATATTTATGGCGGACAAGCTGTGCAACTAAACGACGGCCGAATCATTTCAGGTGGTCTTACCGATTTTTATCATAACTTCTACGAATTTGATGCTGCCGGAAATAATCTTTCCAATTTTACAATTGCTCCCGATACCGCCGCTGCCTGGGGTTGGAGTTACTGGAATTATAAAGAAACCGGAATGGTAGCAACTGTTGATGGCGGATTTGCTTATGCAACCGGAAACGATACCAAAAAACTTGTTTACAAATTCGACAGCGATTTAAATCTGGAATGGACCGGCGAATACGACTTCGTTCTTTCTTGGGAATATGGATTCAACAACGGCTTAAAAACAACTGCTGATGGTGGCCTTTTAATGAGCGGTTCAGGAACCGATATTGCAGGTACTTATTTTGGCACCGTTAGAAAAATTTCCTCTACTGGAACATTGGAATGGGTAAATACCTATAATCACGGATATGCATATGAAGAAGGCGCCTATGCATTGCCACTTGGAATAGATAACTATATTGTTTGGACTCAGGATGGCGGCGACAATAGCACAAGTGGCTGGGTAACGGATAATACCGGCGTGGAAACAGGTGCAATTTCAATTCCTATCGTTGGCGGACTTGGAATTTCAAGTGGTTTGGAGGTTTTTGATGTGGAAAATACTCCTGATGGCGGTTACCTAATTGCCGGCAGACAATACCTTGAGGACTATAGTCAACGTTTTACAATTATAAAATCAAATTCAGATGGAACTTTTGATCCATGTATTTTCAATTGTGTTTGGCCGGGTGATGCAAATAATGATGGATATGCCGATGCTACCGACTTGTTTGAAATTGGAATTAATTATGGTGCAACAGGAAGCAGCAGAGATGATATGAATATTGACTGGTCAGGCAAACTTTCCGCAGCATGGATGGAACCTGATAGCTTGTACTGGTTTATTTTAAATGATCTAAAATGGACGGATTGTGATGGTAACGGAACAATAAATGATGATGATACCACTGCAGTAATTAATAATTTAGGCCTTGATCATCCATTAAATAATTTGCGCACAGAAGCAGGTGATGCTCCTCTTTATTTTGCACCTGTTGACGATATGTTACACATCGGTTTAAATGAAATTCCAATTATGTTGGGAGATGATATGACCGTTGTGGAAGAAATTTATGGTATTGCATTTACCATTAATATAGAATCAGAAGTAATTGATATGGCGAGCACTAAAGTGAGCTTTGATGATGGTTGGATGGGTAATATTGGTGAAACATTGCGCCTGAATAAAACTTTCGGCGACGAACAACTTGTAGTAAATAGTATAGTAAGAAAAGACAGAGTGAATATTGAAGGCAACGGACAAATAGGAACACTGAGTATTGTTGTTGTAGATAATATTACCGGCAAAACAGATGCTGCAGAAAGTACTTTCTCTTTCAGCGATGTTACTGCAATTAAAATTAACCGCGATCTGGTTCCTGTAATTTCTGAATCACGCACTATGGAGGCGGAAGAAAATACTGCAATAAATGAAAATAACATTTCAGATATTACTTTATATCCAAATCCTGCAAATGATATTGTATATCTTGACAATAAATCCAGTGAACCAATTGAAAGCATAAAAATTTCAGATGTTACAGGTCGTATATTAATTGAATTAAACAATCAGTTAAAAAATACAACAGCAATTGATATCTCCTCTCTTAACGCAGGAAATTATTTTATTGAAATTAATACAGGTTCAAAAATTGAATCTCAAAATCTTACTATTTTCTAAATTATTATAATGCCAAATTGCAAAACCGCATCAGCTCCTCGATGCGGTTTTTTTAATCCAACTAATGGAAACCGCTTAGGAGCGGAGCGATTAAGCGTTTCCATTAGTTGGATTTATCCGCAAGGAAAAATCTTCTAAAACTCCCCGGCATTGTGTAACTTCTTTGAGTTCGTTAATTTCCCTTCCTTATAAAATCATAAAAGGTTTTCTCATTCGGGATTGCCATTCCATCCCGAATGGAAAATCTTCTAAATCTCCCCGGCATTGTGTAACTTCTTAGAGATAATTAATTTCCATTCCATATAAAATCATGAAAGATTTTCTCATTCGGGATGAACGATTTCTAAACCTGCAAAAACTCTTGTGTTTTTTTTCTCGCAAAGGCGCAAAGCCGCAAAGATGTATTATATGTTAATAATTTATTTTTGGCTGTTCCTCTGCGTGCTCTGAAACTCTGCGTGCAAATTTATTTTTCATACGGATAAATGTGGTATGTGTTTAAAATACAATCTCATTTTATTTGTTCTCGCAATGTTGGTTTTATTTTATAATTTACATTTTATTTTCTTTGCGGCTTTGCGCCTTTGCGTGATATTATTTTATTTTCACGCAAAGCCGCAAAAATATATCATATGTTAATAATTTATTTTTGGGTGTTCCTCTGCGTGCTCTGCAACTCTGCGTGCAAATTTTTTTTCACACGCATAAATGTGGTATGTGTTTAAAATACAATCTCATTTTATTTGTTCTCGCAATGTTGGTTTTATTTTATAATTTACATTTTATTTTCCTTTGCGCTTTTCCGTGACATTATTTTTTTTTCACGTAAGGTTGTTTTTAAATTACAATTTTCATTTTATTTTCCTTTTGAAGAGAGGGCTGAACTTTTTTTACATTTAATAATTTCACCCTCCCCCCACACGGATTCACGACTCAAGCCTCACGATTCTCGGCCCTCAAAGTCTTTTGCATTTCCTTTACAATAATATAAACAAACACACTAATAATTGCCGCCATAAAACACCAAACCGAAATAAAGTAATGATAGAAGAATATTCGTGAAATAATTACGGATAATAAAATGGCTATTCCCAATATCTTCATTTTTTTAACAGTGGAAATAAAAGTGGAAACAACCGTAGTTAAAAAATATACTACAGAATAATATTTTGTAAAATCTGATCTTGTATCAAATTTATAGGTGATATGATTTTCTATGATCTTTGCCTGTATATTTATATCCAGCAACCAATAAAAACGATACAAAGCCACTACTATACCTAAAATTGCAAACGACATTAAAATTGTTTTGCGCGCTTTGTTTTTCTCCATAATAAACATGGAGAGCGGAACAAAAAGTGGCCATAATACCTGCGCAAAAAACAAAAACAGAATGGTGGCCGAATGCTCCATCGCCGCATATTTCGGATGCATTAACGACATCCAAACAAATCCCTCCGTAAATTGCTGTAATGCAAAAAGGAGTGGAATGGATGCAAAAAGTATTTGGTTGGGTTTTTCTACCTTTTTAAGTGTAAATACCCCAATTGTTGTAAGTGCAACAGCAGCGCCAAAACTCACAGTTTCTGAAAAACACATGATAATAATTATTTAAATATCCCTGAAATTCCAATTGAAATAACTCAATTAAGCGTGTAAGCTAAGTATAATAACCACCAACTTTGCATTTTAAGAATTTATGGCGCACAACTGGAAAACCATATCGCCTTACTGAGGATGTTTTCCTACAAATCCTTTTTTGGGGGTGTGCACATGCGGAGCGCGCTTTTCTGCCTTTTGCGTTCCTTTAGGCATGAACCAAATTGTTTGTATTTTTAAAAATGGAAGCAGTATGGTAAAAGCATTTATCAAGACATAAACCTGCATAACAACTAGTCATTAATACAATATTCAACAACAACTGCGACAATTCTTGGTGCTACCGCTTCTTCATCACAAGTAATTTACACTGATATTAATGCTAATGTTATTATTGTTAATAGGTTTCAGCTATAAAGTTTGTTTCCAATATTTGCCAGCAAAGTCTTTTTGCTGTCTTTTGTTTGAATTCAACCATTTGACTCTTTTCTTTATATGGAGGGTTAGGCTGTCCCCTTTAAATTTATTACACTATAACCCTGCGATGGAAATTTATCGCTCCTCAACATACTGCATCAACACAGGTTCTTTTTCTGCATCCAGCCAATAAATTAATTTCAACATATTTTCTTTACTCATTGCAGTGCATCCCGATGTTGCATGGGTTGGATCTTTCCATATATGTAAAAAAATACAGGAACCTGCGCCACTTATTTGTGGTGCTGTATTATAATTTACCCAAACACCATATTCATATTGCATATCTTCTCTTTCCATTCGTTCAAAACTCTTATAATCTTTATTCATTATTGTATCATCGTCAATTAATAAATTATAATACTGTGAATTAATATCATCTACACAAAGATCATTTACATCCACTTGTTCGAAAGGCATTTTCAGGTCTGCGATCTCATGATAGCTGAATATTTTTCCGAGGCTAAACTTTCCTATTGGTGAACAACCATCTCCTTCGTGTTTATAATGTCCGAATTCCAACACATTAAACTGCGTGGAATCAAATGCAAAACCATTTTTTCCTATCATTACTTCAAACGACATCACCGCATCTCCCCAGGAGGATGAAGTGTCCTTTCTTTCATATAATTGCATGATTCCTTGCGTTTTATTCAGCGCTGAAGTGGCGACTACAATTTTTTGCAAACTTAGATCCGGAGCTTCAATTTGTTCATACATTTGATGGGAGATCTTTTCAGCACTTGGTTTGCAGGCGATAAGAATTGCGATCGCCAAAAAAATAATCACAGTTTTCATGAAATGAAGGTAGGAATATTTGCCTTATCTTCACCAATATTTTATACAATGAAAAATTTTACCTTTCTATTATTTCTGTCGCTTGTTGCATTTACAATTTCTGCACAGTCGCCAATTATTTTATCGGTGGATGATATTGCCGATCAGGGACAGGAATTTTTAATAACCAATGCAAATCCTCTGATTGTATTTGTGGGCGATGATACCGGTCCCGATCATACATGGGATTTCAGCGACCTTACTACCCTTATTGCTGACACCTCAAAATGGGTGGATGTATATGATACTAATCCTTTTTACTTTTTTTTATGGTTATCGTCGGATGTTGCTGAACAAACAGGTGCTGATATTGAAAATGATTTTATCACGATAGAAGACGTTTTTAATTTTTATGAACGCGATGAAGATATTTTCGGGCAAACAGGACTTGCAGGAATTATCGCGGGCATCCCATTCCCAATCGGTTATGATGAAACAGAAACCATTTTGGAATTTCCTGCTGCTTATGGCGACATTACAAATTCGGAAACCGGATTTGATATTGAAATTCCGGACCTTGCCGCATGGACTGAGCAGCGTTTGCGAACAAATGAAATTGATGGTTGGGGATCTATTACAACGCCCGGCGGAACTTTCGATGTATTGAGAATTCGTTCTGAAATTTTGATTACGGATACTATTATTTATGCAGATGTGCCTTACGGAATTACTTATACCACTATTGAATACCGATGGATGGCAAAAGAAGAGGGGATTCCTGTATTACAAATCGATGCACAAGAAATTTTAGGAATAGAAACTATTACGCAGGTAATTTATAAAAGTGGAGATGTTGCGGATGCGATCTCTGTTCAGGCAAACAATAATTTTAATCTTTCTGTTTTAGAAAATCCTTCCTTTAACGAATTAAATTATTCTATAAATTTTCCGCAAGTTGCGCAGCTTCAAATAATAATATCTGATATTACAGGAAGAATAATGGAAAATAGATCTGTGTTGTGCAGCAACGGAGAAAATAATTTTATAGAAAATATAACTCCGCTTTCACCGGGCATTTATTTTTTATCCTTATATCAATCCGGTAAAATACTTAAAAACATAAAATTCATTAAACAATAATTTATGATAAAAAAATTAATATTCCTTCCATTTTTATTCGTTGTTTTTATTTCCTGTTCCACAGAATTGGAGATCAGCAACGAAAATGTAAGTGGAATTTGGAAAGCAGATGTATTTTTGAGCACAGTTCCGGGAATACCTGCTGAATATGTGGAAGCCGGAGAAAAAGAATTTCTTTCTTCCGTTTATACACTCAATTCTGATAATTCCATGAATATGACATCGGATTATTTTTCACAAGGCGCCCCCGGCAACTGGGAATTAAATCCCGAAACAAAAGAATTGTCTATGTATTACACTGCTGATACCATAAATGGTATTGAAAAATTTATCATCACCTCTTTATCAAAACACAAAATGATTCTTCGTCAGGATATTGAGGAAATGGATGCGTTTGTGGAGTTAACTTTGAAGAAGTAGTTTTGAGTTCTGTGTTCTGAGTCGTTCAAAAGTTTACAGGGTTGTCAAAATTTTTCCGGTTGCGATTTGTTTATTATTTATTATTTTTTGATTCTTATTTATTATTAAAAAATAAACCATCAGATCTTCACCCGAGTAGACAGTGACAGAATGCTCCGAGTGAATATATCTGTAACATTTATGCAATGAGTTATGAGAAATGAGTATATCCATGATAACCCGACACTTTTACTCCTGATTAATGCGGCTGTTCAAATTATTAAATTGAAAATTACTTTTTACGTAATATTTTCATCCGCACCAAACTCCTTGGCCCTTGCCAAACCCTTAAACAAACTTCACCTGAACCCTTAACTCTGAACCCAGAACCCCCCTTCCAAAAAATAATGCCGGAAAGTCTCCACTTCCCGGCATATTGAAAAACAACCACTACTCTGTTTATTTTAATGCAGTAATTTCTGCTGCATTTGCTTTTAATGAGATACCGAACCAGATCATATCTTTAATCAGGTCATCAGGCGTACCCGGATAAACCAAGTTCCATTGTTTTCTGTCGATATTAAACTTAGCAACAGCTTCCACACCATTATTGTTCACAGAAACTTTAGCAGGAAAGGTGATATTTTTTGTAACATCCTTTATTTTAAGATTTCCGGAAATAGTATAATTCGGGTCTGTTACACTGTATTCACTTATTTCTGCGGCTTCTCCACCGCTATTGTCAACAGTACCGCTGAAAGGAGTTACACCTGTAATTTCAAAAGTTGATTCAGGATACGTTGCAACATCAAAAAAGTCGGGCGATTTTAAGTGACCGGTTAATTTACCATTTGAACCTGCATCATCCTTAAGAGAAATCAGGGTGGGCATGTCCAATACAAATTTTCCGCCGGAGATCACACCGTCTTTAAGCATAATATCGCCACTTTTGATGTCAATAGTTCCATTGTGGTAGGCGGTTACTTTAGTTCCTATCCATTCCACTTTACTTTCTGCAACGTTGATCGGAACAGTAGCTGATCCTTCCGTTAATGTTACTTCTTGCGCGTCACCGGTTTTGGCTTCGTCTGCATTTGGTGCACTTTTACAAGCTGAAAATGTCAGCAGTACAGCACTCATGATCGTTAGAATTGTCGTTTTTATCATAGTTTTTTATCTTTCATGTGTATATACACACAACTCCTAAACAATAGTTCCGTAAAAATGTTTCCTATATTTGAAATATTTCCAAATTATTTTTAAAAAACATTGTTTTATGGGATATCAAGTGCTTACCTCCGCAATTCTTATACTCGTTTTTATGACTGCAGTATGGTTATACAGTGTTTATAGGAAGGATATGAGTATTGTTGATGGGTTTTGGGGCCTTGGATTTATGGCGGTTGCACATCATTGGTTCTTCCGATTGGAAGAAATTTCCCCCAGGCAATTTGTGATCACCTACCTGGTAACACTTTGGGGGCTAAGACTTGCGTTGCATATTTTTTACCGCAACTTCGGGAAAGGGGAAGATCCAAGATATGTTGCATTCAGGAAAGATTGGGGTGAAAAAACGGTTTGGATTAGTTTTTATAAGGTTTTTATGCTTCAGGGAGGGTTGATGTTGGTGATTTCTTTGCCCATTATTGCCATTATGTTCTCCGGCGACCAAACATTTTCTGCAATTAATATCGTTGGTGTTTTGCTTTGGCTTTTTGGTTGGTTATTTGAAACCTTTGCCGATTATCAACTCCTAAAATTTAAACGCAATGCCGCTAATAAAGGAAAAGTGATGGATTACGGATTATGGCGGTATAGTCGCCACCCGAACTATTTCGGGGAGACCTGTGTATGGTGGGGAGTATTTTTAATTTCGCTGGGATCGGGTTATTGGTATCTCTCTTTACTTTCTCCAATTTTAATTTCCTATTTATTGCTAAAAGTTTCGGGAGTTACCATGTTGGAAAAAAGATATGAAGGCAATGATAAATACGCGGAATATAAAAGAAGGACCAGTACCTTCTTTCCAATGCCCAGAAAAAAATAAGCTGTATTCAATAAAAACAATTAAGTAATAAACTCACCTAAAATAGTGGTAAAAGTTCTAAGGAAGTGTTTTAAGATATCTTACATTTGTATTCTATGAAAAATATAATCACCTTGCTGAGATCCTATGGAATATTAAAGCGGTTAATAGGTGGTATATTTTTATTAGGCTTCGTTTTTATTATCGGCACATATGGTTATATAATTATTGAAAATTATACTTTGCTCGATGCTATGTATATGACAATGATAACCGTTGCTTCCGTTGGATATAACGAAGTACATCCACTTACTGATTCGGGAAAAATTTTTACAACGCTATTAATATTATTAAGCGTTGTCACTTATGTATATGTTATAGCTATTGTTACCTCATTTATTGTAGAAGGCGAATTCAGAATGTATTTTAAACACTTACGCGTGAACAAAGAAATAAATCAATTGAGAAACCATGTGGTTGTTTGCGGCTATGGCCGAAACGGGCGCCAAGCATGTCAGCAGCTTACTGCAGTAAATATGCGTTATGTTGTAATTGAAACTAATGTGCAAATTATTGAGCAATTTCGCAATGATAATACACTTTTTGTAGAGGGAAATGCTACAGAAGATGAGATATTATTAGCTGCAGGAATTAAACATGCGAAGGCACTTATAACCACCTTGCCCGATGATGCAGCAAATGTATTTGTTGTATTAACCGCACATGAAATGAATCCTGCCATGAAGATAATAAGTCGCGCATCAAACGATGGCGCTGAAAGTAAACTCAAACGAGCCGGTGCCGATAATGTAATAATGCCTGATAAAATAGGTGGTTCACACATGGCAGCACTTGTAACCAAACCGGATGTATTGGAATTTGTAGATTTTATTACCGGAAGAATAAATATTCGTATAGAAGAAATTCATTATAACGCACTTCCTGAAAAATATAAAAACAAATCAATTGTCGAACTTGATATCAGAAATAAAACCGGTGCAAATATTATTGGATTTAAAAACAGCAAAGGAGAATATATTGTAAATCCTTCACCTGATACCCTTTTAACACCCGATACTAAATTTTTTATTTTGGGTGATGAAGAACAAGTGAAAAAGTTTTATTCGTTATTGAATGAAAGTAATTAATTGGCATAATTAATTTTTTACAAATTTTTTAATACCTAACAATTTTTTATTTATATAACCGCTATTTAAAATATGTATTACTCTATTTAACTATCCAACAAATTAAACATTTGTTTGGAACATTTTAAGACTGCATATACAGCTATGTAAAATACTACTGCAAAAACATTAGAATCTGTAGGAATATAAATTTAATCCGCTCCCGGATTTGGGTGAATTATTAATCCTTTCAGATCAATATCTTCCGGGCCTATTTCAATTTAATGGCCTAATTTTACCTTATTATATGAAGATAGGTCTCTTTTTCGGTTCCTTTAACCCTATTCATATCGGGCATCTTATTATTGCAAATTATTTTGCGGAAAATACCGATATCGATAAGGTTTGGTTTGTTGTTTCTCCCCAAAATCCTTTTAAACAAAAAAGTACGTTACTGGATGAAAAACACAGGTTATATATGGTAAACCTTGCAGTGGAGGACAATTATAAGTTAGAAGCCTCCAGTATTGAATTCAGGTTACCCCAACCATCCTACACAATAAACACCCTTAGCTATCTCAAAGAAAAACATCCTGAGCATAGCTTTGTTCTTCTAATGGGTTCCGACAACCTCACCGGATTACCAAAATGGAAAAATATTGAGCTAATTCTCAGTGATCACCACATTTATGTTTATTCCCGACGTGAAACTGAATCCACCATAGCACCCCTAAAAGGTGATTTTTCTTTTTTTAAGGTCCCTCTCATCGATATATCTTCCACCTTCCTACGCGAAAATCTCAAATCCGGCATCTCCATCCGCTACCTCGTGCCCGACAAAGTTTGGGAATACCTAACCGAAATGGGATTTTATAGGAGCATTTGATAATTTGTTACCAGCCGCGGCTGATTTGTTAATTGGATCCTACCCGGAGGTTAATCTATTCATTTATACGTTAAGGTGGGTTGTTCCATTTGCTATTAGACCGATGGTTGGTTTGCTAATTTGCTAATGTGGTAGTTGGGTAATTTGGGCTTAGTCGGAGGATAACACATTCATTGACCGTTAAGGTCGGCTGTTCATTGGTACATTGGTACATTATTTTCATTGGTACATTATGTTAACATATTGTTAGCCAACGGTTAATTCCTCTTGATAAAGTCTTGGTAAATAAATTAAAAAAAAGTGATCCCTGAATTTTTGTGGATAGACTGCATTTCGCCAACACCTTTTGTACGTTGACAGGATGTTGCTATCTAAAAAGTTTTCCTGTTAACTTTGTACTAACAGCGTGTTGATTACCTGCAAAACACTTGATTATATTTAATAATTGATGTTTGCAGAATGTTGGTGAAGCTTTGAATAATATGGACAACTCTTTTTACAAAATTGTTATTTAATACTTATCAACCAATTAACAGCACTGATGATGATTCTTTATTTATATAAAAAAAATAGCCATGATCATTAGGGGGGAAAAAGTTGTGGATATCGCTCTTTTGGAACGAACCGGATTTATTGATGAATTTATTGATCCAACGTTAGATCTTTTTAAAGAGATCAATAAATTAAAGAAGGAAAAGAATGCAGTAATTCTTGCACATTATTATCAGGAGCCTGATATTCAGGATATTGCAGATTATATTGGCGATAGTTTAGGACTTGCACAGAATGCTGTTACTACAAGTGCTGATATGATTGTTTTTGCCGGAGTGCATTTTATGGCTGAAACTGCTAAAATCCTCAATCCCAATAAAAAAGTAATAATGCCTGACTCTAAGGCCGGATGTTCGCTCGCTGATAGTTGTCCGCCTGTTTTATTTGAACGATTTATTAAAAGTCACCCCAATCATGTTGTAATATCTTATATTAACTGTACAGCAGAAATAAAGGCAATGAGCGACATTATTTGCACCAGTAGTAATGCAGTTAAAATTGTGGAGAGTGTTCCTGCTGATAAAAATATTATTTTTGCACCCGATAAAAATCTTGGAAGATATATTGAAAAGAAAACAGGAAGAAAAATGGTTTTGTGGGATGGAAGTTGTATGGTGCATGAAATATTTTCTTTGGAAAAAATCACCAAATTAAAAATCAAACATCCCAATGCTAAAATTATTGCGCATCCTGAATGTGAGGAACATGTTTTAAAAGTTGCTGATTTTATTGGAAGTACTACAGGCTTATTAAAATTTTCTGCACAGGATTCTGCAAGTGAATTTATAGTTGTTACCGAAACAGGAATTATTCACCAGATGCAAAAAAATTCTCCTAATAAAACTTTTATTCCTGCACCACCGGATAATTTATGTGCATGTAATGACTGTCCCCATATGAAAAGAAACACATTGGAAAAAGTATATATAGCAATGAAATATGAATTACCTGAAATTATAATTAAAGAACCGACAATTTCAATGGCGAGAAAATCTATACAACGAATGTTGGAAATTTCTGCTAAGGCTGGGTTGTAGGTAGTGAGTAGTGAGCAGTTGGCAGTGGCAGTTTGTAATATTGGAGGTTGATCGTTCCAAGTACAACTATATCAAACATTTTAATGTTATTAAGTTATAGTGTTGATTTTTTTTAAACATTTTACTAAATCACACCCTTTGTTTTCTCTTGTCCCTTGTCCCGTTTAAAAAGTGGGCAGTGGGCAGTGGCAGTAGTCAGTTTGTAACATTGGAGCCTATTCGTTTTAGGGAGAACTGTGTTAAGCATTACAATATTCTCAAATTAAGGTGTTAATTTTTTTTGAAATTACACCAAATCCCACCGTTTGTTTTCCCGTGTCCCGATACTATTTTGATTTTAGAATTGTAGTTAATTCGATTAATAATTAGCAAATATTACCTCGAGCCAAATATTTTTTAAATAGCCGTGGGTTTTAACCCACGGTTAAAGTACGCACCCATCCCGGGCTTTAGCCCAAAGGAGGATTTTGAGGAAAAAATAATTCCAATTATGGCGAAATTAATATTGTGGGTTTATCCGGCTTGGTGGTTTGTTTTTTCATACTGTTGATGAAAAATTACATCCTGATGATTCGTAATTTGGGCTAAAGCCCGCTGGGTGGGTGGCTTGTTACCCGCCGGCTAAAGCCGGGGGTTATTGTGATAAGTCACCCATCGTCATAAGCTTGGGGTTATTGATGGATTTTGCAGGTACTAAATTGATAAGTTGCCCATCATCAAAAGCCGGGGGTTATTGATGAATTTTTCAGAAATAAAATTGATTTACTCAATTTTGTAAACAATGTGGTTGAATTTTTTTATCTTTTTTATCTACCCAATCCGCGTTATCGGCGTTCTCTCTTTTTTCATCCGAAGTTTAATCAAATCCCATCGTATGTTTTCCAGATAATTGATACCCGATACCCACGTCCCTTTTATCCCATCCTCTGTTTTCCCATATCCCGTGTCTCGATTCCCGTGTCCCTCTCTACACCAATTTAATCCCATCTTTTTCGATTGTGATAATTCTTTGTTTATATAAACTTCCGAGTACTTGTTTAAATGTTTTTTTACTCATACTGAAATAGGCATAAATATCTTCGGGATCACTTTTATCGTGGAAGGGGAGGAAGCCGTTACTTTCTTCCAACAATCGAATTACTTTATCGAGTTCGCTTTCAATTCTTTCGTATCCGTGTTTACCTTCTGCCACATCAATTTTTTTATCCATGCGGATTTTTTTAATATGGCCTTCTAATTTATCTCCAACCAAAACATGTTTAAAAATATCGCTAAAGTGCAATAAACCTAAATGTTTTTTATTGATGAGCACATTATAACCAAGGTCTGTTTCTTTTAAAATAATGAGTTCCACGGTTTCGTGTTCCTTAACGGTAATTTCGGAATTTCCGGCATCCATTTTCAAATTTTCGGTAGCTGCCAATCTTCCATTATCATCCAGAATAATTTTTACCCAATGTTTTTCTCCTATTTCAACCGGACCTGCCATTTGCGATTTGTGCAAAAAAAGATCTTTTATTAAACCGAAATCCAGATACGCACCCGAAGGTGTAATACTTAACACGGTAAGTTCAACAATATCCTCCAAAACCCCTTTTGGTGTTTCCGTAGTTGCAATTAGTCTGTTCTCACTATCGTGATAAATAAAAACATTTACCACATCTCCTTCCTTTATTCCCTTCGGAACCTGTTTTATTGGAAGTAATATTCCGGTTTCCTCATCGTCTAAATAAACACCTTGTGGTGTCGATCGTATTGCCGTTAAATAATTATACTCTCCTACTTTTATCATATTTATTTATTGCTGTCGGTAAATTTAAGGGAAAAATACAAATATAAGTGGATTTTTCAGGTCATTCTCTGCATTTAGATCTAAAGTGAATACCTTTGTTATTCAAAATAATATATTTCAAATTATCAATTAATTTCATGCAAAAACCCTGGTATAAAACAGAGATCGGCAGGTTCAGAACAGTCGCAATTTGTGAAGGAATTTCGTTCCTCCTGTTATTATTTATAGCTATGCCTCTTAAATATCTGGCAAATATGCCTATGGCAGTGGAAGTGGTGGGTTGGATACACGGCGCACTATTTGTGCTTTATATGTTTACCGGTTTAGACACAAAAATGGCTTTGAATTGGAGTATTAAAAAAACGGCAATAGCCGTGTTTGCATCCATAATACCTTTTGGACCATTTATATTGGATAAAAAATTATTGCAATCCGAAATGGAAAAGGCATAAGAAGTATTTAATTATATTCCGAATTAAATTGTATGAAAAACTATATTTATCTGTTTTTGTTTTTTCTAAGTTCCGCTGTTTTTACACAGAATGATTCACTGCAAAATGTTACCGGTACAAAATGTAGTATGGCACCTCCCAAGGGGTTTATACCCGGTGTTGGGTTCAGTGGATTTCAGCAGGCCGAAAGCGGCGCTTCCATTATAGTGGCGGAATTTCCTGCTCCTTATAAACAGTTGGTTTCCGGCTTTAACGGAAATGCATTAAAATCGCAGGGAATAACCTTAGTACAAAGTCGAGATACCGAATTTGAAGGAAAAACAGCTACCGTAATGCTCGTTACTCAAGTAGTTAATAATACCAATTATTTTAAACATATTCTTTTATTCGGAGATTCTAGTTATACTGTTATGGTAAATGGAATTTATCCCGAAGCTTCAAGTAATCTGGAAGCTGAAATTAAAAAAGCAATGTTTTCTGTTAAATATAATCCCATTCAAACAGTGAACGGAGAACAAACTGCAGAATTTAAAATTGATATAAAAAAATCAGATTTAAAATTTGCATCCTTTATGCAAGGCAGTTTAATTTACACATCTGATGGTAAAATGCCTCCTGAAACAGAAAATAAATCGATGATAATTGTCGGGAGTTCTTTTCAAAATGTATCCGTTGAAAACAGAAAAGAATATTGTTTAAAACGTGTAAAATCTTTACCCTACGGAGAAAAAAATGTGGTACAAGAAATTACCCCAATTACAATAAATAATATAGAAGGATTTGAATTAACGGCCTACGGTTTTGATAAAGAAAATAACAAACAACTCACCTATCAGGTTATTTTATTTACCGAAACCGGTTCTTATTACATCATTCTTGCATCCGCAGAATCAGATTTTGAAAAATATTTGTTGGATTTTAAGGAGGTTGCGGGGTCGTTTGAGGCGAAGTGAGGAATGGGCAGTTTGTAACATTAGAGTCGATTCCTTCCAAAGAAAACTGTATCAAGCATTTTAATATTATCAAATTACGGAGTGGAACCTGTAATTATTTATTAATCTGCATCTTCTACATTTTTTTATCTTTTTTTTATCCGCTCAACCCGCGTCATCTGCGTTCCCCCTTTTTGCATCCGAGATTTTACCAAATCCCACAGGAACCTGTAATTATTTATTAATCTGCATCTTCTACATTTTTTTATCTTTTTTTTATCCGCTCAATCCGCGTCATCTGCGTTCCCCCTTTTTGCATCCGATATTTTACCAAATCCCACAGGAACCTGTAATTATTTATTAATCTGCATCTTCTACATTTTTTTATC
>Ga0163152_10001982_pt1 | contig 30559 bp, 28 predicted proteins | sample OliLakLV19MP8IB2_FD_148635 | JGI IMG/M metagenome (GOLD analysis project Ga0163152, IMG submission 148635) | Freshwater microbial mat bacterial communities from Lake Vanda, McMurdo Dry Valleys, Antarctica - Oligotrophic Lake LV.19.MP8.IB-2 | ecosystem: Environmental > Aquatic > Freshwater >...
GGACGGGGCACTCTCCCTCTGAGAAGGGGGCCACTCATGCCCCTTGATTCCCCGGGAGCTTGGGTTCGAGTCCCATCGGCCACCCCAATTACTCGGTTAGCTGGCCATTGTCGAGCAGCGTTCGTCAAGGCCGCAGGGCCAGACGAATTGCGGGTTACGGTTTTTGCTCTTCGCGCGCGGCAGCATCGCTGTCCGCTCGCGCCGGCTCAACCATGTGCATGCGCAGGCTCAGCGTAGGCAGGTCGAGCGTGGATAGCGGCGGCGTAATTTCTATTGGTGCCACAGGTGCGGCAGCGATGGGATTGACCGATTCGGCGGTGGGGTGACGCGCTTCGGCCGATCCCGAGACGGGCGTCCATCCGCTGAAGATCCAGCTTGCGAGCGCGATTACCGCAATCGTGACGCCGCTGATCAACGCGGTCCCATAGGAGCGTCGTAAAGGCGCGAGGTCAGACCCGGCGGCGTGGAAGCCGCGGGCGTCCTCAACCTCGGGCCGCGTGAAGTTCGCAATTCTGTCCCTGGTGACTTCGTCCAATTCGTGTTCTATTGTGTCGGGTTTTCCGGACGTGGTCGTCTGTTCTGCGATTTCGCTCGCAGTGCGCTCGGTCATGGCTTCGATCGTGCGGATCTCCGCGTCCGGTTCATAGGCAGCCGGCTCTTCGATTGTCGATCCCTTGGGCCCAATCTCCTCCCAGTTCTGTTCTTCCGGCACGCCGCATTCGAGGTCATCGCTGTCAATGATTTGCACGACATTTACCAGTGTCGAGGCGCTGACAAGCGCGGAATCTGGGGTGCAGACGCTTTGCTCGTCGTCAAAGGCAGCCCCTTCGTCAGCGTCGGCATGCGCACGGGCGCGATTCCGGGCGGCCTTGATCCGGCTGTGCTTGTGGGCAATCTTGCGCCGGGCTGCAGAGGCGGCGGCCTGCAAGGCTTGCGTGCGTTCGGTTTCTACGAACAGCAGCTCTTCCGCGGCGGCCCGTGCTGCCTGCTCGGCGACGATCTGGGCATTGGCAGCGTCATGCGCGGCGCTTTCGGCCGCGAGCCGGGCCTGTGCGATTTCCGCGGCCTCGCGCTCGACGCGACCGCGCTCAAGTGCCATTTCATCCGCTTTCTTCTCGAGTTGCTCGCGCTTGCGTGCTTCGCGCAAGACCTCGAGTTCGGAATCGATTCGTTTCGCTTCGGCGGCCGCAAGTTCCTTCTCGGCCCGCACGCGTGCCAACGCGGCAGCACGCGCTCGGATGGCCATGCGGGCGCGTTCCTCGGCAGCCTGTCTGGCCAGGTCATCGGCACCGGCGGCGCCCTCGGCTTCCGCCAGGGCGTGTTGTTCCATGCGAATCTTTTCCCCAGTCGTCAGCAGACCGCGCTCCTCCGCCAGGCAGCGGGCTTGCGCGGCTTCTTCGGCCTGATCTTCCGCCAGGCGACGTGCAGAAATCGTCTCTTCGATACGTTGGTTCAACTCGGCCAGCCTCGCCGCCGCGCATTCGACAGCCACCTGCGCTTCGGCTTCGGCAGCGCGCTCGTCGTCGATGCGCTGTTGAGCAAGTTGCTGCGCCAGACGGTCAGCTTCGTTGCGCGCGCGCTGGGTTTCCCAGGCCGTCAGATCCAGCCGGGCTTGCCGTTCGGCAATCATGCGCGCTGCGCAATCTTCTTCGGTGCGCGCTTCCACGGCTTCGCGTGCCAGGGTTTCGGCCAATTCGTGGGCCCGGGCTTCCTGTTCGGCGCGAGCCTCGGCGCCCAGGCGCGCGATCACCGCTTCCTGAGATGCCAGTTCGGCATTACCCCGCGCCTGTGCCGCGCGTTTCAGTTCGGATTCGGCGCGCGCACGTGCCTCGGCCAATTCGCGCTGCCTGCGTTCCGCGATCCGGCGTGCCTCTATCTCACCCTGGGCTTCCTCTTCGGCGCGCTGGCGCAGTTCGGTTTCGTGCATGAGCGCACAAGCCTGGTCGGCCTGCGCCTTTTCAGTCGCGGCGAGATCCCGTTCGATACGCAACTGGTTTTCCGCAGCGCTGCGTGCACGGGCCTCGTATGCAACCCGCGCCTGGGCTTCCGCTGCAGCCGACTGTTCGACCTTTATGCGTGCTTCCGATTCCGCTGCCGCGGCCGATTCGGCTTCGATGCGCGCCAGCGACAGCAGTTTCAAACGGGCGTCGATGGTAGCTCTCGAGTCGGCCAATTCGCGGGCTCGGGATTCGGCGATCGCGCGATCGCGCGCTTCCTGCGATGCACGGCCATCAGCGTCCGCCCGCGCACGCGCCTGCTCGACTGCCCGAAGTTGCGCTTCGGCGCGGGCCTGCGCCTGCACTTCGGCACGGGTTTCTTCCTGCTCACGATGCTCGTGCGCCGCGCTTAAATAGCTGAGTTGTCGCGCCAGTTCTTCAGCACGAATGCGGGCGCGTTCGCCAAGTGTACGGTCGGTACCCGCCTGGGCTTCGGCCAGTCGCGCCGCGTTGGCCTCGCTTTCTTCGCGTTGCCGCGCTTCCGTGATTGCGGCCTGGTCGGCGCGCTTTCGCTGCGCGGCGGCGGCGGCAGCCTGACGGTGCGCTTCGATAACGGCCAGAGCGGACTGCGCCGCTTCTTCATCGGCGCGTGCATGTTGTTCGATGAGGCGCGCTGCCTCGGCTTCCAGGCGCACGCGTTCGTCAGATGCGGTGCGGGCGCGGATCTCACGCTGTGCGTGGCTTTGCGCGGCCAGCGCTGCGCTGTTTTCGGCCTCGACCCGGCCTACCGCTTGCTGGATGGCGTGCATCGCCGGGGAACGGGAAAGATCGCCGTCCCAATTTGGGAAGGGCGCCGGGTTACGCGGCTGGTTGGCCGGTGTATTTTGTGTCGCCATGGGATGCCTCCTCGTTCCAGATTCGGCGAAAAAGCCGGGTGGGGTTGGAGACGCATTATCCGCAGGGCGGTAAATGACCTGCCGTCGAACAGATGGTGATTCGCGGCCTATTTCCAGATTCGGAGACCTGACGGAGGCTGAAGATGCCACCGGACGCGGGCAAGCGCGCCGTGGGGCTGCGGGAGTGATCGTTGCCCGCACGCGCCCAGGCGAGCGCTTGGGGTCTTGCGGCCTTGTTCACTTAAGTACGGGCAATTGGTGCCGTTATTGATCGTCGCCAGTGCTTTCGTTCCAGCAAAGGGGATACGGCCAGCGCGGACGGCCCGATGCGGAGTCTGGATTGGCCGCATGCACAGTGTCGCCAATGCCTGTACGACTAGTCCTTCCAGCAATAAGGTCCCCCAATGTAAGGAAACCCTTACCTCTATTGCGGAGCCAACCGTACAGGCGATTGGGCTCGCCGCTGATTCAGTTACCCCCCCGCATTGGCGTCCAATGTCGACATCGAGAGTCGCTGCAGTCGGGTACGGAAAACACCCTGTACAACTCTCAAACCGCGAGTGGCCTTCAGGGGGACACATATAATGAGCAAGGACAGACTGTTCGATGAAATCCGGGATGCGAACCTCAACTATCTGCTGCTTGCGCAGAGTCTGATCCGGGACGACCGCGATGCGGCGATCTACCGCCTGGGCATCAGCGAGGAACTCGCGGAACTGCTGGAGACGCTCAGCCCCGCGCAGCTCGTGAAGATTTCATCGTCCACCACCTTGCTTTGCCGCTTTCGTTATGACGATCGTCTCATTCTCGACATGCTTGTCAGCCATACCAAGGACAAGCCGATGGCGCGCGCACATGCGGCAATTCTGGGTGCAGGTCGCTCGGTAGAAGGCCTTGTCTAATCCTCCCCAGTTGACGATAGTCAAGACGAAAGCCCCTGCCATGGCCGGCAAGAGCATCATGAACGAAGCGCATCAGATCGGACTTGCTGCTGAGCTGATCCGGCTCGGCGCGAGGCTTCAGGTGCTCGAAGTCGAGACGCCGCTCAGTCGCGAGCGGTTGCTGCGCCTCTATAAGGAAGTCAAAGGCGTATCGCCCCCCAAGGGCATGCTGCCTTTTTCGACGGACTGGTTCGTGACCTGGCAGCCGAATATCCATGCGTCTCTCTTCATGCAAATCAGGAATTACCTGGTCGCAAATACGAAGGTGCGTGGCATCTTGGCGACTATCAAGGCATTCAAGCTCTACCTGGAACATGCCTCGATCGATGGCACGGAACCGATTCTTACCTTCACCCGTGCGTGGACGCTGATGCGATATGTCGATTCCAAGTTGCTCACAATGAAGCCGTGCAAGAAATGCGCGGGTGAATTCGTCGTCAACTCGATGGACCTGCACAGCCACTACGTCTGCGGCCTGTGTGCGTCTCCCTCACGTGCGGGCAAGACACGCAAGGCCGCATACGCCACTGAAGTATAGTGCCCTTGGCCGGGGAGTCGCTGCGCAAACCGGAGAAATCCAGGTCATGACCGCCTGCGCTCCAGAACGGAGACCTGCCACTTCGCCGATCTCACGCCATCGTGACCGCGATTTCACGAATAGCGTGACCGACTGAGGTAACATCAAACCCTGTTCCTGCAGCATCTCTCCACCAGTCACGATCACGCGAAACGAGCGGTCACGTTCCGTGAAATACGAAACGTCGGGGCGATTGCAGCCTGATCCCGGCTATTCCGCCAGGGGAATAGCCGGGTTTTGTCCTCGCTTTTCCGGGAATCGACCGGCGTGCACGCCTGCTAGTCTGGTCACCAGTTCAAACAGTCCGAAGCCTGGCAACGCAATCAATGCTCGTTATCGTTGGCTACATCTTGGTCACCTTGTCGGTCTTCGGCGGCTTTGCGCTCATAGGCGGCAATGTCGCTGCGCTGCTTCAACCCGTCGAACTGCTGATGATCGGTGGTGCCGCGCTGGGAGCGTTCTTCGTCGGCAATACGATGAAGGGCATCAAGGCCACGTTCCGATGCCTACCTTCGCTGTTCAAAGGTTCGCGCTACAGCAAGGGTCTATACATGCAGCTCATGGGATTGCTCTATGAGGTGCTGGCCAAGGTCCGCAAGGAAGGACTGATGTCGATCGAATCCGATGTCGAATCGCCCAGGGAAAGCCCGATATTCTCCAAGTATCCGAGGATTCTCAGCGATCACCACGCTGTGGAGTTTATGACCGATTATCTGAGGCTGATGGTCAGTGGCAATTTGAACGCTTTCGAGATCGAAAACCTGATGGACAATGAAATCGAAACGCATCACAGCGAAGGCGAGCTGCCGGTGCATATCATCCAGAAACTGGGTGACGGGCTGCCCGCATTCGGTATCGTCGCCGCCGTCATGGGCGTCGTCCACACCATGGAATCGGTCGGCCTACCGCCTTCGGAACTCGGCATGCTAATCGCGCACGCCCTGGTCGGAACATTCCTGGGCATCCTGCTGGCTTATGGATTCGTCGGTCCGTTGTCGACTTTGCTCGAACAGAAATTGCACGAATCAAGCAAGCGGCTGCAATGTATAAAGGTGACGCTGCTGGCGAGCCTGAACGGCTATGCGCCCGCGCTGGCGGTCGAGTTTGGGCGAAAGGTCCTGTTCTCTACAGAACGGCCCTCGTTTACCGAGCTCGAAGAACACGTCAAGCGGTCCAAGAAAAAATAGCGCAGTACCGGCACGCACGCCAAACCTGGGATATCCATAGTGTCAGACGAAAGCCGGCGACCGATCATCGTCAAGCGCCGCAAGGTTGTCAAGGGCGGTGCGCACGGCGGTGCGTGGAAGATCGCCTATGCGGACTTTGTCACGGCGATGATGGCGTTCTTTCTGCTCATGTGGCTGCTGGGGTCGACCACCAAAGGCGAACTCAATGGCATCGCTGACTACTTCAAGAATCCGTTGCGCGTGACCACGCAGGGTGGCAGCGGTGCCGGCGACGCGACGAGCGTTATCAAAGGCGGCGGCAAGGATTTGACGCGGCGCGCTGGTGAAATGGCCCGCGGAGACATTCGCAACCGCAAACGCCCGATCGACCTCAAGGCCGCGCAAGCCGAACTGGACAAGAACGAGACGGCACGTCTGGAAGAGCTCAAAGGCAAGATCGACGCCGTGATCGAAGCCAATCCCGCGCTGAAGGCTTATCGTAGCCAATTGCTGATAGACATCACGACCGAGGGCCTGCGCATCCAGATCGTCGATGAAAAAAATCGGCCGATGTTCGAGCTCGGGCGGGCGCAACTGATGCCGCAAACCAGGAGTATCCTGCACGAAATCGGCAAGGTGTTGAATGATGTGCCCAATCGCATCAGCCTCTCGGGTCACACGGACGCGGCCGCGTACTACGGCGGCGAGCGTGGGTACAGCAACTGGGAACTTTCGGCAGATCGTGCCAATGCCTCGCGACGCGAGTTGCTCGCGGGAGGCATGCGCGAGGACAAGGTCATGCGGGTGGTGGGCCTATCGTCGGCGGTGCTGTTAGACAAGGCGGACCCTCTCAATCCAATCAATCGGCGCATCAGCGTAATCGTCATGAAGAAGCGCACCGGAGAGACCGTGGGCAACGATGGCACGCAAGTGGAGGTCGCGCAGGACGAGTGGCCCGATGCGGCTGCGCTGACCCCGGAAGTCGCTCTGTCTCAAGCCGCTCCGGTGCCGATGGCCGCGCCTGGCGCTCAACCGAAAATGTAAAACCGATCATGCCTGCCGCCACTCAATCTTTTCGCTGCGACTTCGATGCTTACCCGTCGCCATGGTGGCGTGCGCTCGTGGCACAGGCGTCTGGCCTGATTGTGGCCGTCCTGCTCGGCGCGCTGTGGTCTGCGCTGTTCGGCGCCGCAATCCAGACTCTGCCATGGATAATGCTGCTGTCCCTTGGCGCCGCCGCGGCGACGGCCATGCTCGGGATGGCATGGTGGTGGATCGCGCTGAATGCGGCTCTTGCGCCCGCACTTGCGATAGGGGTTGCTGCTTCGCTGTCACCCCACTGGTCGGGTGCGGCGCTGCTCATGCTGCTGCTCATGTACGGCGGCACCCTGCGAACCCGTGTACCGCTCTATCTGTCGAACGCCGCTGCGGTGCGCGCATTGCGTGATCTGCTGCCGACGGACCGCCCGCTCTCGTTTCTCGATCTCGGCGCCGGTACCGGAACAATGCTCGCCGCAATCTCGACCAGCCATCCCAATGTGGCAGTGAACGGCGTCGAACGTGCGCCCCTTCCTTTCTTCCTGGCATTTTTTCGCGCCAGGGTTTGGGGTCAATGCTACCGGATCTGCTGGGGGAATTTGTGGTCGACCGATCTGTCGGGCCACGACGTCGTGTACGCCTACCTGTCGCCGGCGCCGATGTCGTCTTTATGGGACAAAGCGCGTCGCGAAATGCGCCCGGGCTCGCTGCTGGTGAGTTTTCGATTCAAGATATCCGGTGTCGTACCCGAGAGGACGATCGGCGCCGGGGCAAACTGCCTTTACGTCTGGCGCCTGCCGTGAATCTGGATCCGAACGCACGCTATCCCATCGAGCGCTGGATAGAGGTCATGAGTGCTGCGCCATTGCCGGTGCTCGGGCAGACCATGCGCCAGATTTCGAAGTTGCGGGCGGACGAGGAAAATGTGCGCCCACGCGAGCTTTCCCAGATCGTGCTGCACGACCCTTTCATGGCGTTGCGGGTGCTGCGCTTCCTCAAGAACCGCCGGAGCGCCCATGCGATGACGGAAATCACCACGATCGAACATGCAATCATGATGCTCGGCGTGTCTCCGTTCTTCCGTACCTTTGGCGACCTGCGGGCCCTGGATGCCGATATTTCCACACAGAAAGTGGCCATGCAGGGCCTGATCGCAGTGGTGGGCCGGGCGCGCCATGCAGCACTTCACGCGCGGGAATGGGCGCGGCTGCGTCATGACATCGAATCCGACGAAGTGGTGATCGCCACGTTGCTGCACGACATGGCTGAGATGTTGCTTTGGTATTTCGCCCCAACCCAGGCGCAAGATATCGAGGCACGGCTCGCCGCCGACACCACCCAGCGCAGCGTCGACGTGCAGGTTGCAGTCCTCGGATTCAGCCTCAATGAATTGCAGGTCGCGCTGGCGACGGCCTGGGGATTGCCGCCGCTGCTCACGTCGCTGATGGACGACTGTCGCGCCGAGCGCCCGCGAGCGCGTACCGTGTTGCTTGCGGTGAACCTTACCCGCCATTCCAGCAACGATTGGGAAGACGCGGCCCTGCCCGATGACATCAAGGCGATTCATACCTTGATCGGACGCCCGGTTCTGGAGGTCAAGCAGCGCATATTTCATACCGCGCTTGAAGCCGGGCGAGATCATGAATGGTATGGCGAGCGCGCGCCGGCAATGCGGCTGCCGCCGTTTCCGCTGGATATCGAGTCCGATCACGCCATCCCCGGGCCGCGCAGTTCGGCATCGATCTATATCCGTGTCGGACGCATCCTGGCCTCGGAATCCGATGAGGACCTCGTCCATTGGGCTGCCTCCGGCACGCTGAATCAGGCTGGCCCAGCGCCCACCCTCGCAGCACTTGTGGCGTTGTCTTTTCATGGCTTGTACAAGGGCGTCGGCCTCGCGCGACAGATTTACTTCTCCATTGACGAGTCTGGAACGCTGGCGCGTGCGCGCTATCTTGGCGGGGTACGTGACAGCAGAAAGCTGGCGGGCAGTACGCTGCCGCTGGGCGCGGAGAATCCGCTCACGCGCAAGCTGACGGAGAACGGCGCTGTATGGTGGAGGGGACCGGAGGACGACTTGCCGTTGACCGATCTGACGCGCGAAATGCGCATCGCGTCGGAGGGCAGGGGATTCTTTGCCGGACTGATACGCACTGCAGATGGCCGGGGCGCGCTGATGTATTGCGACGCCAACAAAGGCCCGCTGCTGCTCAATGAAGAGAGATTCGGCCGGTTTTGCGAAATCTGCCGGTTGTTGAGCGTCAAGCTGGCGGGCTCGATCCCCGAGGCGGCTGCGCTCGCTGGCTAAATTTCTGTTGTTACATGTCGTTAGAGGGGGGGTAACCAAAATGCCCGCTGAATCCGGAGACGCAAATGGCTGACAAGAATATGAAATTCCTTGTCGTGGACGACTTTTCCACGATGCGCAGGATCGTCCGCAATCTGCTCAAGGATCTTGGTTTTGCCAACGTCGAAGAGGCTGAAGACGGAGTGATTGCATTGCAGATGCTCAAAGCCGGCGAGTTCGATTTCGTGATCTCTGACTGGAACATGCCGAATATGGACGGACTGACGCTGTTGCAGTCGATCCGAGCGGATGAGCGTCTGAAAAAACTCCCGGTCATGATGGTGACTGCCGAAGCGAAAAAGGAAAACATCGTTGCGGCTGCGCAGGCCGGTGCCAATGGCTATGTGGTCAAGCCGTTCACGGCGGCCACTCTGGACGAGAAGCTCAATAAGATCTTCCTGATCATGGACGCGCAGGCCGCTGCGTGAACCCTGCTGGCGCAGTTCTTCTGGAACAAAACAACATGACCCATCCCTCCGCCATGCTTGAAACCGCGACACCGCACCTGCAGGCTTCGCAAGTTGCAACAGACGAGACCTATCCTGGCGAGCGGCTGGTGTCGAAGGTCGGCCAGTTGACGCGAGCGCTGCACGACAATCTGCGCGAATTAGGATACGACAAAGGCCTCGAGAACACGGCCGCGTTGATCCCCGATGCGCGAGATCGCATGTCTTACATCGCCAGCATGACGGAAAAGGCCGCCGAGCGTGCGCTCACCGCCACCGAAATTGCACGGCCCATCCAGGATGGCCTTGCAACGGACGCGTCCGGTCTGGATGGACGTTGGCAGGCGTTGTTCGACAAAAAACTTTCACTCGACCAGTTCCGGGAGCTGGTCGCGGATACCCGCCGATTCCTGACGGATGTGCCGTCGCGCACCGCGGCGACGAACGCCCAGTTGATGGAGGTCATGATGGCCCAGGATTTCCAGGATCTCACTGGCCAGGTGATCAAACGGGTGACGGCGCTGACTCTTGATCTCGAAATGCAGTTGGTTCAGTTGCTGGTGGACAGTGTCCCCATCGAGCATCGAGCGGACGTGGCCTCCTGCAGCCTCTTGAATGGCCCGGTCATCAAGGACAATGGCTCCGGGGACGTCGTCACCAACCAGAAACAGGTCGACGACCTGCTGGATAGCCTCGGGTTCTAGCGCAAAACGAAAAAGACGGTCTGGGGATTCGTTTCAGACCCGTCCCTCAGTACCCGCGTGACTAGCGGTAAATTGTGCCGCCATTACATTCTTTTCGTCCAAAGCCTCAAGTTCGTATTCCGGCCATTCCGAATTGGGCCTCAATCGCCCCCCTGTTTGCCCGATTGACCTGACGCTCCACCCCCAATAATCGCAGCCATAGGAAATCACTCTTCCATGGCTGACGAAAACGACTCCGACAAAACAGAACCCGCATCTCCCCGAAGACTCGAGCAGGCGCGCGAGGAAGGGCAGGTTGCGCGCTCGCAGGAGCTTAACACCGTCGCTCTACTGGCCACGGTCGGCGGATCGATCTGGATAATGGGCGGCCAACTCCTTTCCGGCCTGACGGGGCTCATGCGCAGCGGACTCACGCTGTCCGCCGGCGACGGTTTCCAGACCGGGCAGATGATGCACCTGCTGGGTCAGCACGGAAGCACCGGATTCATGACGATAGCGCCGGTGCTTGCCGCGGCATTTGTGGCCGCGCTCGTGGCGCCCTTGCTGCTGAATGGCTGGCTCTTCACGCTCAAGCCGATGTTTCCGAATTTTTCCCGCCTCAACCCGTTCAGCGGCATTGGCCGCATGTTCTCGAGTCACGGACTGGTGGAACTGGTCAAGGCAATCGCCAAGGTGCTCATCGTAGGCGGGGTAGCGGCCCTGGTCCTCTGGAACAGTCTCGATGCGCTCTTGTCGCTCTCGCAGGAGGCAACGGCAAGTGCCACCGTGCATGCCGCGCGCCTGGTGGGCTGGACCCTGATTCTCACCGTGGGGGGTATGGCGCTCATCGTCGCTATCGACGTGCCATTCCAGATCTGGGACCACTATCGCAAGCTGCGCATGACGCCCGCCGAACTCAAGCGCGAAGCGCGCGAGTCCGAAGGCGACCCGCAGATCAAGGCTCGCATCCGCGCCCTGCAACGCGACGCGGCACGCAAACGCATGATGGCCGAGGTACCGAAGGCCGACGTCATCATCACCAACCCGACGCACTACTCGATCGCGCTGTCGTACAAGGAAAACTCCATGCGTGCGCCGCGCGTAGTCGCCAAAGGCCAGGATCTCACGGCCCTGCGCATCCGCGAGCTGGCAAAGGAACACCGGATACCGATCGTGGAGGCGCCGCCGCTTGCCCGAGCGCTCTATCGTCACGCGGAACTCGAGGACGAGATTCCGGAAAAACTTTACATGGCTGTCGCCGAAGTGCTGGCCTATGTATTCCAGTTGCGGCGCTTCAACGTCGAGGGCGGTCGCGCACCCCAGTTGCCCGGCGAAATCGTCGTTCCGGCTGGCCTCGATCCTCAGCAGGGTAACGCCTGATGGCTGCCATCTCCGCTGCCGCGCCGCGCCTGCCGATCTCGGCCAAGCATCTGAACGTGCTGGCCGGGCCGGTGCTGATCATGATGATCATGGGCATGATGGTCCTGCCCTTGCCGCCGTTCGCGCTCGATGTGCTGTTCACCTTCAACATCGCGCTTTCGATCATGGTCATGCTGGTCGCGCTCAATACCGTCCGACCTCTGGATTTTTCCGTCTTCCCGACAGTACTGCTGATTACAACACTGCTGCGCCTGTCGCTGAACGTGGCGTCTACCCGGGTCGTCCTGCTGGAAGGCCATACCGGCGGCGCCGCCGCCGGCAAGGTCATCGAAGCCTTCGGCCATTTCATGATCGGCGGCAACTACACCGTCGGCCTCGTCGTCTTCGTCATCCTGGTGGTGATCAATTTCATCGTCGTCTCCAAGGGTGCGGGCCGCATCGCGGAAGTCGCCGCGCGCTTCACACTGGACGCCATGCCCGGCAAGCAGATGGCGATCGATGCCGACCTGAATGCCGGATTGATCGGCGAGGAAGTGGCACGCAAGCGCCGCGCGGAAATCTCGCAGGAGGCGGATTTTTACGGCGCCATGGATGGCGCCAGCAAATTCGTCCGCGGCGACGCGATCGCTGGCATCCTGGTGATGGTCATCAACGTAATCGGCGGTCTGATCGTAGGCATGGTCCAGCATGACATGTCGATCGGCGACGCCGCCCGCAACTACATCCTGCTTGCCATCGGCGATGGCCTGGTTGCGCAAATTCCCGCGCTGATCATCTCGGTGGCCGCCGGCATCGTCGTGAGCCGGGTTGGCTCGGATGAACCGATCGGAGAACAGTTCATTGGTCAACTCCTGCGCCGGCCCGAAGCATTGTGGATTACGGCCGGCATCATCGGCGCGCTTGGGCTCGTCCCGGGCATGCCGCACATCCCCTTCCTGCTGCTGGCGGGACTGATGGGCGGCGTCGCCTATGCGATGCGCCGGATCGAAACCGAAGAACAAGCGGCGCCCCACGCGGTACCGGTCCAGGAAGCCAAAGTCCTCGAGGCGCAGGATGCGTCGTGGAGCGATGTCACCCACGTCGACACCCTCGGGCTCGAGGTCGGCTATCGGCTGATCCCGTTGGTCGATCAAGCCCAGGACGGCGAGTTGCTGCGCCGGATCAAGGGCATCCGCCGCAAGTTCGCGCAGGAGATCGGCTTCCTGCCGCCGGCGGTCCACATCCGCGACAACCTGGAACTCAAGCCGGGCGCCTATCGCATTGCACTGAAGGGTGTGGAAGTCGGCCGCGGAGACGCGGTGCCGGGGCAATTCCTGGCCATCAATCCGGGCCGCGTCAGCGGCACGCTGCAGGGCATGGTGACCACGGATCCGGCATTCGGATTGCCGGCGGTCTGGATCGAATCGGCGCAGCGTGAACAGGCACAAGTGCTGGGCTACACCGTCGTGGATGCCAGCACCGTAGTCGCAACGCACGTGAACCACATCATTCAGCAGCATGCCGCCGAGCTTCTCGGCCGCCAGGAAGTGCAACTGCTGCTCGATCACCTGGCCAAGGACGCACCCAAGCTCGTCGAAGATCTGGTACCGAAGATCATTACGCTTGCCGTGCTGCAAAAGACGCTGCAGTCATTGTTGGAAGAGGGCGTTCATATCCGCGATATGCGCACCATCCTGGAGACGATCGCGGAGCACGGCGCGCGCACGCAGGATCCGCTTGAACTTGCCGTACAAGTACGCATTGCGCTCGGGCGCGCCATTGCACAGCAGATCGCCCCTGCCAGCAACGAAGTCCAGGTTATCGCCCTGTCGCCCGATCTCGAGCGCCTGCTCATTCAGGCCATGCAAGCGGGCGGGTCACCGGGGATCGAGCCGGGCCTGGCCGATTCGCTGGCGGCAGAAGCTGCGACGGCGTCGGCCAAACTCGAGCAGCTCGGGCATTCGCCGGTTTTGCTGGTGGCTCCGCAATTGCGCGCGTCTTTGTCGCGCTTCCTGCGTCGAACGATTCCGCACCTGCGCGTCATCGCGCACACTGAAATTCCCGACAGCCGCAAGATCCGCGTGGCTTCAATCCTTGGAGGCAGGTCATGAACGTAAAGCAATTTTTCGCCACCACTGCGCGCGAAGCCCTGCACCAGGTCAAGCGCGAAATCGGCGACGACGCCGTCATCCTGTCGAATCGACGGGTCGAAGGAGGTGTCGAGATACTCGCGATTCATCATGATGAAGCGCGTGCCCTGAATGGCGGAGTTCGCGAACCGGTGGTCGCCAAGCCTGCCGATGTGCGAACCGCGATGAATGCCCCGCTGATGCAGCGCTCCCAGACCGTGAAGATAAAGATGCCCGCACCGGCCAGCACGAAGCCGGCGCCAGCCATCGCCCGGCCGAAGCCGTCACGAGCGCCGCAACAACTATCACAGCCGTCACCGCCGTTGCCGCCGGTTGCCGCTTCTCCGATCCTGGTGCCGGCCGCGGAAATCATGGCACGCAGTGTGATCCGCGAAATCCAGTCGATGCGCGGCATGCTCAACGAACAACTCGCCGGGCTGATGTCCGGCGAGATGAAGCGGCGCGATCCGGACAAGCTGCGCATGATGTCGATTTTGCTGGCAGGCGGCTTCAGCCCGGCGTTGTCGCGACGCCTGCTGGACAAGGCCCCGACCGATAGCGGCATGGCGGAGCTGCGTAGCTGGATCAAGAGAGCGCTCGACAAGAATCTCATCACCAGTCCCGCGGACGACATCGTGGCCAAGGGCGGTGTCTACGCGCTTCTCGGCCCCACAGGCGTGGGCAAGACCACGACGACAGCCAAGCTGGCAGCGCGGTGCGTCGTGCGTCATGGCGCGGACAAGCTGGCGTTGCTCACCACGGACAACTATCGGGTCGGGGCACACGAGCATCTGCGCATCTATGGACGCATTCTCGGCGTTTCGGTGTATGCGGTTGGTGATGCGGCCGATCTGGAGATTGCGCTGTCCGAACTGCGCAACAAGCACATGGTGCTCATCGATACTGTCGGCATGAGCCAGAAGGATCAACACGTAGCCGAACAGGTCGCCATGTTCACCGGCCAGGGCGAAGGCATCAAGCGCCTGCTGCTGCTCAATGCAACCTGCCAGGGCGACACGCTCGAGGACGTCGTGAACGCCTACAAGGGCAAGGGCCTGGCGGGATGCGTCATCACCAAGACGGACGAGGCCGCCAGCCTTGGCGCCGTGCTCGACACAGCGATCCGGCACAGACTGCCGGTGCACTACGTCGCAAATGGCCAGCGCGTGCCGGAAGACATCCATCCGGTAAACCGCGAATACCTGCTGCATCGCGCCCTATCCGCAGCGAACGACAACCCGATCCGTGCTCTGGCAGAGCAGGACATTCCCGCCGCAATGATGGGCGGAGCATTTGCGATCTGAGGCCCCGTTGATAACCACAAAAACATCCGACCAGGCCGAAGGACTGCGGCGCCTGCTGGGCAAGCAGATCCCGAAAGTGATCACGCTGGTCTCCGGCGGCGCCCGCACCGGCAAGACCTGCGCAGCCATCAATCTTGCGGTGGCGATCACGCAGGCCGGGCGCAGCGTCTTGCTGCTCGACGAGAATTCCGGACCGCGCAATGTAACTGGCACCCTGGGCATAGACACGGTCGCCGACATGGCCGATACGGTGCGCGGGAACCGTGCGCTCGAACAAACCTTGGTGCCAGGACCGGAGGGCCTGGTGATTCTGCCGGCCGGACGTGGCGTTCAGGCCCTTTGCGGTATCAGCGACGCCGGACGCGAAAGACTCATCGATGGATTCGCGCGCATCGGCGGCGCCCTCGATTTCATTCTTGTGGATACCGCGGCGGGCGTATCGAGCCTGCTGTTGCCGCTGTCGCATCCCCAGCAGGAAACCATTCTGATTGCCAACGCGAGCGGCGCCGGTCAAGCCAATGCGCTGGGCATGATCAAGCTCATGCATCGCGAGCTGGGCGCGCGCAACTTGCATCTGCTGGTTTGCATGGCGCAGTCGCAGGCCGAAGGCGAGGCGACATACAGCAACCTGGCGAAGGTCGCCGGGCGGCATCTGGGCGTCGGCCTGGAGTTTTTCGGTGTCGTTCAATCCGACGGGCGGATTGCCCAGGCGGGCCATGTCGGGCGCGCCGCAGTAGAGATGTTTCCTGAGGCGCCCAGTTCACTGCAGTGGCGCCGGCAGGCACAGGAAATCATGCAGTGGCCCCTGCCGCGTGAAGCGGCGGAGGGGATGGAACGTTTCGTTCAGCGTCTGATCCTGGGTAGTCGTGTCCGGGTAGGCACAGCAGCTCTCTCGGCGGCATGAGAGCAAATTTATCCGCGAATTGCGCGAGGACAGGTAAGCAGGAGGGATACAGAAATGTACACGGCATCAGGAACGCAAGACAGACAGCAGTGGATAAAGGAGTACGCTCCGCTGGTCAAGCGCATTGCCCACCAGGTCATGGCGAAACTGCCCGCAAGCGTCGAAATCGACGACATCATTCAGGCCGGCATGATAGGCCTGATGGATGCGGTGGGACGCTACGAAGAGACCCAGGGCGCGCAGTTCGAGACTTACGCCGCGCAACGCATCCGCGGTGCGATGCTGGACGAGTTGCGAAGCTGCGACTGGATGCCGCGCGGCATCCGCAAGAACATGCGCACGATCGAGAAGGCGATCAGCACACTCGAGCAGCGCCTGGGCCGCCAGCCCAGCGAGCTCGAAATTGCCGGTCACATGGAATTGTCGTTGCCGGTCTATCAGGAGATGCTGCAGGAAGCGCGCGGCCATCAACTGGTCTACTACGAGGACTACAGTGAAGATGAGCATTTTCTCGACCGTCAGGCCGGCCACGCTCATCTGAGTCCGCTCGACAATCTGCTCGAAGAAGGCATGCGCGAGCGCCTGATCGCGGCGATCGTTGACTTGCCCGAACGCGAAAAGATGATGATGGGCCTGTACTACGAACAGGATCTGAATCTGCGGGAGATCGGCGATGTGATGGGCGTGAGCGAATCGCGCGTGTGCCAAATCCACACCCAGGCCATTGCGCGGCTGCGCTCGATGCTCCGCGAAGAGGAGTGAGTTTGCGCAAGGCGTGACACAGCAACCAGACGCCATGGAAAGGATCCTGATGCCGGCCTTGCCGGCATTCTTTTGGGACTGCCAATTGAAATGCGCCGACGCTCGGCAAACCGCAATGGTCGGTGGCTGCGCTTGACGAGTAGCAGATTGGGGCGCAACACCACCGAGGTGTAAAAATCGGCATCTGATCCGGCTGGCTGTCGGACTATGGAATTCCCCCGCTTCTCCGGACACTTCGCTAAGCCCGCCTGGAGGGGAAATGAAAAACGCCGGCATCTGCCGGCGTTTTCACTTGAAAGTAAAGACGGGTCAGCCCCGGCCCAGGCTCCGCGACACACTGGGACCACGACTGGCGATTCCGCTCGTGCTGTAGAGCGAAGTTCGCGGGCCGCTGATCGCATTGATCGCACGATCCACATGGGCGAGATACAGATTGAGGATTAGACCGTTGCCGGAATTCAGGTCCGAGGCACGCCTTGCGGTGTCGAGCAGGTGTCGCCAGACTTGCCGCACGCCCGAGTCGGTGCCGAGGACCTGTTCTACGCTCGCCGCGGTTGCGGATACGCCGAGCAAGCGCGCACGCTGCTCGGCAGAGCGGGAAAGACTTTCAATGAGCGTGGCTTTCTCCGCAGCGAGTCCGGGGAGCGCATCGGCTTTGCCCTCTTCGAGTGCGCCGCGCTCCTGCTCGAGCAGCGTAACGAACGATTGCATCGTCACGAGATCCTGCGCCGCCGCCAGGGCGAAAGCGCCTGCACTCGGGCCTGATTGCGCCGGGGTATGCACCATGTCGGTCAGGGTTTGTGGGCGGTGATCAGTTCGTGGACGGCCTGCAGCAAACGGTCTGCCACTACGTCCGGATGGACCTCGAAGCGGCCTTCCGTGATGGCCTGCTTGATTTTCGATACGCGGGCGGCGTCGACGACTTCGCCGCTCGATGCCTGTGCCTGCAACAGGGAGGACATGCCGCTCAGTTCGACGCTGACGCCAGGCACGGGCTTGGCCACATCCGGCTTCGCACTCTTGCCGGTGGGGCTGTCGTTGACGACACTGCCTATGGACTTGAATAAATGATCAATTTTCATGGCTAACCTTCCTTCGTCTGGATCTGTATCGGTACTCTATCGGTACCTTCCGTGGAAACTTTAGGCTGCGGGGCAATTTTTCAATCAGGCGCCGGGTCGCGGACATAGTGTGGTGCCCGCACTATATCGGTACCCGGAGGCCAACCCTTGAGCCTTATCTGACGAGTTCGACGACGGGTCCGGAACGCACGATGCCACTGACGACGGCTCCGGCGAGGGTCTTTACCTGGACGCGCTGGCCTTCGGGCGCGTTGCCCAGAGAGTAACCTTGTGATCTGATGCTGAATCCAAGTCCTTTGACGATCAGGCCAACCAGTTGGCCCGGAACGACGGTCGGCGCTTCCCGTATCGCATCGCGACGCAGCGGTTGGCCCGCCTGCACGCTGTTCGCAAGGCGGCGGCCCAGGGCTTGGGAGGCATCGGTCAGTACGCCTGAGGGCAGATGAGACAGTTCTCCCTGCCGTACCGAAAAATCGCCCGCGGCAATTTCCTGGCCCAGAGCGAGCGGCCGCGCGGCTATTAAGTAGTTGGCGGAGACTTTGACGCTGGCCGGCACGTAAACCGTCCAGTTGGCAGGCGCGGTACAACGTACCCCGACCGTGGCTTGCCCCCATGCGCGGCTCCCCGCCGGGAAAAAAGTCTGCAATCGCGCGCATGCCGGCCGCGACACCCGCGTGTCGATCTTTCCGACTTCGATGCTTACCTGGCCGGGCAAACCTGCGGATTCCCGCTTCAGAAAGGTCTCAGCCGCGTCGATGATCTGTGCGGGATCCTGACGCAACTCGGCCGCGTGCAGCGAGAACGCCGCCATCATCGTCATCAGTAATCCGGTTCGCTTCAATCCCGTCTCCTCAGGTTCCCTGCGTGGCTTGCCGGCAATTCTTGCCCTCCGAAGCAATGATCCGATGGAATCGGTCCGAGCCGTGTCACGAATTGAGGGGCCTTTGTGTCTCTATTCGCAGATTTGCCAATGCAATGGACCGTTTAGCATGGGCTCCGTGAAAAAGCGGCAATAGCCCGCAGGAGCCGGACAGATGAACAAGCTCGACGAATTGCTGAACTACAACCATCAGGCACTGAATCTGCGGTCGCAACGCCAGCAGGTGCTGGCATCGAACATTGCGAACGCAGACACGCCCGGATACAAGGCGCGCGACTTCGATTTCCAGTCCGCACTTGCGAACGCCATCGCCCAGCCGGCTGCAGCGCAGGCTTCCGGCGGCGCGGCACCTGCGCCGGCACCGCAGCCCGAATTGCTGTACCGGAGCGTGCTCCAGCCATCCGTCGATGGAAACACGGTGGACATGGACGTGGAGCGCGCCCAGTTCGCCGAAAACACGCTGCACTATGAATCCAACATCACAATGCTGACGCATCATATTCGCATGATGCTCGCGGCCATCCGGGGGTAAACCATCATGAGTTCACTGATGAAGATATTCGACATCGCCGCATCGGCGATGACCGCGCAATCGCAGCGGCTGAACGTGGTGGCCAGCAACCTCGCCAACGCGGACAGCGCATCCGGTCCCGACGGCAAGGCGTACAGGGCAAAGCAGGTGGTGTTCTCCACGCAGAACATGGGCGGGCCGGAAAACGCCGGAGTGCGCGTCACCGGCGTGATCGAAGATCCCTCGCCGATGAAGCGTCAGTTCGAACCGAATCATCCGATGGCCGACGCCAGCGGCTATGTGACGATGCCAAACGTGAGCGTCGTCGAAGAAATGGTCAACATGATCTCGGCTTCGCGTTCGTATCAGAACAACGTGGAAGCCATGAACACCGCGAAGACACTGTTGGCAAAAACCCTGACCATCGGCCAGTAATGCCCGGAGAAAAATCATGACAACGATTGCAGAACTGCAAAGTACCATGAGCCCGCCGGCGGCAAAAAGCGCGACGCCTACCAGCGCCGACGCGCAGGACCGCTTTCTCAAGCTTCTGGTCACGCAGATGCAGAACCAGGACCCGCTCAATCCGATGGACAACGCCGAGGTGACGACACAACTGGCGCAACTGAACACGGTGACCGGCATCGAGCAACTCAACAAGACGCTCGGCCAGATGGCTGCCTCGAGTTCCGCGCAGCAGTCGCTGCAGGCAGCGATGCTGGTAAGCCGGGAAGTACTGGTTACCGGCAATCAGTTGAATGTCAGCGGTCAGCCCGTGCGCTTCGGCGTGGATCTGCCGCAAGCCGTCGATGGCATGACCGTCGATATCGCGGACGCCAAAGGCAATGTCGTGGAGAGTTTTCAGACCGGAGCGCAATCGCAGGGCACGACGACGCTGGAATGGGACGGCCTCGATGCGTCGGGAAAATCAGTGCCGCCAGGCCAGTATGTGATTTCGGCCAGGGCCAATTACGGCAGCACGATCGTAGCACCGGCAACGCTGGTAAGCCGAACTGTGCAGTCCGTCGGCAGCGCAGCAGACGGCAGCATCCAGTTGCAGCTATCCGGTGCGGGCAGCGTCGGCATTGCCGACATCAAACGATTTCTATAATTCGGTCAGGAGGCAGTCATGGCATTTGAACAAGGTCTGAGCGGTCTGAATGCGGCGTCCAAGGGATTGGACGTCATCGGCAACAACATCGCCAACGCGAACACGGTCGGCTTCAAGTCGTCGCAGGCGCAGTTCTCGGACGTATTCGCCAGTTCGCTGCTGGGCGGTGGCACGTCGGCCGGCATCGGCACCCAGGTTGCGGCAGTTGCCCAGGAGTTCTTGCAGGGCAATGTCTCCTCGTCGAGCAATCCGCTGGATGTGGCCATCAACGGCGGCGGTTTCTTCCGTATGGACGACAACGGGGCGATCACTTTTACCCGCAACGGCCAGTTCCATCTCGACAAGACGGGCACCATCGTCAACGCCCAGGGCCAGGCAGTGACCGGGTACCCGGTGGACGCCAACGGCCTCATCGTGCCGTCCGCGCCGACTCCGCTGCAAATCCCGACCGGAGACATTTCACCGAGGGTGACCGGCACCGTGGACGCGACGATAAACCTGGATGCACGTCTCGCGCAGCCGGAGGCAGGAACCGCCGGCTCGGTGACCGGCACCGGCGGACCGCTTGTTTTTCCCCTGACCATTACCGCGGGAACGAACGACACACTGAACCTTACGCTCAATGGAACTGCGGGCGTTGCAACCATTGCCCCGGGCGCTTACGCGACCGCTGCGAGCCTGGCTACCGCCGTGCAGAGCGCGATAAACGCAGTGGCTGCCTTCTCCGGGGCGGGATATTCGGCTACGGCGGCAGCGAGTGCCAACGAACTGAACATCACGTCGAATCAGATCGGAAACGGCTCGACCGTCGCTGTCACAGGCGGGAATGCCCAGGCGTCGCTTGATATGTCTGCTGTGACCACCACAGTCGGATCCGACAACTTCGACCCTACCGACCCGACCAGCTACAACAATTCGACGTCGTTGACGCTGTTCGACACGTTGGGCAATCCGCATCTGATGTCGATCTATTTCGTCAAGACCGCGCTGCCCAATCAGTGGGACGCGTATGCCAACACCGATGGTACGGCGATCGCCAACGTCGACCTCGGGAATGGCGCGGGGGTGCCAACCAAGCTCGACTTCAGCACCGGAGGCATCCTGACCACACCCATGCCGGTCACCGCAACCATCAACCTGGCTGCGGTCGCGACCAGCCTCGGCTTCGTCAATGGTGCGGCCACGCCGTTGTCGCTCCAGATGGATTTTGGGGGCACCTCGCAATTCGGGTCCAGCTTCGGGGTCACCTCCCTCGCCCAGAACGGTTATTCCTCGGGCCGGCTCGCCGGACTCTCCGTGGGCCAGGACGGCGTCATTCAGGGTCGTTACAGCAACGGCCAGTCGCGCAACATCGGCGCGATCGTGCTGGCGAATTTCAACAATCCCCAGGGGCTCAAGCCGCTCGGCAACAATCAATGGGCGGAAACCTCGGATTCGGGAACTGCAACGGTCGGGGCGCCTGACACCGGTTCGCTTGGGATATTGCAGCCCTCCTCGGTCGAGGAATCCAATGTCGACCTCACGGCTGAGCTGGTCAACATGATCACGATGCAGCGCGCCTACCAGGCCAACGCGCAGACGATCAAGACGCAGGATTCATTGCTGCAGACGATTGTCAATCTGCGCTAGAGGCTACGCCGTGCAAATCGTGAAGATCGTGAATGCCGTGAATGCCGTGATTCGTCACGGGCACGGCATTGCGGTCTTTCCGATATTCACGTAATCAAGATATTCACGTATTCACGGAATCCAAATGGACCGACTCATCTACACGGCAATGACCGGCGCCAAACACCTGCTCGAGCAGCAGGGGGTGGTCTCTCACAACCTTGCCAACGTCAACACGACAGGATTCCGCGCCGAGTTGAGCGCTTTCCGTGCAGTGCCGGTGGTGGGTGATGGGTTGAATACACGGACTTTCGTGGTGGATTCGACCGTTGGCGCGGATCTGACGCCGGGCATTCTGCAGCAGACCGGCCGTCCACTCGATATCGCGTTGCCGGGCGCAGGATTCATTGCGGTGCAGGTGGCCGACGGCAGCGAAGCTTATACCCGTGCCGGTGATCTGCAGGTGAGCGCGGATGGACAACTCCAGACCCGCAACGGCAATGCCGTGCTCGGGGATGGCGGACCGATTGCAATCCCACCCGACTCGAAGCTTACGATTGCGTCCGATGGAACGATCTCCATGGTGCCGACCGTCGGCGTGCCCAATGCGGTAGCCACGGTAGGCCGGATCAAACTGGTCAATCCGAACGGCAGCGAAATCGAACGCGGCGGCGACGGCTTGTTCCGCATGAAGAGCGGCAGTCCGGCTGAAGCCGATGCCAATGTCGCGATCGTGTCCGGTACCCTCGAAGGCAGCAACGTCAATGTCGTCGAGGCGATGGTCAGCCTGATCGAGAACGGGCGTCAGTTCGACATGCAGATGAAGATTCTGCAGAACGCGCAAGGCAATGCCGCGCAGGCGATGTCGATTCTGAGCGCAAGATGAACCGGCCCACTTTTCACCTGTTCAAGACACAAGGAGCAACACGATGATTCGCTCGTTATGGATTGCGAAGACGGGACTGGAAGCGCAGCAGACCCAGATGGACGTGATCGCGCACAATCTGGCGAACGTGAGCACCAACGGGTTCAAGCGCCAGCGGGCAGTGTTCGAGGATCTGCTGTACCAGACTTTGCGCCAGCCCGGCGCGCAATCCTCGCAGCAGACCGAGGTGCCATCGGGATTGCAGATCGGTACCGGCGTTCAACCCATCGCAACCGAACGCATCTTCACGCAAGGAAATATCCAGCAAACCGGCAATTCGCTCGATGTGGCGATCCAGGGCGACGGCTTCTTCCAGGTATTGCTGCCGGACGGCACGACAGGCTACACGCGCGATGGCGCGTTCCAGTTGAACAGCCAGGGCCAACTGGTGACTTCCAGCGGCTATCAGGTCCAGCCTGCCATCACCATGCCGGCCAACGTCCTCAACGTGACGATTGCCAGGGACGGGATCGTTTCGGTGACACAGGCCGGATCCAGCACGCCGACGCAGGTCGGACAGGTCCAGCTTGCGACGTTCATCAACAACGGCGGACTGCAGTCGCGTGGCGAGAACCTGTATACGGAAACGGCGTCGTCCGGGGCTCCACAGCCGAACGCGCCGGGTTCCAACGGCGCCGGCCAACTGAACCAGTCCTACGTCGAGACTTCGAACGTCAACGTCGTCGAGGAATTGGTCAACATGATCCAGACCCAGCGCGCCTACGAAATCAATTCGAAGGCGATCCAGACGTCCGATCAGATGCTGGCGAGACTCACGCAGCTATAAGAGCCGTGAATATCGTGAATTACGTAAAAACCGACAGTTGTCCTGGTCGATCAGTCACGAAATTCACGCATTCGCGATATTCACGACATTCACGAGCGCAGAGACTGAATATGGCAAAGATACCGACCAAACTACTACTCGTGCTGATGTGTGCCGGGCTTTCCGCCTGTGCCATCAACCAGCCGGCGATCGTGCACCAGCCGATGACGGCGCGGCCGCTGGCCGACGCCGCGGGGACGGCGCAACCGGTTGGCTCGATCTACCAGCAGGCAAATTTCCGCCCGTTGTTCGAAGATCGCCGCGCGCGTTTCGTCGGCGACACGCTGACCATCTTCATCTCGGAGAAGACCGCTGCGAACAAGAAGTCCGGTGCCAGCGCCGAGCGTACCGGTGCGATTACCGCCTCGGTGCCGGTTATCAAGGGCTTGCCGGGGAAGACCTTCCAGGGCGCGGAAGTGGGCGCCAGTTCCTCGAACAAGTTCGACGGCAAAGGTCAGGCCGCCGCGAGCAACGATTTCACCGGCACATTGACCGTAACGGTCATCGAAGTGCTGACGAACGGCAATTTGCTGGTCAGCGGCGAAAAGCAAATCGCCATGAGCCAGGGCTCTGAATTCATACGCTTCTCCGGCATCGTCAATCCGGTGACCGTAAGCGCAAGCAATACCGTCACTTCGACGCAGGTTGCCGATGCGCGCATCGAATACCGGGCCAACGGCTACATCGACGAGGCACAAACGATGGGCTGGCTGGCGCGATTCTTCAACAATGTATTGCCGTTTTGAAAGGCCGTGACTGCCGTGACTATCGTGACCGTCGTGAATGCCGGAAAGAACGATTCGGGGAACCTTATGAGCAGGGCTGACAAATTCAAAGCAACGGGCTGGTTCCTGGTGCTGATCGTTGCGCTTGCGTTCGGGCTGCAGGCTCGCTCCGCGCACGCAGACCGCCTCAAGGAAATGACCAGAGTGCAGGGCGTGCGCGATAACCAACTGATCGGTTACGGCCTCGTGGTCGGCCTCGACGGCAGCGGCGACCAGACTACGCAGACCCCGTTCACGACGCAGAGCCTGCAGTCGATGTTGTCTCAGCTCGGCGTGCAACTGCCGCCCGGGACCAGCCTTCAATTGAAGAACGTGGCTGCGGTGATGGTGACAGCCACCATGCCGGCATTCATCCGGTCCGGACAGACCATCGATCTGACCGTATCCTCGCTCGGCAATGCGAAGAGCCTGCGCGGCGGCACATTGCTGATGACGCCCCTGAAAGGCGTCGATGGCCAGGTGTACGCCATCGCGCAAGGCAACGTGCTGGTCAGCGGAGCGGGTGCGGCGGCCAACGGCAGCAAGGTGCAGATCAATCATCTGGCCGTGGGCCGGGTGCCGGGCGGCGCGACGATAGAGCGCGAGGTTGCCACCACCCTGGGCCGCGGCGAGTACATTTACCTCGAGTCGAACACAACGGATTTCAATACGTCGCGCCTGATCGCGCAAGTGATCAACGCGTTTGTCGGACCGGAGCTCGCCTCGGCAGTCGACGGCAGGGTCGTGAGAGTGCGCGCACCGCTCGAGCAAGACAAGCGCGTCGAATTCCTCGCACGACTGGAAAACCTGGAGATCGTGCCGCCCAGGAGCGCGGCAAAAGTCATCGTCAATGCCCGTACCGGCTCGGTCGTGATGAATCAGACTGTGACCGTCGAGCCTTGTGCCGTTGCGCACGGCAACCTGTCGGTGATTATAAGCACGGAACCCGTCATCAGCCAGCCGAACGCCTTGTCGTTGCGCGGCGATACCGTGCAGGCGCAACGCTCCAGTATCGAGATCCGCGAAGACAAGGGCGGCCTTGTCACGATGCCCGCCGGGGTTTCGCTTGCCGAAGTCGTCAAGGCGCTCAATGCGATCGGTGCCACACCGCAGGACCTGCTTGCGATACTGCAGGCAATGAAGTCCGCCGGCGTGCTGCGAGCCGAGCTCGAGATCATCTGATCGGGCGCCCATGGCAATCAGCAACGATCTCACGGCAGTCACACTGGCCAGCGACAGCCAGGGCATAGATGCCTTGCGCCTGAAGGCCAGGACGGATCCGAAGGGTGCGGTGAAGGAAACCGCGCGCCAGTTCGAGGCACTGCTGATGAATGTCATGTTGAAGGGCATGCGCGACACGATTCCCCAGGATGGCATATTCGACAGCGAGCAGACGCGGCTCTATACCTCGATGCTCGATCAGCAACTGTCGCAGACCATGGCCAAGCGCGGAATCGGCATCGCCGAGGTCCTGGCGCGTCAACTGTCTCCGCCCGGGCAGGCAGTAACGGGCAACGCTGCAGCGCCCGCGGTGAAAAGCGGCGGCTTGGAAACGGCTGGCCTGCAACCACGGCCGCACTCCGCGGGATCGTCGCCGAACCCTTCCGTCGTGTCGCTGGATGCAAATGGCCAGGCGCGCAACTTTATCGAACGGCTTACGCCCGACGCCGAGGTCGTGAGTCGCGAGTCGGGCATTCCCGTGCGCTTTCTGCTTGGACACGCTGCCTTGGAATCGGGATGGGGCCGCTCTGAAATTCGCATGGCCGACGGCACGCCGAGCCACAATCTGTTCGGCGTAAAGGCCGGTGCCGGCTGGCAGGGCCGCAGCGTCGACGTGAAGACCACGGAATACGAAGACGGTGTCGCGCACAAGAAAGTCGAAACGTTCCGGGCTTACGACTCTTACCAGGACTCATTGCGCGACTACGCCAAACTGCTGGCGACCAGCCCGCGCTACGCCGAGGTCCTGAAAAATACAAGCGATGCGCGAGCCTACGCGCGCGAACTGCAGGATGCCGGCTATGCCACCGATCCGCACTACGCGGAGAAGCTTTCCGGCGTCATCGACGGCAAAGCGCTGCGCGTTTCCAGGCTCGCATGAATTCAAGTTCCGTTTCGCGCCGCCGTTAGTTACGCAGGACAAGAGAAGGAAAGCTTTTGGCAACCGATATCTTCGGCATTGGAATTTCAGGCTTGCAAGCGGCGCGGGCCGCGCTGATCACGGCCGGCCACAACATCGCGAACGCCAATACGCCAGGCTACACGCGCCAGTTGGTGGACCTCAGCAGCGCCACGCCGCTGGGTACCAGTGTCGGCTTTTACGGCAACGGCGTCGACATCACCAGCGTGCAGCGCCAGTACAGCCAGTTCCTTTCGGGCGAAGTGCTGACTGCGTCCACGCAGTCCAGTTCGCTCGACAGCTATTATTCCAAGATCAAGCAACTCGACAATCTGGTCGCGGACCCGAGCGCCGGGTTGTCTCCAGCGATTCAGGATTTCTTTGCCGCGGTGCAAGGCGTGTCAACGACGCCGAATGTGGCCTCCTCCCGTCAAGCCCTACTGTCGTCGGCGGAAGCAATGAAATCGAGATTCCAGGTCATCGATCAGCGGCTGGCAGAATTGCGCGACGGGGTCAATTCCGAGGTCAGCACGACGACTCAGGAGATCAACAATATGGGCGCCCAGATCGCCGATCTGAACCAGCGTATCCTCGTGGCTCGCAGCGCCACCGGCGGGCAGCCACCCAATGATCTGTTAGACCAGCGCGATCAGTTGGTGGCCAACCTGAACAAGGACATTCGCGCCACCGTGGTGGTCCAGAACGACGGTGCCTACAACGTTTTTATTGGCAGCGGACAACCGCTCGTTGCCGGAATGTTGTCGTATACGCTTGTCCCCATGCGCGAGCCGCTCGACCCAACCAAGCTGACGATTGGTTACCGTACATCCTCGGGAATCGTGCAATTGCCGGAGTCGAACCTCAACGGCGGCAGCCTCGGCGGATTGTTGGCTTTCCGCAGCCAGTCTCTCGATCCGATGCAGAATGCGCTGGGTCGGGTGGCGATAACGCTGGCCGAGACCTTCAATGCCCAGCATGTACTTGGCCAGGATCTGAACGGGCAACTCGGCACCGCCATGTTCTCGATCGGCGCGCCGCAGGTCAACGCCAACCTCAACAATAAGGGTACCGCCGTGGTTGCCGCAACGTTCGATTCGACCAATGTCGGGGGATTGACATCGAGCGACTACCGGTTGAGCTACGACGGGAACAACTACAACCTGACGCGTCTGGAAGACAACACGACCCGGAGCTTCGCCGCTTTTCCCCAGAATGTGGACGGCATTTCTCTGGCGCTCGCGTCAGGAACGGCGTCCGCCGGCGACTCCTTTCTGATTCGCCCGACCGCTGCGGGCGCATCGTCGCTTCGCGTCGCCATCACGGATCCGTCGAAAATAGCGGCGGCAGCGCCGGTACGAACTGCGCAGGGTGCGGCGAATTTCGGCTCGGGAACAATCAGCGCCGGAACGGTCAACTCGCTCGACCCGAACCTGCAGCAGACGGTGGGCATCACGTTCATCAGCGCAACGACGTTCAATGTGAGTGGCACCGGTACGGGCCTTCCGGCCACCGGCGTGACTTACACGCCGGGACAGGACATCACCTTCAACGGCTGGACCGTGCAGATCAGCGGCGCAGCAGCGACGGGCGACACGTTCAGCGTCGCCCGCAATGGTGGCGGCACCGGCGACAATCGCAATGCGCTTGCACTCGCGGACCTGCAGACGAAAAAGATCATGGATGGCGGCGCGGCGTCATATCAGGGGGCCTACGCGTCCCTGGTCAGCCGAGTCGGAACGCAGACGCGCAAGTTAGAAGTTACCAGTACAGCGCAGGCAACGTTACTGGAGCAGGCGCGGACTGCGGAACAGTCCTATTCGGGCGTGAACCTCGACGAAGAAGCCGCGAACCTGATTCGTTACCAGCAGGCCTACCAGGCCTCAGGCAAGGTGCTGCAGGTGGCGTCGACGCTGTTCGACACGCTGCTCACGCTCGGCAACCGTTAAAGAGAGAACTTCATGCGCATCAGCTCGAACACCATATACGATCTGAACGTCAGTTCGATGAACCGGCAGCAGACGCAACTGCTGCAGATCCAGCAGCAGATCGCGGCGAATCGCCGGGTTCTCACGCCGTCGGACGATCCGATCGCGTCAGCGCGCGCGCTCGAAATCACGCAGGCCGATTCGATCAATACGCAGTACGGCACGAACGGGAAAACGGCCGCGGGCCGCCTTTCGCTGACCGAGCAGATGCTCGGACGCGTCATGGACCTCGTGCAATCGATCCGGCAGGATGCCGTCACAGCCGGCAACGGCAGTTTCACGGCGTCGGATCGTGCTTCGCTGGCGCAGGACATGCAGGCGAAATACGACGAACTCCTGACGGTCGCCAATACGACCGACGGCGAAGGCAACTATGTGTTTTCCGGCTTCCAGACGGATCTGAAGCCATTCTCGGCGACAGCCTCGGGCGTGCAGTATCTGGGCGACGACGGACAACGTCTGGTTCAGGTCGCAAGCGGCCGCCAGATTGCGGTCAGCGAGTCCGGTGCCGACGTATTCACGCGCGTAAGGAGCGGCAACGGAAAATTCGCCGTTTCCGCGCCGACGGCCAATACTGGCAATGCCACCTACAGCCAGGGAACGGTGACGGACGCAACCCTCCTCTCGGGGCACCAGTATCAAGTCGTGTTCGCCGTGACAGGCGGGGCCACGACCTACGACGTTCTCGACGTAACCGCCGGCACGACGGTGGCCGCGGCACAGCCCTATACCAGCGGGGCTTCGATTGCCTTCGACGGCATGAGCCTGGAAGTCAGCGGCACACCGCTGGCCGGCGACGTGGTGCAGACCGATCCAAGTACCAATCAGGATATCTTCAAGACGGTTTCGGATCTCATCGCGGCGTTGAAAGCGCCGGTTGGAACTCCGGTTCAGCAGGCCCGCCTGCAGAACTCGCTTACCGATGGACTGGTCAATCTGGACCAGGGCCTGAACAATGTCAGCGCTGTTCGCGCCGGCGTGGGCACGCGCATGCGTGAAACCGACGATCATCTGTCGAGCAGCGACGACCTGTCATTGCAGTACAAGAAAGTCCTGTCGGGCCTGCAGGACCTGGACTTTGCGAAGGCGGTCAGCGATCTGACGCAGCAGCAGACCAACCTTCAGGCGGCGCAGAAGACATTCCTCCAGACCGCGCAACTGTCGATTTTCCAATTCCTCTAAGAAGCGGGGCCGCGGCAGGCCCGACTGGTTTCTTTTCCCGCTGATTCCCGGCAGAAAACCGGCCGGAATCGGCGTCATGCCGTGCTTCGAATCCTGTCAACGCCGAGCACCTCACGGGGGTTCGCGTCAGGCCCGACCCTGATTTCGCGGTTTTCCACGGGCTCGTGATCTGCTATCGACGGGCCTTGTAGCCCGCAGTTCCGGCTGCGAAGGGCTTCCCTGGATCAACGAGATCAGCACGCTGGCCTAGAGCGATACCTACTTCATCTCTTCAGAAGTATTTCGAGCGAGACCGCTACGCCTGAGGTCAGCAACTTTTCCAGCGGCCCGGTCATATAGGGCAGCACCAGCGCGAGCATGAAGAACCCCAGCAGCAAAGTGATCGGAAACCCGACCGCGAAGACGTTGAGCTGAGGCGCGGCCCGCGTCAGCACGCCCAGGGCGAGATTGGTGATCAGCAGCGCTGCTACCACGGGCAACGCCAGCGTCAGGCCGGCTGCAAACAACTGTCCGCCCCAGGACACCAGACTGTACGCGGCATGGGGTCCGAACAGACCGGTGCCGATTGGAAGGATGGCGAAACTTTGCGCAAGCGTGGAGATCATCAGCAGGTGCCCGTTCAGTGCCAGAAAGAACAGCACTGCCAGCAGGACCATGAACCGCGAGATGACGGGTGCGTTGTTGCCTTGCTGTGGATCGAAGAAGCTCGCAAATCCCAGTCCCATCTGCAGCCCGATGAGTTCACCTGCTGCATCCACGGCTGCGAACACGACGCGCATGGCCAGCCCCATTGCCGTTCCGATGACGATCTGCTCGATAAGCACCAGCAGACCTTCGTAAGACGATGGGGAGACGTCGGGAATCGGCCCGGCGAGTGGCGCGATCGCCATCGTCAAGGCGAGCCCGAGACCGAGCCGGATGCGCCGCGGGATGCCGCGATTGCCAAACACCGGGGCCGTCGAGACCAGCGCCAGGATCCGCGCCATCGGGAATACGAAGTAGGCGAGAAAGGTGGTCAGTTGGGCGGAGGTGATAGAGATCATCAGGGGCGGGGGACGAGGGGCGAGGGACGAGGGG
>Ga0163152_10001983_pt1 | contig 30558 bp, 21 predicted proteins | sample OliLakLV19MP8IB2_FD_148635 | JGI IMG/M metagenome (GOLD analysis project Ga0163152, IMG submission 148635) | Freshwater microbial mat bacterial communities from Lake Vanda, McMurdo Dry Valleys, Antarctica - Oligotrophic Lake LV.19.MP8.IB-2 | ecosystem: Environmental > Aquatic > Freshwater >...
TCATACGGCCTCTCTGATCCTGTTGGCGCCGCGCGGACCGCGCGCGGCGCGGAGAGGCCGAGAGAATCGATCATACGGCCTCTCTGATCCTGTTGGCGCCGCGCGGACCGCGCGCGGCGCGGAGAGGCCGAGAGAATCGATCATACGGCCTCTCTGATCCTGTTGGCGCCGCGCGGACCGCGCGCGGCGCGGAGAGGATTCAATTCTTCTCACCCTCTGAAGCGCTGACCGTCGCCGGAGGCACTCGTCCCGCGCGGTTGCGGTTCGACGCGCAGGCCTTCTCCGCTCGGATGATCCCATGAGAGGCCTGAATCTCCACCGGCCCTGAGACGCGCGATTCCAGGCCGATTTCCACTGGCGCCGGGCCCGGCACCGCAGCGTCGATTGGACGCTCGCGGCGCGTCCTGGGAGACTGACCGCTCCCGATCCGACCGATGCACGGCGATCTTCCCCGCGATCTGCTCACCGGATTCCACGCCCAGCTCCTCCACGATTTGAGTTGCGGGCCCCCGCGCTCCGTCGAGGACTACGTTGCGCTCTATCCGCAGCACGCCGACCTGCTGCGCGCAGAGTTCGCGACGCTGCTGGAGCAAGCCGTGGCCGAGCGTGCGCGCTCGACGCCGGCTTCGGCCACCGGTGCGAGCCACGGCTCGGAGCATCCAGACAGCCCGTCCATGCAGCTCGTGCGCGCGCTCGGCGCGCAGCAGGGTCAGCACGGCCAGTACGCGCGCCACGAGGAGATCGCGCGCGGCGGCATGGGCGCGATCCTCGAGGTGTGGGACGAGCACCTGCGGCGCGCGCTGGCCATGAAGGTGATGCTGCGCGCGGGCCCGCGCGCCGAGGCCATGTTCATCGAGGAGGCGCAGGTCACGGGACGCCTCGACCACCCCGGCATCGTGCCGGTGCACGAGCTGGGCATGAGCTCGGACGGCCGCCTCTACTTCACGATGAGGCTCGTCAAGGGCCAGACGCTGAAGAGCGTGATCGACCTGATCCACCAGGGCGACGCGGAGTGGACGCAGACGCGCGTGCTCGACGTGCTGCTCAAGGTCTGCGACGCGATGGCCTACGCGCACAGCAAGGGCGTCGTGCACCGCGACCTGAAGCCGGCCAACGTGATGGTCGGACGCTTCGGCGAGGTCTACGTGATGGACTGGGGCCTCGCGCGCGTCCTGGGCACGCGCGACCGGCACGACCTGCGCCTGCGCAAGACGTCGATTCCGGCCGAATCGTCGATCCACACGCTGCGCGACGAGGATCGCGAGGAGACGCCCGACTCGCCGCTGATCACGATGGACGGCGAGGTGATGGGCACGCCGGCGTACATGCCGCCGGAGCAGGCCGACGGTCGCGTCGACGAGCTGGGTGCGCGTTCCGACGTCTACGCGGTCGGCGCGATCCTCTACCACGTGCTCACCGGCCGCGTGCCGTACACGACCGGCACGGGTCGCACTTCGAGCCGCACGATCCTGGCGATGCTGCTCCTGGGGCCGCCGCATCCGGTGCAGGCGCAGGTGCCGGACGCGCCGGCCGAGCTGGTCGCGATCTGCGAGAAGGCCATGTCGCGCGACTCGGCGCGGCGCTACGCCGACATGCAGGAGATGGCCGCCGACCTGCGCGCGTACGTCGAGCACCGTGTCGTGCGCGCGTACGAGACCGGCGCGATGGCCGAGTCGAAGAAGTGGCTGCGGCGTAACCCGGGCCTGGCCGCCGCGCTAGGCAGCGTGTTCGTGCTGGCGATCGCGGTCGCCGTGGTGGAGGCGAAGGGTCGGCGCGAGGCCGATCGCGAGCGCGAGATCGCTCTGGACTTCGCGGCACGCGTCGCGGTCCTCTCCGACACGGCCCTCGTCGATCGGCTCGAGCGCGAAGCGCAGGGACTCTGGCCGATCCACCCGCGCACGATTCCGGCGCTCGAGCGCTGGTTGACCGACGCGCGCACGACCGTCGAGCGCGCAGGCTCGCACACGGCGGAACTCGGCGTGCTGCGCGCCCGGGCCCTGCCCTACACCGCCGAGGACGCGCGCCTGGACGCGGAGAAGGACCCGCTGCGCGAGAAGCTCGAAATCCTCGAGACCAGCCGCAAAATGCGCCTCGTCGAGATCGGCCGGCATCAGCCGGGCAGCGCCAAGGCCCGGCGTGCCCGAGAAGGCCTGGAGATCTACGAGGGGCAGATCGCCGCGCTGAAGTCGCGACTGGGCGCGCGCCACACCTGGCGCTTCTCCGACCCCGACGTCCAGCAGGACCACGACGCTCACATGCGGCTCGCGGCCGGCGTGGAGCGCCTGACCGACCCCGATCCTGAGACGGGTCTCCTGATCGAGCTGGGACGACGACTGGAGCACGCGCGCACGCTCGTGGCCCGGACGATCGACGACCATCGCGCGGATTGGGACGCGGCCTGCGCCGCCATCGCGAACCCGAGCGTGTGCCCCGCCTACCACGGTCTCGTGCTCGCCCCGCAAGTCGGTCTCGTGCCGATCAGCCAGGATCCCGAGTCGTACTTCTACGAGTTCGCCCTGCCGGAGTCGGGCGATCTCGTGCAGCGCGGGCCGGACGGCCGGCTCGTGCTCACGGACACGATGGCCCTCGTCTTCGTGCTCCTGCCGGGGGGCAAGTTCACGTTTGGAGCGCAGAAGACGGACCGCACCGCGCCCGCCTACGACAAGCATGCGATCGACAACGAGTCTCCCGTCCGCACTCTCGAGCTGCGTCCGTTCTTCGCCTCGAAGTACGAGATGACGCAGGCTCAGTGGAGTCGCCTCGGAGGCGGCCGGCCTTCGAACTACGACTCGTACTCGATGACGAAAGGCCCCGTCATCTCCGTCAGGCATCCTGTCGAGAACATCAACTGGCCCGAAGCGAACGAGATGCTCGCGCGGGTCGAGCTGCTGCTGCCGACCGAAGCCCAGTGGGAGTACTTCGCGCGCGCGGGGACGACGACTCCCTGGTTCACAGGCGATACGGCCGACAGCTTGACCGGATATGGCAACCTGCCCGACAAATCCGCGGTGGATTTGGGCGAGTCCTTCGCGGAGGGCGCGCCGTGGATCGACATCGACGACGGCTACCCGTACACCGCGCCCGTGGGCACGTACCTCGCCAACGGCTTCGGCCTGCACGACGTGTGTGGCAACGTGGCCGAGCGGTGCCGCGACGGCATGGGCCTCTACGACGCCGAGTTCGAGCCGCGCGAGGGCTTCCGTGATGCGCGAGGCGCACGGTTGCGCACTGTGCGCGGGGGCAATTTCTCAGAATTTCTCGACGCGCAGCGCAGCGCCAAGCGGCTCTTCAATGCCTTGGATTTCCGGTGGATCGCGACTGGAGTCCGGCCAGTGCGTCGGATCGACGATTGACGGCCGAGGATTGCGCAATTCGCGTCGCGCCGGAGCCGAACCGAGGGTGGCCGAAATCGGAAGGTGCGCGCATGATGAACTCGGTTCCGATCCCGGCTCTCCCCGCCCGGGGAGAGTCGTGGCGTGGGGCACCGTTTCCGGCGTTTCGCTCTCGCCGTGGCCCCGCGAAGAACGACGGCTCTTTTCCCCTCCGAATCGAGGCTTCTTCCATGAGACTCGCTCTGCTCACAGCCGCCCTTCTCGCGGGCGCCCCCCTCAGCTCTGCCGCCGCGCAGATCACGGCCTCCCATTCTCGCGCAAAACCCGCCGCATCGAAGACGATCCAGGCACCGGGTGGTCCGGCCACGCCGCAGCTCGTCACCTTCGCAGTCGGCGGCAACGACAGCTGCTCCAGCGCGTCGTCGACCGACGCCATCTCGGGCTATGGCACGTTCGCGGTGAACAACACGGGTGCCACGGCCGGCTCGCCGGTCGGAACCTGCGGCTTGATGGGTCGCGACGTGTGGTTCTACTGGACCGCTCCCGTGACGGAGATGGTCACGGTCTCCACGTGCGGTCTGGTCGTGGGCGCCGACCCCGTCTCCGCGATCTGGGCCGACGGCTCCCCCGCCGGTACCTGTCCGACGACCGAGATCGTCTGCCTGGACGACTCCTGCGGCGTCCAGCAAGCCGTTCAATTCGCGGCCACGGCCGGCACGAGCTACTTCATCGAGCTCGGCTCGTACAACGGCGGCGCGGGCTACAACGCCTCGTTCAGCATCGCCGGGCCGCCCCCGCCGGTTCCCAACGACTCGTGCACGCTGCCGATCAACCTAGTCGGTGACGGCCCGCACCCGTTCAACACGGTCGGCGCGACGACGGGCGCCGAAGGCCAGACCGAGGCCTTGTGCCTGTTCTTCGGCGGCACGGACATCTTCAACGACGTCTGGTACACGTGGACCGCGACGACGACGGGGCTGTACGAGCTCACGCTGTGCAACGGCACCACGCACCCGGACACGCGCCTCGCGGTCTACTCGGGCGCGGGGTGCCCGGCCGCCGGCTCGGCGATCGCCTGCAACGACGATTCCTGCGGCTTGATCAGTGCGTTGTGCTTCAGCGCCACGGCAGGCCAGACCTACCTGGTCCAGATCGGCGCGTTCGGGCCGGGGCAGACCGGCACGGGAAACCTCCTGTTCACGCCGCTTGTTCCGAACCCCAGCCCGTGCGCTCCCCAGGATGACGGCAGCAGCGAGAACTCCGTGGGCCTGACGGCCGGCGGTGCGCTGGCGTGGATGGTGGGCTACGGCCAGGGCTTCCCCACGACGGTGATCTCGGCGATCGACACCTGCTTCGGAACGCCGCTGTTCCCCGGGGGCTACGTCCCCACTGGCCCCGTCACCATCGGCGTGTGGGACGATCCGAACGACGACGGCGACATCTCGGATGGCGTGTTCGTGACCTCCGTCTCGGCCGCGATCTCTCCCGGCTCGGTGGACACGGACGCATTCCAGTCGATCCCGCTGCCGTCGCCACTCACGCTCACGGGCATCTTCTTCGTCGGAGCCGTCGTCACGCACAGCGCGGGAGAGTTCCCCGGTCCGCTCGATCAGTCGGGCGGCGGCAGCGTGTGCAGCTCCGGCGTCGGCTCGTGGGTCGCGGGCAACACGAGCGGCGCGTTCGACTTCAACAACCTGCTGGCGAACGACGTCCCGCCCCAGACGATGGCCTCGGTCGGCTTGCCCGGCAACTGGCTCCTGCGCATCGTGTGTTGCACGAACCCGGACGCGGGTGTGGCCTTCTGCTGCGGCGACGGTACGGGCACGGTCTGTCCGTGCGGAAACAACTGCTCGAACGTCGCGGGCAACTGCAGCGGGTGCTGCGGCTCGCAAGGGCTGGGCGGCAGGCTGAACGTCACGACGGGCCTGCCTTGCGGCCCGCCGATCACGGGCGGTGCGTCGATCTCGAATGACACCGTGCGACTCCTCGGGGTATTCATGCCGAGCACGTCGACCGCCCTGTACTTCCAGGGCACGACGCGGCTCGCAGCCGGGAACGGTGTCGTCTTCGGCGACGGCCTGCGCTGTGCGGGCGGCACGATCATCCGACTGGGTACCAAGACGAACTCCGGCGGCGCGTCGCAATACCCGGGACCGGGGGACCCCACCGTCTCGGTGAAGGGCCTGATCACGGTGCCCGGAACGCGCACGTATCAGATCTGGTACCGCAACGCGGCGGCATTCTGCACGTCCTCGACGTTCAACCTGTCGAACGGCTACGAGATCGTCTGGTCGGCCTGAGGGGCAAGGCGCCCGGAGATCGCGTATCCGCGACGGTCTGATCGCGAGGCAGTGGGTCTCGCGATCAGCCCGCGCTTACGGAAACCCCGGCGACGTGGCAGGCTAAGTGGGCCGCCCACGGTGCACGGGCACGCTTCCGGTTCCCCGAAACGAGGCCCACCATGTCACTGAAGCAGCTTTCCGTCCTGGCGCTCTTCCTGTCGACGGCCGCTTCCGTCCGCGCGAGCGAAGTCACATACAGCGCGACAGCCGGTCCGATCGCCGCGGGCGGCAGCGGCAGCGCCAACCTGCCGCGCTTCGATCCGTCGCTCGGGGTGCTTCGCACCGTGCGCGTCGACGTCTCGGGCCGGGTGTCGGGGACATGGGGCGTCGAGAACACCGCCGCGCATCCCGATTGGATCGGGGGCTACGCGAGCGGCGAGTACCTCGGCGCGCTCATTCCCGTGAACCTCCCCACCGGAGGTATGCCTCCGCCCAACCCGGCATTCCTTCCGGATCCCGCTGTGGCGCTCACGCCCTTCGACGGCGTAGTCGACTACGGTGGCACCTCGGGCACGACGTTCACGCTCGTCGATCAGTACGGCGACGGAGCGCCCGGCCAGCACGCCGACATCTACACGGACGACGGCTTGCAGGCCTATGTCGGCACGAGCCCTTTCACCGTCGCTCTCGGGCCCGTCGTGCAGGTCGGTCCTACCGGCCCGCCCTGGTTCCAGAGCGCGGTGACGCTCGCCGCGGATCTCAACATCCAGGTCCGCTACACCTACGACCCGTTCCCCGCGAAGATCTGCAGCGCGAGACCCTGGTCAGGGTGTCCGTGCAACAACGGCAGCTCGAGCGTCAACGGCTGCGCGAACTCCGCCGGCCCGCAGGGCGGTGATCTGCAGGCGAGCGGCGTGGCCTCGATCACGGCCGACACGCTGGTGCTCGCAGGAAGCGGCATGACGAACTCGAGCGCGCTGTACTTCCAGGGCACGACGTTCACCTACGCGCAAAGCGTCTACGGCGATGGCCTGCGCTGCGTGACCGGGACCATCGCGCGCCTCGGCATCAGGACGAACGCGGGAGGAAGCTCGCAGTATCCGGTGGCGGGCGATCCGGCGATCTCGGTGCGTGGCGGCGTCACGGTGCCCGGTTCGCGCTTCTACCAGGTCGTCTACCGCGATGGCGGCAGCTTCTGCACGGCGTCGCAATTCAACGCGACGAGCGGAATGGCCATCCTCTGGGCGCCCTGATTCGGCCCCCCGCGAGAACCGGGAGACCTCTGCGGGACGGCAGGTCCCGGTAAGCCGGCTAGGACTCGCTTACGCCGGCGTCCGCGCGGCACGCGCCTTGTATCCCTCCGCCCCTGGACGCAGCCCCGGCGGGGTCCGCGGCCCACACCGGCGCGCGCCCGGAGGGCCGCGATCTGTTTGAAGAATCTGCCCGGCCGGCGAGACCACCAGGAGTCAACCATGGCACGCAAGACCACCACCAAGCCGCGCAGGACCAGCAAGGACTCGGACGGCGACGACGAGCGCGGATCGACCCGTGACATCTGGAAGGGGTCGATCACGTTCGGGCTCGTCGAGATCCCGGTTGCGCTCGTTTCGGCCGAGAAACCGGGCGGTTTCTCGCTGACGTACCTGGACCGCCGCGATTTTTCGCCGGTGGGCTACAAGCGCTACAACAAATCGACGGAGAAGGACGTGCCCTGGTCGGAGATCGTCCGCGGATACGAATACGCCAAGGGCGAGTACGTCGTGCTGGGCAAGAACGACCTCCAGCGCGCGAACCCGGCGCTGACGCAGACGATCAACATCGAGCAGTTCGTCGACGCGTCGGAGATCGAGGTGATCTTCTTCGAGAAGCCCTACTACCTCGAGCCGCTGAAGGCCAACAGCAAGAGCTACGCGCTGCTGCGCGAGACGCTGCGGAAGACCGGCAAGGTCGGTATCGCGCGCGTCGCGGTGCGCACACGCGAGCACGTGGCGGTGGTCGGCGTGCGCGAGAACGCGCTCGTGCTCTACCTGCTGCGCTTCGCGGACGAGATCCGACCCCCCAAGGCCCTGGAAAACGTGGGCGGGAAGGGCCGAGCGGCCGTCACGCCCAAGGAGATCCAGATGGCGGAGCGCCTTGTCGAGGACCTGACGAGCCCGTGGGAGCCGGAGGCGTACAAGGACGATTACGTCGACGACGTCAAGAAGCTCGTGAAGAAGAAGATCGAGGCCGGCGAGGTGCATGCGCTGGACGACAAGCCCCTCGAGCGCCCGAAGCAGCAGCGCGGCGAGATCATCGACCTCATGCCGCTGCTGCGGAAGAGCGTCGAGGCAGCGCAGGGCGGCGGATCGCGCGGCAAGACGGTCCGGAAGAAGACGGCGAGTCGCCGCAGCGCGTGAGCCATGGGCCTGCGCGAGTACAACAAGAAGCGTGACTTCACGCGCACGGCGGAGCCGCCCGGGAAGCGCGACACGACGCGCAAGGGCTCCTATGTGATCCAGAAGCACGCCGCTTCGCGGCTGCACTACGACTTCCGGCTCGAGCACGACGGCGTGCTCTTGAGCTGGGCGGTCCCGAAGGGTCCGAGCCTGGATCCGCGCGACAAGCGCCTGGCGGTTCACGTCGAGGACCACCCAGTCGAGTACGGCAAGTTCGAGGGCACGATCCCGCAGGGCGAGTACGGCGGCGGGTCCGTGCTGCTGTGGGACCGCGGCACGTGGACGCCGGAAGGCTCCGTCGAGGAGGGGCTGCGCAAGGGCAAGCTCGAGTTCACGCTGCACGGCAAGAAGCTGCAGGGCGCGTGGAAGATGATCCGGTTGCGCGACCGCACGGGCGGCGGCGACGACAAGAACTGGCTCTTGATGAAGCGCTCGGACGAACACGCGCGCCCCGGCGCCGGCTCGATCACCGACGAGCGTCCGGAGAGCGTGCTGACCGGCCGGGGTATCGCCGAGATCGGCACAACCCGGCGTGGCACGAAGAAGGACAAGGTCTGGAGCTCGAAAGGTCCGCCGAAGGCCGAGAAGCCGAAACGCGCCGCGAAGACGGTCCCGACCGCGGCGCGCAAGAAGTCTCCGGCTGCGGCGCGCAAGAAGGCCGCGACGGCGACGCGCGGCAAGACCACGGCCCGCAAGCCCGCATCCGCGCGCGCGGCGCGCAGCGCGAAGCCGCGCGCGTCGTTCGTCGCGCGGGTCAGCAAGCTGCCAGGAGCCCGCCGCGCCGAATTGCCCGGCTTCGTTCCGCTGCAGCTCGCGACGCTGGTCGACGCGGCACCCGAGGGTCCGGACTGGATCCACGAGATCAAGTACGACGGCTACCGCATGCTGGTCGAGCTCGACCGCGGCAAGGTGCGCTGGTATTCGCGCAACGGGCTCGACTGGACCGAGCGTTTCCGCGAGCTGTCGGCCGGGATCGCCGCGCTGCCCGCGCGACAGGCGCTGCTCGACGGCGAGGTCGTCGTCCTGGACGAGGATGGCGTGAGCCACTTCCAGGGTCTGCAGCAGGCGATCAAGGGCGAGAGCCCGGGCGCGTTCCTGTACTACGCGTTCGACCTGCTGCACAGCGACGCGTACGACTTGCGCGGCAGCCCGCTGATCGAGCGCAAGAGTGCCTTGGCGGAGCTGCTCGCGGGTGCCCACGTGGACGTGCGCTACAGCGAGCACTTCGAGACCAGCGGCGCCGTCATGCTGGGCGCGGCCTGCAAGCACAAGCTCGAGGGGATCATCTCGAAGCGCAAGGACGGCACGTACCAGCCCGGACGGACGCGCGACTGGACCAAGGCGAAATGCGGGCTCCAGCAGGAGTTCGCAGTCGTCGGCTACACCGAGCCGCAGCGTTCGCGCGTCGGCATAGGCGCGCTCGTGCTGGCGGTGAACGACAAGAAGGGCCTGCGCTACGCCGGGCGCGTCGGCACGGGCTTCGACGACAAGATGCTGAGTTCGTTGCGCAAGTCGCTGGAGCGCACGCGCACGGACGAAATCCCCGTGCAGCAGCCACTGACGGCCGAGAATCGCCGCGGCGTGGTGTGGGTCGATCCGCGTACGGTCGTGGAAGTCGCATTCACCGGCTGGACGTCCGAAGGCCTGTTGCGACACCCCAGCTTCCTGGGACTGCGGGAGGACAAGAGCGTGAAAGAAGTCGTGCGCGAGAAGGCGTCGTCCACGAAGGGGAAACCGGCGAGTCGCAGTGCCCGCGCGAAGCCGGCGGCGGCCGCCGCGGCCGTCCGCCGCAAGCCGAAGGCAGCCGCGCCCGAGGACGAATCGGACGGGTCCGCCACCGTCGCTGGCGTGCGCATCTCGAATCCCCAGCGCGTCGTCGACGCCGAGAGTGGCGTGACGAAGCTCGACGTCGCGCGCTACTACGAAAAAGCCGCGGAGTTCCTGCTGCCGCACATCGTCAAGCGCCCGCTGAGCGTCGTGCGCTGCCCGGACGGGTTCGCCGGCGCGTGCTTCTTCCAGAAGCACAACGGCAAGATGTTCTCGAAGGCCGTGAAGTCGATCGCGCTGGAGGATTCCAAGGGCGAATCGCAGTACTTGACCGTCGATTCGCTCGAGGGCGTGCTGTCGCTCGTGCAGATGAACGTGGTCGAGTTCCACCCCTGGGGCAGCCGCGCGGACCAGCTCGAGAAGCCCGATCGGATCTTCTTCGACCTCGACCCGGCGCCGGACGTGCCTTGGAAACGAGTCGTGGAAGCCGCGCTGCAGATGCGCGACGTCCTGCGCGGCATGGACATCGACTCGTTCGTCAAGACGACGGGCGGCAAGGGGATCCACGTCGTCGTCTCGATCGTGCGCAAGTACACGTGGGACCAGGTCAAGGCCTTCTCTCGCGCGATCGCCGTCGAGTTGGCGCGCGCGCAGCCCAAGCAGTACGTGGCCGTCGCGGCCAAGGACCAGCGCAAGGGCAAGATCTTCGTCGACTACCTGCGCAATTCGCGCGGCGCGACGGCCGTCGCGCCGTACTCGGTGCGCGCGCGGCCAGGCGCGACGCTGTCGATCCCCGTCACGTGGAAAGCGCTCGAGACGCTCGACGGCGGCGGGCACTTCCACCTGGAAGCGGGCAAGACGTGGAAGAAGCCCGCCGGCCGCGATCCGTGGGCCGACTTCTTCACCTCGGCGCAGAGCTTGCCGCGCGGGGCGACGAGCCTCTAGGACACGGAACACGCGACTCGATCGGCATCCGGACGACCCGCTACAGTGCGGCGATGAACGTCTTCGCCCCCGCGACCCAGACCGTGCTCCTGCTGGCCGCGTCGAACGTCTTCATGACCTTCGCGTGGTACGGCCACCTGAAGAACCTGACGGCCAAGCCCTGGTACGTCGCCGCGCTGGTCAGTTGGGGCATCGCGTTCTTCGAGTACATGCTGCAGGTGCCGGCCAACCGCATCGGGTTCGCCGGCGGCATGTCGCTCGCCCAGCTCAAGATCACGCAGGAGGTGATCACCCTCGCGATCTTCGTGCCGTTCGCCGTGATGTACCTGAACCAGCCGCTGAAACTCGACTTCCTGTGGGCCGCGCTGTGCATGTTGGGCGCGGTCTATTTCATCTTCCGCGCGTGAGGGGCCGCCCGGGTCGGGGCGGGTCGTAGTCACGACTCGCGCAGGCGGCCAGCTTGCGCTGTGCCGGCGGCGGCACAATCCACATCGCCAATCTGCAGAACCAGAACGGCGCGTCGGTCCTCCCCAACGCGCAGCCTCCGACCGCGATCTCGGTGCGGGGTCTCGTCCCGCCGATCGGCGGCACGCGCGTCTACCAGGCGCGCCACCGCGATATCGCCGGTCCGTGCGGGACGTTCGCGAACCTGACGAACGCGGTGATCGTGACCTGGCGACCGTGACGCTCGTCAGGCGCCGCGAGCCGTCGTAAGGATGTCGCGCGCGAGCTCCGGCGCCTCGGAGCGGAACGAAGCGCGGATGTGATCCTTCGGCGGTGGCGCCGTCCACAGCGGGACCCAGCGCGATGAGCGTCGGCTGGCCATGTGTGTGCGGAAGTACCGCTCGTGCTCCCACTCGACCTCGGCCATCGTCAGGAGGCAGTCGATGAGGTCCGCGCGTCCCGCGTCGCGCGCGTGGCGCGCCGCGGTCTCGTACTCGCGCACGTTGCGGCTCTCCAGGCGCCCCGCGCCGTACATGGGCATCATCCAGCCGGTGACGTGGCACAGTCGGGAGAGCGTGCGGCCGACGGCCAGCGCCCGGCGCTCGCGCGCCGGATCCGGCGCGGCGCCGAGGTCGCGCAGGATCTCGCCGACGCGCTCGCGGTGGTGGAGCTCCTCCTTCTCGATCACCTCGATGTGTGCGCGCTCGTCCGCGTCGGAGACGGAGCGCGCGTGTCCGCCGTACGCCAGCGCGGCGGCGAGCTCGCCGGAATAGGCCAACTGGAGCAGGGCGATCAACTGCTCACGAGCTCGGGCCGTGTCGCTCAAGCCGTGTTGTTCCTCTGGCGCAGGCCTGCCGTGCTCAGCGTGTGCCACACGTGCGCCACACCGCCGGCGCCGAGGAACAGGAACGTTCCCAGCGCAACGCGGATTCCGGATGCGAGAACCTCGACCCAGCCGGAGCGGAGTCCGAACTCGCCGTCCAGCGCGAGCGTGATCAGGCTCGCGGCCGACGTCGCGAATCCCGGCAAGTTGCTCGCCAGGATCCAGAGCCCGACTGCGGAGAACGCAATCGAAGCGAGCCGGGCAGTGCTGGTCGTGGCCGGCGAAGCAGCGCGGGATCCGAACACTCTGGCACCCAGGCCGGCGGCCGAGACGAAGAGCCACGCGCCCAGACCGGCCAGGACGAGCATCGACGCCAGGGGGACGACCATGTACATCGAATCCGGATCCCGGGAGGGCTGAGGCTCGAGCGACGGAATCAACGCCAGCGCGGCGTCCCACAACACGATCGCCGCCAGTCGAATCGCGATGGTCCCGATGACGGAGTGATCCTCGAGGCGCAACGGTTCGTCCCCGTCGGAGACGACCCGCGCGAGCCGCGGTGCCGCCAGGAAGAGGAGGACGCCACTGACGGCGCGGACCAGAATCCAAACCACGTAGGCCAAGAGACCGTCCTGAGAGCCGTCGCCGTCAACCCACGCGACGGAGAAGATCGCGAGGTTGGACAGCTCCATCAGCGTGCCCAGCATGAGATACAGCCCCGCGAGGCGCAGGCTGAGCGCGGCAACTCCGGTGCGGGTCATGGCGTTCCTTCTAGGGGCTCTGGGGGCGAGCCATTCACGGAAGAGTGCACCCAGCATAGCTAAGTGTCCGTAGCCCGATCCGAGGCCTGGCGCGGCGTGCCGGCCCGTCCTGCGAGTAGGCTTGGGCCCGATGTTGCCGACGATCAGCCCGAGCGTTGCCGATCCCTCCACGGGAGGACGCTGACGCATGGCGAGCACCGAAGTCGCTCGCAGGGCTCGCCCATGAGAGAACACTTCGTCGCGCACGAGCCCTGGGATCCGACACGGCCGCAGGTCCTCGTCGTCTGCTGCTCCGACGGACGTTTCCACGCGCCGATCGTCGAGTTCGTCGACCACCAGGTCTCCGATCGCGCCGACCTGCTGGCCGTGCCGGGCGGGCCGGCGATCCTCGATCCCTGGAACAGCTCGTTCGACGAGGCGCGCGTCTTCGAATCGGCGCTGAGGATGTTCCTGGAGCACCACGACCTGAAGGCGGCGTGGCTCATCGCGCACGAGGGCTGCGCGTACTACCGCATGAAGCACCCGGGCCTCGACGCGCGCGCGATGGAGCATCGCCAGAAGCGCGACCTGCGCCGCGGCGCGGAGATCCTGAAGGAGCTTGCTGCGCACCTGGAGTCGAGCCTGCGGTACGCGCGGCTGGTCGACGGCCGCGTGCGTTTCGAGGAAGTCGAGCCGGGACCCTCGGCCGACACGATCTCGCTCGCCTGAGCGCCTTTCCACGCGGGGCTTCGCACCGCGCGATTCTCCCGCCCCACTTCTCGCGACACACTGACCCGACCACGCCCCCCCAAGGTCGCGGGTGTGCCATACTCGTGCGAAGCGGTGGAGGGGGAGCCTCGACGGGCAACCTGCTTCGCACTCGACCTAGCCCTGATGCTGCGTGCCATCGGTCCGATCCAAAGGAGTTCCCATGTTCTACCTGCGTCGCTCGGCGTGCCTCGCGATCGTCTTGGGCCTCGGTGCTTCCCCCGCGTGGGCGGGTGTGTGGGTTGTCGGAGGCGCCCAGTCCACCCACGCCGACGTCACGAGCGCATTGGCTTCGTCCGTCGACGGTGACGTCATCCTGGTGCGCGACCCGGCCGTCGCCGGCTTCGTGATCGACGGCAAGTCGGTCTCCGTCGTGGGCGACGCGCCCGCTCTCGTCCAGCTCTCCAGTCCCGTCGAGATCAAGAACGTCTCCGCCGGCGGGACCGCCGCGCTGGCGCACTTCGCGTGCAGCACCGACGTCAGCGGCGCGCTGTTCTACGTGCATGACAACGCGGGCAGCGTTCGCGTGCAAGATTGCCAATTCCTCTCGCCCTTAGGGCCGTTCGTCAACGTCACGTCCGGCGCGCGTTGCGAAAACAACGCAGACGTGGCCTTCGTGCGCACGGAACTGCGTGGCGGGTCTTATTTCACGCTGTTTGGAACGGTGGGTGGTCCCGGGGCACGCGTGTCGAACTCGTCCGCGGCGTTCTACGACTGCAACTTGCTCGGCGGTAATGGCTCGAGCGGCTATTGGCCGTCGGGCGGGTTTCCGCAAAGCGGCGGTGGGGGACGCCCCGGACTGTACGGGGCGAACAGCACGATCTTCCTCAGCGGTTCCACGTCCACGGGCGGAACGGGCGGCCAGGGCCTCAGCGCGGGCTTGCCGCCGCCGCAGTGCTTCTCGCCTTACGTGTACCCGACCATGGGAGGACCCGGCGGCCCGGCGATCGAACTCTGGAGCGGCGGCCTCGCGCGCGTGCGCGACTCGGCCTTGGTGGGAGGCACAGGTGGAGTCGGCGGCGTAGATCCCTGCAACAACGCGGCTGGCGACGGGGCGAGCGGCCCGAGCTACGTCAGCTACCTGGGCGCGCCGCCGAACTACACCGCCATCCCCAGCGCGGCACGCAGGCTGGTCGCGCCCGCACTCGCACGCGTATCGATGGCGGCGCCGCTCTCTTTCTACGGGATTCCAGGCGACCGCGTGTACCTGCTGAGCAAGGCGAACGCGGCCCACAACTGGCACGCGAGTCTGGGTGCCACGCTGCTCGTGCAAAGCCCTTTCCGACGCAACTTCCTCGGCCTCGTGCCGATCGGCGGTCGACTCGACGTGCTGTTGCCGATTCCGGCACTCCCCGCTGGAGTGCTGGAGGACCACAGGCACCTGCAGTGCGTCCTGGTCGATGCAGGAGGCGTGGGGCACGGCGGATCGAACGCGTTGCTGACGTTGCTCGATCCATCGTACTGAGGCGTCGGATATCGCCTCGAGACGCGCGGGGTATTTGCTCGCGCGGCTCTCGCATCCACCCTCCTTGCCGACGTGAGCGAGACAGAAACGGCACCGCGTACTCCGACACCACGAAGCGGCTGGTCGTGAGGCGCATCGGCGCGCCACGCGCGCAGGTCACCGCCGAATCCGCTGTGCATCGATCGACGGTCGCGAAAGCCGTGACCACACCTTCGTCGATCGTCCATGTGGCCGAGACGACTTCCTTGGCCTCAGCCCCGACCCCTCAATCGAGCGCGATCCGCTTCCAGAACGCCAGCGCGAACGTCGACTTCGGATCCAGCGGCTCCGTCACCAGCACCATGCGCCACCCCGCGGGACCGGGCGGCAGGTCGAGCTCGAACTTGTCCGTCGCGACATTCAAGTCGTTCGTCGGCGTCTGCAGGTTCGCCGACCACAGCGCCTGAATGCTCCCGTCCGCCTCGGCCAGGCGCAGCTCGAAGCGCACCGGCGGAACCTTGCGTCCGTCGTCGAACGGCAGGATGCCGGCCGTACCGCGCGCTCGGCCGCCGCTCTCCGGCACCGGGAACACGAGGCGCGACGTGGCGCCGACCAGGACGAGCTCGCGGCCGAAGTGCGTCGCCGTGAAAGGCCCGACGGAAGCAACCGCATGGATCGGGCGGCACGGGAACGAGGAGAACACGAGGTTCGCCGCGAGCGTCGGATCGGGCGGCGGCAGGAGGTCGTCCAGGCTCTCGACGACGAGCTCCACCTCGGGCTCGAAGAATCGGGCCTCCTCGGGCAGCACGGCCAGGATGATCTCGGCCAGCCCGCCCACGGAATTGCCCATGTAGAGCGAGCTCCACTCCCGGTCGCCGGCCAGTTGCGGGCGCGCGAGGAAGCCGTCCTCCAGCATCCCGACCGGAGCGTGCTGGGCATACCACTCTCCGTTGCCGTTGTGCACGCGCAGACCGACTCGCGCGGGCCTCAGGAACGCGGAGCGCACGCGGCCGAGCACGGTGTCCTCGACGCGCAGGCTCACGCGCAGCACGCGGCCTCGCGTTTCGTGCAAGTCGATGCGTTCGCCGAAACGCACCGTGCGCCGCATCACTTCGCGCGCGCCCTCGGATCGAGGCGGGCCGGGCCGCCGGCGGAAGAGGAGGGCGGCACGTTCCTCGAGCACGGGCTCGTAGGCCCGGATCAGCGCGCTCATCGCCCGCGCGTCCTCCATGCCCGGCGGCCGCATGTCCGTCGTCGACTGCCGCAGGATGACGAAATCGGGCGCGCGCGGGCCGAGCAGGAACGACTCGTCGAGCACGGCCAGGTCGGGCGACAGCGCCAGATACGGCTGCAGGAGCGGCCGCGGCTGCCAGTGGAGGTCGTTCAGGAACAGGATCGCCTGCTCCGTGCCGAACAGGTCCACCGTCCCTGCGCCGATCGCAGCGCGCATGCGCGGCAGCGCGTGCGTGCGCGTCAGGAGGGCGCGGTGTGTCGCGAGGTCGCGGCGCAGCTTGGCCAGGCCGGCGACCTTCGAGGGCACTTCCACCACGCGGTAGACGCCGTTCTTCACCATCCCCTTGATGCGGTTGACCACGTCGTCGCCGTGGTGCGCATGGGATGCGACCAACGCCGCGATCCCGAGCGACCAGCCCGCGGCGGCGTGCGCGAATCGGCGCGCGAGACGCGGCGGAGCGGGCTCGGATGACGCGCGCGGGCTCGGCATCCGCACGAGGAATGGCGCAACGGTCAGGAACGTGAACAGCACGACCGAGCGTTCCCACTGGATCGTGAAGGCCGAGCGCCAGACCAGGAACGTGATGCCCGCGAGCAGCGCCATCGCGCAGGCCCGCACGCCGATCCGCCGCAAGTCGCGCCACGCGGTCGCAACGCGCAGGCCCAGCACCGCGAGCATCGCCAGCGCGACCACGAGCTCGGTCTCGTCGCCGCGCTCGGCCTGACCCTCGGGATACCGCGCCGCGATGCGGGCGGAGAGCCGGATCCAGGCCAGCAGGTGAACCGGCGACTGTCCGCACGCGAGCCACACGGCGAGCAATGCCGCGACGGACAGGGCCAGCGCGGCCGCGCCCTGCTTCCAACCGCGCTGCGCGCAGCGTGCGGCGATCAGCAGCGCGACGAGCGCGCCGCCGACGAAGTACGGGAACTTGACCAGCGCGGCCGCGGCCAGGATCAGGAGGTCGAATGCGAGCGCGCCCCAGCTCGGCCGCTCATCGAGCACGTGCCGCAACCCGATCGCGAGCGCCAGCAGCATGAACCAGGCGTCGTCGGGCATCGGCACCATCACGAGCGCGGCCACGAGCCACACGCGCACCGCGATCGACGGCTCGGCGCGCACGACGTGCGTCCAGCGCCAGGCGACAGCTCCCTTCCACAGAAGCTCCCACATCAGCACCTTCGACCACCACAGCTCGGGCTGGTAGCGCCCGTGGTGCAGCGCGGAGAGCGGCCCGAACGTGAACACGAGATCGCGTCCGAACTGCAGGCCTTGCACCAAGGCCTGCGCCAGCGCCTGTTGCCAGGACGCATCCAGGTTCGTGTCGCCCGTCGGCTGCGGCGGCTCGTAGTGCGCGGCCCACAGCGCGTACGCGACGAGAGTCCACAGGAGCCCGCTGGCCAGGCGACGGAATAGCGTGCGATTCCAGCCCGAAGCCGTCGCTGCGGGGGCCGGGTCACGCTCTGCGAGGGGGGGGGCGAGCTCCTTCACGGTCGCGAGATCCTGGTCGCGCTCCCTGCAGCATGGCGCAGCTCGCGCCGCAGCGAAAGGTCGGGCAGAGTGGACGCCGCGCCCCTCAGTTGACGTGCAACGCCAGACGGGCGGACGCGCGAACCTGTCGGAATCGTCCCTGGCACCGTATCGACATCTACGGCGTGGTGGGGGCCGTCGGGGTCGCGACCGTGCGCGAGTGGCGCCAGCGCGCGAACAGCACGGCGATGAACAGCGCCCAGGCCACGCCCAGCCCGAGGCCTGCGATCGTGTCGCTGGGGTAGTGGACGCCCAGGTATTGCCGCGAGAGGGCCACGAGCCCGATGACGAGGACCGCGATCGCGCCGAGGAGCACGCGCACGCGATGGCTCTTCGTGCGCTGGCCGACGACGATGGCGAGCGTCGTGTAGAAGGCCGCGGCCGAGAACGAATGGCCGCTCGGGTAGGAGAAACCCGACACCTCGATCACGTGCGAGACCTCGATCGGTCGCACGCGATCCACCCAGCCCTTGAGCAGGATCGTCAGGACGAGCCCTCCGACGCAGGAGACCGCCAGCTGCAGCGCCGCCATCCGCGCGCGCAGGCGCAGGAGCGTCACGAGGGCGATCCCCGCGAAGAAGATGAGGAGCGTGCCCGAGCCCAACGCGGTGATGTCGAGCGCCGTTTGGTTGAGGCGCGGCGTCCTGACCTCCTGGAGAGCCTGCAGGATCCTGAGGTCGAACTGCGGGACGTGGCCCGTGCCCAGCTCATGCTTGAACATCACGAATCCGCCCACGGCGACCCCGATGAAGGCCAGAGAGAGGGCGGTGCGGATCTTCACGAGCGCTGTGGACGGATCGGCTTCATGCAGGCCTCCCTGCCATGGCGGCCAGGAGAGAGCACGCCCGCGCGCGGGTCAAGACGCATCGCGCCGCACGTTCGCCGACCGGTTATGCTCATGCGACTTCGCGTACCGTTGAAGGCGAGCGCTCAGAGGGTGAGAAGAATTCGAACCCTCTGCGCGACGCGCGCGGTTCCGCGCGGCGCAAACGGGATCAGAGAGCCCGTACGACCGATTTCTTCACGGGCTCTCAGCGCGTGCGATGCCCGCAACCCGACGCGTGAGGCTTTGGCCCGCGCTGAGTCCTCGTTGGCGTGGGAGGCGGACCCTCCCCCGCGTCGGCCGCGACACGCGGCCTCCCCCTCCTCGCCGCCTGACGGGCGGCGCGGCGCCTCCGGCGCCGGAGCTACGACATCCGAAAGAATCTGCGCTGCGCGCGTAGAATTTCGGAAGTAGTAGCTCAGATCTTCTTGCGCGGCGGCAGGTTCGCGCCCGCCGGCTCGCCCTTCACCAGCGACTTGGCGATCTCGTAGACGACGCGCAGCCGTCCACCCTTCGGTTCCCAGTACTCGGCGCGCTCGACCCTCATCTCGAGGATCGCGATCTTCGGATCGTCGGGACCCTCGGGGAACCAGATCTTCCAGTCGGGCTTCCAGAGCCGGCGCACGAGCTCCGGATCCTGACGCACACGCGCCAGGCCCGAGACCGACAGGTACGCGCCGTCCTTCTGGCGGAGGCAGCTCACGCCGACCTGGTGCTCGTGCTCGATCTCGTTCACCTTCGGCGTGTCGATGCCGGTGACGAACCACAGGTCGCACGGCAGCTCGTCGTGCGGTTCCTGCACCGCCATGGGTCGCGCGCGCAGGAGACCCTCGGGGGTCACCGTCGTGAGCATGGCCGTCTGGAATTCCGCCAGGAGCTCCTCGAGCTCGTCGAGTGAGCCGGGCTGGACGGGCGGTTGTTCGTTTTTCTTGTCGGACGTCTGCATCGCATGGGCTCCTGGAATGCGGCGAGGACGATTCGACGTCCGCGCTCGTACGCTGCAAGGATCCCAGCAAAGGCAGTGCCGACGTGCGCTCGCGCTCCTCGGGATCGGGGTCGACGGCAGGTGACCTGGAGTACGGATTCGGCGCGCCTCCATCGAAGAGCGCGCCCGCGAGGCGAGCCGGTGCACGCGTGTTGACGGAATGCTGACCGGAGTGTTCTGCTCCCCGATCCATGGCGCAGTCGCGCGTGTCCGCGCGGCGAACCGGCCATGGATCGAGACGTTTCCATGCACGAACCCCGCAACCGCACGCGAGCTCCTGGACAGGCCCTGCAGCGGGCACGCGCCGTCGTCGTCGTGCTCGCGCTGGCCGCGCTCGGAGCGTGCAAGCTGGTGCAGGGCGTCGTCGACGCTCCGGCCGATATCGCTCAGGCCGCGACGGGCCAGAAGCCGAAGGCTCCCAAGCTGGACCCGGCCACGCTGCAGTCGCAAGTCCTGCGGCTGGCCGACAGCATCGTCGTGCAGATCGGCGCCGCCGCGGAGACGTTCGCCGGGCGCGCCGGCACGCCCGAGGCGCGCAAGCAGGCGCTGATGTGGAAGATCGAGGCCACATCGCGGGCCTGCACGATCGCTTCGCAGCCGCGGTCGGTCATCGCGCTCCTCGATCTCACGATCTTCGTCGCTGCATCGCGCGCGGCCCACGAGAACTACTGGGGTCCCAAGGTCTTCGGCGAGGCCGACCAGCCGATGCTCGCGGCCTGGTCGGACCTCGAGGCCCAGGCCTGGCAGTTCGTGGACCTGAGCCTGGATCCCGCGCATCACGAGAAGCTGCGCGCGTTCATTGCGCACTTGACCACCCTCGATCCGGAACGGGACTCGCCGCCTGCCATCGTTCTGCCCACGTTCGTCGACCTCGCGAAGTCGCAGGCGGGGGAGGAGAAGGCCGAAGAGCGCGGCGGCCTGTTCGACCTGCTCTCCGTCGACCCGCTGCAGGGGCTGGAGCCCGCCGCGCGCGAGGTGACCGCCGCGCGTGCGCTGGTGGAACGGGCGCTGTTCAGCGCGGGACGAATGCCGGCGCTGTTGTCGATGCAGGTCGAGCTCCTCGCGCTGCAGCTCGCGGAGCAGCCCACGCCGGCGGCCGTCGTCGCGGATTTCGCGCGCGTCTCGGGCACGGCCGAGAAGATCGGTCGCGTGGCCGAGAACCTGCCCGAGGTCCTGCGTGTCGAGCGCGAAGCGGCGCTGAAGCAGATCAGCGAGGAGCTCACGGCGCAGCGTGCGGGGATCGTGGCCGACCTGGAGAAGGCGCGCGAGCCGCTCGTCGCGTTGCTGGTCGAGTCGCGTGGCACGCTGGAGGCCGGGACGCAGATGACGGCGGCGCTGGACACGACGCTGAAGACGTTCGACGGGCTCATGGACCGTTTCCAGGAGCCCGAGATCGCCGGTGCGCAGCCCGCCGCTCCCGAACCGCTCGGCCGTCCGTTCGACATCACCGAGTACACCGCGGCGGCCGCGCAGATCGCGAACGCCGCGCGCGAGCTCGGCACCACGATCCAGACGCTCGACCGCAGCCTGCCGCGGGTGCGCGCGGTCCTCGACGAGACGGCGTCGCGCGCGGACCGCACGGTGGCGCGCGCCATTTGGCTGGCCTTGCGCGCCGCCCTCGTGGCGATCGCCGTTGCCGCGGTGGCCGTGCTGCTCGTGCGCTGGGTCTCGGCGCGCAACGTGCGGCGCGCCCCGGCGGTGTGAGAGGGAACCTTCGTGGGCGGGTCGGGAGCCACGTCCAGAGTGCACCTGAAGCCTCGTGAGCGGATTCATCACCGCTGTGCGGTGCTTGTCGGATCGCTCGCGAACCCGAGCCGCTGTTCGAGGAGGCGCGCGTCGCGGTGCTCGTCCACCGCTGTTTCGCGCAGCGGCTCCGGCCTTGGATCCGATTTCCACGTCTGGCCGCGCGCCGGTGGGCAGCGGGAAAGTGCCCGCGGAGGCCCTGCACGGCTCGAACGTCGCGCTGCAACGCCGTGAGGCCGCGAGCATAGATCCTACGCGCGTGCTCGTTCCGGGAAGGCCTCGACCCCGCATGTGTGCACGTCGATATACTTCGAATCGGACAGCCTGGGAGGCCCCTGCGGCCCGCGCCGGGCCTCGATCGACACCGTGCCTGACATCGGACCCGCATGAAAGTCCTCTTCATCGACGAATACCTGCCCCAGGAGATGCTGGGGATCATGTACCTGTCGCGCGCCATCAAGGACGCGGGGCACGAGTGCAAGGCGCTGTTCATCCCGGACCGCGAGTGGCTGGTCAAGCTGCTGGAGTTCAACCCCGACGTCGTCTGCTATTCGATGACGACCGGGATGCACCTCTACTTCGCGGACGTGAACAAGAAGGTGAAGGAGGCGCTGCCGAACGTGATCTCGGTCGCGGGCGGGCCGCACGTCACGTTCGTGCCCGAGTACGTCGAGACGGAGGGCATGGACGCCATCTGCCGTGGCGAGGGCGAGGAGGCGATGGTCGACCTCCTGAACCGCCTGCAGAAGGGCGAGTCGATCAACGATTGCCCGAACTTCCACGTCAAGGACCGGAAGACCGGCGAGATCCACAAGAACTCGCCTCGACCGATCACCGCCAAGCTCGAGGACCTGGGCTTCCCCGACCGCGACGTCGTCTACGAGTCGGGCGCGATCTACCGCGAATCCGACCGCAAGGTGTTCGTGACCCAGCGCGGCTGCCCCATGCCGTGCACGTTCTGCTTCCACCACGCCTGGAAGAAGAAGGTCTACAACCTGCGCAACTCGGAATACGTCAGGAAGCGTTCCGTGACGCACGTGATCGACGAGATCAACGCGTGCCGCAAGAAGTACAACCTGAAGTTCGTCCACTTCGTCGACGACATCTTCAACCTGCGCAACGACTGGCTGGAGGAGTTCTGCGAGCGCTATCCCAAGGAGGTCGGCCTGCCGTTCGACGTCATCCTGATGGCGAACATGACCACCGAGAAGCACATCGAGTGGCTCAAGAAGGCCGGCTGCGTGTACGCGCGCATCGCCTTCGAGGCGGCCAGCGACTACGTGCGCAACGCGGTGTTCAAGAAGCACACGACCCGCCAGCAGCTCACTGACGCGGCCGGCTGGATCCGCAAGCACGACATCCGGCTCGGCAGCCTGAACATCCTGGGCGGGCCGGGCGGCACGATCGAGGATGACCTCGACACGCTGCGCCTGAACATCGAGTGCAAGGTCGACCACCCGATGGCCTCGCTGATGCAGCCGTACCCGGAATTCGAGATCAACGAGATCACGAAGGACATGGGGTACGCGATCGCGGGCTACGAAGACTTCCCGACGAACTTCCGTCGCACGGTGCCGATCCTCTACGACTACAAGCACGAGCTGGAGAACCTGCACAAGCTGTTCACGCTGACCGTGCGCTACCCGGTCCTCCTGCCGTTGACGAAGCGCGCGATCAAGCTGCGCGGCGCATACCGGCCGCTGCTCGTGCTCTCGATGCTGCACGCCGAGTTCCTGGTCGCGGAGCAGGCCAAGATCTACGCCAAGGCGCAGGGGCTGTCGGGCCCGAAGTACTGGACGTGGGTCGACTTCGGCTACCGCCTGTCGACGAAGGGCGTCCTGCGCGTCTACCAGACGTTCTTCGCCAAGCACTTCGATCGCTTCTCGCGCACGCCGCGCGAGATCCGCATGCGGCTGCAGATGGGTGACGAGCGCGTCGTCGCTCACATGGACTGAAGCTGCGGGAGCCTCGCCCGACCGAGGGGCTCCAGCGTCGCGGGTGCGGCTTTCGTACGCTGCGCGGGGCGGACGCGCGGAACACGGATTGCAGGGCTTTCGACGAGCCCTCCCGTGCCGTCGTCCGCAGTACATTCCCGCTAGCCATGTCCCGACTTCTCCCGCTCGTGGACAATCGCCCCGAGGGCGACGCCGTCCCGCGCCAGCTCCCGAGCTTCACGCGCCTTCCGCCCCACGTCGGCTTCATCCCCGACGGGAACCGGCGCTGGGCCGATGCGCGCGGTCTCCCGCGGCGCGAAGGCTACGCGGCCGGCATCGAGCCAGGGCTGGCGCTGATCGAGACGTGCCGGGCGCTCGGCGTTGGCGAGATCTCGATCTACGGCTTCACGAAGGAGAACGTGCACCGGGCCGCCGATCAGGTGGCGGCGTTCCAGAAGGCCTGCGTCGACTTGGCCGTGCGCGCGGCCGAAGCCGGGGCGGCGCTGCTGGTCGTCGGCGACGCGAGCTCGCGCGCCTTCCCGGAAGAGCTGCGCGCGTTCACGACGCGCTGTTCGGGGGACGTGCGCGTCAACCTGCTGGCCAATTACAACTGGCAATGGGACCTCGGCATGGTGCTGAAGGACGAATCGACGCGGCGCGGCGCCGCGAAGCCGGCCCTCGGCGCCTCCCTGGGATCCAAGGACGTGTCGCGGGTCCACCTGGTCGTGCGCTGGGGAGGCCGCCAGCGCCTCTCCGGCTTCCTGCCGCTCCAGAGCGCGTACGCCGATGTGCGCGTCGTCGACACGCTGTGGCCCGACATGGCGATCGAGGAATTCTTCGACGTGCTGCGCTGGTACGAGCGCCAGGACGTCACCATGGGCGGCTGACTGCGCCGGAAGTCCGCCATCCATGACCATCGCAGTCGCCTACGTCCTGTGCTTGATGGTCGTGGCATTGGCACTCTTCGCCCTGGATTTCCTGCGCGTCGACGTCGTCGCGCTGATCCTCCTCCTGCTGCTCACCGTGCCCGGCCGGTGGATCCCGGGCCTGCTCACGCCGTCGCAGGCGCTGGCCGGGTTCGGCAGCGAGACGATCATGGTCCTGATCGGCCTCTTCATCCTGACCGCCGGGATCGTCAAGACCGGGGTGGTCGAGCGCATCGGGCTCCGCATCGCATCGCTGGGCAGCTCACGCCCGGTGGCCTTCACGCGCTTCATCATCCTGTCCGCAGGGGCGACGAGCGCGTTCGTCTCGAACACGCTGACGACGGCCGTTTTCCTGCCGATCGCGATCGGAGCATCGCGTCGGGCCAGGATCTCCGCGTCGAAGATGCTGATGCCGATGGCCTTCGCCTCGATCCTCGCCGGCACGATCACGGTGATCGGGACGTCCACGAACCTGGTCGTGTCGGGGTTGCTCCCGCAGTACGGATTGGAACCGCTCGACTTCTTCGAGATGGCGCCGGTCGGCGGTGTAATCGCCGTCATCGGCTTCGTGTACCTGCTCTTCCTCGCGCCGCGGCTGATCCCGGACCGCGGAGCGGCCGACCCGGAGAAGTCGGTCGAGTCGCGTCAGTTCCGCACGGAGGTCGTGGTCACGGAGAAGTCTCCCCTGGCCGGCAAGACCCTGGCGGATCTGCGGCTGGGCGACCTGCTGTCGCTCTTCGTCGTCAACGTGCGCCGAGGCTCGAGGCGTCGCCCGCGAGCGACCGACAAACTGCGCGAAGGCGACGAGCTGGTGATCGAGGGCAGCTCGCAGGACATCCTGAGCGTCAAGGACCTGACGGGCATGGGCATCAAGCCCGAGGTCGACCTGACGGAAGTGGCCGAACAGTCGCCCGACACGCGCATCGTGGAGGCGATGGTCCTGCCGCGTTCGCCGCTCGTGGGTCGCACGCTGGCCGACTCGCGCTTCAAGGAGTTCACGGGGTTGACCGTCCTGGGCCTGAACTCGGCGCACGAGCACCGCAAGGTCGAGAACCTGTCGAGCTGGCCCCTGCGGCCGAGCGACGTGCTGCTCCTGCAGGGCAAGGCCGAGGACATCGAGCGCCTGCCGCCGGAGAGCCTGCTCTTGCTGGAGGACGTCTCCGCGCATCATCCGCGCAGCCCGAAAGGCACGATCGCGGCGGCGATCTTCACCGCGTCGATGATCCTGGGTGCGACGGGCGTGCTCGCTCTCCCCATCGCGTTCCTGCTGGGCGTGCTCGGGCTCGTGCTGACGCACTGCCTCACCGCGGACGAGGTCTACGCGGCGGTGGACTGGCGCCTGCTCGTGATGATCGGCGCGATGATGGCCTTTGGAAAGGCGATGGAGACGAGCGGCGCATCCACGTGGGCCGCGGGGCTCGTCGTGGAGCACGTCAGCCCGCTCGGCGGCCGCACCGTCATGGCCGCGTTCTTCCTGCTCACGATGCTGCTCTCCCAGCCCATGTCGAACCAGGCGGCCGTCCTGATCGTCCTGCCCGTCGCGGTCGCCACGGCGCACAGCCTGGGCCTCGATCCGCGCTCGCTCGTCATCACCGTGACGCTGGCCGCGTCGTGCTCCTTCCTCACGCCGCTGGAGCCATCCTGCCTGCTGGTGTACGGTCCGGGCCGCTACCGGTTCTTCGACTACGCACGTGTCGGCCTGCCGCTCACGGTGATCGCGTTCACGATCTCGATGCTGCTCGTGCCGGTGTTCTGGCCCCTGAAAACGGGCTGATCGCGGCGGATGCCCATGAACATGTTCGACATGGCGATGCCCTGGTGGGAATTCGTCGCGCGGGCGCTGATCGTCTACGTCGCGCTGCTCGTGCTGGTGCGCGTCTCCGGCAAGCGCTCCCTGAGTCAGATCACGCCGTTCGACATCATCCTGCTCTTCGTGCTGGGCAACGCAGTGCAGAACTCGCTGATCGGGCACGACACCTCGGTGCAGGGCGGCCTGGTCCTGGCCGCGACGCTGATCGTCCTGAACTGGGGAGTCGGCTGGATCGCCGCGCGGCACGCGCGCTTCAAGCACGTCGTCGAGGGCAAGGCGATCCAGGTCGGCCAGGACGGCCAGATCGACCATCGCGCGCTGATGCGAGAATCGGTCGGCATGACGGATTTCGAGGAGGCCATGCGCCGGGCCGGCGTCGAGCACTGCGGCGAGATCCGCGCCGCCTGGCTCGAGACCGACGGGAGCATCACGATCCTCAAGGAGCGGGCCGGGATCGAGGCGTCGCGCAAGAACCCGCCGGCTGGGGGAGCGCCGGCCTCGGCGCGCACCTGAACGCGCCGAACCCGGGCTTGGCTCGGGCGCAGCGCAGGTCTCAGGGACCCTTCCAGTCCCGGCTACACGGGGCATGCGCAAACCCCTACCATCGCCGCGCAGCTGACGGGCCCGGATGCCCGATGAACTCGAGGAACACACATGGATGGGAAGCGCACACGGGTCTTCTGCGTCGACGACAGCGCGGCGACGCTGCGCCTCAACCAGCTCCTCATCGACGCGCAGCCCGACATGGAGTGCGTGGGCATCGCGCTGTCCACCGCTGGCCTGGCCGAGGAGGTGGAGCGCACGAGCCCCGACATCGTGCTGCTCGACTACCTCATGCCCGGATGCTCGCCGCTCGAGACGCTCAAGGACCTGCGCGCGCGTTTTCCCGAGCTGCGCCTGCTGGTCGTGAGCGGCTACGACGACGAATCGGCCGTGGACCAGGCGCTGGCTCACGGCGCGACGGGCTATTTCATCAAGTCGTCCGAGGCGAGCGAGTTCATGAACTCGATCCGCCGCGCCGCGCGCGGCGAGCGGGTGTTGGCCATGCGCCGCGAGAGCTTCCGCCGGCTGGCCCGCGACTGACGCGCGCGCATGCGGAACGAAGACGGGGACCGCGCCGAGCGCGATCCCCGTCGTGATCCAGTTCCCGACCTGGAGGCCTCACGGCACGTTCACTGTCGCGTTCGTCACCGGCGCCCCTTGGAACGACGTGATCTGGATCGTCGTCGTCCCCGTGCCCCGCGCGAGTACCGCCGCGCCCTCGTCGACGCGCGCGACCGTCGGGGTCGAGCTCGACCAGTCGACGAGCGTCGTCACGTTGCGCTTGGCTCCGTTGCTGAACGTGGCGATCGCCTGGAATCCGCGGCGTTGGTCGCGCGCCAAGGTCGCTGTCGCCGGGAAGACCGCGACGCCGATGCACGTGGGCGGCGTGCCCTGGTTCACCGAGATCGCGCCGCTCGCGCCCTCCGAGACCGTCGTGTTGTGCACGAAGTTCTGGAGCTTCAGCTTGCGGACGCCGCCCGTGTCGATGTTGCCGTAGCCGTTCACCGCGCCGCGTCCGTCGAAGAACTCGTAGCGGTTCGGGGCGAAGCAGTAGTCGATGCGCGCGCCGACGCCGCTCGGGATGGCCGAGAACACCACCAGGCCCGTATTGGGCTGTCGCGCGACGAAGCCGTCTTCGGGGATCGTGTAGGCCGTGCCGGCCACGGTGACGTTCCAGGGAGCGTCGTTGTGGTTCACGTAGATCTCGAGGCCGTTCGCGAACCCGAGCTTGATGCGCGCCTCGCGGAAGCTGTCCGTCGTGCGCGTTTCGAACAGGATCGACTCGAACGAGCGCATCTGCCCGTTGTACAGGTACGTGATCGTGCGGGGCGGGTTCTCCAGGTACGCCGTCTGGAGCGCGTTCATCAGGTAGTGCTCCTTCAGCATGTCCGCCGACGTCAGGTAGTTCGAGTTCCCGCCGTCGTACGGGCCGTTGGTCGTGAAGAACGCGGCCTTGCCGTACGTGATCTCGTACAGGCGGTAGCGGTCGAGCGCTGGCTCCGTCAGCGGGTAGAGCGGGTTGCCGGTGTTCATGTCGACCATCGTCGGACCATCCGAGCGCCCGAAGAACCGATCGGCGAAGCCGTTGCCGTGGTTGGCCTGCAGCTTCGAGAACACGCGCCACTCGTACTCGGGGATGACGGGCCAGTTCGTGGGCGCCAGCGGCGAGCCGGCCGGCAGGTCGTTGGCGTGCGTCCCGCCGCCCGAGTTGATGACGCGCTGCACGCTGTCGCAGTAGCCGGCCCACAGCCACTCGCAGTTCGAGCCCTGACCCGAGATCGAGCCTTCGCCGACGATCGGACCTTCGAAGATGCCCTGCATCTGGCCCATCCAGTCCTTCTGGTCGCGGACGCCCTTGCCGAGAGCGCGCGCCCAGCCCGAGTTGAAGACCTGGTCGATGTGGTCTCCGTCGGCGCCCCCGACCGGGCTGGCGTAGGTCTGGATGTCGATGTACGCCATGTTGCCGCCGTACTGCTGGCGGAACAGCGAGGCTTCACGCGCCGCGTGGATCCCGGCCGACGTCTGGGCCATCAGCGGCTGGTTCGTCTGGATCGACATCTTCATCGCGCCGAACTCGTCGCGTGCGACGTGGCCCAGGTTGTGGATGCCCGGCGGGCTGTTGGGCCCCATGACGTTGAACGCCATGTAGCCGCCCAGCAGGTATCCGCGCGCGCGGCCCTGCTGCACCGTCGATGCGAAATTGCCCGGGTCGCGCGCCGGGCTCCAGCTCGGCCCGGGGCCTTGCGTCGACGAGCCCGGCTTCGGCGCCGACCAGTCGAAGAAGTAGCCGGCCATGTCGTCGATGCCCCAGCTCGCGAACTGGTTCCACATCTGGCTGTAGGCCGGCCAGTTGTTCGCGGGCAGGTTGACCATCGTGCGCCCGGCGAGCAGCGCGCGGTACGGCGACGGTCCTTGCGAAGGCGTCACCAGCACGTCCTTGATCTTGCTCGACACCGTGAAGTTGTACGTGTCGTCCAGGAACCCGCTCATCTGCGTGGTGCCCTGCGACTTCTTGTACTGGTTCAGGGTCCACAGGCTGTACGTGAACGACGTGGGCCCCGGCGCGATCTGGTCGATCACGTAGCTGGCCGCATTCGTGTTGTACAGGTCCAGCATCTGCGCCATGAAGTACGACTGCGGGCCGTTCGTGAACAGCACGATCGGCGAGAGCAGGCCGCCCTGCATCTCGATGTACTGAGCGTTCTCCGCCTCGCGCGTGGGCCCCAGGTACACGCCGCAGTAGTTCGAGGCCCACTGCGGATTGCGGTCGAGATCCTCGATGTGGAGGCGCAGGTTCTTGCCCTGCAGCTGGTAGGTGTGCCGGCGGTGGTGGATGCCCCAGCCCTCGGCCGAGCAGTTGTCGGTGAAGTTCATGACCACCGAGTCCGCCGTGCGCGTGACGCTGTCGAGGTTCGCGCGGTCCTTGAGCCAGAACGCGCTGTGCGTGGCGCCGTTGGCGTCGCGGAAATTCACCCCGCCGAAATACACGGGCCAGCTGTCGCTGGTCATCTCGTGGACGCGCAGGATGCCGCCCCGTACTTCCGGACTCGCGGTGTCGATCTGGAACTCGATCGTCTCGTCGCCGACGAACCGCAGCCAGTAGATCGAGCCCGTCTGGCCCGTTGTTACGGTGCCCGTCGCCTTGGCGCCGGTCGTCGTGATGACCTCTCCGCGTTGCGCGTTCGCAACGGGGAAGCCGGCCACGGCGATCAGGGCCAACAGCGCGACGCGCCGCCCGACTGCGGAAAAGTGCAATGCCATCCGGGTACGACTCCAGGTATCCACGTAAACGGTACGAGGCCTGACGCTCCGAGCTGCCCGCGGATGCCCCGCCTGCAACCCGCCCCGTTCACGCGGTTCGCGCTGTGGCCCTGCTCGGCCTTGCGAACTGCGCAACCCAGGGGGTCCGCCATGCCTCACCCCTGCCACGGGGCGGGGGCATTTAGCTTGGCTGATCGACAGCCCGCAACCTGCGACGCCAGAGAAACCACCGCCGCATGAAGTTCGTACATGCGCGGTCCCTCAGGTCGTACTCGTGAGCGGACGTTCACCACGCTACCCCAGGCAACTCGATCTCGGCAGGCGGAATTTCCCAGGAAAATGTGGGTTTCCGTCAATGCCCCCGCAGCCGCCGGGCCGCCTGGGCCAGCGGGTACGCGAGCGCGCGGATCCCGTTGCGGAAGCCCACGGGCCGCAGTCCGCGCGCGGTGCGGAACATCGACATGCGCAGCGCGCCGTCCTCGAGCGCGACTCGTTCGAGCAGGTGCAGCTCGGCGATCGGACGCGATGTAGCGCGCGACTCGACGACCAAGAGCGTGAAGTGCGCACGCCCCGACGCGATGTCCGCATCGAGCCGCGACAGCCGATCGGACGCGCGCCCTCTCTCCAGCTTCGCGGGCGGCAGCGCGCGCAGCTTCGCGACGCCGAAGCCTGCGACGTGCCAGGGCGTCACCGAGCCGTACTCGTTCGCGAGGAAGTCGTGGACGTCGGTGCGCGCGAGGTCGCGCGCGACCGTGGTGAACGACTCGAACGTGCCGAGCAGCAGGTCCTGGT
>Ga0163152_10001992_pt1 | contig 30510 bp, 43 predicted proteins | sample OliLakLV19MP8IB2_FD_148635 | JGI IMG/M metagenome (GOLD analysis project Ga0163152, IMG submission 148635) | Freshwater microbial mat bacterial communities from Lake Vanda, McMurdo Dry Valleys, Antarctica - Oligotrophic Lake LV.19.MP8.IB-2 | ecosystem: Environmental > Aquatic > Freshwater >...
TGTTCGCTAAGGGAGTACGGTACCACGGCCTCGAAGACGTGCCCGGAGACTGGAAGCGGGCGTTCGTATTCGACCCGCCGGACGCCGGGGTACTGGTGGGCTGGCAAGATGGTACTCTTGAGATACGTGCTTTAGCGTACGGCAATGCCCTTCGGCTCTTGAAGCGGGGTGTTAAGCAAGAAAGCCGCCGCGATAGCGAGGGACGGCGTTGAACATGCCTTGAAGAAGAATTGTCCTCACTGGAACGTATACGATATACTGAAGAAGACGCTTGAATCTAAGAAGGAGAGACCCGTGAGTAAGCCCAAGACCGCCCTGCGCACCCGTAAGACTGCGGTGCCGCCAGCCCCGAACTTCAACATCAGCATCCAGACTTTGCGAATCGCGCACGAGGCGCTGCGCCTTGTGGACAAGCCCAACTCGCAGGCAACGTACAACGTCGCCGTTGCCATGCAGGAAATCGAAGCTGTCCTCGCGGCGGTACCTGCGCCCGACGCTCCCGCCAGCACTGAATAACGGAGGTTTCGCTTGGACGCCACGGCGCATCAGTTGTTGTCTGAAATCGCTACCATTATGCGCTCAAATACGCGAGCGACATGGGTGGCGGCGACGTGCGCGATGGCGTCCTTGCCTATCTCTGTGCTGGCTTTGGTGCTCGCACTACGGTAATGCCAAAAAGAACCAACACGGACGAAGACGAGACCATACACGCCGACGAGACACGCCGACGTTTCGAGGCGAAGTTTCGCGTCAACAAAAAGGGTTGTTGGGCGTGGCAGGCTTATCGCGACGACGACCATTACGGCCAGTTCAAGTACGACGGTCGCACTGAATACGCGCACCGCGTGTCGTGGAGGATTTACAAAGGCGAAATCCCCCCCGGTTACGATGTTGACCACAAGTGTAAGTTTCGGTCGTGCGTCAACCCCGACCACCTAGAGCCTGTTACGCACGAAGAGAATATGAAACGCCAGCGCAACAAACCCGCGTGGGCGGGCGACGTAGATGAAGCCGGGAATCCTCTTGTCCGGGTGTTGCAGTCAACCTCACCGGAACTCGTCATCGAGTGGGCCGACGAACTGCTCTCCACTTTGCCCCACAGGGAGCGTACGATACTCCGTGTGGCCGACACCACCGATGCCCCGTGGCGCGAGTTCGCCAACAACCCCGAGATGGGAAAGACCGACCCGGACGGAATGTACTACGTTGCGCTCTTCCTATACGTCGTCTCTCTCGGTGTCAACTGGAAGACGGCGGCGACGCACATCCTCCACATGAACCCTCTCAGCCTGAAGTTCTGGAACCGCAACCCAGACTGGAAGGAAGACTTTGCCGTCGCCAAGCAGCGGTGTCTCGTGCAAAGGTGGGACGACGTGTCAGAGACCATGCTGGACAGCGTGGAGCGCCGCGCAGAGCACATGGAGCCGAAGGACATGATTCGGTTCTTGGATGTGGCGCAGAAGCGAGACCTCGGCATCAAGCAACTCACCCAGAAGCGCACTGAGCAGCCTACGCTGGGCTCAGGGACGCGGTTCATCTTCAACTTCCTAGGCTCCCCAGAGCAAGCCAACGATGTCATCGAGCAGGTCGTGTCCCGCACGGCCAGCCACGTCATTGAAGTCGAAGCCCTGCCAGCCCCTAGGGACGAGGACGTTGAGGCAGAGGAAGACGAAGACGACTAATGGCTGATGTCGTCTTCAAGTACCTAACCGTCGAGGAACTGGAATCCCAAATTGACGCGCTCCCTGAGAAGCGGCTCCAAGTCGAGGCGCGCGAGGCGCTATACATCACCCTCGCACACGAGCAAACGGTACGCGGCCTGCAATACTACTGCCTCTTCGTCCATGGGTGGGTGTTAGAGCCTCACCACCTTGAATGGGCTGCGAAGCTCATTGCCGGGGAACGTGTCTGCATTGTTGCGCCACCGGAACCTCTAGCCCTTGATACGCCAGTAAGAACTGTCGGCGGATGGAAAACAATTCAGACAATAGAAGCAGGAGACTTCGTTTTCAACGAGCAAGGGAAACCCGTCCCAGTGATAGGGAAGTCTCCTGTGTTCGAGGGGCGAGACGTTTATGAAGTGCTTTTCTCCGATGGTTCTAGGATTGAGGCCGATGCTAACCACAGGTGGGTCACATGGGTCTACAACCAGAGAAAGAGAAGGCGGGAGCCTAGAGAGACCACTACGCGGCAGATTCGTGACACCCTTTTGACCTGCTATACGGGCCGCTCCGGACAACCACGCCACGCTATTCCTTTGACGCCAGCATTGGTCTTACCAGAGGCTCAGTTGCCGCTAGACCCATACCTACTGGGGCTGTGGCTTGGGGACGGGGACTCAAGCGGTTACGAGTATACGACCGTCGATGACGAAACGACTGCTGCGTTTGAGACGGCTGGATTTGCAACTAAGCGCAAGGGGATTCGCGTTTATGTTTCCGGAATCACCCCGAAGCTCCGTGAGGTGGGCGTACTAAACAACAAACATATCCCTGCTGACTACCTGAACGGGTCTGCTGCGCAAAGGCTGGCTCTACTGCAAGGTCTCATAGACTCTGATGGTAGAATCGGCGTTGACGGTAATTGCCGATTCACTAACACTAACCAGAGCCTTTCCGAGGGGGTACTCGCCCTCGCTCTATCCTTAGGGTGCAAGGCCACGCTGCAAGAACATGCAGGAACCACGAAAACTGGGTTGGCAGTAGCCCGGGGGCGGACGACAAAAGGCCAAACAGAGTATCGCGTACACTTCACGCCTCTGTTGCCGGTGTCTAGGATTCCCCGAAAGGCAGACCGGATAAAGTCTCAGTACCAGAAGAGAGCTAGCTATCGCTACATTGTGGCGGTCAACAAGATTCCCTCAAAGCCTGTGCAGTGCATCACGGTAGACTCAGAGAGCCACCTCTTTCTAGCTGGGAAAACTCTTATCTCTACAGGGAACACTGGAAAATCGCGCCTACTGCGCGCGTGGTGCGAGTGGGCCATCGGCCACCGTCGCGACCGCGCTATCATGATTATCGCCAACACAATCACACAGGCCAAGAAGTCAGTCTGGGGTGTAGGTCAGGTCATCGCGCACAGCCGCAACTACCGAAAGGTGTTTCCTGAGTGCGTCCCTACGGAGCACTGGGCGCGACATGAAATCTATGTTGACCGCTCTGGCCTGCCGATGGAGTTCCGTACGGAGCCGACACTCGCTGGGTTCGGTATCGACGGCGCGTACCAAGGTACCCACGTTGACGACCTCATTATTGACGACCCTACTGACCAAGCGGACGTGAACTCGCCACCTAAGATGCTGCTTCAACGTGAGCAGGTGACAGGCGTCCTCTATGACCGGCTGAAAGAAGGCGGCAACCTCTTCGGGATTCTCACCCGGTGGGCAGACGACGACCTCGTACCCACGTTGGAACAGATTGGCGTCTCCATCGAGGTCTACCCCGCCTACCGCGACAAGGCAGAGCCTTACCAGTGGGACGCGGGGTCATGGACACAGGAGCACCCCGTGTCGCTCCTGTCGGCACCATGGGCCAACCACACGCGCCTTATGAAAATGAGGCAGGACAAGGGGCACGACTTCTTCAACCTGACGTTCCTGTGTCAGGTAGAGGGCGCTGTCCGAGGCGAGCGCGTCTTCCCGCTGCTCAACTACGAACGACACTACGTCTCGATGCAGGCCGAGGGCCGCCAATTCATCAAGGTTATTGCCAAGCGGGCCGGGGTCGATTGGGGGCCGCTACCAGAAGACACAGAGCTACTAACCCGCCGGGGGTTCAAGCACCGTACTGAACTCGCCTTAGGGGAAGAGGTCGCTGCGTATGACTGGTCAGGCACGAACACTGTCGTCTGGTCGCCCCTTCTGGCCATCGTGACGAACTCACGCCCTCTTGTGAGGATGAAAAACAAGTCGTTTGACTTTCGCTGTAGCCCGGAGCACGCGTGGATTGTCCAACGACCGGAACGGGGGCGCATGGTTCGCAACACAGTCCGGCGGCAGGCTTTGCAAGACATTCGCGGAGTTCACCATGCGCGGCTTGTTTTAGCGGCCAGCACGGACGAATCTTCCTCTACTCTCACTCCCGCTGAGGCTGCTGTACTGGGATGGCTCGTGACTGATGGGCACATTGGCTTAAAGAGCGCACAGGTGTATCAGAAGAGCTTCTGTGCCGACCTCTTACGGGACTTGCAAGAAAGCGGGCTTGCATGGAATGAACAAAAGGAGAGGCCAGACGGAATCCGTACGTTTCATCTAGCCCAACCTAGCACACGGTTGCTCCTGCGTAAGGCTGGGTACTCCACAAAGGACGACCTGCCGTCTGTCGTCACGCAGTTATCGACGGAAGCACAACAGCGAATGTTGCACGCAATGATGCTGGCAGAAGGCACCGCCAACGGCACGTCGCGTAAACGCGTGTTCACGCAAAACGCTGGCCCGGTTCTAGAGGCATTTCAAATACTGTCCGCTTTGACCGGGCAGAGGCTAGGTGCTCTCTACCCTCACAAGAGCCAGTATGGAGCCAAAGCATGGCGGCAAGGTTACGTGAACAGCCCGTACACACGGTTGGACACACTTACCTATGAAGACCTGCCAGAGGAACCAGTATGGTGCCCAACAGTGAAAGAAGGGGCTGTCATAGTTCGCCAAGGGGGGCAGATTACCATCACAGGTAACACCACCCAAGCCCATCAGAGCGCCATGGTGGTTGTGACCAAGAACAAGAAGCAGCAAATCTGGGTCAGGGCCGCGTGGATGTCCCCTAGAGGCAGCACCGTCGAGATGGGCGAGAAGGCCGCAGCATGGCAAGGGCAGTTCGGGGTGCGTCAAATACATTACGACCGCTCCCAAGGCTCCCTGAAGGATATGTTCGAGCAGATTGGCTACTCCGCCTTCAAGGGAGAACACAGCGTAGACCTGCGCATCGGCGCACTCCGCACTCTTTTGGAGGAAGGGCTTTTCTTTGTGGACATGGAAGGCGAAGGTACGCAGAAATTGTGGAGCCAAATTACGAACTACCGCTACGACGAGGTAGGTCGTGTGGTGGAGATTATGGATGACCTCGTGGATGCTTTGCTGTACGCGGTCTATGCCATATTGGAGGCGTCGAAGAGCGGCGTCGGCCCTATGCACGAGATTGTCGCTCCACGACACAGAAGTAACGATGGGGATTTCGACCCGGACAACCCTTGGGAAGACAGCTTTGACCCGACGCAGGCGGCTAGCGTCACTGCCCCGGACGTGTCCAAGAGACGAAGCATGTCGGGTTACGGAATATAGCAAAGACCCCGGCGCGAATAGCCGGGGTCTCTGTCTAACGGTACTTGCCCTAAGGCGTCAACGCCGCTAGTCGCAATGTATCATGTGGCGACGAAGCCAAGCCCAACCAAGCGCGGCGGCAAAGAGTGCGCATGCGCTGCCTGTGAGCACGCCCGCAGCGAAGAACAGCGCGCTGTAGCCGCCGGGGCCGCTGCCTGTGTCAGGCAGGGTAAGTCAGGCAGGGTAATCGCGGTCGCTGTCTGCGGCTCGACTGTGGCCGTGTGCGTGGGTGTGACTGTAGGCGATGCAGTCTTCGTCGAAGTGGCCGTGGCGGTGTTCGTGGCTGCCGGGGTAGCCGACGAACTGAACGTAGGCGTGCGCGTGGGGGTCGCGGTGAACGTCGCCGTGCTGGTCGGCGTGGAAGTCGGCGTTTCGGAGGGGGTGGGTGTAGATGTCGGTATCTCCGGTGTGCTAGTCGGGGTGGCGGTGGCCGTCGCAGTCGGCGAGGCGGTGGCCGTCGCAGTCGGTGTCGGTGTGTTCGTGACTGTCGCCGTGGGGCTTGTGGTCACTGTGTCCGTGGGGGTGGGTGTGGGTGTAGATGTCGGTATCTCCGTGTAACTCACGCTGTAGTGAGATACGTCCTTGCCGCTTGAGTGACCGAATGTGACCGTCTGCTGCGCAGGGTTAACAATCACATTCTCGGGGCCATTGCCTTGATGGGAGCTTCCGGCCTTGACACAATACTCGTCAATCAAGGAACCTACGGGAGCCGTGACGGTGACTGTGACATGGTTGCCACTCACATCAATCTTCCCGCTGTCGAGTCCAGCACACTTGCTTTTAGTCCCAGCCTCAGCAGGTACGCTTACAGACGCAGCGACAAGAGCCACTACGCCTACGATAGCTACGGCCAACGCCGCGAGCCACTTCTTCATTTAACGTCTCCTTCTCTGATTCTTCCGGTCGTGTGACCAGTCTACACAAAAGGAAACGCTGCCGCCAGTCAAATGTTACCGGGTGGAACCATATTTCTTGGTGTTCTCAGAATCTTTGGTCGCCGCGTCGAGAGTGAAACCGCCGCCCCTGTAGATAGCGTGGGGCGCGTAGAGCCGAGAGACCCGTGCAGACTTACTCCGACAGCCCTTCGTGCCGGGGACAGGCGCAGGGCAGGGCACAGGCTTGTCAGAGTTCGCGAACATCACCGTCGCCTCGAACTCGCCATGGATAGGACACAGGAAATCGTATCTTGGGATAGCTACTGCCCTCGCTTCTTAACGGTCATCGCGCTTGTTCCGCGTGGCGTCCAAGGAGTCGTAGTACCATTGATGCAGGAACCCGTTTCCTGCACGTTCGCGGTGCTGCATCATCCACAACCATAACGCTCGTCCGCCTCGTCCGTTACCATCGAGGAACGGGTGCAGGTTTTCGTATTGGACGTGCGCCTCGAATGGCGTCACGTCTCCGTAGCTGATGGCTCGCAGAAGCGCGGTCAGCTTATCATGGATGCCCGGGCCACCCTTAGGCGGTACGTGCATCCCGACTATCACGTCACGCCCGAGGCGGTCGCGCAAGTGGTTGAGGCCACCGTTGTACAGCGTAGGTTGGATACGAAACGTCAAATCACACAAGACCGCAATCGTTACGGGCCGAACAGCGAGGAACCGTGCGTACACAGGCACCTCTGCGGCTGCTCGGTCAAGGTCGTATATGCGCTCGATGGCGTTCGACTCGATGATGAAGTCAAGCAGGTGACGCATTAGCCTCGGTACTCCCGTTTTTCTTGCACGCTCTTGCTCATGCGTCCCCCTGTAGGCGTGCGACTTCGGCCTTCCAAGCGGCGAGGGTGTCGAATCGATCACTAGCACACTCGTCACAATAAACCTCCGCCGCTAGCGCACTAACGACGGCTTGCGCGTTGGAGAGCCTGATCGCCTGCCGCGCCTGTCGCCGCTCGTCGTGGTTGACGGCATAGCTATCTACCGCCACCATCGCTGCGCTAAAGTCCTCGTCATTCATGCGTACTTCTCCAGCACCTTTAGGCAGCGGCGACACACCACCGCATCGAGTAGCGATGATCTGTCCCACGGCAACACCCACCTCCCGCAGTACGTCTTCGCTGAATCGGGGCCGTGCTCAGCACGGGTAAGCATGTGAGCGGGCGCACTGCCGTCAAGTCTGCTTCCCCACTGGAGCGTCGTCATCATGTCGCGTACTTTCATGCCGACTGTCTCCGCTCGTCGTGGTTGACGGCATATCTATCTATTGCCGCCATCGCTGCTCTAACGTCGTCATTCATGGGCTTAGTACCGCCGTGACGATCTTCACGAGCGCGGCTTCGGCTTGCGTCCACCAGATGCAGCCATTCCCCGCGCTGTGTTCATACATGCACGTTGTTCCGGCCTGCTCGTGGTCTGTGATTACCGCATCCAGCCGCTCGAACTCCACGAGCGCGCTGATGGCGTCAAATAGCCCCGGTTGGCGTGGGTGGGCGACGAAAAGTATCCGTTGATGCAACTCCCAGCGGCACCTCCCGATGTCAATAGCCATAGCGAATATCCGCCGGGACGAACTCAAGCGCGCGGTCAACCCATGGCGTCAAAGAGAGTTGGTCGTCCAGCAGGCTCTCGAAGTTCGGCTTTACGCCGACCGGCACCGCCACACGCTGCCCAACCGTAATCTTGTGCAGCGTCTTATGCAGGATGGTCGCGGTGAAACCGTCATGCTTCGTCTCATGGAACAAGCCAGCCCGGAACTGGTAGGTACCGAGCACGGTGATGTGCTCGAAACCCTCTACATCTCCCACCATCCCGGCCAGCGGGGCGAACGAGTCATCGCCCGTGCGCCAAGGCTCCACGCCCCAGAGTTGGTAATCGCCCGTCGCGTGAGGGGAGAAGGTATACACGATGTGGTGCAGCGTCCCCACGATGACATGCGACTCGTAGCTTTCGCAATGGTCGTGAATGGGTGTATTGGCGCGCTGAGCGGGCGGCAGGTCATCAGCCCAGATGTGGAGCTTGATGCCATGTGGGAGGTCGTGCTCAATGAACCCGTCTGGGTGGAGGCGAGTCTGTTGGTCAGGCATTGGCTTTCTTTCGCTTCACTATCTTTACGATTTCAATGGCGTGGTCAAAAACCTCGTAAAGGCTGATTGCTGTCTCCGCGCTGAGAGGGCGAGAGAGAACGTGCTTCTCGGGGTTGTCGCTGTCAGCGTACACGACTCTGAACTTAGCTGCATCGCTCATTGGCTACTTCCCGTCAATCAATTTGCCAATCGTATGGTCAAGCTCGTGCTCCAAGCACTGAGCCAGCAGATTCTTGCGCTCCCGCACCCGGTACCTATGGCCGTCCAGTGCAGTATACTCGACCTCAATCGTCTTCGCACGGTACACAGTGTGGCGCTCACCGGGAAGACTCAAGCACCCTTCAGCGCAGAGGCGCTTCCCGTCCTTCACGATGACGACAGGGTTGATTAGCACCTGTTTCCAGCCATCGCAGTCGATGACAGCCATCGTGAGGTAGAGACCGACCTGTGGAGCAGCAAGGCCGATGCCCTTGTTCCTGTACATCACGGCCCACATCTCCCGTACGGTCTCGGGGAGAGTACCCCAGTGGGCAGGGGTGACGGGCTGACATACTCGGCGCGCTCGTGGTGCAGACACGAGGTTCATCGCGTCCTCCCTTGGCACGGGCTGATGTCCTTCGACTGTCGCCGGTTGCAGTACCAGCAGTACCCGCGTATCCACACGTGCTTCTTCACCCGGGCATCACCTCGCCTGCGCCGACCATGGATGCCAACCGCTGTATCAAGGCCCAGTGATACAGGCACAGTTCGTCCGAGTTCCAGACCGGGCGCAAGCACGCCGAAAAGGCGTTGTTCCGGTAGTAGGAGCACTCGTTCAAGCACGTATCGCACTTCTCTAGCTCGGCCTTGTCGCAGTCATTCCCGCAGATGTCGCAGGTGCTCATAGGTACCTCTCTAACGCTGCCGCAGCGCGGTCGCTGTCGGTACTGTTCCAGCCGTCGTAGTGACGAGACGTAGTTTCCGGCGACGCATGGCCCAGCGTGCGCTGTACAGTGCGGATGTCGCCATTCGTGGCCCTCAGGAGCAGCGTGGCGCACGTGTGGCGCAGACTATGCGGATGCACCCACTCAGGCAGTCCTGCCGCCGTGAAGCATTGCGCGGCGACGAAGCGCCCACCCCTGACGCTCAGCCGCGTGCCAGCGTGCACAGTGGGGAAGCAGTAGGGCTTGGTGTGGTCAGCGAGGGTCGCGCGCAAGGCGTCAGCAGCCACAGTGGGCAGGGTGACGGTGCGCAGCTTGTTCCCTTTACCGTTGAACGTCAGCCGCAGCGCGCCGTCATGCTCGAATACTTCGTCTCGACGCAGCCCGCAAGCCTCGGCGATACGGAGTCCGCCCAGCACCATAACGGCAAGGAACGCCCTGTCGCGGCGTCCTGTGCGCGTCCGGCGGCTAGAGACGTTTAGGAGTCTCGTTACCTCGGGCTTGCTCAGAACTGCGACGGTCATCTTCTTCCTCTTTCTTCTCGGGCAGGTACGTGTTCATTAAAGAGAGTAACGCAGCCCGGTGCTGTTTGTTACGCTCTGGCTCGGCGGGGAGAAAACATTCTTCATGTAGCTCCACCAGCATAGCACGTACCTTGCTCTCGCGCCACGACCGGGAACATTGTAAACATTCCCAGTCCCGTATCTGCCTGCCCTCGGCGGGGTAGGCCATCCGGTGCAAGTCTCCGTGGCATCGCGGACAGCCCTTTAAGATGATAGCCCACCTCGTGCTTTCAAGTAACTCGCTGCTGCCTGTAACAAAGCCGGGTCGGCTTTGCGGGCATACCCGACAAGGCGCTTGCGCCCTGCCGCCGTAGTCTTCAGAGCAGACTTCCATGCCTGAATCGCAGGAATCCGGCAAGGGGTGCAGTAAGGGTGCAAGCCATCGGGACGGCTCCTGTCCTTGTGGAACTGGTCTAGCTCCTTCTCGACCTTGCACCTACGGCATTCCTTCGGCACTAACGGCCTATCCACTCTTGGAATTGTCGCATTTCGTCCACGGACGCCAGATGCAAAGTTTCGTGGTGGACTTTACCGTGCTTCGGGTGAAGGAACCAGAACTCCTGCGAAGGTAGGGACGCCGCTGGCCGGGACATCGAGATGGAGAAGTCGGACGGGCCGACGAAGCATCCACCTTGAATGATAGCGCCGCCAATCTCGTGCTCCGCCTGCTGAGCCTCATGCAGGTGCGCTTTGACCATATACTGAATGGTCTCCCCTACCACGGAGTTCCACGCCAACTTCGACGCCATCGCGCCTGTGTAGGTAGACTGGATGCCCTTCATGCCATGGCCGTGCATGATGATGTGCTTGTAGCCGAGGATGTCTACGAGCATCCGGGGGCTGGACGCGATGTAGAAGTCGATGGCACCGCCCCGCATGATGCGGACGCCACCCGGCGTCATGTCCTTGACCCACTCGCCGCCGGTCGCAGCGCGGATGCGGTCAGCGATGTTCTGCCACGCGAACAGTTCGATGTTGTCCGGCGCGTACGCGTCCTTCGCGCTTTGGGCGATGCGTCCGTGGTTACCGTGCACCTTGTACACGGTGATGTGCTTGTACCGCTCAAGGTACGTGAGCAGGACGTTCGACACGTCGTCCACGAAACTGAGGAACTGGAACCCGATTGGCTCCGCCATGCTGAGCGCCTGCGTCCCGAACATCTTGCCATGACCCTCGAAGTCGTCTCCCAGAGCCAACAGGTGCGCCTCTTCTACCTTCGTGGTCAGTTGCTCGCGCTGCGTGAAACGCATGACGAGGTTGCGCCAGCGCACCAAGCGTTCTCGGGCTATGTCGGGGTTGTAGAACGCAAAGCCGCCGTTGACACGCGGGTCAACGAAACTCCCGTTGTGGAAATCATGAAACGGAATGATGGCTTCTACCGGAGTGTCGAAGCCCATCTCTTCGAGCCGGACTGCGCGAATCTGGTCGGGCAACGCTGGAAGTGGCGTCTGCTCGGCGAGGAAGGTCGCGGCGTTACCGTAGAACTCATGCGCGAGTTCCCGGCGCTGTTCTTCCTTCATCTTCTCGGTAGCGTTCGACGCGCGGGATGTAGCCTGCGCTTCTCGCTTCTCGTAATTGCCACGGGCGAACGCCTTGCGGCACTCGTCGGAACTGTATTTCCGCCCACGCAGGGCTGTCTCGCTGCAACCGGGTAGTCTACACAGGGACATTCAATTCTCCTAACACAACACGCTGTTCCTCAGTATAGCGGAATGTTGGATGCGGCGCGTCGCGCCCACCACTGGCACATCGCTTCCAAGGATGGGAAGAACCGCTTCGACAGTCCAACGAGGAACATATCGGGTTGCTCGCTCTCGTCCACGTAAAAAATGGGAACGGACGCCTCGCACGCGATGCCCATTTCAGCAGCCATACCGTGTGAGGCGTAGCCGCCAAAGTAGCACGCGATAATCAGCTTGCTCTTGCGCACGAACTCGATGTCCTGCGTAACGAACTCGAACAACGAATCCTGCTTCGAGTCGCGGAATGGGTCGATGGCGATGATAGGCAGCCGCTCTTCGAGATACCGCCGCCAGTTGCGTCCATCGATGACGCTGCGTCCACCGGCCAAGTACGTCTCAATCGGCTCCACGTTGTACTGCTTCCAGAACGCCTGCCAGACTTCGGGCTTGTCGCCCGAGCCGGGGATGTCGATAGGCATCTTCGGCGGCGGGTCAGCGGGCAGTCTGTCGCGCTTCTTGGGGGCACGCGCTTTCGTGACCATTTGTCTATCCTTCTTTCAATGGTACAGCGACTCTTGAATTATAGCGTCGAGCAATTCGTCCTTGTCATAGTGAACACCGCCCGTGGCGAATAACGCCATAACGTCCCACTTGTCGGCAGCGGGTTCTTCAGGGAAGTAGATAAAAACGGTCTTGCCTTGGCCGCTGAGGTAACCCATTTCTGCCCAACCGGATTTGCCAGCAGGCATAACAAGTACCCCCGCATCACTAGAGTCGAGATGCGACTTGTCGAACTCAAACACGTGTTGAGCCGCATGGTCATTCAAAGCCTCGCGATAGGTTTGCCCACGGGCTTGCGCGTATTGTTTCCAAATTAAATCAGCGTCGTCCGACGCTGCCCACCATTGGTCAAATACCTCAAACCCCGCAAGGCGGATGAAGTGCCCTAACGCGGGCAGGTCAGGGTTGGCAAGGGAGCCAATGATGTAGATTTTCAACTGCGTACATCTCCTGCTGCGACGGCACCGCCGAACGCAATAACTGCGGCATCCATCTCGTCTTCTGTGAGAGTATCGGGGATGTCGGGGATGTGCGCAAGTGCCCACATACGACTCCGGCACCGTGCCGAACAATAGAGGCTCGTACGGCCACCGCCTTGTGGACGAATCCGTTGAACAACAGGTACCCCACAACCGCGACAGATGATTTCCGGCATCAACGGTGTCTCAACTTTCACAGTTTACTCTTCTCCAAGTAGTAAGCGGCGCGTCGAAACGCCTCTGGACTGTTACGGAAGTATCCTACCATTTTATTGCAAGGGCCGCACAAGAGGCCACGCACCGCCCCCGTCTCGTGGTCGTGGTCTACAGCTAAGCGTTTAGTCTTTCCGGTCGCCCGCTGACAGATAGCGCAAACCCCGCCCTGCTCTGAGTATCGGCGGTCGTACTCACCGGCGGCGAGGCCATAGGTCTTCTTCACCATGCGTTCGTGATTTCGCGCCTTCTGTGCCTTACGGAAGGCACGATGGTGTGTGGTGCAACGCGGCCCCGGATGGGGAGTGGGCCGGTGCGTCTCTGGTGCACAGTCTTTACACATCACCAAGAATGCCCCCGTAGAGCATCACCCAGACTACCACCGTGCAGGGGCGCGTGCCGGTCGGAGAAACCGACGCAGCTTGGTACAGGGCGTCCTGTAGACGCTCACGGGTTAAGGCAATCTTTGCTTCAGTCATCGTGGCATCTCCGGGCCATACCAGCGGAACACCCAGCAGTGCTTGCGTGTCCCCAGATTCCAGCCAAACCGCAGGCGACCGTGCTTGCGGTCTTTGAAGAAGGCAAAGTTGTTGTGGGTGGGAAGCAGAGAAGACTCGCCCGAGAATGTCATTGTGACCTCGGCCAGTACATGCCAACTTTTTCCGCTAATGACTGCTCTCGGCCTAAGACACAGGTATTACACGCGGCCCGGTCATGCGAAGGCAAAGGCTGCGGTTCTTGCGGAATCCTCGTGCCGTCCGGCTCCCGTTTCCCGATGGTGACGTGGGCAGCCGACCAGTTGATGTGCTCAGACACCATGGCGCTGTACGCTCGTCCCTCGGGCGTAGCGAGGTAAGTAAGCACTCTGTCATTGTACTCTTTGAACCATTCTTTGTTCATGCTGGGTCATCCCCCGGCCCCGGACAGTCGCAATCAGGCTGGTCATCTGTGGGCCATTCAGAAGGCCACTGGAACGTCTCGTACCCGTAGGCTCCATGGTACGTTTCATGCTCCCAGCAAAACGTCTTCACCCAGACTACCACCGTGCAGGGGCGCTTGCCTGTAGGCGAAATCGACACAGCTTGGAGAGACCCTACTGTACGCATCTTCATGCTACCGCGTCATACCGCCTTCGCCAGCGGCCAGATTTTCTCCGTGCAAGTCGAGCACAGAGGCACTTCAAACTTACGCTCGCCCGAGACCCAAGGCGTCCAGTGGATGTCGGCGTTGAGGAACACAGCGCGGCAGTGCGCGCACTGCTCTAAATCCCGCCAAGCGATGAAGTTGAATCGGGCTGGAAGAAGGTCACGCCGCAAAAGGCGGGCAACCCGAAAGGCCCACGAAACAAGGGACTCTTTGTGAGACATGGGGAACTCGTCTGTCCACTGAACCCGTTTGTAGTGACTGCGTTGCATTACGCTACCTCGTCTCGTTCAGTCTTTAACACGACTACGCGGCCCACGCTGCGTACGTCGATAACGACATCTGCTACATCTGCGTACTGCCTGTCCTGCGTGACAAAGAGAATCTGCACCCCAGTGTCATCGACAAGCTGGCGCAACAGATTGGCGAGGTGCGGGACGTTTTCTTCAGACATACCGGCAAACGCCTCGTCCAACAGGATAACCTTTCGCAACTCGGGTCGGTGCGAAAGGATGACCATCAACCTTAGCAGGAAAGACGTAATCTGCACCACGCTGCCGCCGGTCGCGCCAATGATACCAGTTTCCCCGCGCGGCGTCTCGATAGAGAACGACACTGCGCTCGCGCCATTCCGTACGCCGGAACGGATGTGCAGGTACGTGCTCTCCCCCATGACGAGTGTCAGGCCGTCGCTCACTACCTCTTCAAGAGATTCCTCAAACGTCTTACGCCATTCGCCTTCGAGAGCCAGACAAAGGGCTTGAGTCAACTCTAAGACTTCAGCCTCTTCTGTGAAATAGCCTTCGCGCTCAAGGGCATCGTGCTGCTGCTCAAGGACACGCTCGTATGCGCCCTGCCTGCGCGCGGCTGCTTGACGCCGCTCCGCGACGGCTGTACGGGCTACCTTGAGACGGTCGCTAAAGCCCAAGTTGTTCCTCAATCGCCGCTACAGCTTCTTCCAACTCCGCTTCCGCCTTCTCTATGGCAGCACGGGCCGTCTTCGGCTTGAGGCCCGCTTCCGTGAGCGCCGCCTCAGCGTCAGCCAAGTCTGCCTCAGCGCGGCTCCTGCGCTCCACCAGAGCGGCCTTCTTGGATACGCACGCCTCGATACGGGCACGCAGTGAGGATGGTGAGTCTACCGCCATTTCTTATCTCCTAAGTACGACTCTAGGAAGCTGCGTCCTTGTGTGAGCCCACAGTCGCGGCACGCACGGCGCTCACCGTCCACGTTGCGCGACATGCGCACAGATGCCCAGTGGTGCAGAGCCAGTCGGCACCGTAGAGTGCGTTGCGCTGCCTTTGGGTGCCAGTGCGGCCCGACGAGGGTTCGCCCCGGCTCCCCGTGCGCGTGGTAGCCGATGTAGGTCGGATGAACGTGGTCAGCGAGCGGGTACCTAGCCATTTATCCCTGCCTTATCGAGGTATTGTACCAGACGCAGCTTGGCGCGGCCATCAACGCTGTCGCCCCCTATGCGGGCAACGACTTCATCGAGGCTTCCCTCTTCCAGCCGTGTGGCACTTTCGATGTTCCTGACGAACGCCTGCATCGCCTTACTGACCTCCACCTCACCGCCCTGCTTGATTAGGAACAGGTCTTCTGCTTTGGCGGCACTTAGCAGGGGTAGCTCTGTGCAATCCATCGTCTTCTTGGTGAACTCTACCATAAGCAGCCGCATCTGGCGCTCTCTGTTATCTTCATTGTTCTGGGTGCGCCCCAGCGACCCGAGACACGCGAACGTACAGTCGTTAACTTCTTGGATGCCGCTGTCGGTGTGCAGATGCCCATTCAGCACCAAGTCTAGCCCTTCAGTCGGCACCGTGTCGATAGGCACCGTGTGATACGGAAATGGCTTGCCGGGTGGGGTCAACGAGCCGTGGCTAACTTTCACGGCCCAGTCCACGCCGTCCTGCCGCTCAAGCCCGAAGTTGAACGGATTATGGTCTAGCGTGTCCGTGTAGTTCGCGGGAGAGAACTGCACAATCACACCGTCCTCGCTAGTAACAACAAGGTCGTCCTTCAGCCACTCAAGAACACCCGCCTCGAACAGCACGCCGATGGGTTGTTTTGGGATAGAGGCCAGCCCCTCGTATCCTAAATCGTGGTTTCCAACTATCGCGAGCTTGCGTCCGGGCCAAGAGGCGAAAATCTCCATGAGTTCTCGGACAAGCCAGTAGGGGGTGTTCCTTTTAGCGTGAAATGTATCCCCGGTAATGACCGTGTATTCGCACTGTTCGCTGATGGCGTAGTCTCGGGCTTCACGCAGCATGTTGAGGATGTCTGAGGGGTACAAGTCTGTGCAGCCCATCGGGGGAGATGCTGCGGCGTGGATGTCATTCACAACTAAGACGCGCATCATGTGAGAGTGCCGTTTGTAGACGCCTGTAGGCATTAGACAGCTACCAGTGTAGGAAGAACTTGCTGACACTCCGGGCACGTGTTCAGTGCATTGTACGCGACAACGAGGCGGCGGTGCGCGTCTTCAAGCACGCCAAGTTCTTCCAGTATGTCCACCAGAGCGAAGTCGGCGGCGCGCGCGCGTTCAAACGCCGCGCGTTGAGATGCCAACTGGCTCAGCCGGTCGGCCAAGTCCGGTACCTCAGGCAGCGTCTCAGGCAAAGCAGCCAGCCTGTCCTTCGCCAGACCGTAGGCGTTAAGCGCCACTCGTTGCGTCAGGACGACGTTGTACCCCTGCGTAAGGACGGCAGTGTCTACGTCGGGCACATCCACCAAAGAAGCTACAGCGTGGTCGTACTTGTCCAGCGCCAGCACTCTGTCATGGCTCAAGAGGTAAAGGCTGGCGGCGTCACTCACCTCGCCTGTCACGCGCTCGCATAGCGCCACCTCGTCTTCGAGGCCGACGAACTCTTTCGACTGACGCTCCAAGTCTGTTAGCAGGTCAGTGGTAGCTTTCGCGTCTGCCTTGGCGCGGCGCAGGTCAGTGCGTATGAGACCTTGCGCTTCGACCACCACATCCAGCTTGGTCATCTTCGCCAAGGCGCGCGCGGCCTGCCCCTCAGAGCGGTCGATAAGGAACGATGCCTCGCCTTGCTCGTGTATCTGAGGCCGGATGGTGAAGGTCTTGTCTACCTCAATCGCCGCTATCGCCAGCGCCGCTTCAATCTCAGGGGGCACGGCGCTCCCCAGCTTACTGAAGTGCACGCCGTCGAGGTCGTACGTTGCGCCGCCTTCGCGCTTTTTGCGCCAGAGCAGCGTGCGCGGGAGTTGTGCTGCGCCATCGTCCAGCGTTAGCTCGACTTCGGTCTTGGCGGCTCCGTGCGTGATGAAGTCAGTACCCGTCGCGTTGAAACACGCGGCTTTAATAGCACGCAGGATTGCTGACTTCCCGGCGTTATTGTCCCCGACGATACAAGTCAACGGCCCTAACGGAATGTCTACATCGACCAGAGATTGGTAATTACGGATGCGGATGCGAGAGAAGCCGCTTCTTTTCATTTCGCCCAGAATCTAGCAGTCGGACTCTTCACGGCGTAACCTTGTCAGCGCACACCGTATCCTCTTCGACCCGCGCGGGGAAAATCCATCCGGCGTAGCGGCCTTCCTCGTACTTGATGGCACGCACATTCACGTCGAACTGCGGAAGTGTCTTGAAGTACGTCACCTGTCCGGCCACGTCCGTCACCGTCCAGCAGCCCCCCGGCGTCAAGGGCGTGTATCGGGCAGCCTGCCACAGCATCGTGCCTGCAATGACGAGGATGACGACGGCAAGGGAGCCCCCCAACGCGTGCAAGCTGGCGAGCAGCCGCGTCATCGGGGGACAACCAAGCGCGGCCCTTGCACGACAGCGATAGGCAGGATGTGGATGTTCTTGACGACGAGGTGGTCAGCGACGATGAACACGTCCTTGTAGCCGTCCTCGTACACGATGTGCACGTGCACGAAGCCCGCTTCCGGGTTCGCCTGCGGGCCGTTCGGCGTGTCGATGACCGGCGGCGGTACGAGCAGCCCGAACCCGATGACTTTGCTGTTCACGAGGCTGCCCGCACTGTCGAGATAATTCCTTTGCTCGCCCAGTATCCACGCCAGTTCTGTCCCGCTGATACGGATTTCCTTGAGCGTGGCTTGCTGGATGCCCTGCGGCGCTGACTCTCCCGGTTTGTTCTCCATGGTTACTCCCCCCTCTTGAAGAGATTCGTCGCGTACGAGAACAGGCACGAGGTTGCCGTCACCTTGACGCCTACATTGTTCTGGTTGCTGTTTGCCATTAGTCCTCCTGTTCGTATGCGTGTAGTTCGGAATCAGTCATGCTGCCCTGCGCTGGGGCCGTCTCGTCGTCTCCGTCATCTTCGTCGTCGCTGGTCGGGGTATCGTCCGGCACCCACGTGCCAAACCGCTCCGCGAGTTCCTGTGCCATCGCAGCGGTTACTGCCGCCTCAATGGCGGGCCAGTCCTTGGACTTCACGGCATCCTTCGCGTACCACTTCTCGTCGCTGCCGCGCAGATGGCAGAACGCGCCTGCCTTGATAACGATAGCAGGCTTGGCGTCAAGAGCAAAGTCCAGTATCCACTTGTTGTTGTCTGGGCCGGGAGCGCGACCCACGGTGATGAAGTCGAACCGGGCAACACGCCCCTTAGGGCCGCACTGGTTCTTGGCAACCTTCGCGGCGACCTTGATGCCGATGGAGTTCTCTTCCCCCTTGGCGTCATCGCTCGTGCCTTTGGCAAGATAGCCTGCGTTGCGCACCACAATGCGGACGGTAGCATGGAACGCCAACGGCTTCTGCGCGATGGTCGCTACTTTGCTGCCCTTCTTGGCGGGGCCAGTGAACCCGATGAAGTCTTTCTCTTGATTGACCGCGAGCAGGGTCACGCCTTCGCGCGCCATCTTAAAGCACAGCTTCTTGAGTCCCTGCGACATCTGCTTCGCAGGGCCACCCGGCTGGTTGTTATCGTAGTTCGACTCGAACTCAGCGGTGCTCGGCGTGGCTGCCACGGAGTCCCACGCAATCAGCACCTCTACGTCTGGGTCTTCCTCGCGAATCGTGTCAATGAGGGCTTCGAGTTGCTGGAACACCTTCTGAATGTGCTCGGGGTAGATAATCATGCACGGCAGCGTGTCTTCAGTAGCGCGACCGTCCAGTATGGCTTGTGGCAGCGTCGTGTCATCGAACAACCCGAGCCGCGCTGCCCATGCCCGGTCATGCTTGTACTCCGCGTCGATGTAAACTGGCAGCCCGCCGCGCGCCTGACACCTCGCGAGCATGACGATGATGCTGCTCGTTTTGCTGGCCTGCTCTTCACCTTGGAACACCGTCATGCGGCCCTTGGGCAGCCCCTTGCCGCCACCGCCGCCTCCGATGGCGTAGTTCAGGCTGAGGATGCCGGTATCGAGGTAGTTTTCAATGTCGCCGTAGCCACCACTGGTCGAAATCGAGTCCTCGCCGAACTTCTTCCGTTGGCTCTTGAGGATAAGGTCGGTCAACCGTGTCCGTGGCTTTTCGACAATGGGTTTGCGCGGCATGTTGCTCCTTGAAAACTACCTCGGCGTCTGACCTGACCCCAGACCGTACCCCAACGCATACTCGACACTACGAGTGCGGTCTTGCTCCGCACGGTCGATGTTTCTTAGCCGGGTAGCACCGTTTCGTTCTTAGTCAGCGTCCCGGCTGACGCTGGACAGGCGACGGCCAGTGGCGACCGGCTCGTCATCTGCGGCCTCGGGGCGCACTCGCTTGGCGTCATCGTTGATGCTGGCGCGTCGCCGCGCGGGCCTCTCTTCCGGTTCCTCGGCTTCGTCCGCAGCGGCACGGGCTGGTGTCGGCTCTTCGTCATCGACGTTCCGTCGCCGGGACGGCTCTGCCTTCGGCTTCTCCTTCGGGGTGTCGCTGGCCTCGTTGTTCCACGCCGCCTTCATCGCCTTGTTGGTCGCCGGGGCAGCCACCGCGCTGATGTCCGGCGGGGCGAGCCCTTCAAGCAGGTCTGTCACGTCCGATGCGTTGCGACGCGGACGGACGATATAGTCGGTGCCAATCATGCCCGAGCCGGTCTTCTCGATGATGATGTTCGTGCCCGTCTCCGGGTGCGTGATGTTGCCGAAGTCCTTGTCCTTGAGCAGCTTGGCAATCTGCTTGTGGGTCTTGATGCCTGCGGACATGACCTGTACGCCCTTGCGCTGGGTGGCGGCGGTGGTCATGTCGATGATGCGATAGAGCCACGACTGCTTCGCATAGAGGTCGTGCCCCTTGTCGTTGTCGGCCTCGTCGTCGCTCTTCTTCAGTTCCGCTATCTTGTCGCACAAGAAGCACGACGCATCCTCTTGAACCGCACGTGGGCAGTTCATCACCTTCTCGGCGTCGCCGACGCGCCAGTGCTGTGCCCGCTTCACGAACGGACGGGTCTCTCCTGCCGCAGGCGGGCAGAGACGAACGAGATTGTCGCCGTCCAGAAACTTGAAGAAGTCCGCTCCGCCGGACAGGTCGGATTCGTACTGGTCGAGCGTCGCCTGCATGTCTGTCTCGCCCCACCCGCTGGCTGCTGTCATGATGTTTTCCTTCTGCACCAATGGTGCGCTATCCCTGTTCGGCTCGTGTCGGCGCGTCGTCAGTTGGCAGAAACGGCAGCGCGTAGTCTACTCCCTTGGACGTGACTTTCGGGGCTGGGTGAAACGTCACCGTCACGAATGGCTCAAAGCCAAGGGTCTTTAGCGCGTCGTACAGTTTCGTGCAGACCTCTCCCAAGAAGCTATCCGTGATGGTATCCGCACTGGTCTCAGCGTCGATGAAAAACTCGAAGGTGCCGCTCATGTCAGTTCCCTTCCGCTTCCTGTGCGCCCGCCAGCTTTGTAAGCATGAACTGGCGCATCTTCATCGCGTCCCGGGCGTTCTCCAACAGGGACGCATCTTCCTGCGCGTCCATCCAGAGGGCAAGGCGCTTCCGGTATTCCGGGTCGCCCTTGACTGCCGCCTTCGCAGAATCGACAGTTGGCGGCTTCGCGCCTCGCTCGGACGCACTGTCGAACACTTCCGTCCACTGTTCCGCCTGCCAGATGTCAAGCGCCTGCTTGCGTCAAGCGCCTGCTTGCGTCGTTCCGCAGCGGAGACCGCGCAGGACGCATACTCGGCGATGTCGAAGTAGAGGCGCGCTTGGCGCACCAACTGCTCAGAGATGTTGTTCGGGTCGATGACGAGCAGTTCCGCAAAGTCTGCGAGGTCTATCACTGCCGCTTGCCCGTAGACATCAATGGTGATTTCAACAGATGGAAAGTCAGGTTGTACCTTAGGCACTGGTGTCCTCTTTCTTGATGCTTTCTCTTTCTTGATGCGTCCGCTCTCGATGACAGTTGGAGCATACCACATCGCACCTCGCAATTTCAAGCAAGAGGCGAGGCCTCTGTGATAGCGTGTGCCAATTCGAGCGTCGTCTTGTCCATCAGGAGAACCACCACTCCCATCAGTTGCGCCCATGTCGTGTCGTCGCCTTGGTCGGCATTGAGAACATACTGCGCGTCATAAGAACTACCCTCCATGTCGTCAAGCCAGTGCTCACTGCTGTGCGCCAGCGTACTTTCAGCCTTCTCGATGGAGAGGCCAAGTATCGTCGTAAGGTACTCGATTTGGCGGGCGGGATGGACGACGAGACGGATGTGAACAGCGTGCTCCCACCGCGCCTTCACCGCGAGGATTTCACTGTCACGCCTGATGGAATCGAAAACGATACCGCTCGGGACGCCTGCCAGCGCCAACGTCTCGTACTCAGTCGCGGCTTTTTCGACGCACTGGTTGGCCCAGTAGTAGTTGTCTTGGTCGCTGAAGAACTCGCCGAACCCTTGAAGAAGGAGCCGGTACTTCGCCTTCGTCGCTTGGGTCAGCATCTCGGCGTAGAAGACTTCCCACCCGTCGTCGGTGCCGTCTTCATTCCACTGCTCCGCGATGTGGCGCGCGAGGGATTCCTTCATCACGTCCGCCGGGGAGCCTGAGATGTAGTGGAACTGCGCCTTGAGCCGGTTCACGATGGCGGTCTTGCCAGCCCCAATGCCGCCGCTCAAGATAAATACGTGCTTCGGGGCTGGCGGGGAAATAACCTTGGTCAGAGCCATCAAATCTCCACTTCTGCGTTCATGGTGCCCGCGCTGTCTTTCGTCAACCGGCGCGGGGCGTGGGCTGTTTTCAGCAACTCCACCATACCGTTGTACCCTATACTAGCAGGGTCTGCGCCTGTTGGCAACTCCACCACGAGAACACTGTCGAACGCCATGCGTAGCTGATTAAAATTGTCCCAGATTTCCTGCTGTGCGTCTGAGTCCCACGTCAGAATGAGGTGACGCACCCCGGCGTCAATCAGGACGTTCACCTGCGTGTCGGTAATCTTCTTGCCAAACGTCGCAACCGCCTTGTTGCCTGCCGCAAGGCAGTCGAACACGCCTTCCGTTACAACGGCTGTGTCGTGCCCCCAGATTTTCTCCAAGTTGAACACATAGCTGTACTGTTCGTTCCCGGGCGGCGTCAGCACTTTCTTCGGGTTGGTGGCGCTTATCGCTCGGGCTACCCAGTTGACCAACGAGCCGAGATGGTACACCGGAACGACAATGCGCCCCCGGTAGTAGCCTGTCGCGCAGAAGCCGACTTTGTACTCCACAATTTGGGAGGTCGTCATACGGGTCAACGCGTACGCCCTGTACCGCTGTGCCGTCTCACCGTTGGACTCAGCGAGCAGATGGAACCCTTCAGGCAATTCGATGACGGGAGGCGGTTCTTCTTCCTCGACAACTTCCCACTCGTCGTCGGAGTACACGCTGGTACGGTGCGCCATGATGCGGTCGAGCGCCTCCTGCGTCGTACACCGTGTGACCTTCTCAATGAGCCTGAGCGCCCAGCCTGACTCGTTGCAGAAGTGGCACTTCCAAATGCCGACCCCGACCTTCACGTAGAAAGACGTTCGCTTGTGGTGGCAGTAGGGACACTCCCCGGCGACTTCGCCGTTGCGCTCCTGCACGTCCAGACCGGCGCTCTGAAGAAAGGACTCCCAGTCGAAGTTCTTCAGCGCACGGCGCAGAGCACCAGTCGATACGTTAGGCATTCGGCTTCTTCGTCCTCTTCGGCCACGGTCGCCCTAGGTTGTCGTGCTCACCGTCATGCGTGTATACGAGGGCGCTGCCCTTGTGCAAGTGTGCCACCAGACGGGCACACAGCGCCGCGTTTTGCAGCGCCCGCGCGCCCGGTTGTTTCGCGCGTTTTGGCAGGATGCCACGCTCCAACTCCGCCATCATGGTTTCCAGCTTGTGTTCTGCCACAACCTGCTCCGCCAAGGCAGCGGATGCCGACGACGACTGCCGCAGAAAGTACGCCTGTTGAAACGGAGGCAGCCCGCGTGAGGCAAGCAACTGCTGCACTGACCACACACCTAGCGCCGCCGCTTGGGATAGCTGCTGCAATGTCGAGTCGCTGGTGATTTTCATTCCGCCGCCTTCCGCTGACTCCCGCTCCCCCAGATGGTGGAGGGCTGTATCACGATGTCGTCGTCGTTGGGTTCTTCCCAGTCAAGCACCACCAGCTTAGCTTGACTGAAGTGCGCTCGCGCTGACACCCACCAGTTGTCGGAGCCGCCACGCCGCAACTTGAGCAAGTGGAGAATACGGACGCCGTTGTCTGGCGGCTCGTCACCGTCGTCCACGGCGATGGTCGCGTCGTGACCGTCGCGCTCTTTCTTGTCCTTGGACATCGAGATGATGATGTCCGCTGTGAACGCCTTGCCCAGTGCATCGGCTATGTGCTCCGTGAGGACACGCTTGCCCTTCAACCCATCGCGGTTCGCCTGTGAGGCTGTCCAGAGCACGCAGTTATGTTCGCTCGCGACCTCGCGCAATTCCTCGAACACGGTCTGTAACTCTTCGTACTTCTTCGACTGATGGCTGCTGCGCCGCGCCGCCGCCATCAGGTCGCCGTAGTCCACAATGACGACATCTGCCACGAACTCTGTCTCGGCAAGGCGCGTTAAATACTGAGACAGGTCTACGGCGGTTGTGCTCGACCCTTGTAGCTTCTTGATTTTCAACCGCCCGCCGTACTCCTGCATCCGTTTGAATACCTGTAGGAACCGCTCTTCGTCCGGTTTGAACTGAAGCAGCACATCGCTGTCCGTGTCCAGCAGGTTGTAGTCGTACCGTGCCAGCGTCTCTTCTTCCGAGTTCTCGAACGTGAAGTGCACCACGTTGAGACCTTTGCGGAACGCCGTCGCCCCGATGTGCACAAGGAACTGGCTCTTGCCGAATCCCAGCGGCGCGACAATGATGCCGAGTTCCCCCTTGCGCCCGCCGCCCCCGAGTTTCTTGTCCAACGGGTCGATGCCAATCGGCACAGTGGCGAGGGCCAGCGCCTCGGGGTCGAACCACTCAAAGAAGCGGGGCGCATCGTCCGGGAGCGTCAACCACGTGTCATTGTACCGGCGCACGTTTTGAGACTCACGCACCACCTGTACCGCCGCGTCGAGGTCGCCGTCTTGGACAAACTCTTGCGCCGCATGAATGGCGTACAGCGTGGCCCGGTACGTGATGAACCCCTCGAACGTCGCCAGCACGTAGGCGCACGTCTCGTCGTCTAGCTCAAACGTGTCCAGCTTGTCAAGGATGCGCAGGATACGCTTAGCGCCTTCATCGTCAAGGTTCGTGTCGGCCTCAAGGCGCATACGGAGTGTCTGGAATTGCGGAGCCGCTTTCCTCGCAGAGAAGTGGCTCACGCACTCAGCGACAATCCATTTGAGTTCCATCTCTTTCCAGTGCGCAGGGTCGAGCATGGCGTAGTATTCACTGAGGAACGACCCTCGTATGCAGAGCAAGCGGAACGCCGCAAGCAGGAGCCGGGGCGACCTTTCGTACTCATATATCGACTCTGAGTTAACCCGCACGTGCGTTTACTTTCACAGCGCGTTCTCCTTTGCGTCACGGGCCTTCTTCGCTGCCCTGAGGGCGCGAATCCTGTCGCCGTCCGCTATGTGGGCGTCCGCAATGACCTTCAGGCGGGCATCCTCAGTCGCCGCTTCGTCGCCGGTCTTGATGCGCCCGCGCTCGCGCGCTGCCTTCGCGCCGACAGCGCGCGCTTCCACCCACCGCTCTTCGCTGTGGGCTGAGGCGAGCAATTTCGAGTAGTGGAAGTAGAACGTCATGAACGAGAGTTCGTCCGGCTGCTGCTCAAGGGGCATGTTGAAGAACGTCCGTACGAGACTGTTGGCCTGTAGGTGGTCATCGCCGCACGCCTTCAGCACCCGGCGGGCCAACGACACCTCTTTCGCGGTGCGCAGCCATTCCACTTTTGCCGCCTTCCTGTAGGCCAGAGCGAATGTGCGTAGGAAGATGACGAGGGCTTCAGGAGCGGCAATGGTGCCTTTGGTGATGCGAGCCGCGTGCTCTGGGATTAAGTCTAGGTCGCTGACCGTTATGTGCAAGTAGGTAGCCCGTCCTTTCTCGTTAACGTCCAACGTGAACTGTATCATACCGGCGTCTTGCATGTCCGTCAGGAACACGTAGAGCGCCGGAATATCCATCCCGTTGTGGTGAAAGACCTTTCTCGCATCCCGGATTCCAAACGGTGTTACTCCAACGGGCCACTCCCTCAGGCGACAGTAAGCGGCGAAGTGAGGGAGATAACTGAACTCCTTCTTGTTCTCGCGCTCAAGTGGTGTGAAGGCGTTCACCAACACTCCTACCTTCTTGTTCATTCAATCTCCTAATGTGCCTAATGTGCCTAATGTGCCTAATGTGCCTAATGTGTCTAATGTGCCCACCTCTACTATAGGTACTATTATTCTATAGAGGTGGGCACATTGGGCACATTAGGCACATTAGAACTTTTCGTATCTAAAACTCGTCCTCGTCTTGCATTTCGACCAACCCTAATGCGGCTAGTCCTTTCAGGGCGCGCCAGATTGCTGCCTGCGACATCGACCCTCGGGACTCCCACTTCCAGCCATTGTCCTCGTCCCCTATATCTCGGGCTATGCGCTGGATGGTGGTCTCGCCGCTAAACGATGGGGCTGTGGTTATCCAGCGCAGCCAGAGGTAGACGACGCGCTCTTGCTTCGTCAGGTAGTGCTGCCATTTGGCCCACGTCTTTTCATCCGGCAGGCCATCCAACCCCGGCTCGTGACTTAGGGTGACTTCGCTCATGCGGGTGGCTCTACTGCTTCCACCTCGTAAAAGACCAACACGGCGGTGCGGACATCAAGTATCTGCCGGATGTCGTACTCGTCGGGCGAGCCCTCCAACGTCAAGAACCATGCGTTCATGGCTTCCGCCATTTTCACAGCGCCGTTCCCTCTGACGAACTCTTTCACACGAAACATTTACGTCATCTCCACCGTATAGCCTGCCGGGTCGGACACGTACGCCGCCCGCCTTTTCTGAGAGTGCAGCCACATGGTCTTCGAGTGCGTGTCGAAGTAATCGTACACGTCCACGACGGCCTTGCCTTCCGCTAATCGTTGCCCGCGCCCAATGCGCTGGATATATCGGTGTTGCGCTTTGCCCCCGGCGGCGAATACTAACGCGATGTCGTTGGGAATATCGACCCCTTCGTCCAGCACGGTGCTCGCTATCAGGACTGGTAGCTTACCAGACCCGAGCGCATCGAGAAAGACCTCCCGCACCTCGACGCCGTGTTTCCCGTGGATGAACTCGACTAGGCCGCGCGGTGCATCCAATCTGGTGAGCAGGGCGGCGTAAAGATTTGTGCCGTGCTCCACCTTGTCCACGAACACGAGCGCCGGTTTGCCGCGCTCAATCAGCGCCACGATGTCGTCAACGATGGCGGCGTTGCGCTCCTTGTGTTCCATGACGGCAGTGCGGTACAAACCGGCAACGGCTGGCCGTCCCGGTTTTGCTTTTCGGCCCGTGTAGTTTTCGTGGTGGTCGTCGTCAATGTCGAAGTCGTCGCGTTCCCACTTCCACCGGGGGTCGATGCGGGGTGCGCGCCAGTTCTTCATGTGGATATTAGCGCGCACGATGTAGCCGCCTTCCACAAGGTCGCCTGCGGTCATCTCGTCCAGCAAAGGGCCGGTCGTCCCAACGACGTGCAGCACGGCGCTCGGGTCATCGTTGTCTGTCGCGTTGTTGCTGCCTTTGGATTTGAATGGTGTCGCGCTGGTCACGTAACGGTAAAACGCTGGTACCTTGTCTGCCACTGATTGATACGTTGCGGCGACAAGGTGATGGCCTTCATCGACCACGAGCACGTCGAATCCGCCCAGCCATGCCAGCATTTTATCGCGCCTCTTCTGGGCCGCTGGGCGCTGCGTGTGGAGCCGTGCGCGTTGCAATCCTTGCTGCGCGTTCGCGATGCGTTTCTCAAGTCGCTCTGGTGCCGCCAGTCCTGCCGTGATGGACTGAAACGTGGCACACACAATGTCCTGCTCGGTGTCTTTAACTCCTGCGCCCAACAACCCGACCTGCACGCCAAGCCGCTGCTCCCATCGCTTTTTTGTCTGAGACGCGAGGTGCGCTTGGTCAACTAGCATGAGAGTCGGCAACCCGAGGCGCTGCACAATGGCCGCGTCTGTTTCCGTCTTGCCGCCGCCCGTCCCGTGCTTGATGACGCCCCGGCCTTTCTCAATCGCCATGTTGACCGCGTTGAGTTGATAAGGACGAAGCGTGATGCCCGCAAGGTCGATGGGGTGGAGGTTGCGCTCTGGACGGTCGCACTCATTCACGACGGTGATTTCGTATCCCTGTTGAGCGAGCAGCCCGAACACGAAAAGGGTTAACCCGGTGCGGAACTTGTGCCGTTGAGTATAGTGATGCTCATAACCATCGACGCGTTTCGCCTTGTACTCCCACGTGCGTTCGACGCCTTTTATCCAGACTTTGAGTTTATTGTCCAGTAACGTGTGAACGGCTTCGTCATCGGCTTCGACCTGCGTCCAGACGTTCTTTGTGATTAGCCGTACGGATGCGGCGGCAGTTGGCACAGACAACCTCACACTTCGCTATTTCTTCAAGGAGACGCTGCCACGAGCCAGTTACGCGGCTCCCAATCGTACGCTTAGGTTTTCGAGCGGCCTCTTGCGCGAGTCATATTTTTCAGTGTAGGATACAGACACACGAATTAGCAAGGAGCGACCATGAGCAGCGAAGTACGAAGGAGTTTCTTGATGAAGCGGACTAGAGGATGGGCTATGATTGTCTCCGCGCCCGCCATTACGGTGGCACTGCTTGGAGCGTCGTTCATTGCGTGGGCGTACATTCCGTGGGGCAGCATCTTCGTCGTGGGCGAGGAACCAATGCTCGCCCTGCTGCGTGACCCGAACCACCTCGCGTTCGAGGCCATCACGGGCATAGGGCAGACCCTTGTCATCAACGTGCTCGTGTTGGCTTTGGTGTGGCCGCGCATCCGCGCGCACTTCCACCGTGACATCGACTCCATCGCGGCGTCTGAGCACGACCGCATCGACCACGAAGACGGGCCTGCTGACCTCTGCTCTCGACAGGTTGGCGACAGCGTAGTGTATCGCGGGTTCGACGCCATTACGCTAGAGGACGGTGAAGAGGTAGCGCGCAAAATCATTCATGACTACTAAATACACCTGCCCTGAGCAGGGTGTCACACTTGCTCCCTTGACCCCTAAGGGCTTCATGGATGCGCCTAGCGGCTCGCCGTCCATGCTGATAGTCACGGGCTGGCCCCACAAGGATGAACTGTCCGGCGGGATGAACCACGGCAAGGCGAAACGCATCCTGCTTCAGATGATGCGGCACGTCGGCATCCCGGAACATCAGGTGGCGTTCGCGCCGCTCTTGTGTTTCCGTCCTGATGTCAACCGGGAACCAACTCCCGCCGAGGTCGAGCATTGTCGCTCCCACGAACATCAGGTGGCGTTCGCGCCGCTCTTGTGTTTCCGTCCTGATGTCAACCGGGAACCAACTCCCGCCGAGGTCGAGCATTGTCGCTCCCACCTTGCGGAGTACATTGATGACCTTCAGCCGAACATCATTCTCACCATGGGAGTGCCAGCCTTCGACGGGTGCCACGAACCTCTGTCTATCTACATGAACCGGGGCGACCTGTTCAAGTCGAAACACTTTGGCCGCAAGTTGATGCCGACGTACAGTCCCGGCATTGTGCTCCGTGAGTGGAACAAGCGGACTGTCATCGAGCACGACTTACGCCGAGCGTGGGAACAGGCGCAATCGCCGGACTTCCCTCTCATGCTGGGAGAGGATTACTTTGTCTGCACCGAACCCGCGCAGGTAGAAGCCGCCCTCGACTACCTCGCCACCCGGCCCATCGTCTCGTTCGACATCGAGACCGAGGGCTTTGACCTGTTCGAGCAGGACGAGATTCTGTGCGTGCAGATTAGCTCCAAGGCCGGTGAGGGTTTCGTCATCCCGCTGCGCGGCGCTTGGGCGCTGCACGAGGAAGACACGTATGCGGACTGGCAGCTTGAGCACGGTGAGTGGCGTATGGGACACGCCGCCGGGACGGAAGTCGGGGCCAAAGAGCGCGTCCTGTTCGACAAGGAAAGCCTTGCTGTTCACGACCGCGACAAGCGCCGCCAGACGAAAGTCTACAGCCCCGTGTTCCCGAAAGGGAGCGTCGTCTGCCGCACCCCGAATGCACACAATCCGTTTCACCCCGCCTATGAGAAGAAGGGTCACATCTGCCGGGGCACGCTGACCAACGTGTTGGCGGGGCCGCTGGAACCGTGCACCGCGCAGGGCCGCATGAACGGCAAGTTGGTGCCGCGTGACTACAACGTCATTGTTGCCATGCTGGCCGACTGGCTTGAAGGCTCGACGCCAAAAGCAGCGCAAAACGGGAAGTTCGATGTCCACGGGCTGAAATACCAACTCGGCATTCGGGTGCACAACTTCGTGTTCGACACCATCCTCGCGTATCATATTATCTCCGAGGAATGGCCACATGACCTTGACACCATCCGGTCGTTCCTGACGTGGATGCCGCGCTACAACGAGAAGTTGAAGTCGTACGTCCCGAGCAAGAAGCACTCGTTCGCGCTCGTTCCGAACGAGGTGCTGTGGTACTACGGTGCTGCCGACGCGGACTGTGAGTTCCGCATCATTGAACCCCTAATGGAGTGGCTGCGTCGAGACAATCCCGAAGATGGTGAGTGGCTCTTTGCCAATATCGCGATGCCGCTACAACGGGCGCTCACACAAATCGAAGAGAACGGCATCGTCGTCAACACGACTCGCCTCGCTGATTTGAGCCAGTGGTACCGCGAGAAGATTGCGGCGCTGCGGTCTCTGCTGAACGAGATGTGTGCGAAGGACGGCTACACCCCCGTCGAGGCGTGGTCTAACGACAACCAGCTTAGGGAGTGGCTCTACAACGCGGAGTACGACAAGGAAGTCCGTAAGGGCACGTTGCATGTTTGCAAGACGTGCCACGGCAACTGGCAGTACGGCCCGGACAGGGAAGACGACGACTGCACCGAGTGCATTGAAGGCAAGGTGCCCGGTCGCGAGGCCGAAGTAGTGTCCATGCGGGGCATCAACTTCCCCGAGTACATCGCGTGGCGGTCGAAGAAGACCGGCGACCCGAGTACGGGTAAGAAGTCGGTTGCCGCTTTGCGTGGATGGTGTCATGAAGACTACCGCTACGTGTTCAAAGAGGCCGGGCACCGTAAAGACGGTACGCCTATCACGAAA
>Ga0163152_10001996_pt1 | contig 30457 bp, 22 predicted proteins | sample OliLakLV19MP8IB2_FD_148635 | JGI IMG/M metagenome (GOLD analysis project Ga0163152, IMG submission 148635) | Freshwater microbial mat bacterial communities from Lake Vanda, McMurdo Dry Valleys, Antarctica - Oligotrophic Lake LV.19.MP8.IB-2 | ecosystem: Environmental > Aquatic > Freshwater >...
AGGACCGCACGTGCTGCGGTCAAGACGAGCGTGAGCAGCTACTGATGCTCAACGGAGAGGCCAGTTGCGACCGCGGCACGCTCGATTCGGTCGGAAGGGCCACGACCTGACCATCATTGCGTTCTGGACCGCTCGCGGTCCAGCCGGCCAGGTCGTGGCGCTGTGGTGTTCTCGGCGTTCCGTGCGTGGCGCTTGCGACTAACGTAGCGCGGTCGGGAGTGGCGAGGCGCGTTTGGGACTCGCGGTGCGCGCCGATCTTGGCGCGTTTCAACAGCGCTGAGCGCAAATGCTCGCCCCGTCAGTTGCGGCTGCGTCAGGCGCGCTGGCGTCGGGTGCGGCAGGCGCAATACGCGGGACTCGCGGCACGACGCACGCATCGAAATCGCGAGCTCTGACAGGGCTCCGCGCGAGCACACAGGCGCGCCGGCACGCACGCGCACCGACCAGCTCAGTTGAAGTCGTACACGTACGACAACCGCAGTTTGTTCAGGATCGCATACGGCAGCTTCGTGACGAGCTTGAGGTCTTGATCACCGCGGTCGTTGAAGCCGCGCAGCACCGGGTTCATCATCGTGAAGAATCGGCGCGACGAGCGATCATCGGCCTCGTACGAACCGGGGCGAACTTCGCCGCCGAGTTCGACGTTCAGCGAGCCCGTGTAGAAAACGCGCACGCGGTGCATCGATTGGTTCTTCGCGAGATCGCGCTGCTGCGGATCGCCGCCCTGATCGAGGAATTCGTGCGCGAGCAGGATCTCGTCCACGTTCACGTGCAGGAGCGGCGTGTTGATGCGCTCGCACGAGTTCAGGTCGACCAGCGACGCGTCGCGCACCTTGATGAAATACCGACGGTGTTCGTCGAGCACCTGCGACAGCCGCGTGTACTTGTTCTCGATGTTGCCCTTGATCAGGAACGAGTCCGTCAGGATCAGGTCCGAGACGATGGTCAGCATCAGGGTGGCAGGTCGGTCGTTGGGGCGTCGAGCAGGGGTCGCACGGCTCCGACCAAGTGGAAGGAGCCCGTCACCAGGATCCAACCGCCGTCCGCCGCGAGCGGGATGGCCCTGGCGAGGGCGTTCGACGGTTCCGGCGCTGTTTCGGCGTCGATTCCCAAGCGAAGCGCGTCCTCGACCAAGGATTCCACAGCCCGCAACGACCCGGAGGCCGTCGTGGTGCAAAGAAGCCTATCGGCCCCGTCGCGCAGGGCCTTGAGCACCAGGTCGGCATCTTTATCACGGCCGAGGGCCAGCACGACAACGGGCTTGCGACGCGGCAAGCGTGGATCGGCGGCGGCCTCACGCAAGACAGCGGCGATGCTCGAGGCGACGTGCGCTCCGTCGAGCAGCACAGGTACGCCGGCGGCCGAGCGCAGCTCCTGGCGACCACTCAACTGGGCGTCACGGATCGCACGCGCGTCGAGCAGGTCACCGGAAACTCTTTCCGACCCCTGCACTCCGCGCCGGCCGAGTTCGTCGAGGACGAGTCGGCCCAAGTCGATGTTGCGATCGAGGAGGCGGTCCGCGCGCCGAGCGGGGCGCAGGATCGTGACCCCGAGAGCCTGGGCGATCTCTTCGAGCACACTGAACGCGTCGTCCTCGGGCCGAGAGCCCTGTTCGGCGTACACGCCGGTCACGAGCGTCGATCCGAGCTTCACGATGCCCCCTTTCTCGCGCGCGATCGCAACGCGTGTCGAGCCCAGGACTTGGACGTGCTCGAGATCGATGTTCGTGACGACGCACACCTCGCCGAACACGACGTTCGTCGAATCGAGACGCCCTCCGATGCCGACTTCGACCACGACCCAAGCGCATTTCGCCCTGGAAAAGGCCACGAAAGCTGCGGCAGTGACGACATCGAACCACGTGGCTTCGTCCGCGGGAGTCCGCGCGAGGATCGCTGCTTCGCGTGCGGCCAGTGCGTCTTCGAGCGCTACGGCCAGATCTTCGTCCTCGACCTCGCGACCGTCGACGCGCACGCGCTCGTTCACACGCTCGAGGTGCGGCGACGTGTACAGGCCGGTGCGGATCCCCGCGCTTCGAAGCGCCTCCGCGACGAGCGCCGAAGTCGTGCCCTTCCCCTTCGTGCCGGTCACGTGCACGCTGCGAAAAGCGCGGTGCGGGTCGCCGAGGCGCGCCATGAGGTCGATCATCGGCGCGAGCGAGACGTACATGCCGCGCCGGTCCCGCCGCTCCCAATCGACGAGCGTGTCCAGAGCGGCGAGCGCGCGAGCAAGACGCGGGGAAGACATGGAAAGGACCGTACGGCCGGACGATGAATCGTCCAAGTCGGAGGCGGAAACGGATTCTTCCTCGGGAGGCCGTCGGCTGCGTTCCGATGGAACGGGTTAGTATCTAGGAAGTCGCAGAGTCCCTTCTCCCACCCCACGGCGATGAGCGAGCTGATCCACAGAATCAAGGTGTTCGTCTTCGAGGTCGCGGGCCCCGAGCCGCGCTACCTCCTATTGAAGAGCGCGCAGGGCATCGAAAGCCTGTGGGGCCCCGTGCAAGGCACGATCGGCTTCGGCGAGAAGCTCGAGAGCGCGATCCAACGCGAAGTCCTCGACGACACGGGGATCCTCCAGCCGGCCGACGTGATCGACCTCGACATGCCGGCGCGTTGGTGCTTCGGCGACGAGGACGTCATCGAGTGGACGTACGGGTTCAAGACCGCGCAGCCGCAGCAGCGAGTGCGCCTCGATCCGCGCTGGGCCGAGTTCCGCTGGGCCAAATTCAGCTCGGCGTACCCGTCGCTAGAGCTCGATACGGATCGCGCGGCGATCGTCCGGTTGCACACGATGCTCAGCGCGGCCTGAATTCGTTCGCGGACCGGACGGAGACCGGCATGTCGAGGATGGGCGTAGGATGGACGTGGGGCTGAACCCCACGCCATGTTGCCGACCTCATTTCTCGCTGGATTCGTAGGATTCATTACGGTTTCCGCGCCGGGCGATGGCGACGTCTCGCACCTCTCCGCCGCCGCCCCGCGCGTGCGGATCGAGATGGAGCACGGGGGCGTCGTCGCGATCCGAGAGAGCGCGGAGTCCACCGACGGCGGCTTCACTTGGACGGGCGTTCTCGCTTCGCCGCACGCGGGTTTCGCGTCGTTCGCCGTGGTCGATGGTGTCCTCACGGGCACCGTGCGCGAGAGCGAGCACGTCGCACGCGTGCGCGGACGTCTCGGCGAACGGATCGAGATCATGAGTGTCGAGCCGTCCTCTTTCGCGGCGTGCATGGAGCCCGAAGTCGATCGTTTCGTCTCGAGCGCGCCTCGACCCGTCTCCGGATCGAGCGCGCTCGCCACCGCCGCGACCATCGACGTCATGGTCGTCTGGACCCCGCTCGCACGCGCGACGGAAGGCGGAACCGCGGCGATGGAAGCGCTGGTCGACCTGGCGCTCGCCGAGACGAACTCGGCCTACGCGCAAAGCGGAGTCCTCCAACGTGTGCGCCTCGTCGCGCGTCACGAAGTCGCTTATTCCGAATCGTCGAGCGTCGTGACCGATCTCGGGCGCATGACGATCACCAACGACGGGTTCCTGGACCAGATCCCGGCGCTCCGCGACGCGTGCGGCGCGGACATCGTGGCGATGATCGTGGAATCCGGTCAATCGTGCGGCGTCGCGAACTCGCTGACGAATCTCGGGGCAGGTTTCGCGCCGTACGCGTTCTGCGTCGTCGCACGCAACTGCGCCGCTGCCAACCTTTCGCTGGCGCACGAACTTGGCCACGTCATGGGACTCGCGCACGACCGCGACACGTCGACGACGAAGTGCTCACGGGCGAGCGTCGCGGGCAACTCGACGCAAGTCACCGGAGCTTCCGGCCAACCTTCGATCGCACGGAACGGATCGTTCGTCGCGTTCGCGAGCAGCGCGACGACCTTGGTCACGGGTGACACGAATGGCGTGGTCGACATCTTCCTCCGCAACCGCGGCGTGCTGGCGACGACGCGTGTCAGCGTTTCCAGTGCCGGACTCCAAGCAAACGGTGCGTCGATCGGCGCGCCGTCGACCGGCGACGGGACGTTCGTGGCCTTCGCGAGTGCCGCCACGAACCTCGTCGCGGGCGACACGAACGGCACGATCGACGTCTTCGTGCGCGACGTCGGAGGATCGACGACGACGCGCATCCTCCCGGCCGGTGGCGCACAAGCCGACGGTGACTGCTTCGAGCCTTCCTTCGCGACCGCGGAGCGCTGGGTCGTCTTCACCACGCGCGCGCCGAACCTGGGAGCGAGTGCGGTGACCAGTCAGGTCTTCCGCTGGGATCGACTCTCGGGCGCGACGGTGCTCGTCAGCGCGAGCGTCACGGGCCAACCCGCGCTCGGCGCATCGGGCGGCGCGCGCATCTCCGACGACGGGCGTTACGTGGCGTTCTGGAGTTCGGCGACCGATCTCGTTGCGAACGACACCAACGGCGCGATCGATGTCTTCGTGCGCGACGTGATGCTCGCGACGACATCGCGAGCGAGTCTCGGGGCTGCGGGCCTCGAACTCACAGGCCCGTGCGAAACCCTCTGCGCGATCTCCGCCGACGGCCGCTGGATTGCCTTCGCGAGCGCGTCGGCCGACGTCGTCGCGGGCGACACGAACGGCGTCACGGATCTCTTCGCGCGCGATCGAGTCCTCGATGTGACGCTGCTCGCCAGTCAGAACCTCCTCGGTTCCCCGGCGACCGGCCCGACGTCCGTCGGGTCAAACCCCTCGTTCTCGAGCGACGGGCGACGCCTCGCCTTCACGAGCCGCGCCGACGACCTCGTCGCGAGCGACGGTAACCAGGATTCCGACGTGTTCGTACGCGACCTCGTCGCGAACTCGACCGAGCGCGTCAGCCTCTCCAGTTCCGGCGCGGAGATTCCAGGCGGAGCCGGCGAAGGCTCGGCCGTGTCGATCGATTCGACCGGCATGCGCGTCGCGTTCGCGAGCCGCGCCGCATGCGCGCTCGTCGACACGAACGGAATCTCGGACGTCTACGTGTTCGACCGCAGCGAGCCGTATCCCCCCGGGCATTCGAGCTACGCGTACGGCTATCGCACGCCGGACCAAGCGTGGCGAACGGTCATGGCCTACGCCCCGGGCGCGCGCATCCCCTTCTTCTCGAACCCGGCCGTGTCGTGGCAAGGCCAAGCTCTCGGCATCGCCAGCCCGAGCCCGTTCGCTGCCGAAGCGTGGCGCACGTTGAACGACACCGCACCGATCGTGTCGGCGTTCCGAGCCGAAGTTTCGAGCGCGTTCTGCATCGGCGACGGGTCCGGGACGCCGTGCCCTTGCGGCAACGCGAGCGCGACTTTCGAACGAGCGGGATGCACGAATTCGCTCGGACTCGCGGGACGACTGACCGCGATGGGCGGGGCGTCGGTCGCGCTCGATTCGCTGGTCCTGCGCGCGGATGGCATGTCGAACTCGTCGGCGCTCTTCTTCCAGGGCACTGCGCAACAATCCGCCGGAGCAGGCTTCGTGTTCGGTGACGGCCTGCGCTGTGCTGCGGGAACCGTGCGGCGACTCGGGGTCCGCACGAACGTCTCGAACGCTTCGTCGCTGCCGTCGAGCGGTAGTCCACCACTTTCGATCGTGGGCGGAATCGCCGGTGCGACGACGATCCACTACCAAGTCTGGTACCGGAACAGCGCAGCGTTCTGCAGCGCGAGCACGTTCAACTCGACGAACGGGCTCACGGTCGTTTGGGTTCCCTGAATGTCCAGACGAGTTGCTTGGAGCGCTCGAAGAACTCGAGCCCGCGCGGCCTCGAGAGTGGGTGCATCGCTCCTCTAAGCGAGAGCCCTTCCAGGCTTCACTAGATCTGACGCGAACCCTTCATCGCATCTTTGTCGAGCGCAACGCGCGGTGGATCCTGTGTGCCGCTGTTCAACGAATGCGACGAGACGAACTCGTCACGCTGACAGGACGGTCACGTCGGTTTCGCGCTGTATGTGATTTGCCGCGCTCCTTGCCGTTCGTTTGGAGGATCTTCGTGAGGCGAGGTGACAACTGCGCGCGCTCGGATTCAATGCGCTGCATCGTCGTCGCGTGTTCTCCGTGGCTCAGCACGAGTTCTCCCTCACCGGATCTCCGAGATCCTTTCGACTTGCCATGAAGAAGTCCCTCGTCGTCGCGGGCATGACCGCGGCACTCCTCCCCACGGCAGCATCGGCCCAACTCACGGGCCCGAGCAGCAGCCAATCCCCGTACCTCCTTCCCTCCGCAAGCGCGCCCGGTGTCCAAACCGTCTCCCTCTTGACCGTCGGTGACGCGGTCGGCGGGTATCGATTGGTCGGCATCCCCGACGGAATGGGCGCGTACCAGCGCGCCCCGAACGGGCGCTCGTTCGCGCTCGTCGTGAACCACGAGCTGAACTCGAACGTCGGAACGGTCCGTGCTCACGGCCAAACCGGCGCTTTCCTGTCGTTCTGGGGCATCAGCCGCTTCGACAAGTCGTTCTTCCTGGGTCGCGACCACATCTTGAACGTGGCCACGACGGGATCGACGGCACTCGGCCGCCTCTGCTCGGGTGACATGCCCGACCGCACCGCTTTCTTCCCCAACTCCACCCCCTTCACGTCGGAGCCGTATGTCTTCCTGAGTGGCGAGGAAGTCGGCGCGGAAGGTCGAGTTTTCGCCCACGTGATCACCGGTTCGAGCGCGCGGATCAGCTACGAACTCCCGCACCTCGGCAAGTACAGCTGGGAGAACGCGCTCGCGCGTCCCTTCCCGTCGCCGAAGACGGTGGTCATCGGCCTCGACGACTCCACGCCGGGACAGGTCTACGTCTACGTCGGTGACAAGAACCCGGGCGCCACGTCCGTGATCGACCAGGCCGGCCTCGTCGGTGGCACGAAGTACGGCATCCGCGTCCCGACCATCGCCCTCGAAGACCGCACGACGGCTTTGGGCGGCGTGACCACGTTCGAACTCGCCAACTTGGGCGACGTTTCGGCCCTCACGGGTGCTCAACTGCAGACGAACAGTGTCGCCGCGGGCGTCACCGAGTTCCTGCGTCCCGAGGACGGCTGCTGGGATCCGGCGAACCCGCGCGACTTCTACTTCGTGACGACGGACCGCTTCAACGTCGGTGCCACGGTCGGCCGCAGCCGTCTGTTCCGCCTGCGCTTCGCGGACGCCAACAACGTCACGCTGGGCGGCGAGATCACGATCCTGCTCGACGGCACGGAAGGCGCGCAGATGATGGACAACATGTGCATCGACCGTCGCGGCAACCTGCTGATCCAAGAGGACGTCGGCAACCAGGCGCACATCGGCAAGATCTGGCAGTACACGATCGCAACGGACACGTTGAAGGAGATCGTCCTGCACGACGCCGCGCGCTTCGTCACGGGCGGCGCGAACTTCATCACTCAGGACGAGGAATCCTCGGGCATCTTCGATGCCACGGACTTCTTCGGCCCGGGCTGGTTCATCGCGAACGTCCAAGGTCACGCCGCCAACCCGGATCCGGAACTCGTCGAGTTCGGTCAGCTCGTCGCGATCTTCAACCCGGACTCGCTGTGATCTGAGAGCGTGTGAAGAAACCGAGCCTACACGCTCTCAGACACCATCTGCGCCGCTGTGCGGCGCGTCGCCCGTGAATTCTTCACGGGCTCCGAGTCCTCGCGACTCGCTCGGGTGCCGCGCCGGAAGCAGCCGGCGCGGCACCCTGCTTTTCGAGTCGGCGATCCGTCCAATCTTGATCCAACGCTGAAGTGGATCGCGCCGATGCGGCGCATGCTTCTGCTCCCGGAGGAGAGACCTTCGCGCCCGGGGCAAGAGGTCACCATGCACGTCGTCCCGGCCCTATTCTTCTCCACGCTGACGGGTTTCGCGTCGAGCACGAACCCGACCGGGCCGCAGAGGACTCCCGACGATCTGCGTCGTGAGGTGGTTCGCGGTCACGCCGAATGGTGTCACAGGGTCTACGCGGCGTGTGCGCGGCGCGCCGAGGCACTCGACGAGAGCGTGAAGCGTTTCGCAGCGGCGCCGTCCGAATCGGGGCTCGAAGCGGCGCGCGCGGCCTGGATCCATGCACGCCGCGTTTACGGGCTGAGTGAAGCGCTGCGTTTCTGCGACGGGCCGATCGAGGCCGTCGAGCCGTCGCTCAACGCTTGGCCGATCGACGAAGCCTACATCGACTCCGTCGTCGGTCGCCCGGACAGCGGCATCGTGAACGACGCCGCGCGCTTCCCACAGATCGGCAGCGCTGTCTTGCGCGTCGCGAACGAGCGCGGTGGCGAGACGAACATCAGCATCGGCTGGCACGCGGTCGAGTTCATGCTCTTTGGGCAAGACCACGACCCCGATGGCCCGGGGCGTCGACCGTGGACCGACTTCGTCGAGGGGCGCGCGAAGAACGCCGTGCGGCGCGCCGAGTACCTGCGCGCCGTGACGAGTCTGCTCCCGCCGACGCTCACCGACCTCGCGAACGCTTGGACGCCGGATTCGGCTCACGGACGGCGCGAGTTCGAATCCGATCCCGCTACCGCCATACGCAAGATGTTCACGGGCGCGATCGTGCTGACCTCGTTCGAACTCCACGGCGAGCGACTCGGCGTCGCCTACGAGACGAAGGACCAGGAGCAGGAACACAGCTGCTTCAGCGACACGTCACACCTCGATCTGCAGGCGAATCAGGCTGGAATCGTCGCGATTTTCGCGGGCGAGCACGATGGGGTGCGCCATGGGCCCGGTCTCACGGCGTACGTGCGTGTAGAAGATGCGGCGGTGGCCGACGACGTGCAGGCGAAACTCGCGCGCACGACGGAAGCCTTGCGCGCCATTCCTGCGCCGTTCGATCGTGCGATGCGCGGTCCCGATGACGGTGCCGGTCGGCTCGCGATTCGCGCCGCGCTCGACGCGCTCGCGGAACAGACCGATGCGATCGCTGTTGCGGGGCGCAAGTTGGGACTCACGCTGCCGTTGGAGCCGGGCGGATGAACGCTCGACGCGCGTCCAACGCGATCACGACCGGCGTGGCGCTCGCCACCGCACTCGTCGGGCTCGTCGTTTCGAGCGAAGGGAATCACTCCGTCGACACCACGCCGCGACGCGACGCGACCGTCACGATTCGCGATGCCAGCGTGAACGCGTTCGGCTTCCCCGCACCCGCGCTGTCCCCCGAGGATCGGCGTGCGTTCGCCGTGGGCAACTCGTTCTTCAAGCAGAATTGGGTCGAGGCGCCGAGCAGTACATCGTCGCGTGACGGCCTCGGCCCGTTCTTCCACGCGCGCTCGTGCAGCGGGTGCCACGTCAAGGACGGTCGCAGTCGCCCGCCCGACGACGACGAGCCGAATCGCGAGGGGCTTCTCCTGCGGATCGGAGTGCATACAGCCAACGGAAGCGACGCGCCGCATCCCGCGTATGGCGAGCAGATCCAGGAGGACGGCGTGCTGGGCGTGGCGCCCGAAGCGCGCGTACGCGTTCGCTGGGTGTCGCATGCGGGAAAGTACGGAGACGACGTGCCTTTCGAGCTCGTCGAACCGCGCTACGAACTGTCCGAACTCGCGTACGGTCCCCTCGGTGCGGATGTCGTGCTCGGTGGACGCACGGCGCCGCACCTCGTGGGTCTCGGCCTGCTCGAATCCGTGCCGGACGTGGCGATACTGGCGCTCGCGGATGCGGAAGATGCGAACGAGGACGGCATCTCGGGCCGGCCGCATTTCGTGGGACCTGGAGGACGCAGGCTCGGACGGTTCGGTTGGCGCGCGACTCAACCCGACGTACTGATGCAGACCGCGGCCGCGCTCGCGAACGACATGGGCATCACGTCGTCCCACTTCCCCGCCGAGGACATGGGCGCGAATCAGCGGGGCGAGGTGCACATCGAGAGCGGCGGCTCGCCCGAGATCGACGAGTGGACTCTCGAGCGGGTCGTGTTCTACACGCGCACACTCGCCGTGCCCGAGCCGCGCGGTGTGGAAAGCGAGGAGTTCCGCCGAGGAAGCGAGCTCTTGACCTCCTTGGGCTGCGCTGCGTGCCACGTCCCGAGTCTCGAGACGGCGGAGCGCGCGTTCCATCCGGCCTTCGCCGGTCGCCGCATCCAACCGTACACGGATCTCTTGCTGCACGACATGGGACCGGGCCTCGCGGACGGGAAGCGCGATGGCGACGCGCTGCCGAGCGAGTGGCGCACGGCCCCTCTATGGGGCATCGGACTCTTTCCGGTCGTGAACGGACACTCGCGCTACTTGCACGATGGAAGAGCGCGCAACTTGGCCGAAGCGATTCTCTGGCACGGGGGCGAAGCGCGGGCCGCCCGCGAGCGGTTCCGAACCGCGGAGCTCGGCGCGCGCAACGCGCTGCTCGTCTTCCTCGCGTCGATCTGACTCCGATCAGCGCGGTTGCGCTTCAGGCGGGCGACGCTCGATGACGAGTTCCTTGGTCAAAGTCTCGCCGTTGCGGAAGACCTCGAGCTTCACCTTCGTCCCGATGCCGGCGAGGTAGAGGTAGCGCTGGAAATCGACGGGCTGGAAGACCTTGAACGTGTCGAATCCGACGAGGAAATCACCACGTTGGATCCCTGCCGCACTCGCCACGCTCGGCGTGAACACGTTCTCGATCAGGATGCCGTTCTTCGGCTTCGCCAGCGCATTGAACACATCGACGCCGCGCACGTTCGCGATCTCCGCGCGACTCATCACCGAGAAGCCGAGCCACGGCGATTGGATGCTGCCCGCCTTGCGGATCGCTTGGTGGAGACCCTTGACGATCTCAGTGGGCAGCGCGAGTTCGATACCGGTCTTCACGGCGTCGCCCTTGCTGCCCGGCGAAAAACCTCGTGGCGCGAGGATTCCCACGACGTCGCCGTCGACGTCGAGCAGCGGACCGCCGTACGCCTGAGGCGGCGCGACCATCGCCACCTGGAGGTAGAACGCGCTGAGGTAATCCTGGTAGCACTCGCGCGACGGTTTCGAGACGAAGGTGCCGGGAGCGAAAAACCTCTCGGGTCCGGCGGGATCACCGATGCCGATCGCCCACCGTCCGCACTCCATCGCGTCGCTGTCGCCGAATCGCAGCGCGGGCAACGTGCCCGGATGACTCGCCGGAAAAACCGAGCAGCGCAGGATGGCGAAGTTCACGGTGGGTTCCGCACCGAGGACGTCGACGAGGATGCGAGAGCCGTCGTTCGTCTCGATGTCGATCAGATCCACGGGCGTGCCGTTCGCTCGCTGAAGCGCGTGATAGCAGGTCAGGATCTCGCCGCTCGGGTCGATGACGAATCCCGACGCCGCGTTGTAGAGCTCGTAGCCGAAGTACGACGAGTTCGCGGTCTCACCGCTCCACCCGATCTCGGGGGAATCGGCGGGGCGTTCCTTCTCGGTACCGCTCTTCACATAGGCGCGAACGGTCACGATGCTCGGTGCCGACCGCCGCGCGATCTCGCGAAAGTCCTGCTCGAGGCTGTGCGCTGCGGTCAGGACTTCGGAGATGCGCCCACCGTCTCCGGGCGACGCATTCTCGGGCGCGACGGACCATCGAACGGACGAACAGGACGCGGTCAGGGCGAGGACGAGAAGGCAGGGCGCGCGCATGTTGAACCTCGGATCGAAGGACCCTTCAGGATCGCCATCCGTCCTCGGACAAGATCAAGATCCCGCGGTGCGCGCGTGAAGCGTCGACGGCTGCGCTCTCAAACGATCGGAAGCGGCTTGAAGCGCGCGCCGAGCACCTTCGCCGAGTCCGCTTCGAACCAGCGGTCGATCGCCGTCGCGTAGACGCTGCGGAAGTCGGTGGTGTGGATCAGGTCGCCTTCGTCGAGCTCCGTGAGGGAGGGATGCTTGCCGTGAAGGCCGCCCTTCACTTTGGAGCCGAGGACGAACATCGGACCGGCCGTTCCGTGATCGGTGCCGCGCGAGCCGTTCTCTTGCACGCGCCGGCCGAACTCGCTGAAGACGACGACGAGCACGTCGTCCTCGACCGATCGTCCTTTCAGATCGTCTAGGAACGCGGTCAACGCGCCGTCGAGGCTCCGCATGCGTGCGTCGTGCTGCGCGCGCTGGTTGTTGTGGCTGTCGAAGCCGCCGAGCTCGACGGACACGACGCGTGATCCGATTCGCGCATCGAGCAGCGCGGCAACGATCCGCAACGATTCGCCCAGTTCGTCGGCCGGATACGCGACTTTCGTTTCGTATGCGACCGCGGCCCGGCGGATCCGTGCCGATGACTCGTTCGCGTCGGCGAGAACGCCGCGCAGACGTTCGATCGCGGCCTCCGACCCCGTCGGCTTCGTCTTCCCTTTCTTCTTGCGCGCGTCGTCGAGGCGAACCGTGTCCGCTTCCGCGGCCTTCCTGTACGTCGCGAGGTCGTCCGTCTCGGGGCTGACCCAGCGGTAGCTCTGCGGCGTCTGGAAGATGACCGGAGGATGCGTCAGCGAGTACACGGAGTACGGAGCGGTTCCGCCGACGTGCACGACGAGCTCGGGCGTCTCGTTCTTCGCCCAGGCCGCGCTCGCGAGACGTCCGACCCAGCCTTCGCCCGAGGATCGACCGCGCGCGCTCCCCGTGTGCCACACCTCGTACGACTTGAAGTGCGAGCGAATCGGATCGGGATAACCGGCACCTTCCACGATCGCCATCCGGCCGGCGTCGTAGTGACGCTTCATCCCCTTCAACGCGGGATGCAGGCCGCGGTACTCGTCGATGCGCAGCACTTCGTCCGCGGCGATGCGCGTCGAGGTGCGTGCGCGACCGTACGCATCGTCACCGAACGGCACGACCGTCGAGAGTCCGTCGTTGCCGCCGGTGAGTTGCACGAGCACGAGCACTTTGCCCGCACGCTCGCCGTCCGTTTTCGTGAAGGGACCCGAGAGGCGCACACGCGCCTCGCCGCGCCCGCCGAGCAGAGCGAACCCGCCCAACCCGAGTCCCGCTGTGAGCAGCGCGCGTCGATCGATTCCGCTTCCGTGTTCCATGTCGATCAACCCAATTGCGCTTCGGGGAGGCTCAGGATCAGGTGCGCCATGCGTCGCAGGATGCGCTCGGCATCACCACCGGAGTCGAGCAACTTGCCATCGGCGATCTTGCGCTCCTTGCGCTCCCCCTCGAGGAACGCACGCATGCGCTGAGCCGTGTCGGCCGGCGCCGGGATCGCGAGCAGTTCGTCGAGCATGCGATCCACGATCTGCGCGTCGGTCCGCGCGTTCGCCTTCTCGAGCCGCACGCGGAAGTTCAACGCGGGCGACCAACCGCTGCCCTCGATGCGCTTCAAGATCTCCATCGCGTAGCCACCGGCCTTGCCGCTCTTGGCCTTGGTCGCGGGCTTCTTCGCACCCGTCATGCGCTCGCCGGTACCAGGCTGCATCCCCGGCTCATCACCACTCTCGGGACGCATCTTGTCTCCGCCCTCTATCGGGTCGCCTTCCTCGGCAGCCATCTCGGCCTCGACGTCGGCGAGCGACATGACGTCCGCGACCTTGACGACGCCGAGCATGAGTCCCGAGAGGTTGCCGCGCTGCATCAACGTGGACGTGGAGATCCAGGCGTAGCCTTCGTCCCAACCCTTCACGCTGGGCGGCGAGAACACGCGTTGGCCGAGCAGCGCGGCGCCTGCGCCGAGCAAACCCGGCGGCACTTCGACCTGCATGCGACGCGCGGATCCGACCATGTATTCGACAGGGCCGAGGACGCGCGCACCGACGATTTCGTCGCGGTAGAAACTCGGATCCGAGAAGAGCTTGCGCAGGAAAGGCCGGAGTTCGAAGCGTTCCTTGCGCAGGAAGCTGGCGTACTCCGCGAGGCGCGCCGGCTCGGGCTCGACGCCCTCGAACCACGCCAGCAAGCGCCGCGCGACCCAGCGCGGGCACGCGTCCTGCTGCAACAGGATGTCGACGAGTTGATCGCCGTCGAGGCGCCCGGTCACACCGAGCACGGTCTTCAGGCCGTCGTCGTGTTGACGCGTGCGGAAGTCGAATGAGCCGTCCCTCCCTACGCCACGACCCGTGAGCGCGCGCGCGGCTTCCTTGACGTCATCTTCGGTGTAGTTGCCCTCGCCGAGGCTGAAGATCTCCATCAACTCGCGCGCGAAGTTCTCGTTCGGGCTGCCCTTCCGATTCACGTTGTTGTCGAGGTAGACGAGCATCCCCGGATCGCGAGCGATGCCGCGCAGGAGATCGGCGTAGCTGCCCAGCGCGTTCGTGCGCAGGAATTCGTGCTGTTGCAGCACGAGGAAGCTGCGCTTCGTCTCCTCGATCGACGTCGTGAAGAAGCCATGCCAGAAGAGCGTCATCTTCTCGACGAGCTGCGCATCGGTCGTCTCCATCTCGCGGAACCACCACGCCGTCGTCTCGAGCATCTGCCGACGATCCGCTTCGCGTGCCGCGCGCTTCTTCTTCTCTCGTTCCTCCGTCGTGAGACCCTCGAGATCCTTCTTCGTGGGTTCATCGATGCGCTCGTAGGCGGGCATCTCCCATCCCACATTCGGCGCGAGCAACCGCTCGAGCGTCGCCTCGAGACCCGCCGCGGCTGCGGCCTCGACCTCACTCCCCCGTGCGCCGAACCCGGCACGATTCAGGAGGTGTTCGGCGTTTCGTGCATTCCAGGGCAGCCGGCCCTCGGACATGGAAGGCAGCGTGGCGGCAATCGCGAGCAGCGGGATGATCATGGTTTTCCTCGTGCGGGGCACCGTAGAGCTTGATCGAAAGCTCCGCGCCTCTCATCGGTATTGCCCCAGGAACCGCTCGATCCCGTCCAGGTTCCGTCCGCGTCCGCCCCCAGCGCAGGTGGCCGTCACGGTGCTCAAGCCCTAAGATCGCGCGCGAAATCGCCAGTTCGTCCGGACCTCACATCCAGAGTCACTCATGCGCATCGCCCAGATCGTCGCCGCAACGGCCCTCTTCTTCGCCTTCCCCGGCTGTCAGACCACGCCGGAGTTCCCCAAGGGACAGGTCGTCGGCGAAGCGATCCAACCCAAGGAGATGCACCGCTTCTCCGTCGTCGACGCGACACCGTCGAAGTTCTTCGATCAGACGCTACTCGTCGAAGCGAACGTGGAAGCCGTCTGCCTGAAGAAGGGCTGCTGGATGAAGGTCGAGGACGAAGGCAAGGTCGCGATGGTCCGCTGGGAAGCCGGTTGCGGCGGCCAATACAAGTTCCCGACCGAGTGGGTCGGCAAGCGCGTCCTGATCCAAGGCTCGTTCTATCCCAAGAAGATCAGCGCGGCCGACGCCGAGCACATCGCCGAAGAAGCCGGCGGCAAGGTCGAGATCCCGCGCGAAGGCTACGAGTTCAACGCGTCGTCCGTGATGCTGCTCGAGCCGACGAAGTAGTTCGGAGCGCGACGAGCGCGACAACGACGAGGGGCGGCCGCAGTGGCCGCCCCTCGTCGCATTCACGCGCCCCCCCCCCGAGCTCAGCGTGACAAGGCGAACAGATCGGAGTCGGGATCCTCGATCCCGAGCAAAGCACGTTGGATCACCTGCGCCGCGATCGTGCTGAACGTGATGCCGTTGCCGCCGTAACCGAGCACCGCGAAACAGCGTGGAGAGCCCGGGATCAGGCCGATCGCCGGCAAGCCCGTCGAACTCTGACCGAAGCAGCCCGACCAACGGAACTCGGCCTCGGTATCGATACCCGGAATCAGTCGGCCGAGCTTGCGCTCGATAGCGGCGATCTTCTTCGCGGTCAGCGCGTTGCGCTGGTCCTCGTCCTCGAACTTTTCGTCCTCGCCGCCGGCGATCACGCGACCGTCGAGCGTCGTCCGCACGTAGAGGTAGGGATCGGCGGCCTCCCAGATCAGACAACGGCTCGGCCAGAGTTTCTTGGGCTGCGGCTTCGTGGCCATCGCCCACGTGGAGATCACTCCATAGCCGCGCGGTTTCACGAGCTTCGGCAACTCGTAGCCCGTCGCGAACACGACGTGTTTCGCGCGCACTTCCGGCCCCTCCTTCGTGGTCAGCACGACGCGCGCGCGGCTGGAATCGACGTCGACGACCTCTGTGGGCGCGTGGACGACGGCACCGCGCGCGATGGCGGACTTCCACAATCCGCCGACGAAAGCCGCGGGATCCAGCTCGCCCGCGCCGCTCGAGAGGATCGCGCCAGGCCTCTCGATCCGCGTCAGCTCGCGCAACTCTTGCGAGCCGATGCGGCGCGAGCGCAGACCGATCTTCGCGCGCGCCTCCGCTTCCCGCGTGAGCTCCGCGCCCCGCAGTACGTTGCCCGGCAAGTAGACCGTGCGTCGCTCGCGGAATCCGCAGCGCAAGCCCAAGTCCGCGATGCGTCCGCGCAACGCATCGACCGCGGACGCAGACCGCCAGTAAGCACGCGCGGCGCGTTCGCGCCCGATCTTCCGCGTGAGATGGATGAGCGGCTGGTCGAGTTCGAACTGCAGGAGCGCAGTACTGGCCGGTGTCGACCCGCGAACGGGTCCACGCCGGTCGAGCACGACGACCGCGAACCCACTCGCGAGCAACGCATCGGTGATCAGCGCTCCGCTGACGCCGGCGCCTATGACCGCGACGTCGGTGGAGACGCTGCGCTCGAGAGGCCTGACGGGAACCTGAACGTCGCCGCGACGCAGCCACACCGGCGTGCCGTCGCGCAGATCGCGCTTCCCCGTCGCCCCGCTTCCCTTGGCCTTCACGACGAGCCCCTGATTCCAGCGGCAAGTCGTGCGCGGAGACGAGCGACACTGCGCTTCGAGGGAGTTCCGCGCAGGTCGGAGGACGTGGACGACATCGAGGACGCGAGCATAGGTGATCGCAGGCCCGTCCCACTTTCGCGATGAAGCGGACGTCTCGCTTCTCATTCGACGAGCAGGAGAGATTCGGCGCACGCGATGTCATCGTGCTCTGGAAGCATCGCGGCATCTGCTCCACACTCCGCTACCCGGTCGTCCCGGATCCTCGTGCGCCAGCCCTCCCCCGCCCCGCGCGACTTGCGCGCGTTCCTCGACGTGCTCAGGCGCGAGGGCGAGCTGATCGAGATCGAGGCCGAGGTGGATCCGGACCTCGAGGTCGCCGAAGTCCACCGGCGCGTCATCGCCGCGAACGGACCCGCGATTCTCTTTCGCAATCCGCGCGGCGCGAAGTTCCCACTCGTCACGAACCTTTTCGGATCCGCGCGACGCGTGGAACTCGCGTTCGGATCGAGGCCGAGTGAACTCATCCGCCGCGCGGCGAAGCTGCCCGAGGAGCTGATCCCGCCCACGATCGGCAAGCTGTGGAAGGAGCGCGATCTGTTCCTCGCGCTCGCGAAGGTCGGAATGAAGCGCGAGGGCTCGGGCCCCGTCTGCGAGACCGTGCAGCATCCGCCGCGACTGTCGGAACTTCCCGCGCTGAGGACTTGGCCGCGCGACGGCGGACGTTTCGTCACTCTGCCACTCGTCGCGACGCGCCATCCGGTCACGCACGGGCCGAACCTCGGGATGTACCGCATCCAAATCTTCGACGATCGCTCGTGCGGGGTGCACATGCAGATCGGCAAAGGTGGCGGGTTCCATCTCGCCGAAGCCGAGGCTCGTCGCGAACCACTACCCGTCGTCATCCACGTCGGTGGGCCGCCGGCATTGATCCTCGGCGCGATCGCGCCGCTGCCCGAGAACGTGCCTGAGCTCTTGTTGACGAGCTTGATGCTCGGCAAGCGCGTGCGGATCGCGGAAACACCTCATTCTCCCGTGCCGATCGTGTCGGATGCCGAGTTCGCGCTCGTTGGTTCCATCCAACCCGGCGCGCGTCGGCCCGAGGGTCCTTTCGGCGATCACTACGGCTACTACAGCGAGGTCCACGACTACCCGTGGATGCAGGTCGACACCTTGCTGCATCGCCGCGATGCGATCTGGCCCGCGACGGTGGTCGGCAAGCCGCGGCAGGAGGATTTTTACCTCGGCGACTTCCTGCAGGAGCTCTTGTCGCCGCTCTTCCCGGTCGTGATGCCGGCAGTGCTCGATCTCTGGAGTTACGGCGAAACCGGCTATCACGCACTATCGGCCGCCGTCGTGCGCGAGCGCTATCGACGCGAAGCGATGGGCAGTGCATTCAGGATCCTCGGCGAGGGACAACTGTCCCTGACGAAGTTCCTGCTGCTCACGAACAAGAGCGTCGACCTTCGTGATTTCCGTGCCGTCCTTCCCCACGTGCTCGAAAGAACCGATTTCCGCACCGATCTCTTCGTATTCGCGAACCTGTCGATGGACTCGCTCGACTACGCCGGCCCGAAGATCGAGCAAGGCAGCAAAGGCGTGCTGCTCGGATGCGGAGATCCGATCCGCAAGCTCCCGACCGAGTTCAGCGGCTCTCCGCCGATCGGCGTCCGCAAAGTGCGCGTGTTCTGCCCCGGCTGCGTCGTCGTCGAGGCGCCGAAGTACGCTTTGGAGAAGGACGCCGCGTCACGCATCGCGCGCGATCCCGCGTTCGCGAGTTGGCCGCTCGTCGTGATCTCCGACGACGCGGACCGACACGTGAAGAGCTCGATGAACTTCCTGTGGTCGACGTTCACGCGCTTCGATCCCGCGTCGGACATCCACGCGGCCAAGCTGGAGCTCGTAGGCGGGCACCCGAGCTACACGCCGCCGATCGCGATCGATGCGCGCATGAAGCCGTGGTATCCGGTCGAGCTGTTCGCCGACGAGCGCACGGCCGCGACGGTCACGCGCCGTTGGAGCGAGTACTTTCCGAGCGGGATGGACATGGGCGACTCGGACCGCGGGCACCTCGACTGAATTGGAGGATCGAGGCCCGGCGCGCGCGTGCGCGTCACCCGGCCAGAAACTGACCTCCAGGCGTAGACCGCATCAGGATGTGGCGCCGAAACCGGTTCGTGCGTCATCGTGGCGGCACTCCCCCGTAGCGCTTCCCGAGGTTTCCATCCATGACGATTCGCACTCCCTCTCTCCTGGCGCTCCTCCTGCCGATCCTCGCGTGCGACGCCGCGGCGCGCGTGCCGACCTCCGTTCCGAGCACGGCATCGGCGCAGGACCCGGTGCCCGCGCCCGCTCCGGTGCCTGCGCCGATCTTCGATGTCATCCACGAGCCGTGGAACGCGATCCTCGCGCGACGCGTGAGCGGCGGTGATTTCGAGTACGCCGGGCTGTTGAAGGAGCGCGCGCCGCTCGACGCGTACATCAAGTCGCTGGAAGGCGTGCAGCTCGACGCCTTCGCGAAGCTCTCGCGAGCGGAGCAATTCGCGTTCTGGGTCAACGCCTACAACGCCTACACGGTGAAGCGCGTGCTCGACGATTATCCCGTGAAGAGCATCCGCGATCTCGGCGACGAGAAACTGTCCGTATGGGATCGCGACCTCGTGCCGCTCGGCGCCCTGAGCCCCAAGCTCGACAAGCCGAAGCTGACGCTGAACGACATCGAGAACAAGATCCTCCGCCCGACGTTTCAGGACGCGCGTTTGCACGCAGCGATCAACTGCGCGTCGAAGGGCTGTCCGCCGCTCCGCGCCGAAGCGTTCACGGGCGCGAAACTCGATACGCAACTGGACGAGCAGGTGAAGGCGTGGCTCGCGGACCCATCGCGCAATCGTTTCGATGCCAAGAAGAAGCGCGCCGAGATCTCGAAGGTGTTCGAGTGGTTCGCCGAGGACTTCCAGAAGGAGGCGGGCAGCGCAGCCGTTTGGATCGCGCGTTTTCGACCCTCGGACAAGGCCTGGTTGATCGCGCGGGAGAAACCGACGATCTCGTTCCTCGAGTACGACTGGGCGCTGAACGAAGCGAAGCCGTGAACCAACGTGGAGCGACATCGACCGATGAAGACTCGCTGCCGTCAGTGAATGGTCGCCGCGAGCGCCTGCGTCCCTGATCGTCGACGACTTCGGCTCTGCTCGTGGCGATCGCAGTTCGTACCGCGATGCGACGCTGGAAGTGACCGAGCACAGGCCGCACGCCGCTCGTGAGCCGGAGGATCCGACTTGCGGCGCACGTGAGACTGCGGAGGCGAGAAGCGTCCGTCGCCGACGCTCGAGCTCACGCCCGAGCCGTTCGATGCGGCGGCGTCGATCCGGACGGCGCGCTGGAAGACCTAACCGTTCCGGAAGTCGTAGAAGCTCGCGTGCTCGAGCTCGGGCGCGGCCGCGCGGCGCACCTGCAGCGTGCGAATCGCCCACAGATCGCGGAAAACGCGGTACTTCAGCGCGGTCGAGTCGAGGTAGTCGACGCCGCTCGAACCGCCTGTCCCCGTGCGGCGACCAATGATGCGCTCGACCATGCGCGCGTGGCGTTGACGGAAGATCACGAAACGTTGTTCGAGTTCGACGAGCGCCTCGAGCAGCTCGCGCGGCCACGCGAGCAGCGGCAGCTCGCGATAGGTCTCGATGAAGAGCATCGCGGCGCGGATGCGGCGGCGACGAGCCCCGCCCTCGGCCTCGGAAGGCGCAAAGAACGCGCGGACCATGTCCTTCTCGGTCTCGTAGCGGCGACGCAGCTCGGCGCGCGACTTGTCGTCATCCGCGATCGCCATCGCGTGATCGGCGTTCAGGTCGATCTCGCTCGCGTGCGCGGTCAGGAAGCGCTCGAGGAACGCGGTCAAGCGCGCTTCGGCCTGCGGGTGAGTCGCCTCGGACCCATCGATCGGTGTCCGCCACAACCACTCATCGATCGCGTCGCGCAAGCTCGGGACATCGGCCAACGCACGACGCACGCGCTCGAGCGCCGGTGACTCGGCGCCGCCGGGTCCGCGCAACGCGGCTTGATAACCCGAGCCGCTCGCGCCCGCGGGCCCGAGCGAAATGCGCTCGCCCTCGGGCAAGCCCATCAAGATCTCGATCTGCCGCAACTGCGCGCTCTGGAATCCACTCGCGGGCAAGAGCTTCGTGCGGAACGCGAGGAACTCGCGCGTCGGCATGGTCTCGATCACGTCCCAGTGGATGTTCGCGACGCGCAGGATCGTGCCCGTGCGCTTCAGGCTGCGGACCGCACCCGACAACTCTTGCTCGGCGACGCGCTCGGTCAGGAACAGATCGCGCGCGGCTCGCACCTCGCGCAAGATCAGCTTGAACCACAGCTCGAAAACCTGGTGCACCGTGATGAACAGCACCTCGTCGTTCACGAGCTTCGCTTCGTCGCGTTCGAGTCCGTCCTGCAGCGCGAGCAGGTCCTCGACACGGATGTAGTCCCAATACGTCGCTGGCTTCTTCTCGGACATGGCGCGCAGAGGCTATCGGGCGAGGCGGCGCAGACGAAGCGCGGAAGATCTCGTTCGCAAGCTTGCGCGGCTCGCGCGCCGAGCGGGATGCTCCGGGCATGCCGATCGCGCCCCTCGCTGCCCTATTGCTCCAGGTCGCACCGACTCCGCCGGCCGCCGAGGCGCCGCGGGCCGACGCGACGATCGCCTGGGGATCGTGCGCCAGCGACGCGAAGTTCCCGGTCCAAGCGATCTGGAGCGTGCTCGCGGCCGCGAAGCCGGATGCCGTCGTCCTGCTCGGCGACACGCCCTACATCGACTCGACGGATCTCGCGCGGCAGATCGAGCGGCGCGCGGCGTTCTTCGGTCGCGAAGATGTGAAGGCGTTGCGCGCCATCGCTCCGTTCCACTGCACGTGGGACGACCACGATTTCGGAACGAACGACGCGGATGGTCGCATCGCCGGCAAGGCGAACTCGCGCACCGCGTTCCTGCAGTTCCAAACCGGTGGTCCGTTCGGCGAAGATGGCCAGGGCATCTACCACTCGTTCCAGGTCGGTCCGGTCGAAGTGTTCTTGCTCGACACGCGTTGGTTCTCGCAGACGGAGGACGCTTCGATGTTGCCCGGCAAGCCGACGTTGCTCGGGGAGGCACAGTGGACGTGGCTCGAGAACGGCCTCCGCGCGTCGACCGCTCCGTTCAAGGTGCTCGCATCGGGGATGATCTGGAACGACGCGGTTCGCCCGGGAAAAACCGATCATTGGGGGGCGTATCCGCACGAGCGCGAGCGACTGTTCCGCTTCCTTGCCGCGCACGCGATTCCCGGCGTCGTCCTCGTCGGCGGCGACATCCACCGCTCGCGCGTCGTGCGCCACCCGACGCGCGAGATCGTCGGGTACGAGATCACGGAGCTCGTCACGTCGCCCATGGCGCAGTCGGTGATCGCATCCGCCGATGCGCTCGATCCGGGTCTGGTCTGGGACATCGGCGTCGAGCAAACTGCGCTCGTGACGAGCGTCGAGACGATGGGCGAGGACCACGTGCTCACGGCGCGCTTCGTCGACGAGAAGGGCGCAAACCTCTTCACCACGCGTCTCGCGGCGAGTCACTTGCGCGCGACGGCATCGGGCGCATCCGGAAGCGCGGCGGGTTCAGCAGTTGGAACCTTCATCGCGCTGCCCACCCCGCCCGGATTCGGTTCGCTGCCGGCGACGATTTATCACCCGCCGGGCTTCACGGACTCGCGCACGTGGCCGACGCTGCTCTTCCTCCACGGGATGGGCGAATCGGGAACCGACAACGTGAAACAGCTCGCCGTCGGGCTCGGGCCGGAGTTGCGGGCGCATCCCGAGCGTTGGCCGTTCGTCGTGGTCATGCCGCAGAAACCGGCTCCCGAGGACGAGTGGGAAGATCACGAGGTCGCGTTGCTCGCGCTCCTCGATCGCGTCGTGCGCCATCGCGCGGTGGACCCGGTTCGCATCGCGATCACGGGGCTTTCGCAGGGCGGCCACGGCACGTGGGAACTCGCTCGTCGGCATCCGGATCGCTTCGTCGCCGTCGCGCCGATCTGCGGCTATCCCGCGGCGCCCGCGCGTGGCTGGCGCAACTTCGACCGCGAGCGCGATTGGACGGTCGACATGGCGCGCAGCTCGGCCGCGGGTCTCGCGGAAGTCCTGCGCGGAAAGCCCGTGTGGACGGCGCACGGCGACAAGGATCCGATCGTGCCGATCGTGTTCACCGACGTCGTCGTCGAAGCGTTGCGCGAGCGCGGCATGACACCGACCTACCACAGACTCACGGGCGTCAGCCACGACGCGTGGGTGCGGAGCTATGGCGAGCCGGCACTCTCCGCGTGGCTCCGCGATCAGCTCGGCGTGCGCTGAAAGCTCGTAGAGAGTTCGAGCCCATACACGATCGCGTCTGGGTGCGTCGCACGTCCGTCACGTGCGCTGGGCGCGCGCTTCCCACGCGAACGCGAGCCAACCAGCGATCAAGAGGATGCCGCCGATCGGCGTGATCGCGCCGAGCCAACGCGGCCCGCCGAGGACGATCGCGTAGAGCGTGCCGCTGAAGATCACGGTGCCGAGAAGGAGACACCATCCAGCGATGTGACGACGTGGTGTGCGCGAGAAGAGTCCGTACAGCACGAGCGCCGGCGCATGGACGAGGTGATAGAGCACCGCCGTCTGCCAGATCTCGAGGTCCGCGGACGTGACGCGCTCCTTCAAGGCGTGCGCGCCGAATGCGCCGCACACGACGGCGAGTGCGCCGGACACACACCCGATCGCGATCCAGTTCCTCATCGCACATCTCCCGTCGGATCCTGGCCTTCGAGCGCGCGCCGGATCTCGCCGGGAAAACCGCTCGCGTCGTTCGTGCCGAGCACTCTCGTGTCCTCGACAGCGCGACGCAGCGCTTGTTGGCGCCGCACGCGTTCCGCCACGGTGCTCTCGATGCGCCGCGCGAGTTGGCGCTCGGGCAGTCCATGGAGCCCGAGCCCGCGCCACTCCTCTTCGGGGAGCAGCCTCTCGACGACGTCCGCGACCTGCGGCGGAAGTGTGCGGATCAGCGCATGAATCCGGTCGTTTTCGTGCTCGATCGTGCTCGACTGGAGCAGCGCGAGCCCACCGATCACGGCCGCGAATCCGAGCGCCCACAACGTCGCCGACGGCGCGAAATCGAGGCCCGCGGGCGGAAAGCCCATCTCGAGCGGCGTGAAGGAACCGAGCGACACGCGCGAGATCGGCGCCAGGAACTCGAACGGCAACCACGACAGGATCGGCACGTCGACGGACATCACTTGCCAGCGCAATTGACTGCCCTGCCAACTGATCCACAGTCGAAAGACGAGAAACAGCGCCAGCAGCACGAAGGCTCCGTTGCCGATCCAGCGCCCGCTCTCCGCGTCCGGTTTGCGCAGTGCGACGACTGCGACGAGCAGTAGCACTTGGAGGAACATCCACGGTCCGCCCGGCGCGAGTGCCCCGCCTATCGCGAACGCGAGTCCGAAGAACCCGATGGCGACCGCGGCGAGGCCGAGTTCGTCGCGCGGCATGCGTCCGATCTTGGATGCAACACGCACGGCGATCGCGCCGAGCGCGAGCAACGCACCGATCGCGAGCGAGCTGAGTCCCGTGCCGCACCACGCTCCGTTCGCGTCGATTTGCAGGCCGAGCATGAGTCCGCCCACGCCGACGAGGATCGCGCCGAACGCGATGCCGCTCGCCGCATTGCGCTCCGTGTGCGTGCTCAACTCCCGCACTCCCCGTCGAGATCGGGAAACAGCGTGTGCGCGTCGTCGTCGAGTCCGCGCAAGCGATCCATGTCGCCGACGAGCTTGCGCATCGCCTCCGGATGACGAGCTTGCAGTGCTTCACCGAGCGCCGTGCGCCGTCTCGCGTCGACTCCGAGTAGCTCACCGACCGTCTTGAGCGCGCGCTCGTACGACGCCGGATTCGTGCCGATGACGGGAGCCTGCTGCGCCGTGCGCATGAGTCGTCCGTAGACGAGCACGGCCGCGCGCGTGGGCTCGGCCAGCAGCGGATCTCGCGCGCCGCGCTCGCCCCACGCGCGCAACCAGTCCGCGACGAGACCGCCCATGCGCTCGGCATTCGCGTGCGGCGTCTGCGTCAGGATGCCCGGCTTCCACTCGGTCGCGCGCGCGAGTCGGAACACGAGGACGAGCGACGCGAACGCTTCCTCGCGTTTCCCCGAGCGCAGTTCGGCGAGCAATCGCTCGAGCCGCTGACCTTCCGCGCTGTCGACCCACTCGTTCGTCTCGGGGCAATCCGCCACATGGAAAACCAGGTCGCGCAGAGCCTTGAACCTGGGTCGGCGCTCTTCCGCGACCCACGCATCGAGCTCCGCCGCGCGCAACACGGCGCCCTTCGACAGGAACTGCATCGGCTCGACGATGCGGGGCCCTTCTTCGACCACTTCGTCGGCGAGAGTCACGCGCGGCGCGGGCAATGTGCGCGCGACGACGCCGAGCACGACGAGCACGCCCGCAGCGACGAGACCGGCGAGGACCTTCTTCTCCACGTGCCAGAACCTACCGATCCGCGGGGTCCCGCTGAATCGTCCGCGCGCACGATCCGTGCTCCAGAGGGCGTTTCGGAGGCGTGAACGTCGACGAACGGCACTGACCAATCCAAGAAAGGAGCTCCCGCTACGATCCCCTCGCGTGGGAAGTTCGTCCCCGTGCGACGACATCCAGCTGAAACGCGCGCTCCCCGCGATCCGGCTTCGGTCGGATCGCGGGGAGCGTTGGGTCTCGGACGCGAGGACTACTTGCCCTCGCCGGCGTAGCCGAGGCCCCGCAGTTTCGCCGGATCCTGCCGCAGCAAGTTCCGCAGCCGCTCCTCGAGGTCGCGCCGCGTCTTTTCGATCTCCTGCAGCGTCTGCACGTCGCGTCCAGTCTCTTGGAAGACTGAACCGAGGTAGGCGTTCGAGCGGATCGAATCGATCGTCTGGCACAGCTCGTCACACGAGGGGATCGAGCGCAGGATCGAGTCCTTCGCGCGCAGGACGAGAGCCACGAACTCCGCGAAATCCTTGTCGTTCGGGATCTGTGCCTGCAGCGTCGTCGCTTCGCGGATCAGGTCGCCCAGGCTGTCGCCGCGCGCGTGGATCGAGCGGCGCAGGATCTCGGCGAATTGCGCGACGACGAGCGCCCGACGGTGTCCCGGCGGCGACGATTCGAACGCTTGGTAGCTCTTCGCGGAGACGTCGAACGAAGCTTCCGTCGCCTCCTGGACACCGCTCACTCCCGCGGCACGGATCGGCTTCCAGCGCAGCCTCACCGTCGCCATCGGACCGTCGCCGGCCTTCCCCGTCGGCTCGATCTCGTACAGCGCGGTCACTTGATGACCCGCGCCGAGCTCACCAGCATCGACCGCGTCGTTGCGGAAGTCCGCATCGGCGATCGCACGATTCTCGTAGCCGAGCAAGCGGTAACGCATGACCTGTGCCGAATCGAACTCGACCTGGATCTTCACGTCCTTCGCGACCGGTTGGAACGCGCCCGTGAAGCGATCGACCAGCGCGCGCTGGATCTCCTTCGGGCTGTCCACGTAATTGCACAGACCATCGCCCTGGTCGGCGAGTTGCTCGAGCAACACGTCGTTGTGATTGTTCATGCCCACGCCGATCGTGTTCAGGAAGATCCCCTTCTCGCGGATCCCCTTCACGCCCTCGAGGATCTTCGCCGCGTCCGTCTCGCCGACGTTCGCGACCCCGTCCGAGAGGAACACGACGCGGTTCACGGAGTTCGGGTCGAGCCCGAGCAACGCCTGCGCGTACCCGAGTTGCAGCCCCGCGTTCGAGTTCGTGCTGCCGCCGTACACGAGCGGCGCGATGGCCGCTTCGATCGCCGCGCGATCCACCACCTGCGTCATGGGCAGCACGAGCTTCGCGTCGTTGCTGAACGTGACCAGCGCGATCGAATCGCGAGCGTCGAGTTGCGCGACGAGCATCCGCAGCGCGTGCTTGACCGTCTCGAGCCGCTCGTTCTCTTTCATCGAGCCCGACACGTCGACGACGAACGTCAAGTGCATCGGCTGACGCTCGTTCTTGTCCACATCCTTCGCCCGCACGACGACGCGCAGCATCTTCCGCGCGCTGTCCGCGGAGAACCGGCTGGGCGTCAAATCGCTGTGGACCGAGAACGTCGCGTTGCGCGGCGCCTCGACGTCCGACCCGAAGTAGTTCACGAACTCCTCGGTACGAATCTGTGCCTTTTCAGGCACTTTCCCTTCGTTGAGGTAGCGCCGCGCGAGCGCGTAGCTCGCCGTGTCGACGTCCGCAGAGAAGGTCGACATCTTGTCGAGCATCGTCACTTCGAACGCGTTGTCGCCCCAGAAGCGGAAGAACATGTCGCGCGGACGCTCGTTCGGACGCGGCCTGCAATCGCGGACGATCGTGCCGCAACGAAAGTCGATCGTGCGCGCCTGCTCCTCGGGCGTGAGCTCGTTCCACGACTTCTGACGGCGTAGTTGAACCTCGTTGTCGCCGTCGGCCCCCGCCGAATAACCGAGCGCCTGGAGACTGCGTGCGTCTTCTCCCAGAATCGCGGTTCCATCCGACGCTTGGCCCGATTTGCCAAGTCCAGCGAAGAAGTCGTCGCCGCCCGTCGCCAACCCATTCCGGGACGGCGTTGATTCGCCCGGGATGTGCAGCGGCGCGCTCGAAGCCGTCTCTCTCCAACGATCGGACGAACCCGTGTCCCCGGGCGGCGTGGGCGGGCCCGAGGCACCGGGCGCTGCCGTGGACGAGGACATCCCTCCCGACTTGCTCAACTTCCGTCCCCCGTAGCTGACGTGGGTCAGCTCCACGGGTTCCGACTTCGCCGGCGCAACCCGCGCGACTTCCGTGGGCAGCGCGGCTGCCGCGGGAGGCGCCTGCGTTCCCGCACTTTGCACGACGAACACTCCCGCGTTCCCGCGGTCGTCCTTCGATCCGCTCGGCGACGAATCGGTGACCAAGCCCTGGCCACGGATTCCCCGACTGTTTCCGAGACCTGGCGCCGTGCTCGCATCGATGGTCACCGGCGCGCCCACTTCGATTCGGCCGAGATCTACTTCCTTCGGAGCTTGGGCTGCCTTCGCGACCGTCGATGCGCCCGCGTAGCCGAGGCCGTCCAGCTTCTTGCCGGCCGCGCGTTTCTCCGCGTCGGACAGCTGCTTCCCTTCGTTCTTCGCGCGCTCGGACTCGGCGATGCCGCGCGCACCGCGCTCGTTGGACGACATCGGCAAGACACCGGCGTCCGACTCGAGGCGCGCCATGTTCACATCGTTCACCCGCTCGGGCCCACGCGCGAAGATCCACCATCCGAGCCCCACCGCGCCGATCCCCGCGGCCAATTGGAGCCAGGGAAACCTCGCGATCGGCATCGGGCGCACCGCGCGCTCCAACGCTTCCTTCGCGGCCGGCGTCAGCGTCTGCGCGGGCTGCATCGCATCGCGCACCGCGCCGATCGTCCCTTCGAGACGCTCACGCTCCGCGCGCAGCTCGGGCGAGCGCAACAGCTCGCGCTCGACCTCGGTGCGATCCGCGCCATCCAACTCACCCAGCACGTACGCGCACAGCTTCTCGTGCAACTCTTGTTCGATCTTCATCGCGTTCCTCCTCGTGTCGTCGTTCCCAGAGTGGAGGACGTCACCGCGCCCGAACTTCTTGCCGTTTCCACCGCCACGATCGGTCCGAGTCGGAGCGACAGCTCCTGTAACCCGACGCTGATCAACCAACCGACCGTGCCGATCTTCTTGCCCGTTATCTCGGCGATCTCCTTGTAGGAGCGCTCGGCCACGAGTCGCAGCACGAGCACTTCGCGTTGATCGTCGGGCAGTTTCTCGAGCTCGCGCCGCACCGCTTCGCGCGTGTCGTCCGCGTCGACGCGTTCTTGGCCTGAGTCACTCAGTCCCTCGTGCCCCGCCGCGGCTGCTTCGCGCCGCCGCCTCCGTGTTTCCGATCGCAGCGTGTCCATGCACAAGTTCCTCGTCACCGTGGAAAGCCACGCACCGAGGTGCGCGCGCTCCGCCCGTTCCTCGCCGCGCACCCCGTCGGGGAGCGTCGGCGGCGTCTGGGCCAGACGCAGGAAGGCCTCCTGGACCACGTCCTCGTACCCGGACCCGCGACCGAGCAACGCGCGAGCGTGCTGGAGCAGCGCGTCCTCGTGCCGACGGACCAGCTCTTGGAAAGCACGCCGATCACCGCGGGCGTGCGCGTCGAGCAAGGAACCGTCGGAAGGGTCGCTCATCGGATTCGGGAAGTCTCCCGCGAGTCGAACGACGGGACGGCGAGACCTCTTGGCAGGAAAACGGCTTTCCAGCGCGAAGTCACGCTCGGATCCGTCCCCGTGGTTGTCGCGAGCGTCCGCGGGGGCTATCTCGGTCGCCCGCCATGACTGCGAAACCGACTCGAAATACCTTCGACCCCGACGCCGCGTCTCTGGACGACAGCGGGATTTTCGGCCTGCCGACCGACATCGACGCGGCCGCCGCGCTCGTGATCCCGGTGCCGTTCGACGCGACGACGAGCTATCGCAAGGGGACCGCGAGGGGTCCTGAGGCCGTCCTGCGCGCGAGTCGGCAGGTCGACTTGTACGACGTGCACTTCGGCGCGTTCTGGAAGAAGGGCATCGTCTACCTCGAGCCCGACGCGCGCATCGCGCGGCTGAATTCGAAGGCGACGGAGCGCGCCGATCGCGTCATCGCGGTCGGTGGTCGCATCGACGGCCGCAAGGGCCTCGCGAAGGACCTCGAAAAGGTCAACGCGATCTGTGGCGAGGTGAACGAGATCGTGCGCGGCGAAGTCGATCGAGTGCTCGGCCGCGGGAAACTGCCGGTGCTCCTCGGCGGCGATCACTCGACGCCGTTCGGCGCGATCCAAGCCGTCGCCGAGCGCCATCCGGGCGTCGGCGTCCTTCACTTCGATGCGCACGCGGATCTGCGCGACGCCTATGAGGGCTTCACGTGGTCGCACGCGTCGATCCTGCACAACGTCGTGACTCGGCTCGACGGAGTCTCGAAGGTCGTACACGTCGGCATCCGTGACTTCGGCGAGCGCGAACTCGAACTGATCCAGAAGTCGAAAGGCCGCGTCACGGCGCTCTTCGATGCGGATTGGGCGCGCGCGAAACTCGACGGGACGAACTTGCGCGAGCTCGTGAAGAAGACGATTCAGCAGTTGCCGAAGGAGATCTACGTCACGTTCGACGTGGATGGTCTCGATCCGACGCTGTGCCCGAACACGGGAACGCCCGTGCCCGGCGGGTTGAACTGGCACGAAGCCTGCCTATGGATCGAGGAGATCGCGAAGTCCGGAAAGCGCGTCGTCGGTGTCGACTTGAACGAGGTTTCGCCCGGTGCGACAGAGGGCGACGTCGATTCGTGGGACGCGATCGTCGGCGCGCGTCTGCTCTACAAACTGATCGGCGCGGCGCTCGCGACGCGGTGATCGCAAGGGGGCCCGCCGGGCTCGGCGCGGTACGACTCTCGGCGGGATGACACGCTGTCCCGCGGAGTGACGAGGGCGCGTCCAGCGCAGTGACGAGGGCGCTTCCAGCGCAGTAGCGAGGGCGCTTCCAGCGCAGTAGCGAGGCCGCTTCCAGCGGAGTGTCGAGGCCGCTTCCAGCGCAGTGACGAGGGCGCTTCCAGCGCAGTAGCGAGGCCGCTTCCAGCGGAGTGACGAGGGCGCGTCCAGCGCAGTGACGAGGGCGCGTCCAGCGCAGTAGCGAGGCCGCTTCCAGCGGAGTGACGAGGGCGCGCGCTTCACCCTGAAGGGCTTTCCGAGCCTGAATCTCGCCGCCTGACCGCGCACTTCTTCCCGCTCGGACTCGACGGATCGACGCGAGACCGAAATGCGCAGGTCAGGAGGTCGTATGGCCATCCTCGGATCGGAGCACCTCCATGA
>Ga0163152_10001998_pt1 | contig 30457 bp, 29 predicted proteins | sample OliLakLV19MP8IB2_FD_148635 | JGI IMG/M metagenome (GOLD analysis project Ga0163152, IMG submission 148635) | Freshwater microbial mat bacterial communities from Lake Vanda, McMurdo Dry Valleys, Antarctica - Oligotrophic Lake LV.19.MP8.IB-2 | ecosystem: Environmental > Aquatic > Freshwater >...
TCTGTGACTCGCAGCACGTTGCCAACCCCGACCGTGTGGAGGAACCAGCAGCGTTTTCGGGATCAATCGGAGTTCTCAAGCTGCCTCCGTGATTCCAGCGCTGCGGGTCACAGAGAGGAATTTCCGCTTTCCATCGGACAATCATTGCTTGCACCGGTTCAATTTGCTACAGAAACAGAACTTCATGACAAACTCCCAGGATAAAAAACGGGTGGACATCCATAGTGAAGAGTTTCTGGCCCTATTGATGCGCCGCCAGCTGAAACTTTCAGCCGGTTGCGCCGTCACTTTTCTCCTGGCGCTGCTCGGACTGCCTTTGATGAATTATTATTTCCCCGAGCTCATGGCCCGGCGGATCGCAGGTTTCACTCTGAGCTGGTTCATCCTGGGCATCCTGTTTTTCCCCTTTGTCTGGATCATCTCCTATTTCTTCATCAAACGATCCATCGCCCTGGAGGAAGCCGAAGCTAGGGACGTGCAGGAAAAATAATTTTCTCCAAACCATGTTTTCTATTTCACCCGCAGTTTTGCTGGCAGCCATGGATTTCAGCAAAATCGACCCATGGATTTTGATTTTTTCCCTGGTGACGGTGGCCGCCACCATCTTCATGGGATTCTGGACCGCGAAAAAATCCAAGACAGCCAGTGATTTTTTTGTCGCCGGAAGATCGGTCTCGGTCGGCTGGAACGCCTCCGCCATCTCCGGAGAATACCTTTCCGCCGCATCTTTCATGGGTGTGGCCGGGATGGTGATGAGTTCCGGATACGATGCGCTCTGGTATCCGGTTTGTTATGCCTGCGGTTATTTGTTCCTGCTTTTGTTCATCGCCGGGCCCCTGAGAAGATTCGGGGCTTACACCATCCCGGATTTTGCCGAGGGCCGTTTTGATTCCGCGCTCTTTCGAAAAATCGCCGTGGTGTTTGTGCTCTTCATCGGCTTTTTCTACACCATGCCCCAGATGAAGGGTGCCGGCACCACCCTCGCCTACATCTTCCCGGGTCTTCAATATTGGGTCGGCGTCGTGGTGGTAGGCGTGGTGATCACCTTCAACGTCGCACTCGGCGGCATGAAAGGAATCACCTTGGTCCAGGCTTTTCAATATTGGATCAAGATGTTCGCCATCTCCGTTCCGATCTTTGTGATCATGAGTGTTTATGGCGGGTACGGTTCCCAGCTCAAACAGAACGCCGCCCCAGCTACCACCACGACCGCGGTTGTTGCATCGCAGGAAACCAGCCCGCCCGCCGCGGTTTTACGAAAACCGCTCAACGAAAAAGCGCCTGTCGATCAAACCTGGATTTCCCCCTTCGGTCCCTTGACCACCAAAGCCGCCAAAGCGTCCAATCTTCCACCGGAACAAACCCGGCGATACAGTTTGATCTACACCTATTCTTTGATCATCGCGCTGGTTTGCGGAACCGCCGGCCTGCCGCACATCTTGGTACGGTTTTACACCAATCCCGACGGTGTCGCCGCCAAACGCACCACCATGTGGGTAATGATTCTCATCGGCGTCTTTTATGTTTTCCCGCCGATGTTCGGTGTGATCGGTCGCAATTTGATGCCTGAACTTTACGGGGTGACCGGTGTGAAGGGGACGGACGGCATCGTGTTGAAACTTCCGGTCCTGCTCCGGGAAAAATATGGGACGCTTGGCTCAGTCCTGAGCGGCATCACCTGCGCCGGTGCCTTCGCCGCCTTCATGAGCACCTTCAGCGGGCTTCTGGTCTCGATGACCGGCGCTCTGGCTCACGATGTTTACGGCAGGATTTTGAGGCCGAAATCGACGCCGGATCAACGGTTGAGGGCGTTTAAAATTTCGGCTGTGGTGATCGGGGTCGTGGCCATCCTGCTTGGAACATTGGTCGAGAATTTCGAAATCAATTTTATGGTGGGACAAGCCTTTGCCATCGCCGCCGCCAGTTATTTTCCGCTGCTGTTCATGAGCGTCTGGTGGCGCGGCATGACGATGAAAGGGGCGGCGACAGGGATGTTGACCGGTGGTTTGCTCGCCTTGGGCGGTATTTCGCTGACAAGCTTTACCACTTTTGTGGCCCTGATGGAGAGCAATTTTAAGGGTAAAGGGCTCGCGGTTCCCGGTTGGGTGCTTACCTTGAAGGATTATTCCATGCAAGGCTTCTGGGTGGAACATCCGTTACTCCGTATCCTTTGCGAACAACCCGCCATCTGGGCCGTGCCCTCGGCGATCTTGCTGATGATCGTCGTTTCCAAGATGACCAGCCGGGAGATCCCGAAAAATGTCCGGATGAAAATGCTGGTCCTGCACGCCCCGGAAAAACTCGGGCTCAAACAAGAATACATCCAGGAACAGGCGTCGGGACATTGAACCCGGCCGCGGTCACCTCCGCGAACTGAAAAGACCGATGCCAACCTGTTTTCCGGGAGTTTGGCTGCTGTTTTTTTGCCGTCTTAACAATTCCAAAAATCAATCCGCCGAGGATCAAAAGGATGGCGCAAAACAGGGCGACCCGAAATTCCAGGCTCTCCCCTTCCTTCTTCCCGTATTCCCTCATTTTATCCAGCGGGGTTTCTTTCATAAAATTGCATCTTAAAATAGATTACGGTGCAGCAACCGGCTTTCTTTCAGAAAAAACCGGAGATGCCTGTGAGGCTTGTTGGTTCTCGCGGCGAATGAGAAAGAAAAAGCATTGAATTCCGTCTCTAAAACTAGAAACTCCCCATACAGATGGTCACTACCACCAAACATCTAAAATCTGGACCCAAAGTTGTAAAATCTCCGAGTTCGGGCTCTGGAAAAATTGTGCAAAGCGGCTTAAGAAGGACGAAACCCGCAAAAAGCACCTCAACGACAAGCCCGACTCGCAAATCGACAGAAGGCAGAAACCCACGCCCGGTAGAATCCCCACAAGGCTCGGTCGAGCTTCGATCTGTCGTCAGATCTGCGGAAAGCACCGAAGACTGGCTTGTCGGAGTTCTGCAGGATGATCCAGAAATTCCGAACACCTCAAAATTAATTGTTCGGGCGGCCTTTTGGTTTCGGGCTGTAACGGGGTTCCGCGAAAATGAGGAGGAAGAACTTGCGGGAAACCAAAACGGAGAATTGCGGTCCGATCATCGACCAAACCTGGCAAATCTAATCGCTGTGGGAGAGGAAATCCTGCATTCCCTCACTCAAACCAGCCTTCCAAAAGGGTTCACCAAGTTCAAACCGGAGGATATGGAAGCCGAACTCCGGGAGCTTCATTTTTCAATGTCCAATTATTACAAAGAGACAATTTCTTCGAAACTTGATCAAGACATCGCGAAACTTTTTGAAGCTTGATGCGCAATCAAAAGAAGGAGGAAATTTTTGAGGCGTGGTATAACCTCCTGCATTCTGAACCAGGAAAGAAGCACCAAAGTCTTTGCAGGCGCTTTGCCGCTCAGCTAAATTGACCCATGTCTGCTCAGCTAAATTGAGCCGCCTGTTGAGGGGATGAGGTGGAGAGTTTTTCTTTCCAAGGAGATCGGGCGCAAGAAAAATCCCCGCCCTACCTTCTGGACCCTTGCGAGCCAATCCGGTAAGACGGGGTGTTTATTGTATCGTTAGCAGTCTCCACGCTGGCCACACCCTCACCACCCTCACCTGCGCCGTGCTCACTACTTGAGCCAGCAGACATTGTGCGAGAGCCACTCCGCTCCGCAGCCCTCGCGCCCGTCACGCCCCCGACGTTCCTCCCGTTTCCCCGTCCATTCAGAAAAACAGCCGCCGGTAATAAAGGCGCTTTCCAGCCCTTCTGTTTCCTCAAAAAGGCGGTTTTTCACGGAAATACCAGGGAAACGGACATCTCCAATTTTTCTTGGAACTTTGGTGTCACCTTTTAATTCGAGTGTCCATATATTGTATGAATGGACACGAATCGAGACGACTACGAGCTGATCTGTGACTTTTCAAAGACCCATTCCGAGGAAGCATTTCAAGAATTGGTCGCCCGGCATGTGAATCATGTTTACAGCGCGGCACTGCGCCAAGTCTCGCACCACCACTTGGCGCAGGAAGTCACTCAGTCAGTCTTCATCGTGCTGGCCCGAAAGGCGGGCACCTTACGTCCGGATACGATTCTCTCGGCCTGGCTTTTTCAGGTGACACGGTTTGCCTGCCGGGACGCGCTCAAGAAGGAATTCAGACGTCAAAAGTACGAACAGGAAGTTGCCAATATGACACCTCAATTTGAATCTCCGGACGAGGAAAGCTGGCAAGAAATCTCCCCGATGCTCGATGAGGCCATCGCTTCCCTGGCCGAGCCGGACCGGAACATCCTCTTGCTCCGGTTTTTCGAGAAACGAAACCACAAAGAAATCGCCGGCACGATGGGAATCAAAGAGGTCGCGGCTAAAAAGCGCCTTTCGCGCGCCGTGGACCGGCTCCGAGACGTGCTTCAAAGACGCGGGGTCACCGTCTCTTCGATCGCGCTCGGAGTTATGCTTTCCACTTCCACCGTCCTGGCATCGCCATCCCTTATCATCCCTTCGCTCGCCGCGATTTCACAGGGGGGCGCTGCATCGCTGATCGCCGACGGAACGGTTCGGATGATGACCCTGACCAAAATTAACACGTTGGCCGGGGTTTCGCTGGTGACTCTAGTGATCCTCGGCACGCCGCTTTTTATCCATCACAAGTCGGCGGACTGGAGCCGGCTCAAGTCCTATTCCCTGCCCGACGGCTCAAAAATCGAGATACGGGACATCTCGGCAAGGAACTCCTACGATTACACTCATGTCAGCGGTCCGCTCTGGAAAAGAACCCTGGGACGGGTGCTGCCAACAGGCCTGGTCACTAGGTGGAATCTCGCACCTGCCCGTGGCAACATCTCTTTCGGGCTTCATCCAGGTAACACCAATCTTTTTGTCACCGTCGTCCAGACGCACCCCGAGGGGCTGATCAAAAACGAACTGGCCCTGGTTCAGGTGGTCACGGCGGATGGATGGACCTACGACGCACGGTTTAACAGCGGATCGCTTTATGACCCGTCCGAAATCGTGACGATTTGGAACATCCACGCCTTTCCACGGCGGGACGACTTTTACCGGCTCCGGTTTTTATATTCTGTAAACGGTGCTTCGGAGCCCGATTTGAAAACGGCTTTTGAGGTGAAAGTGGCCAACACATTTCTATCCAATCAGGCAGGCTGGAAGCCAGACCCGCTTCCCGTGACCAGGGAGGAGGGGCCGCTGAAAGTCTCTCTGCTCGCATTCGACTCAACTCCGCACGCGAACTGGGAGCAACACAAAAAAAGCCAGGATTGGAGCCACCTTCATTTTCGGGTGAAAGATCTGATCGCCGCCGGTTCAAGCTGGTCTGCGTTAATGCTGACCTTCTCCGATCCGACCGGCAACCGGTGGAACGCTCCGGATTTCCAGACCGAAAAAGGAGCACCCGGAGAATTGCATCTCTATCTGCCCGGTAAATTATGGCCTTCTGAACCGGGTTGGAAGCTCGACCTGCAAATGGCCCGCGCGTCGGGATTTTATGCCCACGAACTCGGAGATTTCACCATTGAAATCCCGGCCACAGAGGAATTGCGCGGAGAAGAAGATCTGACAGTTTTGGGGACCGCAATGACTCCCCTGCCCGTGGCCGGTGAAAAGATCGAACAGCAGGTCAATGGAACGATTTTAAAAGTCCGGGGTGTGGCCGGATCCAACGCATCACTACCGGATCCATACAGCTCGAATGAAGTGCCTGGAAAAGTGAAGATTTTGCTGCGGCAATCCAACTTTTCCAAAAACACCAACAAACGCGTGTTGATCCTCGGCGCCAGGGACGACACCGGGCGTCCGGTCCAGGTGGAGCATGGTTTTGACGCTGAGGAGAGCTGGTTCACCATGGCCACGGAGCCTGACGCGAGAAAAGTTCAAATAAGATTTGCCGTGCCGGAATGCCGAACGGTCCAGTTTATGAGCCGTCCGGATGCGCCCCGGCAAAGCCGTGGGAAACCGGATCAAACGCTGAACTAGAACCGGGCCCACGCCCGGATTGAAGTTCATCGCTTGGCCCTTGTTCAGGGCCGACGAAGGCCCCTGCCGTGCGGGCCGAACGGGGAGAAAATGTTTTACTGAAAAATTCCTGCGCCCGTGGTGTGCCTTGACAAGTATAACAATTGTAATCTTATGCAAAAATTTGAACCGCTAATCAATGTCACCATCCCCGTTTACAACGAGGAAAAACAACTCGCACATTCGGTGCGGCGGCTCTGGAATCATCTCGTCGAACATTGCCGCTTCTCTTTTGAAATCGTCATCGCGGACAACGGCTCGACTGACGGCACTCCAGAGGCGGCCAGAAGGCTTGCCGCCGAACTGCACTGCGTGCGTTGCTATTTTCTGCGCCAGAAAGGACGCGGCCGTGCATTGAAGGCGGCCTGGACTTCCAGCCGGGCGGATGTCCTTAGTTATATGGATGTCGATCTCTCGACAGATCTTGCGGCGTTTCCCCCATTGGTTGAAGCGGTGCTTTCAGAAGGCTTTGATCTGGCCGCGGGCTCACGGCTTCTCAAGCCGGCATGGACCACCCGGGGGTTGAAACGGGAGACCATTTCACGGGGTTACAACGCCCTCATCCGCCTCCTTTTTCAACGCGGCTTTTCCGATGCCCAATGCGGATTTAAAGCCATATCCCAGACCGCCGCAGCCGCGCTGCTGCCAATGGTTCAAGACAACGCCTGGTTTTTCGACACCGAACTTCTCCTTCTGGCTGAATCTCAAGGTTACCGGATTTTTGACCTGCCGGTGCGATGGAAGGATGACCCGGAGTCCACCGTCCGTTTGATCCCCACCATCATGGAGGATCTCAAGGGGCTGGCCCGGATGAGGACCACCCTGCGCGGCGGACGGGATCAAAAGGCCCCACCGTCCAGACCCGTACTGGCCGGCGGCAGATTTTCCATGGCTGCATCTGAAATCGCAATCACACACACAGAAAGAAGGTAAATCATGAACAAATTCAGAAAAATTGCCGGAAAAGCCGCGCTGGTCGCCGCAACAGGAGCACTCGCTTTTTCCGCACTGGCCGACAACGGCTCGAGCGGAAACTGCTCTGGCAGCCAAGTCGCATGCAAGGTCAGCGCGAAGTGCGGCTCCCTATCCGTTGACTTCACCTGGTGCTGTTCTTCGGAACAATGCCAGGTCCGAAAAAAATCCAGTGGCGACGCATGGTCGTCAGCCACCTATGGAGCCTCCCTCACCTATTGCGAGGTGGAAACGGGCTGCGGGTCGTGACCAGCAGGGCATGACACAGGGAGAAAGAAAAATTTGAAGGCTGAACTTCCCGCCGCTCGGGTGAGAGGTGCTGAAGAAGGCTTTCAAGGAACAAAAACCAACAAAACAACAAACAAAAGAAAGAAACACCAAATGAACAAAATACAAAAATTAATGGGCAAGGCAGCAGTGACCGCAGCAGCCATTGCAATGATCTCCGTAGCCATGGCTGACCAGGGCAGCGGCCAGTGTCCAAGCGGATCGGCCGCCTGCAAAGTCAGCGGAAAATGCGGCACCAGCCTCTATGTGGACTTCTCGTGGTGCTGCCCTTCAGGCGAGTACTGCAAGGTCCGTCAGGTCGGCGCCTCGGCCTGGGCCACGATCAGCACCTTCGGAGCGGCCTTGAGTTATTGCAATGTGCAAACCGGGTGCGGCAGTTAAGCAAGTTAAGCACCCACTCCATTCAAATCAAATATTGGCCGGGCATCAATTCATGCCCGGCCAAACCAAAACAAACAAAAAACTCTTCCATCTCAATTTATGAACAAACTTAAAAAACTCATTGGAACCCAGGCATTGACGGCCGTAGCCGCTGTTTTGACGGGCGTTGGAATGCTCAGCGCCGACCAGGGAAACTCCGCCAGCTGCTCATCGGGCGAAGCCACGTGCAACGTGACCATGTGCAGCATCACCTACACTTGGTGCTGTGCGTCGGGAACCTTTTGCTCCGTGAAGCAGACAGGAACCTGCGCCGCCAACATGGGGTGTCGCTAGGCGGTTTGATTGAACTCCAACCGGCAACACTTCATTGACATGAAACCACTCCTCAAAATCATCGTCCTCGCCTTCGTGGCGTTCGCCTGTGTCTTTCTCTACAGGATCTATGACGACGTAAAATTCACCCGGTCGCTCAAGGTGAAACGCGCCGCCGACCTCCAAATATGGACCAACGGAACATTTGTTCCGATTTCAAAAACGGACAACTTGCTACCGTTATTGCTGGGCCGCATCCATCAGCTCAACACAAACTCGATGTTGAACGAGCTCATGGAAAACGAACTGGCGCAATCCATGCATCATCTGCTCATCGCCCATTCCACCGGGGATTTTGAATCCTTTTCCAGGTATCGCGTCCCAATTCAACCGGAGCAAAACAGCTGGTTTGATACAGAGCGCCTCAAAGACATGAAGCAGGAGCTTCCCGACGAGGCTGCCTGCCTGAAACGCCTGTCGCAACTCGAACCGAAGATTCCGCTCGCCACGTTGAGTTTCTCCAAGGAAATGGATGTGGTCAAAGCCTGGTGGTATCTCGGCGCTCCGCGCTACACCAACGGCATCGGGGACCGGTTTATCTGCACTGCGGACTGGACCGAATTCGCCCCCGACAAGTTCCAACTTCACGTCGAGGAGAAAAAGCACGCCCCGATCACCCCGATCTTCAACGTCCGGACCCATTTTGGTCCCATCAACGTCATCATGACGGTCAAGCCGTTCGCGAAGTTCAAACCGACCCCTGACGACATCATCGTCCAGAACGAAAAAGTCTCCATGGCTTTCTGTTATGTGCCGGTGAAGTTGCGACGTTCCAACCTGCCGGCCTGTCCGATCATCGTGAGCCTTTATTGGGTTCCGTCGGAAGGAAAATGGGTTCCATGGGAAATGGGCGTTCCGATCAACGACACATCCATCTATTACGTGTTTTGAGATTTTATGAACTCAAAAATCCTTCAGCCTCTGCAAAAAATCGGCCAGTTCTGGACGAAATATCTCTTTGCAGGCTCCATCCTCATCCTCGGGCTTTCCGCCGCCGGAAAGGCCATCACCTACAGCAAACTGTTTCCCTCCCTGGCACCCACGGCCAAGGACCTGGGGCTTTCACGGGACTTGGTCTTCCTGGCGGTGGCGGTGGAGATCCTGGTGATGGGCATCCTGTCAGCACCACGCATCAGCAGGGGTATCAAGGCGCAGTGCCTTATGGTGCTCTGTTTTGCCTTCATCGGTTTCCGGGTGGCCGGAAATCCCGGCAAAGTTGGCTGCGGTTGTTTTGCCAATCCAGATGTCTTGTCGGCCCAGGTCGCCGCTGGCCTGGAAGTGTTCGGGTACGCCTCCCTGGCTTACATGACCATCGGCAGTTTGTGGATCTATCTGCAAACTCAAAAGGCGCGAAGCCTGGCGGCGTCCGGGCTTTCCAGCCCGTCAACCCCTCATGAGGAGCCGGTTCAAACTCCTGCGCAATCATGAATCCTCTATACATCTACGGCGTCCCCGGAAAACTCGGGGGCGCCGCCACCAAGATCCGGGATTTGATAAAAATCCTAGGCTCTGATTACGACATCACGGTCGTGCTGGGCCATGTTTGTTTCAAAAAGGATCCGGAGGTAATTCCCTTCCTCCGGAGCCTGGGGGTCAAACATTGCTTCCGAAAAGATGTGCCCAAGTCCCCAGGGTCCGTTGCAGTCGGGATCTGCGAACTCGACTTCTTTTCATCGGGCACCGCCGAAAGGATAAAAAAATCGGGCATGCGTCTGCTCTGGTCAAATGACATGATGTGGCCGTTTGAAGGGGAGGCGGAGGCCGCGCGGAACGGATTGATCGACCGGGTGCTCTTTGTTTCAGAAGTGCAACAGAAAGCATTCGGGGAGATGTACCAAAACATTGATCAGACCATCATCCCCAATTACATCACGCCGGAGGATTTTCAATTCGAGGAACGCCGCAATCCTGTTTTCACCATCGGACGGCTTTCACGTCCGGACCCCTGCAAATACCCTGTCAACTTCCCGTTGTTTTACGAAACACTCGAACTGGGAGAAGTCCGCTATCGGGTGCAGGCCTGGAGCGACGAACTGAAAGGAATCTATCGCTGGCATCGTTTCGGCCCCGAATGGGAGCTGATGCCAGCCAGTAAAATCGCGGCGCGGACGTTTCTCTCCAGCCTCGATTTGTTTGTTTATCCCCTGGGGCACACATTCGTCGAGTCGTGGGGCCGGTCCACGGTGGAAGCGATGCTGACCGGGGCTATTCCATTGGTCCAGACCGGCCACCAGTTCCACAACATTATCCAGCACGAACAATCGGGCTTCATCTGCGATTCGTTCGCTGATTTCAGGTATTACTCCCAACAACTCTGCAACAACTACAGGCTGCGCCAGCAGCTCAGCCGACAGGCAGCCGCTCACGCCCGTAAATTGTGCGACCGCCAGACGCACCGACGCATCTGGCAGGACGCGCTCAGCTTCAATTAACCATGAAAACTAAATATTGTTATTGGTCTCTTGCTGTTGGAGATGAACAGGTCCGGCAGGTTCAACAGTGTGTGGACAGCGCCAGGGATGCCGGGGTGTTCAGGGATTTTCACATCTTGACGACCGGACCGCTGAAAAACTGCGAAAGTTATGCCGCATCCTCGGTTGATGTTCATGACGCGCTCAAATTATTTGTCTATTTAAAAGCCGGAATCTCCAGGCTTTCCTACGACTACCTGGTCTATCTGGCTCCAGAGTCGCGTTTTCTAGGCAGCCCGGTGAACCCGCTGGGTCCGCTGGCCGGCAGCCCGGTGCACGCCCCACTGGAAATGGAAACGACCAATCTGCCAGAAACATCTCACCCCTTCGGCATGACCGGAGAGCGTTATCAAGACATCTTCCGCCAGAACGGAGTTCGTGGACCGGTCTTCGTTTCCCGTGCGGCTTTTTGGATCATACAAAGGGAGGCCATCAATCCACTCTGTGACTTGGCCGCCCATTTCTGGAGGAAGCTTGAGGTCGCAGGAGTCCAGCCAACGGCATCACTTCTCCTAAGCTACGCGGCGCAGATGTTCATCACCGACCCCGCTCCGCATCTAGCCTCGGCCCGGCCCGATTTATGGCGGCAGGGCGCTCCGGAGGAAACATTTTCGCAAAGCCCGGATGCAGACGATCTGATCTCCATCGCCGGATACCGAACGGATGCCAGCATCGTTCATTTTGGAAAGGAAGGTTTTGCCGAATGAAAACTCAATCTTCATCGCAAGGATTCACACTTTTGGAATTGCTGGTCACCATCAGCATCATCGCGATTCTCAGCGGAATGATTCTGCCGGCGCTGGCAAAGGGGAAACAAAGCGCGAACAAGATCGTATGTTCCAACAACCTGCGCCAGCTGACGGTCAGCTCCCTGATCTATGCCGAAGATGACAGCGCCCAGAGCCTTTCTGGAAGGACAGGGGCAGATGATCAAAGCCTGAACTACCTCCACCCGTATGTGAAAAGCAAAAAAGTCTTCGTCTGCCCCCAAACCCGCAACATGGTCCGGAACAGTCAGGGCAATAACCCGGTTTCTGGAGAACAAGGATTGACCGATCTTTTTAAATTCGCCGGATCGCCCAACTCGGCGGGAATGAGTTACATGGTCAACGCCTTCATCGGCCATGGCACCCCGTACACGATGGATATTCCGTTCCGGGGTGGGAGCAGGCGGCTTCCCTATCTTCGGAAAACTCTCAATAACATTCAAAACTACCGCAAATACCACGACGCTTTCGGATCCAAGGACAGCGTCGCAGGCCCCGCCGGCCATTGGCTCGCTCTGGATCATTGCTGGTCGGAAAACCCGGCCTATCCCGATCCCGGTGACAACCATGGCACTAAAGGCGGAAACGTCTCCTTTTGCGACGGGCACATCGAATGGATCGCGCAGAAAAACTACATTTACCGCTACGAACTGGATGCCGACGAAAACCGCACAAAAATCGCCTTAACCTACTAGAAAAGAACCGACATGAACTCCACAATCCCACTCAACTGGCGCCAGATCGCAGGACAAGTGGTCGCTTACAAACTTTTCCTGCTCTGGCTGGTTTTGATCGCGGCAAAACTTGTTCCGGGGATGTTTTCAACCCCGGCTTACACGGCGAATTTTCACTGGCCGGAGGCAAAGGCTCCGGGCCTGGAGGAAAGGTTCAAGACATGGGACAGCCAACATTACATTTATCTCAGCAATCATGGATACAAGGCGGGCTCTCCTTCCACGGCATTTTTTCCACTCTGGCCGGGACTCATCTCTGCGGCGGACAAGGCCCTTCCAGGAGCAACCCTCCTCCCGGCGATCGTCCTGGCCAACCTCTTCTCCGTGGGGGCCTTCCTCCTTTTCTATCTTTTGGTCAGGAAGGAATTCGGAGACGAGATTGCATTGACCGCCACGGCATTTCTGGTGGTCTTTCCAGGTTCCCTGTTTTATCACCTACCGTACTCCGAATCCCTGTTTCTGTTTCTTGCCCTGCTTCTTTTCTGGGCGCTTAAATCCGACAGACGCGACATCGCAATGGCGTGCGCCTTATTACTGCCCATGACCCGTCCGGTCGGGTTTTTATGCCTATTGCCCGTGGTGACCTTCATCTGGGAAAATAAAAAGCCGTGGAAGGATTATTTCGTTTACGGCGCCTTTTTCCTGGGAGGCCTGGCCACCTATTTCATGATCATTTACATGTTCACGCGAAATTTCACCGAGGGTTTGAATGCCCAGAATTATTACCTCGCCGGAGCGTCGCTGGGAAAACTCCTGCACCCTGTCGAATTTTTGGGGAGTTTTCTCAAGGGAGTGAAGCTGGGAGGAATTCTGGATTCGATTTTCGACCGGATCTTCTTCGTGATTTTCCTCATGACCCTTCCGCTCGTGTATCGCATGAATAAGACCTGGTTCGTGTTTTCTCTGATGATGGGGTTGATCCCGGCGGTCACGAATTCATTTGTCTCGTACACACGTTACGTTGCCGTGGTCTTTCCGCTTTTCGTCGTAGCCGGACAATATTTCGCCACACCAGAAATGAAGCCGTGGCGAGGTCTGGCCTTGGCGGCAAGTCTCGGTCTGCAACTGCTCTTCATCTTGCTTCACTCCAACAATTATTGGGTCGGCTGATCCAAACCCGCTCATGCCTATGAAAACAAAATCAAATCAAACCAGCCTTTTGTCCAGGTTCGCCCAGTTTTTGATCCTGGTGATGGTCGCCTCCACAGCCGGATGTTCGCATGCGCATCTCAAAATCGACGGTTCATCCGGCACGGCCTACCAAGGAACTGTGCAAATCGGCAATCAGGTGAAAACCATTTCAGGAAGTGTTCCTGGATCCCATAGCTGGAACAGCGATAAAATCTCTTTCGACATCCGAAAAACCAGCCCTGGGAAACTGCTGCTCAGCCTCGACAAAAAGGGTGCTTTTATTCCGCAGATAAAAGTGGAGGAAAACCAGAACGGCGTGAGGGGTGAGTGGATCGGTGGAACGTTCCGGTTCACCCACTACTGAAATGCGGTCGGTTTGATCGAGACATTTTTGGACTTAGGTTCGCGGGCTTTCCATTTGCTTCATCTAAGGCCCGCCCTTAAATACTCTGCATGACCGACACCTTGGCCCAGGGTAATGCAGAAATATCGGAATCGTTGGCCCGGATAACACGCATCCGGGAAAAATTGCCATCCCACGGTTTGTTCGGTGACATGGACTGGCTGCTTTCGCCTCAACCATTTCCCATCTCACCAGTTCTCGCCGGGGAATTTGAATCACTGGGCCGCGTCCTGCTGCAGTTCTATCGTGCGCTAAACCTGCTTTACCGGCAGAGCGTCAGCGGTAAACAGCCGTCGTGGGTCGCCGCCTATCTGGATCAAGGCAAACCCGCCTCCCTGATCGATCTTCAACGCGAGAATGCCTACAAAAACGCGATTCCCAGGGTGATCCGGCCCGACGTACTCTTGATGGACGAAGGGTTCATCATCACGGAACTCGACAGCGTTCCTGGAGGAATCGGACTTACGGCATGGTTGAACCAGGTCTATCAAACCGAAAACCCTTCCAATTCGGTGATCGGCGGAGCTTCCGGCATGCTGGAAAAATTTGCCGGAATCTTTGGGGAAACCAAACTGGTTCAAATCCTGGTTTCTGAGGAATCGGCGACATACCGCCCGGAGATGGAATGGCTGGCGGGACAATTAGGTCCGGAAAAATTCAAAGTCATCGACGCTTCATGGAAGAATTTCCCCGAGCATTCGGCCGTTTACCGGTTCTTTGAATTGTTCGATCTGGCAAATGTCCCGGCCGCCGAACAGATTTTCAAACTTGGCGCGGAGAAAAAGCTGCTCGTTACCCCTCCAGCCAAACCGATTTTTGAGGAAAAACTTTCCTTCGCCTTGCTTTGGAACCGCAACCTTCGCTCATTTTGGAGACAGGAGTTGGGTGAATCCTTTTTTGCAAGGCTGCAAAAAATTATTCCTTACACCTGGGTGATCGACCCCGGCCCGATTCCGCCGCATGCGGCCATTCCGGAACTTGGACTGACCGATTGGAATCAACTCAAAAACTATTCGCAAAAGGAACGGGACCTGATCTTGAAGGTATCCGGTTACTCTGAAGAAGCCTGGGGTGCGCGTGGTGTTTACCTCGGGAGCGACCTTCCGCAGGCCGAATGGGCGGCGGCCATCGACAAGGCCATCGAAAGTTTTGGAAGATCTCCTTATGTTTTGCAGCGTTACCATAAACCGGGCTTGTTCCGTTCCACCTACGCCCCTCCCGGTGGCGATCTGCTAGAAATGAACGGGCGCGTGCGGCTTTGTCCGTATTATTTCGTTCAGGGCGAAAACGACCGGTCGCGCGCCGAACTAGGCGGAATCCTTGCCACGATCTGTCCGCCGGACAAAAAAATCATCCATGGCATGCGCGACGCCATACTCTCGCCGTGCATGATCAAGAATTAACAACTCAAACCCATGGAGAGACACCAGTCCCGGTAGGCAAAGGGTGAAATCTCGCTCGGTTTGATCTCGCTCCGGCCGCCCCAAAAAACGTTGGTGTAGGCAACAGGCATGCCTACCGTTTTGAGATGAGCATCAATGGCGGCCTTATGTTCCAGCACGGCGTTTTTCTCAGTTCCATGCGCCACTCCCATGATGTTCACGTTTTTGAATTCCGGCCCCCCTTCCCGCCAGTAGGCGTGGGTCATGATATGATGACGGCCAACCTCGCTTCCTGCTTCGAGCTCCCGCCCTGGCGGAACAGCCCAGTGAAACAACGCATTAAACCGCGTCACCCTGTCTCCGTCGGCCAACGGTTTGACATGTTCGAGAAAAGTTGAGAACCGTCCGATGATCTTGCGTCGGTTTAAATCCTCCGCCACACGGTAAAATTCCTCCAGTGAAACCCCGGCTTCAGAGGCGCGGGCCTCCCAGAGCTCCGCACGCAGTTCGTCCGGCTCGAACTCCCTCTTTAAACTCACCAGAACTTTCCATTCAGCCTCTGTCAAATCCACCACCTGCACCTCGGTGACCTCGGCGGGCACGTCGGCCTTGCTGCCCGGCGGCATACCGCGCCGCCGCATATGCCCCACACCAAGTGCAAAAAGTCGCTTTGCCGGCATGAGCCGGAAATGTTCTGCGCCGGTTTTGGAAGATAAAAACTCACAATGTTTCACCATGGAATAACCCTGGGGAACCTTGAGCGTGGTCCAAAGTTTGTAGTTCGAACCGGCCGTGGTGGAATCGGTGGAGCGTGTGACAACGTGTCCGGAAAAAGGATCCTCCTGGAACATGAAATTAAAAGCCGCATCCAGTTTTTCCTGCGGCACCTGCCAGGCGACCAGCGAACCTTGAGCCAAGTTGGTGGCCAGCAGAGTCTGGCGCACGCGCCGGATGGTTTTGCCCCGCAACATCTCCTGAATCCGCTCCGTCACGACATCGAGCGGAACTCCACTCTCTTTTGCGATGGCACCCAATGGGTCTCGTTGAAAGCCCTGAATTTTATCCTCGGATACGGCAAGGATTCTGGCGTTGATCGGATCGCTGATTTCAATCGGCACAGTCATCATAAGCCCCAATTTATCGCGTGGAACGGGCCTCAATGCAAGGCGCTCCTCTTCGCCGTTTCGAATTGTGGGCATGATTAAAAGTGGGTGAGATGTAAGGAGACCTCCCCGGAACGCGGCTCTGTGAGCCGCACCAGGCGGCAACTGTCGGGGTTGGGGGAAGTTCCGGACGTTCAGGTTTAGCCATGTGCTGCGAGTCACAGACTCGCGGTCCGGGAATCTCGCAAACGGGGTTGATCGCCCAATCCGCGGATCGCGGGTCTGTGACCCGCAGCGGGTTGCTTGGAACCGACGCTTGATATAAACAGTCGCGATAACCGCCATGTGCTGCGAGTCACAGACTCGCGGTCCGGGGAGTTGGCCAAAGTGGAACGGAATTCCGCACTCCAAGACGCTTCGCGATGGCAAAAAACCATAAAACGAACCGACACGCGTTGAACCGTCTCATGCCGTCCCGGCATAACTGTGATATTGATTTGGCATTTCCCTTATGTGGTGGCCGTATGCAAACTCGGTGGGTGAAGTTGGGAAAAACAATTACAATCATCGCGTTGCTGTGGCTCACGGTGATTTCGCTGGCGCATGGAAAACTGAATTTAAAATGGTTTGAAAAGAAAAAAGCCTCGGCGAGCGGTGAGGAAAAGTACCGGGTCGGTTTCCTGCCAGTCACCTGTCACCTCACCTGTCCTGTCACCGATTTCATCAACAAGGAGACCACTGGTGAAGGATTGTTTGAGCCGGTCCGTTTTAACGGATGGCCCGAGCTGAAAGAAGCTTACCTCTCCGGATATACTCCGGCCACATTTTTGCTGGCCCCGATGGCCATGGCCTTGCGGGAGCAGGGGGTTCCGATCAAAATCGTTTATCTCGGACACCGCGATGGATCAGCGGTCATGGTGCATAAAGATTCGCAGATTTACCGGATGCAGGATCTGCGCGGCAAAAAGGTGGCGGTACCGAACCGGTTTTCCAATCAACGTCTCCTCATCTTTCGTTCGTTGCGTCAAGCGGGCATGACGGTAGAAGACATCGAGCTGGTGGAGATGCCCCCTCCGGACATGCCTGCTGCGCTCTATGCCAAGGCTGTGGATGCCATTTCAAGCGGAGAACCGTTCATGGCGCAGACCGAACTCGACGGTTATGGCCGGGTGCTCTGGCTGACCAAGGATGTCTGGCCGAACTTCATATCCTGTGTGCTGGTGGTGCATGAAGACATGATCAAAAACCAGAGGCAGGTGGTGCAAAAGCTGGTGGACGGCATCGCCAAGAGCGGCAAATGGATCGACCAGTCCATGGATCACCGGATGGATGCGGCGCAATTCGTTTCCAAAAATTATTACAACCAAGATCCGCGGCTTCTGACTTTTGTGCTCAGCAAACCGCCGGACCGGGTGAAATACACCAACCTCGCATTGAAGAAAAAAGACTTCGAAGAAATCGAAGACCTGGCCCGCGAAGCGGGGATCCTCAAGGGCAGCGTCCGTTTTGAAGACTACACCGACGCTTCCTTTGTTCCGGACGAATCCAAGGTGGAAGCTTATTCCTGGGAAGGCCTGAAGAAATGAACGGCGGTTCCTCGGCTGAGCAGCGTCGGGCCATGTTGATGCGCATTTTTCTGCCACTCATCGTGGGAGTGGTATTCCTGTTTTCGTGGCATTTCGCGGTGCGCTTTTCCCGAAGCGATCTTTTCCCGACACCTCTGGACGTGCTCCGCGGCGGAATCGAATTGTTCCAAAAAGGTTTATTGTTCAAGTACATCGTCGCATCGCTCTTCAGGGTTACCTGGGGTTTCTTCGCCGCCGTGCTGGTGGGTGTTCCGCTCGGGCTGACGCTGGGCTGGTTTCGACCGGCTTTTTATGCTTTCAACCCGGTCATTCAAGTCCTGAGGCCGATCTCTCCTATCGCCTGGATTCCGGTGGCCATTCTATGGTTTGGAATCGACGACACCGCGCCTATCTTCCTCATTTTTCTCGCGAGCGTTTTCCCGATCGCCGTTTCCTCCATGGCCGCCGTGCAGAACATGCAGGCGGTTTACATCCGTGCGGCGCGCAATTTCGGCCTGGGCGGTTTGATATTGTTCAGGCGGGTCGTTTTGCCCGCGGCGCTGCCGCAGATCATCACCGGAATCCGAATCGCCCTCGGAATTGCTTGGCTGGTCGTAGTGGCTGCCGAGATGATCGCCGTCAACTCAGGACTCGGTTATCTCATCATAGACGCCCGGAACGCCGGAAAACGCTACGACCTCGTGGTCGCTGGAATGGTGATGATCGGCCTGATCGGACTCGGGCTCGACAGCCTCATCCGGCAATTGGAAAGATTTGACGAAGTGAAGTGGGGATATGGACAAAGATAAGCCGGTCATTCAAGTAGGCGACGCATGGATGTCTTTCGAAGGCAAAACTCCCAGTCAACCCATTCATGTGCTTGAGCGGGTCAGTTTCGACGTTCGACCGGGTGAATTTGTCTGCGTTGTCGGTCCGTCTGGCTGCGGAAAATCGACCTTGCTCAACATCGTCGGCGGGTTCCTCAAGGAAACACGTGGTGAGGTCAGGGTTGAAGGCAAGGCGGTCAACGGGCCCGATCCGGGCCGGATTTTTGTCTTTCAAGAAAACGGCGTCTTCCCTTGGCTCACGGTCGAGGAAAACATCGGGTTCGGGCTGTTTTCGCGGCCTGCCGAGGAACGCGCCAGCCGGGTGACGCATTACATCCAGATGGTCGGGCTGACAGGTTTTGAAAAGTGTTATCCACGCGAGCTTTCCGGCGGGATGCGGCAGCGTGTGGAGATCGCCCGGGCTCTGGCGGCGGAAGCCCGTGTGCTCTACATGGATGAGCCTTTCGGTGCGCTTGATTTTATCACGCGGTTGAAGATGCGGAGCGACCTCGTTCGCATCTGGCAGGCGGAACATAAGACCATCATCTTTGTCACACACGACATCGAAGAAGCGGTTCAGCTGGCCGACCGGGTTTTTGTCATGAGCCGTCGTCCGGCAACGATTCAAGAAACCGTGGTCATCGACCTTCCCCGTCCCCGCGACCTCGACTCTCCGGGATATCTGGCCGCACGTGACAAGATTTTTGCCGTCATGGGAATGGACGCCCACGGAGGGGGCAAGCCGGCCATCAACAAAGTCTCAGAGTTCATAGACCTGCAAAATGTCTGAAGTCGGACGATCGTTCAGGTTTTGCGCACTGCTGCGGTTCACAGAACCGCGGTCCGTCAGATTACTCACCCGCTTTTAATTACGCCTGAGGCGCAGCACAGGCTGAACCTTGGCTTGGCATCTCCCGGAGTCGCGGACAGAATGCCTGCATGCAAGAGGTCGCCTTTTATGATGCCAGGGTCTATGACCGGCAGAGTTTCGAATCCATCCCTGCGGCAAAAAATTACCGATGGCATTTCCATGAGTTCCGATTGAGCGCCGAAACTGCGGCGACAGCCAGAGGGGCATTTGCGGTTTGTGTGTTCGTCAACGACCGGTTGGACGAAGATTGCCTGCAAAAACTGGCTGAGTCGGGCGTTAAAATAATCGCCCTGCGATGTGCGGGATTTAACAACCTGGATCTCAAAGCCGCAACACGGCTCGGCTTGAAGGTGGTCCGCGTGCCGGCCTACTCCCCTCACGCCGTGGCTGAACATGCCGTCGGGCTTCTGTTATGCCTCAACCGGAAAATCCATCGTGCCTACAACCGGGTGCGGGAACACAATTTCAGCCTGAGCGGCCTGGTCGGCTTCGATCTTCAAGGCAAGACAGTCGGGATCATCGGCACCGGAAGAATCGGAAAGGCTGCCGCTCAAATCTTTGAAGGCTTTGACACCCGCGTGTTTTGTTATGACCCTTTTCCGGACGCGGCATGGGCCGGTACGCGCAGGATGATTTACACCGATCTGGAAAAAATCATCACAGAATCCGACATCCTTTCCCTGCACCTTCCGCTCCTTCCTGAAACCCGTTACCTGTTGAATGAAGCCCGGTTTAAACAGATGAAAAAAGGGGTATTCATCATCAACACCAGCCGGGGGAAACTGATCCAGACTTCGGCCCTGATCGATTTCCTTTCAAGTGGCCACATCGGCGGGGTGGCGCTGGATGTTTACGAGGAAGAAGAGGGGATTTTCTTCGAAGACCACTCAGACAGTGTGGATCTGGACGAAACACTTTCCAGGCTGCTGACATTCCCCAACGTGCTGGTCACGGCGCACCAAGCTTTTCTCACCCACGAGGCTTTGGGAGAGATCGCGAGGATGACAGTGGGCAATATCGTCAATTTCGCGGAGGGCAAAGCGTTTTTTGAAGGCTCGGTCCTGCACAGCCAGTGAACGCATCAAACAGGAAACTACGAAGCCGCAAACTCCCTGAGGTAACGCAAAGCGACCGTGAGATCTTTCGGCCAGGGTGCCTCCATCGAAACTCTTGCGCCGCTTACCGGGTGTGTGACTTCCAGGGTTTCCGCGTGCAAGGCGACCCGGTCAATCAACGGACGTTCAACACGGTTCGGTTTGAGCCGGTAATGCTTTTTAAGTGAGGAGAGCAAAAGCGGAACTCCACCGTAAAGAGTGTCCCCGATTATCGGAAATCCGGCGGTTTTGGCATGGATGCGAATTTGATGGGTACGTCCTGTCAGCGGTGAGCACTCCAGCAACGTAATTCCGATGAATTGTTCCCGAACCTGAAAAAGTGTTTTTGACCTTTTCCCCAATTTGGGATCGATCCGCATCAATCCGGTTTTTGTCGGGTGCGGTCCAATCCTTGCATCCACCTCGAAACTGGGATCCAGTGGGCGTCCTGAAACGAAAGCAGCATACTTTTTCCGGACTTGATCGCTCCCGAATTGATCAGCTAAAGAAACCAGCGTCGGTTTGGATTTGGCCAGAAGCAAAATTCCGGAAGTCTCGAAATCAAGGCGGTGGGCGTTGGCCAGATAGGTGAGGCCCCGTTCCCTGGCCCAAGCAGCACCACGAGCCAGTTCGTGATGCAGAAGTTTCATGATGTTCGGACGATCAGGATCGTAGCGGTCAGGTGAAACCAGCAGTCGTGACGGTTTGCAGATCGCCAGCAGCTGATCATCCTCAAACACAATCGGAATCTCCCAGAAATCTCCAGTGGCGGGAGCGGAGAGTTTGATGGAATCACTCACCTCGTTTATTTGCGGACAGTGTTGGCGGCAGGAATTTTCAGCTGCTCCTGGCACTCGCGCTGATACCAGTCAGAAAAAGCGGCACCCATACGTTCGCTCCGAAGTTCGTTGAGAAACCCGGGCAGCTCTGCAGCGACTTTGGAAACATCCACCGGCTGACGTCCCCGAAGGAACAAAACCATTCCACCTTCGCGCATCGGGATGTACATGCTGTGTTTTCCAGGGGTGAGGCTTTGCGCGATCCGCTGCATCATGTTCAGGTTGATGGCGTAGTCCCAGCCGGGAACGGTCTTGCTGGAAAGGGAGAAAGGAGGCAAAGGAGTGACAACCACCCTGGATTCCGCCGCGATTTCAGAAAAGGTTTTTCCCGCCGCAAGTCCGTTGGTAAGGGAGATTAGGAATTGATCGCCCGCGCTTTTGGCCAGCCTGACCGATTCCACGGTTTTAAAGTCCTGAACCACACGTTCACGAACGGCCTCCATGGTCTGGTCTCGGGTTGGGATGGTGTTTTTTAACCCGATAACATAGGCACCCTCTTCGCTCATCAGCGGGATTGTCGACAGCGGATCTTCGCTGTTGAGCGCAAAGGCTGCCTGGGAAAAATTAGGGGACTGAATTCCAGCCGGGGGCATCTCCTCGCTGAAGGGGGCCGTGGTCTTTGCCAGCAGACCGTTGGCAGAAGCCAGACGTTCCAGAAGATCCTTCTGCTTGGGATCCTTGTCGTGAAGATCGATTAATTCCTTGATGAAATCGTTGGCCTTCTTTTCGGCCTGAATCCGGGCGGTGAGCAAAATCTGCTCCGCCTTGATCTTGGCTTTTGCCGCCTCAGCGGACAAAGGCTGTCCGGCGGCGTCCTTGTAGAAGTCGGGCCCCTGACGTTGGTAAGCGGCATCCAGGGCGGCATTTAAATTGGTCAGGGCGGCAAGTTCAGCCGTGGCCTGGGCCAGAAAATTACTCGTGTCAAAAAGCACGTAGGAAACCTGCACCTGGGTCGGGAGCCGGTAATCAGGCATGTTGTTGGTGAAAAATTCGCCGAGCGCCTGCGGGATGATCGTCACCTTTGCCAGGTAATTGGAGCTTGGGAACATGACGAGATCAGACTGAATCTGCTCGTTCGACTGCTTGAACAAAGTTTCACCTTCCTGCGGAGTCACCAGCTTTCCACTGGTTCCCAACACCGTCATTATGTGTTGTTGCGCCACTTGGTGCGCCGCAAACCGCCAGAAATCTTCCGCGCTCAAGCCATTTTTGTTCAGGGTGTTCGCCACAAAGCTGTCGTACATTTCTGCGGTGAACGGTTGATTTTCAGGTCCTTTAAAAACTTCGCGGGCCCACTCGCTCCGTGATTCCGGGCTGACGACGATCTTCATCCTGTTGATCTTCTCGATCAAAACCAAGCGGTTGTAGGTTTCACGTTCCAGATCAAATCCCATTTGACGGCTGCGATCACTGCCCGGCCATTCCTGATATCTCAGGTAATGAAACAGTTTCATTTCTTGCATCGCCTTCAAATACTCCTCCCGCGTGATCTGCTTCCCGTAAACTGTTCCCAGGTCCAGTTCGCTCCCCCCTCCCCTTCCGCCGCCGCGATTCGTCATGAAATCGACAAAAACAAAAGAAATCACCACCACAATGGCAACGATCAACCAAAGAATACGCTGATACCGTCTGATGCTCGCAAACATAGATTTTCGAAAATTTGAGACGCGCACCCTACCTTTGCCCATGCTCGCCGGTCAAACGGAAAATCTGCCTTTAAACTGTTCAAACTGTTCAAGGCTCGGCTCCAACGAGTCCGTTCGCCGTGTGAAGATGCCGCGCAGAGGAATCGTCCTATTCGACGATAAGGCCAACGATTCCAAACCCAGAGGATGGTTGTGCGTCAAATGGTTCTATGCCACTTTCAAGCTTCACCTGTAAGCTATGCGTGAGTTTTTGACCCTGAATCCCGGGCTGCATCGCCAGAAATGGCTGCTTCTGCTGCTTTTTGCCATCCTGCCACCCGTTCACGCGGATAAAATCGATTTCAATCACCAGATCAAACCGATCCTCTCGGATCGCTGTTTTGTCTGCCATGGCCCGGATGAAAAATCCCGGAAAGCCAAACTGAGACTCGACACCCGTGACGGCGCTTACAAAACCCTGGAAGACGGCAAGGCGATCATCAAGCCCGGCAATGCTTCCGCCAGCGAGCTGCTCCGCCGCATCACCACCACGGATCAGGATGACTTGATGCCACCGCCGGATTCCAATCTTTCCCTGGCCGCTGAAGAAAAGAATTTGCTCAAACAATGGATCGATCAGGGAGCTGAATGGCAGGAACACTGGGCTTTTCGCAAAATTCAAAAACCAGCCACGCCAACCGTCCAGGCCTCAGCATGGATCAAAAATCCCATCGATACATTCGTCCTGAGCAAACTGGAAAAGCAGGGCATTTCCCCGGCTCCGGAGGCCGACAAGGAAAGGTTGCTGCGCCGTGTGACATTCGACCTGACCGGACTGCCTCCCACGCTTGAGGAAATGGACAATTTCCATCTGGACACCGCGGCCAATGCATACGAAAAAGCGGTCTCCCGCTTGTTGAACACCAGGGCCTACGGAGAACGTATGGCCACTGAATGGCTTGACGTCGCCCGATATGCGGACACGCACGGGTACCAGGCGGACCGATACCGTGCCACGTGGCCATGGCGCGATTGGGTGATTGAAAAATTCAACCAAAACCTGCCGTTCGACCAGTTCATCACCTGGCAGCTGGCCGGGGATCTGCTCCCCGAAGCCACAAAAGAACAACGACTGGCAACCGCCTTTAACCGGCTCCATATGCAAACCGAGGAAGGCGGAAGCGTGGAAGAAGAGTTCCGCGTCTCTTATGTCACGGACCGGGTCAACACTGCGGGAACCGCCTTCATGGCCCTGACCTTCGAATGCGCCAGATGTCACGATCACAAATATGATCCGATGCCGCAAAAGGACTTTTATCGGCTCTACAGTTTTTTCAACAATATAGATGAATCCGGGCAGACCTCGCATTTCACCGATTCCATGCCGGTCCCCACCCTGCTCCTGTCCGACGAAAAAACAGAACGATCCATGGCTGCTGCGGCGCTGGCTCTAAAATCTGTGGAACTGGAAAAACCAGCACTGCTGGCGGAGAGTCGGCATCGTTTCGCCCAGTGGCTGTCGCATCGACCAGGTTCCATCGAAATCCCGGGCAAAACCGGTGATTTTGATTTCGACAGCATCACCAACAAACTGGTCCTCAACCGGATCGATCCCTCCAAACCAGGAACTTTGCTGGAAGATCCAAAGATTCTGAGTTCGGGCGGTCGAACATTTCTCAGTTTGAGCGGAGAAAACGGGATCGAATTTAAAGGCCTCGCCCCGTTCAAACGAAGCGATCCATTTTCATTCGCGCTCTGGGTCAGGATTCCAACGAATTTTACTCGGGCCGTCGTTTTTCACCGGTCCAAGGCAGGACTTGATGCAGGCAGCCGCGGTTATGAAATGCTCATCGAAAACGGCCGGCTTTCTTTTGGACTCATTCACATGTGGCCGCACAATGCCCTCAAAGTCACTACCAAATCGACACTGCCGCTCAACCGCTGGATCCACATTGGCCTCACTTACGATGGTTCCAGCAGTGCCAACGGTCTGAAGCTTTTCATCGACGGCGCAATGGCAGACCGCGATACCATCCGAGACAATCTTTTCAAGGACATCACTTACGAACGGAATCCGGCCGAACTGACCCTGGGCCAGCGGTTTCGCGACAACGGATTTAAAGGCGGCGAGATCGATGATTTTCAAGTTTTTGAACGTGCATTGAGCACTCTGGAAATCTCTCAACTGGCGGGCAGCCTCAAACTTTCGGCCCTTTTAAAAACTCCCCGGGAAAATCTCTCCCCCAATGACCTGGCTTCGCTCTGGGAATTTTATCACATCTGCCTGGACAAACCAGTGGCGGATTATCTGGGCAGGCTGAAAAAATCCAGGCTCGAAAAAAACGAAGTTTACCAGTCGATTCCCGAACACATGGTGATGGAGGAGATGACGAAACCACGACCGGCTTTTGTATTGAGACGCGGGGCCTACGACGCCCCGGGCGATCCCGTGACGGCAGGCACACCCGGGTTTTTGCCGGCCATGCCAGACTCGTATCCAAAAAACCGGCTCGGTCTGGCGCGGTGGCTCCTCAATGACGATCAACCGTTGACCGCCCGCGTCACCGTCAACCGCTACTGGCAGATTTTATTCGGCAAAGGAATCGTGGAAAGCGCCGACAACTTCGGGAGCCAGGGAAGCCTTCCCAGCCACCCTGAATTGCTTGACTGGTTGTCGCAATCATTCATCGGATCAGGCTGGGATTTAAAACAACTCATCCAACTCCTGGTCACTTCAAACACCTACAGGCAATCGAGCCAGCCGACCGCAGCCGCACTGGAAAAAGATCCGGGAAACCGCTGGTTTTCCCGGGCGCCCAGAAGGAGGTTGAACGCCGAGATGTTGCGCGATCATGCTCTTTCCTCAAGCGGTTTGCTGGTGCAAAAAGTCGGCGGACCGAGCGTGAAACCTTATCAACCAGAGGGCCTTTGGGAGGAAAAATCCGGCGCCAGATATGAGCAGGACAAGGGGGAAGGTTCCTATCGCCGCAGCCTCTACACTTTTTGGAAACGAACATCTCCGCATCCGATGATGGTGACGTTCGACGCTTCAGATCGAAACTATTGCCTGGCCAAAAGGCAGTCCACCAGCACACCTTTGCAGTCGCTGGTTTTGCTGAATGACACCCAGTTTGTCGAGGCCGCCCGGGTTCTCGCCGAACGGATGTTATATACCGGCAAAAATCTCCAGGATCAGCTTTCGACCGGATACCGCCTCCTTACCTCGCGCCATCCGAAGCCGGAGGAACTGCAAGTATTGAAGCGACTTTTTCAGGAACAATCGGAGTTTTATCAAAAAAATCCTGAACTGGCGGAGAAGGTGAAATTGAACGGAGCCCATACCTCGGCCACAACATTCTCCTCCGAACAACTGGCGGCGATGACAGCGGTCGCCAATGTGCTGATGAATTTTGAAGAGAGCGTCACTCTGCGCTAGTTACCATGGAAAAAAACACCCACATCAATTTCGAGATGAACCGGCGCGACTTTTTTGGCCGGTTCGGCATGGGAATCGCCGGTGCCGCCCTGGCGCAAATGGTGAATGGGAGCCAGACCCGCCTTTTCGCCGGAGCACAGGAGTCCGGTGCCGTAACCGACGTTCTGGCAGGGTTGTTGACCAAACCTCATCACACCCCAAAGGCCAAAAGGATCATTTACCTCTTCATGAGCGGAGGTCCCTCGCAGATGGACTTGTTCGATTACAAACCGATGTTGAACAAGATGAACGGCCAGGATCTTCCCGATTCCATCCGGCAGGGCCAGCGTTTGACCGGCATGTCGGCCAATCAGGCACATCTACCACTGGCCGGTTCTCTGTTTAAGTTTCAACAACACGGAAAATGCGGGATGTGGGTCAGCGACCTGCTCCCGAACACGGCGAAAATGGTGGACGACCTCTGTTTTGTCCGGTCATTGCACACAGAAGCGATCAACCATGATCCGGCCATCACCTTTTTCCAGACCGGCTCCCAGATGGCGGGGCGTCCCTCGATTGGTTCGTGGATCAGTTACGGACTCGGCAGTCTCAATGGAAACCTCCCGGCTTTTGTGGTCCTTATCTCCAAAGACCGGTTGGATCAACCCCTTTACTCGCGGCTTTGGGGAAATGGTTTCCTCGACTCCATTCATCAGGGCGTTCAATTCCGTTCCGGCAAAGATCCGGTGTTGTATCTGAACAACCCACCGGGCTTTCTCGGCGAAAACCGCCGGAAAATGCTCGACCGGCTGCGCGAACTGCACGAGATGCAGTTTAAAGACCTCGGAGATCCGGAAATCAACTCACGTGTCATGCAATATGAGATGGCTTACCGGATGCAAACCTCTGTTCCGGAAGCCATGGATATTTCCAGCGAACCAAAATCAACCTTTGAACTTTATGGCGAGGAGGCTCGAAACCCAGGAACTTTCGCCGCCAACTGTCTTCTGGCACGGCGCCTCGCTGAGAAAGACGTCCGCTTCATCCAGCTTTACCATCAAGGCTGGGATCATCACGGCGGACTCCCATCCGGAATCAAACGACAAGCCAAAGACATCGATCAAGCCTCCTTTGCCCTGATCTCGGATTTGAAACAAAGGGGGCTGCTGGACGACACCATCGTCATCTGGGGTGGCGAGTTTGGACGCACCAACTATTCCCAGGGAAAACTGACCGCCACAGATTATGGACGGGACCATCATCCGCGCTGCTTCACGGCCTGGGTGGCTGGAGGCGGGTTCAAGCCGGGAACGATTTACGGTGAGACGGACGAGTTTGGCTACAATGTCATAAACAATCCTGTCCATGTTCACGACTTCCAAGCCACTCTATTCCATCAGATGGGAATCGATCACGAAAAGCTGACCTTCAAACATCAGGGACGCCGTTACCGGTTGACCGATGTTCACGGAAAAGTGGTCAAGGAACTTGTTTCTTGACCCGGCTTTCCGCAGATTCCTCGCGAATAACAGAAAAACGAGCGGTTACCGCAGCGCAGAAAAAGGAGAGCCGAAAAATCGACCGATACAGAAAGCAAAAAATACAAAATATGAATCATTCCTTAATTTTCACCGCAGGTTTCGCATGGGTCGCCCTTTGCGGATGTTCAGATCCTTCGGATAAAGTTGCCAAAGCCGAAGCCAAAGCTCCGGCGGCGGCCTCAGCAGAGGTCACGACCACCACGGCTCAAAGCCAGGAATTTAAGATTTTACCTGATTCGAAAATCGAGTTTGTGGGCTCCAAAGTGACCGGAAGCCACAGCGGAGGTTTTAAAACCTTTGAAGGGAAACTCCTGGTTAACCCGCCCAAATCGGTCAAGGGTGCCACGATAAAAATCGACACCACCTCGGTCTGGTCCGACAACGAAAAACTCACCGGACATTTGAAAAGCCCTGATTTTTTTGATGTGACAAAGTTTCCGAACAGCACATTCACCGTTACCTCCATCGAAGGCGAAGGGGCGGCTTCAAAGGTGACCGGCAACCTCGAACTACATGGGGTGACCAAATCGATCACTTTCCCGGCCAACATCACCGTGACCGACAGCTCGGCCCACGTGACCGCTGAATTCGCCATCAACCGGAAAGACTTCCAGATTGTTTATCCCGGCAAACCCGATGATTTGATCCGCGACAACGTGGTGATCAAATTTGATCTCAAAGCCTCCAAGGGCTGAAGATTGCCTGCGGCTTTGTTCACGGACGGTCTCCGTACGGAAGTCCGTCCGGGTAGATCTCCGACCTGCCGCTGCGGTTCACCTACTGCGGTTCACAGAACCGCAAGAATCCCAACGGGATTCCATCATTCAGCCCTGGGTTGGCCCGCAGCGCGGGCCTACCCAGGGCCATCAGCCAGAAAAATCCCCAACCCCAACGTGGGTTGCGCCTCAATCCCACACATTCAAAATTCGTGGAGTTAGACGGACTCGGTACTAAGCCCGTCTTGAGATCCGGTTTGGCGCTCGATTTTCCGCATAAAAAATTTGTCATTTCGCAGCGGCAGGTTCAAGGTGTCCCGGACCCACATTATATGAAAACATCCAGCCCTGTTTGCCCTGCTGTGAGCGTTTCAAAAAAATCCTCCGGCTTTACCCTGATTGAACTTCTGGTGGTGATCGCCATCATTGCCATCCTGGCCGGCATGCTCCTGCCCGCACTGGCCAAAGCGAAAGATACCGCGATCAAATCCCAGTGCGGCAGCAACCTGAGGCAATGGGGCATCGCGCTCACCCTTTACGCCACTGACAATCAGGATTTTTTTCCTGACAATTCCGCAGGCCAAGATTTTTCATGGATGAGCCCCGCCATGAACAACATCTTCTACCCCTCTTACCTTTATCCGAACCGGCCCGGGTCCAAAGCGAAGAAAAAAGAAAGGGCTAGAGCCGATGTGATTTATTGTCCGACCGATCAATGGCACCGGTTGGTGGAAGGGGACACGGCGAGCAGCACCAACCTGATTGGTTATGTTTATTTGCCTGGGCGGACGGCACATGTCTCCGAAGGTTGGTTTACGAGCAATGATCCCCTGGCCAAATGGTTGAGCCGGAAAAAGTTTGGCACTGAATACAGAAACGCCCCGATCATGACCGACAAGATCCAGGCGGTTGGAAGCAATCCGGCGGGCAGGCTGACGTGGTTCGACAACAGGATCCCGTACGCCAATCACCGGGGCAAAGAAAGCATTTCCACGGGTGGAAATTTCTTATATGAGGATGGCCATGTGACCTGGCGTAAATTTGACCAGGCCAACTACAAAAGCACCATTGACGTGGGCAGCAGAGCTAACAATTGGGTGGTCTTCTTCAAACCCGGCGACCTCGACACCGGTCCCTGGTAGGAGACGCTTGGCCAGGAATTCTCTGCCACACTCTTGATCTGATCATGGCAATCAAAACACCCGCAACTGAGCCCGGGCGGCGTTGACGCGCAAGACGGGCCAGGAATTCAAACAGAACAAACAATCCTCGGCCAGATGGTGGCAAGACCAGGGACACAGTCCGATCGAGGCGAAGCTCCTAAAACCGTGGGTGGCGCCCCCAAAGAAATGATGCGGGACACGCGGACCGGCACGAACCAGAGGTTTCGTTCATACCTGGAAAAAGTTCAAACTCAAGTCGCAAGGCCCGCCTTGCTGTCTTTCAGCGCGGGGAACTGGTCACGCCATTGCCGGACCTTTTCAAGATCGAGTGCAACTGAAGAAAAAGTTTCCTTCGCGCCAGCCTGATAAATAATCTCGCCCTTCGGATCGATCACCATGGAGTCGCCGGCAAACTCGAAGTTTGGATCTTTTCCACAACGATTCACCGCCACCACATAGGCCTGATTTTCAATCGCCCGCGCTTGAGCCAGGCAAATCCAATGCGTCCGCCGCAGGGAAGGCCAGCTCGCGATGACCACGAACAGGTTAGCCCCCTGCCCCGCCGCACTTCGAAAAAGTTCAGGAAACCGTAAATCGTAACAGATGACTGGGGAAATCTTCCAGCCGCACACATCCACAATCAGAGGACCGGGTCCGGGGGAAAAACTTTCAGCCTCCCCGGCGGGGGTGAACAGGTGAGTCTTGGAATATCGTCCCAGCACCAAACCCAGGGATGATATCACGACCGCTTGGTTTGCCGGTTTTCCTTGAGCCCCGG
>Ga0163152_10002002_pt1 | contig 30391 bp, 20 predicted proteins | sample OliLakLV19MP8IB2_FD_148635 | JGI IMG/M metagenome (GOLD analysis project Ga0163152, IMG submission 148635) | Freshwater microbial mat bacterial communities from Lake Vanda, McMurdo Dry Valleys, Antarctica - Oligotrophic Lake LV.19.MP8.IB-2 | ecosystem: Environmental > Aquatic > Freshwater >...
GGTGGCGCTGGCATCGACGGTGCACGCGTCGGCAACCATGCCCAACTTCATCATCACCGAATATTTCCTGCCCTTCGTCGATTTCTGCGACACGATTTCGCCGAACCAGCTGAAGCCGAAAAACGGCTATATCGAATTGCCGACCGCGCCGGGCTTGGGCATTGATGTTGATGAAGAAGCGCTGAAAAAGCATCCGGCCAAGGTGTACCCACAACGCAAGCTGCGCACCCCGGCCGATGAGGGCCCGTAAAGCAACACCTTAAAATAATAATAAAATCAATGAATTACGTGTTTACTGCCACCTTCAGGTGGCAGTAAACACGGCCTTGTTGCCGTCCATCCTGATTGCGGTGTTGAATTTCGCGCTGCTCTTGCGCAAGCCTTCCAGCGCCGCCTGTTCACTGGCCAGATCGCAGATCACGGTTTCGTTGTGATCGTTGTGGCGGACGAATTCGAAGGACGCGCTTTCACAGTTTCTGCCGTTCAGCTGCACCCGCGCCAGCATGCCGATCCAGTTGCCGTGCTGGATGCCGCCATGGCCGGTGTGAAACGAGAAACTGCCGAGGCCGTAAAACACCGGCTTGCCTTTGTAGATTTCCACCGGCAGCGAATAGTGCGGGCCGTGGCCGATGACGATGTCGGCGCCGGCATCGATCACGGCATGGGCGATCTCGGTCATGTAATCGAGCACGTCTTCCTTGAGGCCCCAGTGCTGTGAGGCGACCAGCACATCCACTTCCTTGCGCAGTGCGGTGATTTCAGCGACGTACTCGGCGAGGTATTTCGGGTCAGCCCAGGTCACGATCACCGGCGGCACGCCGGGGCGGTTGGACGGCGGCATGTCCTGGCGGGTCTTGTGCAGCGGCAACTGGTACGCGGTATTGCCGCGCAAGGCGGCAACCCCGGTGGAGTGTTCACCGGCTTCGTGATTGGTCGGCCAGTAGACGGAAGTGCGCTGCACGAAGCCGTAACGTACGCCATTGCGGGTGATGATCACCGGCTTGCGCGCCTGCGCGCGATTGAGTCCGGTGCCGGTGACAGGGATGCCGAGTTTTTCCAGTTCGCGCAGCGAGGATTTGATGGCCTCGGCGCCGTAATTGACGTTATTGGCATTGCCGATGGCGTGATAACCGGCGATTTTCAGCGCCTGGCCTGCGGCCGGAGCGGCATAAAAACCTTCATCCGTTACCGATACTTCGGCGGAGGGCTGATACAGGCAGCATTCCAGGTTGCCGAACAGCACGTCGGCGCTGCGCAGGGTGTCGACGACGCGCGAGAGCGGCAGTGTGGGGTCGGCTACATTCATCAGGTTGATGTCGCCAGTGAACATCATCAGCGTACTGCTCATGCTTGTTTCTCTCCAGGGTTGTGATGTGAATCGCGCCGTATGCGCGATACGTGAACATGGGTTTATCGCCTGGAGGCGGGTGCGTCAAGCTTGCGCGAACCTTGCGGATCCGCGCCGCCGGGGCACATTTTGTGATGCAGATAACGGCCGTCCTGGAAAAAATCCGCTTCGCCTTAGTTATTCTAATTCGTTCGACAATAAAATTTATATTGCGAAGCAGCAAAAACCGCTTGACGGCCAAATTGGTGATGGCAAAATAGCACCTGTGCTGGGTGTCTTTACAGACATCGGCACACATCCTCCAAAACCTCCTCCTTTGGTGGAACTTCAGCGCAACCCTCCGGGGTTGCGCTTTTTTTTGTGCTGTCGATGCGGCAACGCAACATACTAGTGGAAAACGGCAAGTAACGCTGTACCTTCCATCAGCTGAACCGCTGTGCCCCGGGCTTGAAGTGGTAGGCCCTGAGTCACCGAAAGTGGCGGAGAAAGGCGGCAGTGGAGCGTGCGTGATGCTGTTGCAGAACAGGGGACAGCAACCATGAAAATGCATGGTGCTGCAGTGCGGGGTCGTCATAGTGCTTTGGTATACTCGATTTGCAGCAATATTCCGCGGCAATATTTCCGGAGTCATTCGCCCTGGCGCGAGGGCCATGTGCCGAGGTCTTTCCCGATTAAAACCTGTATGCGGTATTCGCCGCCCCCGCGGTTTGTGCAATCGCGGGTTTATTGACTGCGGTCAAGGCTGGCGTTGCAGCCGCTGTAATAGATTTGGCGTCCCTGCGGAACCGGGACGCTTTTTTTAACGAGCGCATTTGACGCGGATCAGAATAATGAAAATTCACGAGTACCAGGCCAAAGAACTGCTGCGCAAATACGGCGTGCCCACGCCGCGCGGCATCCCCTGCTTCAGCGTTGACGAAGCCGTCAGCGCCGCCGCCAAACTCGGCGGCAGCGTGTGGGTCGTCAAGGCGCAGATCCATGCCGGCGGTCGCGGCAAGGGCGGTGGTGTCAAAGTCGCCAAGTCGCCGGCTGAGGTGAAAACCTATGCCAGCAGCATCCTCGGCATGCAGCTGAAGACTCACCAGACCGGCCCCGAAGGACAGAAGGTGCGGCGGCTGCTGATCGAAGAGGGCGCCGACATCAAGAAGGAACTGTATGTCGGCATGGTGATCGACCGCGGCACGCAGCGCGTGGTGCTGATGGCCTCCAGCGAAGGCGGCATGGACATCGAGGAAGTGGCAGCGCACACCCCGGAAAAAATCCACAAGATCGCGATTGACCCGGTGAAAGGCCTGACCGATGGCGACGCCGATGCGGTGGCGGGCAAGATCGGCGTCCCGGCGGCGTCAGTGCCGCAGGCGCGCGCGTTGCTGCAGGCTTTATACAAGGCGTTCGACGAAACCGATGCCTCGCTGGCCGAAATCAATCCGCTGATCCTCACCGGCGACGGCAAGGTGATCGCGCTGGATGCCAAGATCGATTTCGACGGCAACGCGCTGTTTCGCCATCCCGACCTGGTCGCGTTGCGCGACCTCGATGAAGAGGATCCCGCGGAAGTCGAGGCCTCCAAACACGATCTTAATTACATCCAGCTCGACGGCAACATCGGCTGCCTGGTCAACGGCGCCGGCCTCGCGATGGCGTCGATGGACATCATCAAGCTCTACGGCGGCAGTCCCGCCAACTTCCTCGACGTCGGCGGCAGCGCCACCGCGGAGAAAGTCACCGAAGCGTTCAAGATCATGCTGCGCAACCCGCAGCTGAAAGCGATCCTGGTGAACATTTTCGGTGGAATCATGAAGTGCGATGTCATCGCGCAGGGCGTGGTGGCTGCGGCGCGGCAGGTCAGCCTCAGCGTGCCGCTGGTGGTGCGCCTCGAAGGCACCAACGTCGATCTCGGCAAGAAAATCCTCGCCGAATCCGGGTTGCCGATCATTTCCGCGAACAACATGGCTGATGCCGCGCTGAAAGTCGTTGCTGCAGCGAAGGGGAAGAACTGATGTCCATCCTGATCAATAAAAACTCCCGGGTCATGACCCAGGGCATCACCGGCAAGACGGGGATGTTTCATACCAAGACCGGCAAGGAATACGCCAACGGCAAAAATTGTTATGTCGCCGGTGTGACGCCGAAAAAGGGCGGCCAGAGTTACGAAGGCATTCCGATTTTCAATTCGGTGCGCGAAGCGAAAGATGCGACCGGCGCGAATGTTTCGGTGATCTACGTGCCGCCGCCCTATGCCGCCGCGGCGATCGAGGAGGCGGTGGATGCGCAACTGGAACTGGTGATCTGCATTACCGAAGGCATTCCGGTGCGCGACATGGTCCGTCTCAAATACAAGATGGAGCAACAGTGCAGCAAGACGCTGCTGATCGGCCCCAACTGCCCCGGCGTGATCACGCCCGACGAAATCAAGATCGGCATCATGCCCGGCCATATCCATAAAAAAGGCCCGATCGGCGTGGTGTCGCGCTCTGGCACACTGACCTATGAAGCGGTCGGCCAGTTGATGGAAATCGGCCTCGGCCAGTCGTCCTGCGTCGGTATCGGCGGCGACCCGGTGAATGGCTTAAAGCACATCGATGTGATGAAAATGTTCAACGATGATCCGCAGACGGAAGCGGTGATCATGGTCGGCGAAATCGGCGGCTCGAACGAGGAAGAGTGCGCGCGCTGGATCAAGGCCAATATGAAAAAACCCGTGGTCGGTTTCATCGCCGGCGTGACGGCCCCCCCGGGCAAACGCATGGGCCATGCCGGCGCGATTATTTCCGGCGGCAAGGGCACTGCGGAAGAAAAACTTGCGGTGATGGAAGAGTGTGGCATCAAGACCACCAAGAATCCCGCCGAAATGGGCAGGTTGTTGCAGTCGGTGCTTAAATAAATCCGGTGTTGTAAGCAGGAGCTACGGCGGATGTCGGCGCGATAAACGATAGCGATAAGTGAGGAGCAGAGATTTTGGAAGGTGGCATCGTGAAGCGCGGCAAACGTAACCGTGGGTCCCTCAGGGGACGCGCGGTGGATACGCGTGCGTTGACGCAAGTGCAGGCCTTGCTGGCAGAAGCGCAGCACGAGACCGGCGTCGAGCCGCGGCGCCGCGACCTGCTGATCGAAAATCTGCACCGCATCCAGGATCGCTACGGCCACATTGCCGCTGCGCACATCGTCGCACTGGCGCGTGAAATGAAGCTGGCGATGACCGAGGTTTATGAAGTTGCCACCTTCTATCACCACTTTGATGTGGTGAAGGAAGGCGATAAAGCGCCGCCGGCATTGACGGTGCGCGTCTGCGATTCGTTGTCCTGCGAGCTGTCCGGCGCAGGCGCGTTGATGACCGGTCTGAAAAAAACGCTGGGTGATGGCGTGCGCGTGATCCCGGCGCCCTGCGTCGGTCGCTGCGAGCAGGCGCCGGTGGCGGTGGTCGGGCAGAATCCGGTGGCGCAGGCCACTGTTGATAAAGTCAAAACGCTGGTGGCTGCGAAAAAGACGCATTGTGCTGTCGGCAAGTACGTGGCGTATGCCGAGTATCGCAAGCAGGGCGGTTACACCATCCCGGCGGAATGCCTGGCCGGCAAACGCGATGCGGAAACCCTGATCAAGACCATGGAAAATTCCAGCCTGCGCGGTTTGGGCGGCGCGGGTTTTCCGACGGGGCGCAAATGGCGCATTGTGCGTGGCGAAAAGGGCCCGCGCGTGATGGCGATCAACATCGACGAGGGCGAACCCGGCACGTTCAAGGATCGCCATTATCTGGAAACCGATCCGCATCGTTTTCTCGAAGGTATGCTGATTGCGGCATGGACCGTACAGGTGTCCGAGGTTTATATCTACCTGCGCGATGAGTACGCCGGTGTGCGCGCCATTTTCAAAAAAGAAATCAAGGCGCTGCAGGCCGATCCGCCGTGCCCGCTGCCGCCGATATTCCTGCGTCGTGGTGCCGGCGCCTATATCTGCGGTGAAGAATCCGCGATGATCGAATCCATCGAAGGCAAACGCGGCATGCCGCGGTTGCGACCGCCGTACGTGGCACAGGTCGGTTTGTTCGGTTACCCGACGCTCGAACACAACATGGAAACCCTGCACTGGGTGCGCGAAATCCTCGAAAAAGGTGCCGACTGGTTTGCCGGTCATGGCCGTAACGGTCGCAAGGGGCTGCGTTCGTTTTCGGTATCGGGTCGTGTGCAGAAGCCTGGCGTACATCTCGCGCCGGCGGGCATCACCGTTAAAGAGCTGATTGCCGAGTATTGCGGCGGCATGTTGCCGGGACACGAGTTTTACGGCTATCTGCCGGGCGGGGCATCCGGCGGCATCCTGCCGGCGTCGTTGGGGGATGTGCCGCTGGATTTCGACACGCTGCATCCCCACGGCTCATTTATCGGTTCCGCGGCGGTAATTATTTTGTCGGATCAGGACAAGGCCAGCGGTGCTGCGCGCAACATCATGAAATTTTTCGCCGAGGAATCCTGCGGCCAGTGCACGCCCTGCCGTGTTGGCACCGCGAAGGCGCTGCAATTGATGGAGTCGCCGAGCTGGGATCAGGGACTGCTCGAAGAACTGTCGGCGGCGATGGCCGATGCCTCGATCTGCGGCCTGGGCCAGGCGGCGCCCAATCCGATCCGCACGGTAATGAAATATTTTTCCAAGGAAATTCTGTGAAGGCGTGAATGAGTGAAGGCGTGAACGGGGTGCCCCTTTCACACCTTTACGTCTTCACTCCTTCACCGGGAGTAATCCATGACTGCGATGAACAAGGACGAACTGGCGGCAATGCCGGTCGAATTCAAGCTGAATGGCAGGGATGTCGTCGGCTACGCGTCGGAGACGATCATCCAGACCGCGAAGCGCCACGGCGTCGAGATTCCGCACCTCTGCTACAAGGATGGCATGCGGCCCGACGGCAACTGCCGTGCCTGCGTGGTCGAGGTCAAGGGAGAGCGGGTGCTGGCCGCATCCTGCTGTCGCAAGCCGTCAGCGGGCATGGAAGTCATCACCGACAATGCGCGCGCGCTGGCGTCGCAAAAAATGGTCATGGAGCTGCTGCTTTCCGACATGCCGGAAAAACGCCATACCCGCAATTCCGAGCTCGACCAATGGGTGGCCAAACTCAAGGTCGGCAAGCCGCGTTTCAAGGCGCGCCACCAGCCACAGGCCGATGTGTCGCATTACGGCATCGCGGTGAATCTCGATTCCTGCATCCAGTGCACGCGCTGTGTGCGCGCCTGCCGTGAGGAACAGGTCAACGATGTCATCGGTTACGCCTTCCGTGGCGAACATTCGTCCATCGTGTTCGATCTCGGTGACCCGATGGGGGAGTCGACCTGTGTCGCCTGCGGCGAATGTGTGCAGGCCTGCCCGACCGGCGCGCTGATGCCGGCGCGGGAGGCGGGATTGGTCAAACCCGACAAGCAGGTGCACTCGGTGTGTCCGTATTGCGGCGTCGGTTGCCAGTTGACCTACAACATCAAGGATAACAAGATCATCTCCGTCGATGGTCGCGACGGGCCGTCGAATCACGAGCGGCTATGCGTCAAGGGGCGATACGGATTCGACTATGTACATCACAAGCAGCGCCTGACCAAACCGCTGATCCGCAAGCCGGGCGCCCCCAAACACGCCGACTTCACGATGGACCCGGCGAATCCGCTGGAGTATTTCCGCGAAGCGAGCTGGGAAGAGGCGCTGGACCTGGCGGCGGGCAAGCTGCGCGCGATTCGCGATCAGAGCGGCAACAAAGGGCTGGCCGGCTTCGGTTCGGCGAAAGGCAGCAACGAGGAAGCCTATCTGTTCCAGAAACTGGTACGTACGGGTTTTGGCTCAAATAACGTCGATCACTGCACGCGCCTGTGCCATGCCTCGAGCGTGGCGGCGCTGATGGAGGCGGTGAATTCCGGCGCGGTGTCGAACCAGGTCAGTGATGTGGCGAATGCTGAAGTTATTTTCCTGATCGGCGCCAACCCGACCTCCAACCATCCGGTGGCGGCGACCTGGATCAAGAATGCGATTAAAAACGGCGCCAAGCTGATTTATGCCGATCCGCGGCGCTCTGATCTGTCGCGCCATGCCGCGTATTCGCTGCAGTTCAAGGCCGACACCGACGTCGCGCTGCTGAACGCGATGATGCACGTCATCGTCCACGAAGGTCTGGTCGACGAAGACTTCATCAAGTCGCGCACCATCGGGTACGAGGACCTGAAGAAAAACGTCGAGGGCTACAGCCCCGAAGCGATGGCGCCGGTGTGCGGCATCCCCGCTGAGACCATCAGGGAAGTGGCACGGGTTTACGCGACCTCCAAAAGTTCGATGATTCTGTGGGGTATGGGCATCTCTCAACACATCCACGGCACCGACAATGCGCGCTGCCTGATCGCCTTGTGCCTGATGACCGGTCAGATCGGCCGCCCCGGCACGGGATTACATCCGCTGCGCGGCCAGAACAACGTGCAGGGCGCGTCCGACTCGGGCCTGATCCCGATGGTGTTCCCGGATTACCAGCGCGTCGACAATCCGCAGGCGCTGGCGCGGTTCGAGAAGCTGTGGGGCATGAAACTCGATCCCAAGCCCGGCCTGACGGTGGTTGAAATCATCCACGCGACTTTGAAGGGCGAGATCCGCGGCATGTATGTGATGGGCGAAAACCCGGCGATGTCGGATCCCGATGCACACCATGCGCGCGAAGCGCTGGCGAAACTCGACTGCCTGGTGGTGCAGGAAATTTTTCTCACCGAAACCTGTTACTACGCCGATGTGATTTTTCCGGCGACGGCATGGCCGGAAAAAGACGGCACGGTGACCAACACCGATCGCATGGTGCAGATGGGTCGCAAGGCGCTGGATGCGCCGGGTGAGGCAAAACCCGACCTGTGGATCATCCAGGAACTGGCGCGTCGCTTGGGGCTCGACTGGAATTACAACGGGCCGAAGGATGTGTTCAACGAAATGCGCCGCGCGATGAATTCGATCGCCGGCATCACCTGGGAGCGGCTGGAAGCTGAGAGCTGTGTCACCTATCCTTGTGAAGAAGAAGGTGATCCGGGGCAACCTATTGTTTTTATTGATAAATTTCCAACTGCTACAGGCAGGGCGAAGTTTGTGCCGGCCGACATCATTCCGGCCAACGAACGTCCGGATCGCGAGTTTCCGTTTGTGCTGATCACCGGTCGCCAGCTCGAACACTGGCATACCGGTGCGATGACGCGCCGCGCCGGCGTGCTCGATGCGATCGAGCCGGAACCGACGGTGTCCATGCATCCGCTGGATCTTGATCAGATCGGTGCCCAGGGTGGCGATGTGATCACCGTCGAATCGCGGCGCGGCATCATTTCCCTGCACGCGCGGCCCGACGACGGCACACCACGCGGTGCTGTGTTCATCCCGTTCTGTTTTTACGAGGCGGCAGTGAACCTGTTGACTAATGCTGCGCTTGATCCGGTTGGCAAGATTCCGGAATTCAAATACTGCGCGGTGAAGGTGATGAAGGGCGGCGAACTGACACCGCGTTCCAGCTACGGCGGCGGGCAGATTCTGGCGCAGCTGGCGAAAACATGAATGTGGCATAAAAGCGGCGGCATAACAGCGACATAACAGCAACCGTTCGGAACTGCAGGCAAAAATACAGCCCGTCCCGCGGGCGTTCATCGGATTACGTTCAGAAGAGGAACAATATGGCACTGTCGGATATTGAAATTGCCCAAGCGGCGAAAATGGAGCGCATCGTCAAGATTGCGCAGAAGCTGGGCATTCCTGAAGAACATCTGGTGCCCTACGGTCATACCAAGGCCAAGGTGTCGCTGGAATATGTCGACAGCCTGAAAGACAGGAAAAACGGCAAACTGATCCTGGTTACTGCCATCAGCCCGACGCCCGCCGGCGAAGGCAAGACCACGACCACCGTCGGCCTCGGCGATGCGCTGAACAAGATTGGCAAAAAGGCCATCATCTGCCTGCGCGAGCCCTCCCTGGGTCCCGTGTTCGGCATGAAGGGCGGGGCTGCCGGCGGCGGTTATGCGCAGATCGTGCCGATGGAGGACATCAACCTCCATTTCACCGGCGATTTCAATGCCATCGCGCTGGCCAATAACCTGCTGGCCGCAGCAATGGACAACCATATCCACCACGGCAACGAACTCGGTATCGACGTGCGCCGCATCACCTGGAAACGGGTGATGGACATGAACGACCGCGCGCTGCGCGACATCACGGTGTCGCTGGGCGGCCCGGGCAATGGTTATCCGCGCCAGGACGGCTTCGACATTGTCGTCGCTTCCGAAGTGATGGCGATTTTCTGTTTGGCGACTTCGCTGAAGGACCTGAAAACGCGGCTGGGCAACATCGTTGTCGCTTCCACCCGCGATCTGAAACCGGTACGCGCGAAAGACTTGAAGGTGCACGGCGCGATGACGGTGCTGCTGAAAGATGCGCTGGCGCCGAACCTGGTGCAGACGCTGGAGAACAACGCGGCGTTTGTGCATGGCGGCCCGTTTGCCAACATCGCCCACGGCTGCAACACCGTGATCGCCACCCAGACTGCACTGAAACTGGCCGATTATGTGGTGACTGAAGCCGGCTTCGGCGCCGACCTCGGCGCCGAGAAGTTTGTCGACATCAAGTGCCGCAAATCCGGCCTGCGGCCCGATGCCTGCGTCATTGTCGCCACCATCCGCGCCTTGAAGTTCCACGGTGGTGTCGATGTCAGGGAACTCAACAAGGAAAACCTCGCGGCGCTGGAAAAAGGTGTGGCCAACCTCGAGCGTCATGTCAAAAACGTGCGCGAGAACTACGGCCTGAAATGCGTAGTGTCGATCAATCACTTCACCTTCGACACCGATGCCGAGATCGAACTGCTGAAAAAGAAAATGGCGCCGCACAATGTGCCGGTGCTGCTGGCGCGGCACTGGGCAGATGGCGGCGCGGGCGCGACTGAAGTGGCGAAAACCGTGGTCGAGCTGATCGACCAGGGTGAGAACCAGTTCAAATTCGTTTACGACGAGAAACTGCCGCTGTGGGACAAGATGAAAACCATCGCCACCAAGATTTACGGCGCTGCTGATATTTCCGCCGACAACAAGGTGCGCGGCCAGATCAAGAAACTGCAGGAAGACGGTTACGGCGACTACCCGGTGTGCGTGGCCAAGACGCAGTACTCGTTCTCGACAGACCCCGGGCTGCGCGGCGCGCCCTCGGGACATATGGTTAACATCCGCGAGGTACGATTGTCGGCCGGTGCCGAGTTCGTGGTGATGGTCTGCGGCGATGTCATGACCATGCCCGGCCTGCCGAAAATCGCTTCGGCGGAAAAAATTGATCTGACCGACGAAGGCAAGGTCGTCGGATTGTTCTGAGTAACTGTTCTGAGTATCGTGTCGATGGCGGCCATGACCATGGCCGTTGTTGACGCTTCTGAAGCCGGCATGGTAGATAGAATATGGTAGAAAAGCGGGTGCGTGTTCCGGCTTGGGGAGCTGTTCTGGGATGCCGCTACAAAGGGGAGTAGCTACGGCGGCAACAATATCAGAACGCCGCCGCGGCAGGGCCGTCATCACGGGATGCGGGATTCATCCGCTTCCCCGGTCTTGTCGGCATGCAGTATCGCAAGCGAGACCTTTGCCTGTATGACAGTGCGGCAGTTGTTTGCCGCGTTGATCTGTGAGGTAAAGGCCGAGCTGTGATGCGCCCTAAAGCGCTCCCGGCATCCGGTCCTGGCAATTGACGATCAGGCTAAGGGAGATGCATGCAGATCCGGATTCAAACTCAAGATTGTGCGCGCCAGCAGCGCCTGCCGTTGTTCGCGATGTTGCCCATGGGCGCGCTGCTGGCATTTTATTCCGGCCTCGCGGCAGCCGCCGAATCGCCGCAGGTGTTTGGCATACCCGTCGACTTCATCCTGTTCGGCCTGACGTTGCTGGGCGTCGCACTGTTCCACAAGTACACGCTGCAGGTGGCGCTGACCGGACTTGCGATCATCATGCTCTACAAGCTGGGTTTTACCGGATTCAAGACCGGGGACGGCCTGCCCGGCCTGCTCAGTCACCTGTTCCATGAGTGGGTGATCATCACCAACCTGCTCGGTCTGCTGGTCGGGTTTGCGCTGCTGTCGAATCATTTCGAGAAAAGCCATCTGCCGCTGGTGCTGCCCAAATACCTGCCCGACGACTGGAAGGGTGCGTTCATGCTGTTGGTGATGGTCTGGGTGATGTCGGGTTTTCTCGACAACATCGCTGCCGCGTTGATCGGCGGCACCCTTGCCGCGACGTTGTTTCGTCGTAAAGTACATATCGGCTACCTGGCGGCGATTGTTGCCGCGTCCAACGCCGGCGGCGCCGGCAGCGTGGTCGGCGATACCACGACCACCATGATGTGGCTGGATGGCGTCGATCCGCGCGATGTGCTGCATGCCTATGTGGCGGCGGCCGCAGCGCTGCTGGTGCTCGGCATTCCGGCAGCGCTGCTGCAGCAGAAGTATTCGCCGATCGTCAAGGATGAGGGCAAACACGCGCCGGTGGACTGGGCGCGGGTGGCCATCGTGGCGCTGATCCTGGCTGCCGCGATTGTCACCAATGTCACGATCAACCTGCAGTTCAACCACCTGTCCCATGTCTTCCCGTTCATCGGTGTCGCGGTGTGGGTGGTGATCCTGGCCTGTGTGCCGTGGCGCAAACCGCAGTGGGATCTGGTGCCGGAGGCGGCTAAAGGCAGCATATTCCTGCTGTCGCTGGTGTTGTGTGCGTCGATGATGCCAGTGGAAAAACTGCCGGAGGCGTCGTGGCAGTCGGCGTTCGGCCTCGGCTTCATTTCAGCGGTGTTCGACAATATTCCACTGACTGCGCTGGCGCTGAAACAGGGCGGTTACGACTGGGGTGTGCTGGCTTATGCCGTGGGTTTCGGCGGATCGATGATCTGGTTCGGTTCGAGCGCCGGTGTCGCGCTGTCCAATATGTACCCTGAGGCCCGTTCAGTAGGTTTGTGGTTGCGCCACGGCTGGTTCATACCTATTGCGTATGTCGTGGGATTTTTCGTGATGCTGGGCCTTGTGGGGTGGGAACCGCACGAGCGGCTCAAACCTCTGCCCACAGGCACCTCGATATCGACTCCGGCGTTGCAGTCCGCAGTCCCGTTTGCCAAACCGTAACCGACGTTTTTCGATAATTCACCAGAAGAGATAATCCCATGGATGCAATGCAATGGCTGACACTGATCGTGTTTGCCCTGACGATCGTGGTGGTGATCACCAATGTGATTGACGCCACGCTGGCGGCGCTGATCGGCGTCGGCGCGATGTGCTGGCTCGGCATCATGACCGAGGCCGAGGCTTTCAAATACGTCGACTGGAACGTGATGGCGATCCTGCTCGGCATCTGGATCATCGCCGGACATTTCGGCAAATCCGGGGTGCCGAGCTGGCTGTCGATACAGGCGCTGAAATTGTCGGGAGGCCGCCCCGGTTTTCTGGTGATGATCCTGACCTTTCTTGCCGGTGTGATTTCGATGTTTGTCGACAACGTGGTGACCATCCTGATGATGGCGCCGGTGGCGCTGCCGCTGGCGCGGGCGCTGAAGCTGTCACCGGTGCCGGTGATCCTGATGATCGGTTTCGGCGCCAATTTCATGGGCACCGCGCTGCTGATCGGTGACCTGCCACCGCAGATGCTGCACAGCGTCGCCGGCGCCGAGTTCTGGGATTTTTTCTGGCAACACGGGCGTGCATCTTCGTTTCCGATCCTGATGGTGACCTTTGTGATCACCCTTGCCGCGATGTGGGCCTACGGTTTCCGCGGCCATAAACGCGTCGCCGACCTGAACAGCCTTGGCCTTACGGCCAGGATCGAAAACCCGTTGTTCGCAACCGTTGTCGTGGTCTGGTTCATCGGCACCGTGGTGGCGATGTCGATGCGTGAATATATCGGCGTTCAGCTCGGTTTTATTTCGATGACCGGCGCGATCACGCTGGTGCTGGTGCTGGCGTTGCTCGGTGACCGTGTCAAACAGGCCGACAGTTTCGAGGAAAGCATGCAGGAACTGGACTGGCGGGCGATATTCTTCTATGTCGCGCTGTTTGCGCTGGTCGGCGGACTTGAAAAGAGCCATATCCTTGACCTGTTGGCCAATCAGATCAAACCGATTTTCCTCGAAAACTATGCGCTGGGCGCGACGCTGCTGTACTGGGTCACCGTGCCCATCGTCGGCATCGTCGAACACGACGCCTATATCCTGACCTTCCTGCGCACCATCAAGGACTTGGGGGAGTCGGGGATCGAGCCGTGGCCGCTGTACTGGATGCTGCTATGGTCCGGCACGCTGGGCAGCAACCTGACGGTGGCCGGTGCACCGGCACTGTATGTCGCGCTGAGTCTTGGCGAGAAGGAAGAGGGGCGCAAGGTGTCGTTGCGCGAGTTTCTGGCGTGGAGCATACCCTTCACGCTGGTTTGTTCGGTGATCTGTTATATCCTCGGCATGCTGATCTGGGTGCTGCCGTACGCAAAATGAGGTCGTACGAAAATGAGAATTTACCCGAAACGAGGTGATGCAAATGTATAAAAACATAATGGTTCCCACCGACGGTTCCGCGCTGTCGCGTTCCGCGATTGCTGCCGCCATCAAGCTGGCCAAATCCACAGGTGCCAAAGTGACCGCGTTTTACGCGGCGCCGCCGGCGACGCCGCTGGTTTACGGGGGGCTGCTGCCGGTCAGTTATGTCTCGCCTGGCGAACATTCGGCCATCATCAAAAAAGCGGCGGAGCGCTACCTCGGCGTCGCTGCAATGGCGGCGAAAGCCGCAGGCGTGAAATGCAAGCTGGCGCACGTGACCAGCGATTTCCCGGCGGAGGCGATCATCGCGGCGGCACGCAAGGAAAAGTGCGATCTGATTTTTATTTCATCCCACAGCCGCCGTGGCATTGCGCGCATGTTGCTGGGCAGCGAAACGCAGAAAGTCATCGCCAACGCGAAAATTCCGGTGCTGGTGCACCGTTAATTTCCCCGACAGAGCGGCGGGATGGCCGGCCTATACTTTTAAGTAATTGTTTTTAAAGTATTTTTAGACATCAAGCGCGGTCGGCACGTGCTGACCGCATCTGCCGCCCAGCGCCATCACGGGCCGCACCGACGCCGGGTCGGATGTTCAGCGTCAGTTAAGCGGACGCACCCGGCGCAGCCCGTCGCGACACTCCTGACGGTGACGGATATACTCGAATCTTGATTTTGGTCAATTCTTTCCCGGCGACAAACGCGAAAGAATGGCTTCTACGACGTTCCAATAAGGTTGGGCTGCGGCAACTGCCGCAGATAAAAACTCAGCACCCGTCGTTCAATTGATAAGGAGGAGTCACATGGGTATTCAACGAGTATTCTCGCGCGGCCTGCTGCCGCTGGTCGCTGCATTCGGTCTCGCCGTATCCGGTACCGCCGCAGCCTGGGAACCGACCAAGTCTGTCGAGTTCATCATTCCCGCCGGCACCGGCGGCGGCGCTGACCAGATGGCGCGCCTGATTCAGGGCATCGTTGCCAAACACAAGCTGATGAAAGAGGCGCTGATTCCCGTCAACAAGTCAGGCGGCGCCGGTGCCGAAGGTTTCCTCGAGGTGAAAGCTGCGAAGGGCGACCCGCACAAGATCATCATCACTCTGTCAAACCTGTTCACGACGCCGATGGCGACCGGTGTGCCTTTCAACTGGAAGGAACTGACGCCGGTCGCGATGCTGTCGCTGGACAACTTCGTGTTGTGGGTGAATTCCGAGACGCCCTACAAAACACCCAAGGACTATCTGGATGCGGTGAAAAAGGGCGGCCCGAACACCTTCAAGATGGGCGGCACGGGCTCCAAGCAGGAAGACCAGATCATCACCGTGGCGATCGAGAAGGCGGCCGGCATCAAATTCACCTACATTCCGTTCAAGGGCGGTGGCGCGGTGGCGACGCAACTGGTCGGCAAACATATCGACTCGAGCGTCAACAATCCGATCGAGGCGGTGGCGCAATGGCGCGCCGGCGCGCTGCGCGCGTTGTGCGTGTTTGATGCCGAACGCATGCCGTACAAGGAAAAGGTCACCGCAACGCAGTCCTGGAACGACATCCCGACCTGCAAGGAAGCCGGCATCCCGATGGATTACGTGATGCTGCGCGGCATTTTCATGCCGGCCGGGGTATCGCCGGACGTGGTGGCTTTTTATGTCGACCTGTTCACCAAAGTGCGCGCGACTCCGGAATGGAAAAAATTCATGGAAGACGGCGCATTCAACCAGTCTTTCATGACCGGCAAGGCCTACTCAGACTGGGTGGCCAAGGCGGAATCGCTGCACCGCGACCTGATGAAGGAAGCCGGGTTCCTCGCCAAACCCTGATTGGCTGTGTTGTCCCGACGGGCCTCCCGGTCCGTCGGGTCGTTGCATCCCCCGGGGATGCGTCCGGTATTCAAGATTTTCCTTAAAGCGCTGGGTTGAATTGCATGGAAGACAAACAGGTTTCCGGTGAAGTGGTGTCCTCGGGCATCTCGGTACGGGCTGCAGAGATTGCCGTAGCCGTATTTCTGCTGATCCTCGGCGGGTTGGTCATGTACGACAGCGTCCGTCTGGGATTTCGCTGGGTGGGGGACGGCCCTGAGGCGGGTTATTTCCCGTTTTACATCGCCGTGTTCATCTGCGTCTCCAGCCTGGGTGTCCTGGGCCAGGTGTTCTTCGGCAAGGGGCGTGGCGTGCACAAGGTGTTCGTCGAGTGGGAGCAGTTGAAGCTGGTGCTGTCGGTGCTGATACCGGCCGCGGTTTTTGTATTCGGCATCCAGATGGTCGGCATTTATGTCGCGTCGGTGGCTTATATCGCGTTTTTCATGGTCTGGCTCGGCAAATACACCTGGATCAAGAGCGTGGTGCTGGGCATCGCCGTCAGCGTCGCCACTTTCATGATGTTCGAAATATGGTTCAAGGTGCCGCTGTTCAAGGGTGCATTCAATCCCCTCAGCATCTTCGGTTACTGACCGCATTGATTTAGAGGAGCAGGCGACTTGGAAGAAATCAACGCCCTATTTCACGGGTTCTCCGTTGCGCTGACGCCGTTCAACCTGATGTTGATGGTGATCGGGGTCGTATTGGGCGTGCTGATTGGCGTGCTGCCCGGCCTTGGCGGCGCCAACGGCATCGCGATCCTGCTGCCGCTGACGTTCACGATGCCGCCGACCTCTGCGGTGATCATGCTGTCATGCATTTACTGGGGCGCGCTGTTCGGTGGCGCGATCACCTCCATCCTGTTCAACATTCCGGGCGAGCCATGGTCGGTGGCGACCACCTTCGACGGTTACCCGATGGCGCAGCAGGGCAAGGCGGGCGAGGCGTTGACCACGGCGTTTACGTCTTCCTTTATCGGTGCGTTTTTTGCGGTGGTGATGATCACTTTCCTCGCGCCACTGGTGGCCAAATTTGCATTGAAATTCGGACCACCGGAGTTCTTTTCGGTGTTTTTCCTGACCTTCTGCAGTTTCATCGGCATGGGCAAGGAACCGCCGTTCAAGATTGTCGCGGCAATGATGCTTGGCTTCGCGCTGGCCGCGGTGGGCATCGACACAGTGACTGGGCAACTGCGGCTGATCTTCGGCTGGCATGAGCTGATGCGCGGCTTTGACTTCCTGATCGCGGTGATCGGTCTTTTCGGCATCGGCGAGATCCTGCTGTCGATGGAGGAAGGCCTGTCGTTCCAGGGGCGCACTGCGAAAATCAACATGCGCATCGTCATCGAAACCTGGAAAAAGCTGCCGAAGTACTGGCTGACCTCGCTGCGCAGCTGCATCATCGGCTGCTGGATGGGCATCACGCCGGGCGGCGCCACGCCGGCCTCGTTCATGAGTTACGGTGTCGCCAAACGCATGTCTCCTGATGGTGCCAAATTCGGCACCGGCATGCCGGAAGGCATTGTCGCCCCTGAAACTGCGGCGCATGCGGCCGGCACGGCGGCATTGCTGCCGATGCTGTCGCTGGGCATCCCGGGTTCGCCCACTGCCGCGGTGCTGCTGGGCGGCCTGCTGATCTGGGGCCTGCAGCCGGGGCCGCTGCTGTTTGTCGAGCAGAAGGATTTTGTCTGGGGCCTGATTGCCAGCATGTACCTGGGCAACATCGTTGGCCTGATCATCGTGCTGACTTGTGTGCCGCTGTTCGCTGCAATCCTGCGTATCCCGTTCTCGATCGTGGCGCCGGTGATCATCGTGATCTGCGCCATCGGCGCTTTCACGGTGAACAACGCGATGCTGGATATATGGTTCATGCTGCTGTTCGGTGTCATGGGTTACGCTTTCAAGAAACTGTCCTACCCGCTGGCACCGCTGGTGCTGGCCCTGGTGCTGGGCGACCAGGCCGAGGATGCTTTCCGTCAGTCGATGCTGATTTCGCAGGGTGACGTGCGGGTGTTTTTCTCCAACGGGCTGGTTGGCAGCATCATGGGTCTGGGACTGCTGATGCTGGTGTGGCCGCTGATCGGCAAGCTGAAGGCTGCATTGCGCAACAGCGCAGCCTGATCACCGCAGGATCGGGTGCCGGATTCAAACCGGGGTTGTCGGACTTGCGCAAAAAACCCGGCTCAGGCGAATATCGCCTGAGCCGGGTTTTTTGTCGCCTTGCCCTGTAACTGCTGCCCGGCAGTCCAGCTTATTTCTTTTTTGCCGCCGTCGGATTCAGACTGGTGATGCGGCCGCTTTCAGTGCCGGCGGTTTCATCGATGACGGCATTGATCAGCGTCGGTTTGCGCGAACGCACGGCTTCTTCCACCGCGCGGCGCAATTCCGCCGGGGTCGTGGCATGCACGCCGACGCCGCCAAAGGCTTCCATCAGCTTGTCGTAGCGCGCGCCCTTGACGAACACGGTGGGCGCCACATCGGGGCCGCCGGTCGGATTGACGTCAGTGCCCTTGTAAACGCCGTTGTTGTTCATGACCACCACGCACACCGGCAGGTTGTAGCGGCAGATGGTTTCGACTTCCATGCCGGAGAAACCGAAGGCGCTGTCGCCTTCCACCGCGATTACCGGCTGGCCGCTGACCACGGCTGCGGCGACGGCGAAGCCCATGCCGATGCCCATCACGCCCCAGGTGCCAACGTCAAGGCGTTTGCGCGGCTTATACATGTCGACGATGCTGCGCGTGAAGTCCAGTGCGTTGGCGCCTTCGTTGACCAGCATCGCATCCGGGTTGGCCTTGATGATGTCGCGCATCACGTTCAGTGCGCTGTGGAAATTCATCGGCGAGGGATCCTTGGCCAGGGTCTCGGCCATTTTTGCGATGTTCCTGGTTTTGCGTTCGTCGATCGCACCCAGCCAATCCGCGGACGGTGCGGGCCAGCCACCCCCCGCAGCACTGATGCCGCCGAGCATGGCCGACACGCAGGAGCCGATGTCACCGACCACCGGCGCATCGATGCGCACATTGCTGTCCGCTTCCTGTGGCGAGATGTCGATCTGGATGAACCTCTGTCCGCCCCAGTCCTTGTGCGACTTGCCGCCCCAGGTCTTGCCCTTGCCGTGCGACAGCAGCCAGTTCAGCCGCGCGCCGATCAGCAGCACCACGTCGGCTTCCGGCAGCACATAGGAGCGGGCGGCGGCCGCGGACTGTTTGTGGTCGTCCGGCAGCAGTCCCTTGGCCATCGACATCGGCAGATAGGGGATGCCGGTTTTTTCGATCAGAGTGCGGATGTCGGCGTCGGCCTGGGCATAAGCTGCGCCCTTGCCGAGCACGATCAACGGGCGTTTGGCGGTTTTCAGCAGCGTCAGCGCGCGTTGCACGGCGTCCGGGGCCGGGATCTGGCGCGGCGCCGGATCGACCACCTTGATCAGCGAGGCCTTGCCGGCCGCGGCGTCCATGCTTTGTGCGAACAGCTTTGCCGGCAAGTCAAGATAGACGCCGCCGGGGCGGCCGGAGACGGCGGCGCGAATGGCGCGCGCAATGCCGATACCGATGTCTTCGGCATTGAGCACGCGGAAGGCGGCCTTGCACAGCGGTTTGGCGATGGCCAACTGGTCCATCTCCTCGTAGTCACCCTGCTGCAGATCGACGATCTCGCGCTCGCTGGAGCCGCTGATCAGGATCATCGGGAAGCAGTTGGTGGTGGCATTGGTCAGTGCATTCAGGCCGTTGAGGAAGCCGGGAGCGGACACGGTCAGGCAGATGCCGGGCTTTTGCGTCAGGAAGCCGGCGATGGCGGCGGCGTTGCCGGCGTTCTGTTCATGACGGAACGAAATCATGCGCATGCCCGCAGCCTGTATCTTGCGCGTGAGATCGGTGATCGGGATGCCGGGCAGACCGAAGATGGTGTCAATGCCGTTGAGTTTGAGGGCATCGATGACCAGATTAAAGCCGTCGGTCTGTTCTGGTGATTGTGTTTCAGTTGTCATGTTGAGAAGTCTCGTCTTCTTGCCGTCAGTTAAACAAGCGTTTTTCCGGGATATATCTGCCGCAGAATGTGGGCAAGGCCGGATCCAGGGTATCTCCTCGCTTCACGGCTGATCCAGGCCATCTAAATGTGGCCGTGATTTAACCGGTGGATCATAGGGGGAGGGGTATAAATGTACTCTTGACCCCGGTCAATTTTCGCAACAGGACGGCCCAACCTACCTTTCCGCTTATGGGTAGCCGGATGCGGGGAATGGGTTGGATAATGGCGAGTATTGCGATGCATCAAATGCCCCGTGTTTTATACGGCCGGGCGCGCTAGATTTTGCCGCGCCGCTTCAAGCGGCTCAGCGTCTCCGGCGACAGGTTCAGGTACGAGGCCAGTTCTTTTTTCGGCAGGCGCTCGGCGAGCTCGATGTGTTTGCGCATGAAGCGCTGCACCCGTCCCGGCGCATTGAGCAGATGCAGGGTGATGGTGTGCGCCATGACTTCGCTCATCAGCTTCATCACTTCAAGTTCGAACTCGCTCTTGATTTTCGCGTGCCGTTCAAGGAACGCGGCCCACTGCAGCATCGACAGCTTGGCGGCGCGGACACGGGTGACCGCACGTATCGAATACGGCATGGGGGTCTTCAGGCGCCATGCCGCATAACTGGTGTCGATGTCGCTTTCGGCGGCAAAACGCAGAATCATTTCCTTGCCATGGGCATTGGACACGGTGCGTTTCAGAATGCCGTCGATGATGAAATACTGTTCCATGGCATGCGTGCCCTGGAGCTCCAGGGTTTCGCCCTTGGCATAGTCGGTAATCTCCAGCAGGGGCTCGAATTCGTTCCACTGCGCCACGCCGAGGTTTTGCAAAACCATGTTCTGGCGTAATTGCAGGCGGATGATTTTGGACTGGGGGTGCAGCGCAAGCTGGGTCATGGTCGGTGAATTAAAGTGAAGATGCAGTGAGGGCGCAGCGCCGAGCAGGTGATTGAATTTTATAACTATTTGTTTATTTTAAGTAAATGATTGAAATGGAATCTTGACTCCGGTCAAGGCCGGGGTGATGGCCATTATTTATAGTGGCGTACTCTTGCTATGTACAATTATTAAAAATGTTGCGGGCGTACTCACGGTATGGTGCTGAGCGTCGGCGATCACAGCGACGCATGCAAGGGCAGCCTGCCGTTCATCCGCCGCGGAATTTTTGGAGACCAGAATGGAAGCTTTGAAGGGTGTTCGGATTCTCGACATGACCCACGTGCAGGCGGGTCCGACCTGCTCACAGTTGCTGGCGTGGATGGGTGCCGACGTGATCAAGTTCGAGCCGCCGCAGGGTGACGCGACACGCGGCCAGTTGCGCGACGTGCCGAACGCGGACAGCCTGTATTTCACCATGCTCAACTGCAACAAGCGCTCGATCACGGTCAACATGAAATCGGCCGAAGGCAAAACGGTGTTTGTCGATCTGCTGAAACAGTGCGACATCGTGATGGAAAACTTCGGCCCCGGCGTGCTCGACCGTTTTGGATTCACCTGGGAAAAAATCCGCGAAATCAATCCGAAGATCGTCATGGGCTCGATCAAGGGTTTCGGTTCCAGCGGGCCGTATGCCGAGTTCAAGGCCTACGAAAACGTGGCGCAGGCGATGGGCGGCGCGATGAGCACGACAGGTGTTCCCGACGGCCCGCCGTTTGTCACCGGCGCGCAGATTGGCGATTCCGGCACGGGGCTGCATCTGGCGATCGGTCTGCTCGCAGCGCTGCATCAGGCGAATCGTACCGGCAAGGGGCAGTATGTCGAAGTGGCGATGATGGACGGCGTGATGAACCTGTGCCGTGTCAAATGGCGCGATCACCAGCGGCTGACCCGGCAGTCACTGTCGGAGTATTCGGTGCCCACCAGTCAGGGCATGGGCGATGTGCCGCGCGCCGGCAATGACTCCGGCGGGGGACAACTGGGCAATGCCATCCAGTGCAAACCGGGCGGCCCGAATGATTTCATTTATGTCGTGGTGCAGGAGGCGGTGTGGGATGCGCTGGCGAAATGCATCGGGCCGGGTCTCGGCCTGCCGGATCTCGCCACCGACCCGAAATTTGCGTCCATCGGCGAGCGTCGCAAGAACCAGGGCGAGATGTGGGCGCTGATTACGAAGTTCGCGTCGAACCACACCAAGCGTGAATTCATGGCCATGCTCAATCCGCTGGATGTGCCCTGCGGCCCGATCATGTCCACCGAGGATCTCGCCAATGACGAACATATCCGCGGCCGCGACATGTATGTCGAACTGGATCATCCGCAGCGCGGAAAGTGGTACAACGTCGGCATGCCGATCAAGCTCTCGGAGTCGCCCGCGGTGATCAAACGTTCGCCGTTGCTCGGCGAGCACACCGATGAAGTGCTGAAGGACGTGCTGGGTTACGGCGACGAGCAGATCGGCAAGCTGAGGACCGCAGGCGCGTTCAGCATGCCGCCGAAGAAAAAATAACTTCCCGGCAATAAGCGGCGGGTTAATTGCAGGGGATTTACAGAGGATTCAACATGAAAATGGCAATTATTGGGCAGCAGGATTTTGGCAAGGAAGTGCTCGAAGCGTTTCTCGCGCGCAAAGATGATGTTGCCGGCGTGTTCTGTGCCCCGGAGAAACCCGGCGCCAAGGCCGATCCGCTGCGTACTGCGGCCGAAGCGCACGGACTGAAGGTGTTCCAGTTTCCGTCGCTGCGGGTGCCGGAAGCGCATGACGCACTGAAGGCACTGAATGTCGATATCGCCGTGATGGCCTATGTCCTGCAATTTGCGCCGGATACCTTTGTCCACCTGCCGCGCCTGGGAACGATCCAGTATCACCCGTCGCTGCTGCCGAAGTACCGTGGCCCGTCGTCGATCAACTGGCCGATCATCCGCGGTGACAGCAAAACCGGGCTGACCATCTTCCGCCCGAACGAGGGGCTCGACGAAGGCCCGGTGATCCTGCAGAAGACCTGCGACATCGGGCCCGACGAAACCATCGGTGAAGTTTATTTCAACAAGCTGTCTCCGATGGGCGTGAAAGCCATGCTGGAGGCTGCCGATCTGGTGTTTGCCGGCAAACACACGGAGACGGTGCAGGACGAGTCACAGGCCAGTTACGAAGGCTGGTGTCGTGCCGGTGAGGCCCACATCCAGTGGTCCGGCCATGTTGATTTTGTCTACAACGTGATCCGCGGCAGCAATCCGGCGCCGGGGGCATGGACCACGCTGAACGGCAAAAAAGTGCAGATTTTTGATGCCCGCAAGCACTTGTTCCGCCGCTTTGCCGATGTCACCGGCAAAATCGGCGAAGTTGCCGAAGTCACCGAGGGCAGTTTCAAGGTGACGGCGCAGGGTGGCGTGATCGAGGTACTGCGCGCACGCGGTGAAGACGGAAAAAAACTGTCAGGCGGCGACTTTGCGCGCGCCAACGGTCTGGCAAAAGGCGCATTGCTCGGCACCTGATCGGCGCCGCCTTCAGGGCAAGGCCACGCTGCGGCGTGGTTTTTTTGTTGTAAATTCATAACTTATTGTTTTTATTGATATTTTAATCGGCGCCCGGCATTATTCGCTGTGCTCAGGGTTTGCGCGGTGCGTTTGTCGGTGTGCGAAGACCGGCGGTCGGAGGTGTCGCCATGGGGTGTGACGTTTGGCACCAAGTTCTCAAAAAAACATAATGCTTAGAGGCGGATATCGTAAAATCTCTTAAACTCCGCCGTTAAGCCATTCAGCGGAAACAAAAAAACAAGCGGAACGGGCGCAAAAGAGATGAAAAAGCTGAATTTCTGGAAGGCCGACTGGTTTGTCGGGCTCATTGTTGCCGTGATCATGCTGATTGCGGCGCGCGGCGACCTGATCCAGAGCCTGGAACGCAAGGCCTATGACCTTGGCGTTCAGGCGGCCAGCCGTACGCCGTCCGACCGCATCGCGGTGATCGCCATCGACGATGCCAGTATCGCCAACATCGGCCGCTGGCCTTGGTCGCGTGATGTCCATGCCCGCATGATCGACCTGCTGGCGGGTGCCAAAGCCAAGGTCATTGCCAACACCACGTTTTTTTTCGAGCCGCAGCGTGATGCCGGGCTGGTCTACGTCGAAAAACTGCTGAATCTGCACAATGAGCTGACCACCGATCCGAAGGCGGCCGGCAACGAAGGACTGGCGCGGATCGGCGCGGTGCTGACCGAGGCCGAACAGGCGCTCAACACCGACCGCAAACTCGCCAGCAGTACGAAGGCGGCCGGCAATGTCGTGCTGCCGCTGGTGTTCCAGCAACTGGCCGAACCCCAGGGCAATCCGGACAAACCGCTGCCACCTTACGTGCTGGCCAGCGGCATGGCCGGCCCGCGCGGCGTGGACACGCTGCCGCCCCCGGGCGTGTTCCCGCTGTATCCGGTGGCTGAACTCGGACCGGCGGTCGCCGGCATCGGTCATCTGAATGCGGATATCGACGTCGACGGTGCGGTGCGTTCGGAACCGCTGCTGGTGCGTTATTACGATCAAGTGTTTCCGGCCTTGTCGGTGGTGGTGGCGGCGCGCAGCCTGAATCTGGGTGTTGCCGACATCAAACCGGCCTGGGGTGAAGCGCTGCAAATCGGCAAGCTGCGGGTGCGCACGGATGCCGAACTGCGCATGCACACCTTCTTTTATGCCGACCGCGACGGCCGTTCGGCGTTTCCGGTGGATTCTTTTTTTGACGTGCTGAGCGGCAAGGTGCCGGCGGCCAAATTTCAGGACAAGATTGTGCTGATCGGCGCCACGGCGGCCGGCCTCGGTTCGGCGCAGGTCACGCCGATATCGCCGGCCACAGCACCGGTACTGACTCTGGCGCACACAGTATCGAGCATCCTCGGCGAACATTTTTTTGTGACACCGTCGTGGGGTATCTGGGTGCAGATCGGCGTCTTTTTGCTGGTGGCGCTGTACCTGATTGTTGCGCTGCCACGGCTCAAGGCCGGTATCGCCGCGTTGCTCAGCCTGGCGATCGGTGTGGCGCTGCTCGGTGCGCATTTCGGCTTGATGGTGACGCAGCTGACCTGGATCCCGCTGATGGCATCGGTGGCGCTGCTGGCCGTGGGTTACGCCGGGCTGACAACCAAACGTTTTCTGGTGACCGAGCGCGGCAAGGAAAAATCCGATGCTGATTCCGCGGAATCCAATCGCATGCTGGGCATTGCCTACCAGGCCCAGGGACAACTGGATCTGGCCTGGGACAAGTTCCGGCAATGTCCGCTGGCGGATCCCGTAATGGAAAATCTTTATGCGCTGGCGCTGGATTTCGAACGCAAGCGGCAGTTCAACAAGGCCGAATCCGTGTTTCAGTACATGGCCGAATTTAATCCGAAATTCCGCGACCTCGAACAGCGGCTGACGCGCGCCAAAGCGCTGTCGGAAACGGTGATTCTTGGCGGCGCGCAGGGACATCCCGGCGGCACCATGATGCTCGCCGGCGGCGGCATGGAAAAGCCGATGCTCGGTCGCTACCAGATCGAGAAAGAGCTCGGCAAGGGCGCGATGGGCGTGGTTTATCTCGGCAAGGATCCCAAGATCGGCCGCGTGGTGGCGATCAAGACCATGGCCTTGTCGCAGGAATTTGAGGGCGATGAGCTGGTCGAGGTCAAAGAGCGCTTTTTCCGCGAAGCGGAAACCGCGGGTCGCCTGACGCACCCCAGCATCGTCACCATTTACGATGCCGGCGAAGAACATGATCTGGCGTATATCGCAATGGAATTTCTCAAGGGCCGCGATCTGGCGCCGTTTACCAAACCCGATGCGCTGCTGCCGATGCTGCAGGTGCTGTCGATCGTTGCCCGCGTCGCCGAGGCGCTGGGTTATGCGCACCTGCAGAATGTCGTGCATCGCGATATCAAACCGGCGAACATCATGTACGAGCCGGAAAGTGACATTGCGAAAGTGACCGACTTCGGTATTGCACGGGTGACCGATTCCTCCAAAACCAAGACCGGCATGGTGCTCGGCACCCCGTCCTACATGTCGCCGGAACAACTGGCCGGGAAGAAAGTGGAGGGGCGCTCCGACTTGTTTTCGCTGGGCGTCATGCTCTACCAGATGTTGAGCGGCAGTCTGCCTTTCCAGGGTGAATCAATGGCGCAGCTGATGTTCAAGATCGCCAACGAGCCCCACCTTGATATCCGCAAGGTGAAGCCGGATCTGCCTGCGTGCGTGGCGGCGATCACCAACAAGGCGCTGGCCAAGGATCCCGACCAGAGGTATCAGAACGGCGAGCAGATGGCCAAGGCCATCCGTCTTTGCCTCGGTACCCTGGTGGACAAACCCCACGCTGATACCGCTGCATCCTTAGGCCCCGAATGAACGACTTGTCCAACGTCATTGAAATCACCACCGCCACCCATCCGGGCATGGTGCGGTCGCATAACGAGGACAGCATTTCCGCCGACGCCGCGACCGGTCTCGCGGTGCTGGCTGACGGCATGGGCGGTTACAATGCCGGCGAGGTGGCCAGCGGCATTGCGGTGGCAATGATCAGCGCGGAGCTGAAAAAAGCGCTGGCGGCGGCCAACGGCGAACTCGATGCGGCGGCCGTGGAACGCCTGGTCGGCGAACATGCGGTGCGCGCCAACAATGCGATTTTTCAGGCTGCGCAAAATCAGGCGCAATACGCCGGCATGGGCACCACGCTGGTTGTTGCGCTGTGGCATGACAACTCGCTGGTGGTCGGGCACATCGGCGATTCACGGTTGTACCGGTTTCGTGACAACAAGCTTGAGCAGGTCACGCGCGACCACTCGCTGCTGCAGGAACAGATCGACAGCGGCTTGATTACCAAGGCGCAGGCCCGCCATTCGCAGAACAAGAATCTGGTGACGCGGGCGGTGGGCATTGATCCGGAAGTCGAGACCGAAGTCCACAGCTACCCGGTTCAGGCCGGCGATATCTACCTGCTGTGTTCGGACGGGCTCAACGACATGGTGACGGATGAGGACATGGAGTTGACGCTGGCGTCGCTGCAGGCCAATCTGCCCCTGGCCGCAGCGCAACTGGTGCAGCAGGCGAACGACAATGGCGGGCGTGACAATGTTTCGGTTATTCTGGCGCGTGTGCTGAAGAGTTTTCCGGCGCGCTCCGGGTTGGTCGACCGGTTGAAGTCCTGGTTCAGATAAGCAACGGGGATACTACTATGGCGAAGTTGATACTTTCTCTTGAAGGCTCGATGATCCGCGAGGTTGCGCTCGACAAGGAGCGGATCATGATCGGCCGCAAGCCTTCCAACGAGATCCAGATCGAGAATCTGGCGGTCAGCGGCGAGCACGCCTGCATTGTGACCATCCTCAACGATTCGTTTCTTGAGGACATGGGTTCGACCAACGGCACCCTGGTCAACGGCAATCCGATCAAGAAGCACATTCTGCAGAACAACGATGTGATCGAGATCGGCAAATACAAGCTGAAATACGTTGCAGAGGCGCCGGCGGCAGGCCATGGCAACGAGGATTTCGAGAAAACGATGATATTGCGCGCCCCGTCCAAGGCGGCGGCTGCGGCGCCCAAGCCGGCCAATGAACCTGCGCCGCCGCCGAAACCCTCGACTCCGCCGCCCACGCCGCGGTCGGTGCCGCCGCCGGCCAAACCTGCTGAACCCGCACCCGCATCCGCATCCGCATCCGTACCCGCATCCGCACCTGCGCCGGCCGCGGTTGCGCCAGCCAAGCCCGCCGATGCACAGCCCCTCGCTGCGGTGCAGATCCTGAGCGGCCCCAGCGCGGGCAAAGAGCTCGACCTCGTCAAGAACCTGACCACGCTGGGCAAACCCGGCCTCCAGGTGGCGGTGATTACGCGCCGTCCGCAGGGTTATTTCATCACCCATGTTGAAGGCGCAAAGTTCCCGATCATCAACGGCAAGATGATTGATGCCCAGGCGCAGCCCCTGCAGGATCATGACGTGATTGAGCTGGCTGGCGTGAAAATGGAATTTTTTGTAAAGCAATAAAAAGATCGCGCGGTGCGTTTTTGTGAAATGCGCGCTGCGCGACAGACAGCATGGGGGCCGGGCGGATCTGCGGCGCGCCCGGACGATGTGATGGCCCTGTTACGGCAGGGCTGCTTTAGGACGACAGGGTGAAAAAACATCTGGCGCGCATAGCGATAGGCATGGCGATTGTCGCTTTGTTTCTCGCCCATGCAGTACATGTCTTGCGGGTTCCGCTGCTCGACAATCTCGAGGCCATTGTTTACGACACGCGGCTGCGTTTGACGATGCCGCGCACCGTCGATCCGCGCGTGGTCATTCTCGACATCGACGAAAAAAGCCTGCAGGAAAAGGAAAAAGGCGGCGAAGGCCGCTGGCCATGGCCGCGCGACCGGCTGGCATTGCTGCTCGACAAGCTGTTCGACAAGTACGGCATCGCCGTCGTCGGCTTCGACGTGGTGTTTGCCGAGCGCGATGAGTCTTCGGGCATCCGTGTGCTCGAGCGGCTGGGGCAGCGCGAGCTGAAGGGGGTGCCGCAATTCCAGTCCGTGCTGGACCAGGTGCGGCCGCAGCTCGAATACGACGACATCTTCGCACGCAAAATGAAGGGTCGCGCGGTGGTGCTGGGGCATGTGTTCCTCAGCGACGATCCGGCCAATGCCACCAAGAAGGGGATGTTGCCGCCACCGGTGCTGCCGGCCGGCGCTTTTGGCGCGCGCAAGGTCGGCGTCACCTCGTGGTCCGGCTATACCGCAAACCTGGAACGGCTGCAGCGCGCAGCAAGCAGCTCGGGACATATCAATCCGCTGCCGGATCAGGATGGCATTACCCGGCGCGTACCGATACTGGTCGAACATGCCGGCGCCTATTACGAGCCGCTGTCGCTGGCAATGGTGCGGGCGGTGCATGGCCAGCCGCCGGTGGTGCCGGTGGTCAATCAGGACAGTGGCGATTACAGCGGTCTGGAATGGATCAAGACCGGGCCGTTTGAAATCCCGGTCGATTTTCAGGCGGCGGCGCTGGTGCCTTATCGTGGCGCCAAGGGCAGCTACCGGTATTACTCGCTGGTCGATGTGCTGAACGAGCGCGTTCCTGTCGAAGAACTCCGCGGCAAAATCGCGCTGATCGGCACCACGGCGCCAGGCCTGCTGGACCTGCGGGCGACACCGGTGGATCCGGTGTATCCCGGGGTGGAGATCCACGCCAACCTGATCAGCGGCATACTCGACGGCAACATCAAGCAGCGTCCGCCCTATGTGGTCGGCGCCGAGTTTGTGCTGCTGCTGCTGTCCGGCGTGGTGCTGACGCTGCTGTTGCCGCGGCTGACACCGTTCAAATCGATGCTGGTGACGGCGCTGGCGCTGGTGGCGGTGGTTGTCGCCAATCTGGTGGTGTTCCATACCGGGCATCTGGTGCTGCCACTGGCTTCCGGACTGCTGCTGGTGTTGATCCTGTTTACCTTCAACATGGCCTACGGCTTCCTGGTCGAGGCGCGCGGCACACGATTGATCACCGGGCTGTTCGGGCAATATGTGCCGCCCGAACTGGTCGAACAGATGGCGCTCAACCCCGAGCAATTCAACATGGCACCGCGCGCCGAAGATCTCACGGTGCTGTTTTCCGACGTGCGCGGGTTCACCACGATTTCGGAGAGCCTCTCGCCCGAGGACCTGTCGGTATATATCAATGATTACCTGACTACGATGAGCATGGTGATCCGCGAAGGACATCGCGGCACGCTGGACAAGTACATCGGCGACGCGATCATGGCTTTCTGGGGCGCCCCGATGGCGGATCTGAACCATGCTCAGAACGCCGTGCTGGCCGCGCTCGACATGATGAAACAGGCAGTGGTGCTCAACAAAAAATTCAGTGAAAAAGGCTGGCCGCCGTTTGCGATCGGCATCGGCGTCAACTCCGGTGTGATGCGCGTCGGCGACATGGGTTCGAAGATCCGCAAGGCCTATACCGTGATGGGCGACGCGGTTAATCTGGGCTCCCGGCTGGAAGGCATTACCAAGCAGTATGGGGTCGACATCATCATCGGTGAACCCACCAAACAGCGTATCACCGGCATCGTGCTGCGTGAAATCGACCTGGTGCAGGTCAAGGGCAAGGATCATCCGGTGGCGATCTACGAGCCGTTCGGGTTGGAAGGCGAAGTTGAACAAAGCCGGCTCAATGAAATCAAACTCTGGAACCAGGCGCTGCGGTTTTATCGCGCCCAGGAATGGGACAAAGCGGAGTTGCAACTCATCAATCTCAAGAAAGTTTCAGTGAAGCCCTACCTCTACGACGTGTTTCTGGAGCGTATCGCCGGGTACCGTGCCAATCCGCCGGATTCCGCATGGAACGGCGTGCACAAGTTTGATACCAAGTAATGAGGCTGCGCATCCTCGGCTGCAGCGGCGGCATCGGCGGCAACCTGCGCACCACCTCGATGCTGCTCGACGACGATGTGCTGATTGATGCCGGGACCGGCGTCGGCGATCTGTCGCTGCAGCAACTGGCGGACATCGACCATATTTTCCTCACGCACTCCCATCTGGATCATGTGACCTCAATCCCGTTCCTGCTCGACACCGTCGGCTGGCAGCGCAGCAAACCGGTCACGCTGCATGCGATAGAGGAGACGCTCGACATCCTCAGCGAGCACCTGTTCAACTGGAAGCTGTGGCCCGATTTCCGGCAGATTCCGCACGCGCAGTCGCCAGTGCTGCGTTATGCCCCGGTCCGGGTGGGGG
>Ga0163152_10002004_pt1 | contig 30355 bp, 22 predicted proteins | sample OliLakLV19MP8IB2_FD_148635 | JGI IMG/M metagenome (GOLD analysis project Ga0163152, IMG submission 148635) | Freshwater microbial mat bacterial communities from Lake Vanda, McMurdo Dry Valleys, Antarctica - Oligotrophic Lake LV.19.MP8.IB-2 | ecosystem: Environmental > Aquatic > Freshwater >...
GCCAATCGCAATTCGGCGGGCATCATGACGTTGCCGAGCGGTCAGGTCACGGTCGTCGAACAGATTGCGACCATCCGACTCGCCCCCGAGTCGTCCACGTGGGTCGCGCTGCACAAAGGCCGCGCGCCGGCAGCCGGCGGTCGTGATGGCCGCGCGGGTGGCGCGCGAGGTGGTGGTGCCGCGGGTGCCGAGACACCGCCGGCCGCAGCCGCGGCTGGCGAACAGACGCCGCCAGCAGCGGCCGCTTCGGCAGGCTCCGGGCAAGCAGGCCGCGCCGGTGGTGCACCCGCCACGCCTCCCGAGAAGCGCAAGGATCCAGGCTCGGACCTGATCATTCGCAACCTCGCGACCGGTGCGGATGTGACCATCGCGCAGGTCACGGAATTGTCGTGGAACAAGGGCGGGTCCTGGCTGGCGTATGCGGTGTCGTCACCCGATGCGGCCAAGGATGGCGCGTTCGTGCGTCAGATGAGCGACGGCGCGGTGCGCACGCTGCACTCCGGCAAGGGCCGGTACAAGAGCCTCGCGTTTGACGACGCCGGCACACAGCTCGCCTTTCTGAGCGACCAGGCCGAGTACGAAAAGCCCGTGTCGCCCTTCCGCGTCTACTACTGGAAGGCCGGCGACAATGCCGCCGCCGAACTGATCTCCGGCGCCACGCGCGGGATGCCCGCGGGCATGGTGGTCCACGACTCCGCGCCGTCGTTCTCGGAAGATGGCAAGCAGCTCCGTCTCAACACGGCGCTCCCGCCCCCGCCCCCGGCTGATCCGAAGGCGACCAAGCCGATCAACGTGGACCTCTGGCACTACAAGGACGCGCAACTGCAGCCGATGCAGCGGGTGCGCGCAACACAGGAACGCAATCGCGGGTACCGCGCCGTGATGCACCTCGGCGACAAGCGGTTCGTGCAGCTGGCGACGCCGGACCTGCCCAGCGTGACTCCAGGCACCAACCCCAATTGGGCCCTGGGCACGTCGTCTCTGCCGTACGAGCAGGAGATTTCCTGGGACCAGACGTACAACGACGTGTTCCTGGTTGACGTGCGGACCGGGCAGCGCCGCCGCCTGCTTGAAAAAGCCGGCTCAGGTGCGACGTTGTCGCCCGGCGGACAGTACGTCATGTTTTTCGATCCGACCAACGGCCACTGGTATTCGCAGCGTGTGTCGGATGGCCTGCGCGTCAACTTGACCGAGCGCTTGCCTGTGAAGTTCTTCAACGAGTCCCACGACTCACCAAGCCTGCCCGGCTCCTATGGAACCGCCGGCTGGACCGAAAACGATCGCTCGGTGTGGATCAACGACCAGTTCGATATTTGGGAGATCCGTCCGGACGGCACGAGCCCACGCAACGTCACCGGGGGGGAGGGACGCAAGCAGCAGATCGTCTTCCGCTACCGCAACCTCGATCCCGAACAGCGCACCATCCCTTCGTCGGGTCCGGTGTTGCTCTCGGCGACCAACGACGTGACCAAGGCGTCCGGCTTCTATCGGATGGCGAGTGCCACGGCGGCGCCGCAGCAGATCGTGATGCTCGACAAAGCCTTCGGCGCGGTGACCAAGGCGAAAAACGCCGACCGCATGATGTTCACGTTGTCGCGTTTTGAAGAGTTCCCCAACGTGTGGGTGAGTGACGCGAACTTCGGCAACATGCAAAAGGTGTCGGATGCCAACTCCCAGCAGGCCGAATACGTCTGGGGCAAATCCGAGATCGTCGAGTACATCAACGCCGACGGCATCAAGCTCCGCGCGATTCTGACCAAGCCGGACAACTTTGATCCGACTAAGAAGTATCCAATGATGGTCTACATCTACGAGGAGCTGTCGAACGGTCTGCACGGCTATTCGGCGCCCAACGTCGGCACAAGCGTGAACGTCACCCGCTACGTCAGCAACGGTTACGTGGTGCTGCGGCCGGACATCATCTACAACACGGGCTTCCCCGGTGAAGACGCCGAGAAGTGTGTCATCCCCGCCGTCAACACCATCGTCGCGCAGGGGTACATCGATCCGAAGCGGATCGGCATCCAGGGCCACTCGTGGGGCGGCTACCAGATCACGCACCTGATCACGCGCACGAACATGTTCGCGGCGGTGCAGGCCGGCGCGTCGGTCGCCAACATGATCAGCGCCTACGGCGGCATTCGCTGGGGCACGGGCATGGTGCGGCAGTTCCAGTACGAAAAGACACAGAGCCGCATTGGCGCTCCGCCCTGGGACAAGACGCTCGAATTCATCGAGAACTCCCCGATCTTCTGGGTGGAGAAGGTGCAGACGCCGTACCTGACGATTCATAACGACGCCGACGATGCCGTGCCGTGGTATCAGGGGATCGAGTTCTTCACCGCGCTGCGGCGGTTGGGGAAGGAAGCGTATTTCTTCAACTACAACGGAGAATTCCACGGGTTGCGCAATCGCAACAACATGAAGCACTGGACCGTGCATCAGGACGAGTTCTTTGACCACTACCTGCTCGGCAAACCGAAGCCGGAGTGGATGGACAAGGGCGTGCCGTTCCTCGAGCGCGGCACCCGCGACGTGCTGGGCATGTTCAAGCGCGCCACGCCGCCACCGGCCGGCGGCAAATAACACATGCGCATTCATCGTCTTGACCCCGCCGTGCCGCTGCCGTCCTACCAGACGGCCGGCGCGGCGGGGTTCGACCTCGCCGCCAATGCGGATCTGGCCATTGCGCCGGGTGCGATTGTGCTGATTCCGACAGGACTGGTCGTGGAAGTGCCGCAGGGGCACTTCCTCGGCATCTTCGCGCGCAGCAGTACGCCGCTCAAAAAGGGCCTCGTGGTCGCCAATGGCGTCGGCGTGCTCGACAGTGACTATTGCGGCCCGACCGACGAACTGAAGATCCAGGTCATGAACGTCACGAAGTACCCGGTCACGGTGCGGAAAGGTGACCGCATCGCACAGGGCATCGTGATGCCATTTGTGCGTGTGGCGATCGAAGACGGCACCGGCGCCACAGCGGCCTCACGCGGCGGATTCGGATCCACCGGATAGGTGCACAACGAGGAAGGGAGGACACGGAGGTGTTTGTGAAAAAGACTCTCAGCCCTCCATTGCTCTTGTGCATCTGTACTGGGCTCTCAACTCTACTGGCCGCCCAGCCACCACGCCCACAGGACGACCTCTTCGAGCACGTCAATCACGAGTGGCTGCGCGCCACGCCCATCCCCGACGATCGCGTCACCTATTCGGCGGCGGCTGAGACCGTTGATCGCGTTGAGCAGCACATCCAGAACATCGTCGACGAGCTGAAGGCGGCGCCCAGACGGAGCGCCGACGCGCAGCGCATCGTCGACCTGTATGCCAGCACCGTGGACGATGAGGCGGTGGAGCGACTGGGCCTAGCGCCGGTGCGGGACGACCTGAAGCGACTGGAGGAGATCAACAGCGCCGGTCGGGCGGCCGGCGTTGCGGGGCACATGGCCTCCATTGCGGCAGGGGGAATTTTCGACGTCACTCTGGCCACTGAGGGACGGCGCGGACTGGTGGCGACGGTGCGGCCCGGCGGGATTCTCCTGCCTGATGCGGCGTACTACCTGAGTCCCTCGTCCGAGATGTTGTCGGTGCGGCGCGACTACGCGCAGTATCTGGTGCGTCTGTATGTCGCGGCGGGTCAGTCGCAGGTGGACGCCGAGGCCGATGCTGGTCGTGTGATTCGTCTCGAGACCCGACTCGCGGAGGCGATGCGGGTGCCCCCGTCAGAGACGGAGCCCAGGCGCGCCACGCTGGACGAAATCGCCGGAGCGTGGCCGGGGTTTGACTGGGGGGCGTGGGCGCGGCCGCAGGGACTCGATCGGGCGCGCGGGCTGATCCTGGTGAACCCGGTGTTTTTCGAGCGATTCGCCGCACTGATGTCGGCCACCGCACCGGCGACGCTGCGCGCCTGGCTGAGGGGGCGATACCTCACGGCGATGGCTCCGTACCTGCCTCGTGTCTTTTCAGACGCGCGATTCGATTTTTTCGGGACACGGATGACCGGCCAGAAGAGGCCTCGTGCGTCGTGGAAACGCGGCGTCTCGATGGTGAGCGAGTTCATGGGTGATGCCGTGGGACGTGAGTACGCGCGGCGGCATCTGGCGCCAGAGTCGCTGGCAGCCGTTGAGGCCATCTCCACGAACATGTTGGGGGCCGCACGCGAGAGTGTGCAGTCGTCGACGTGGCTGGCAGAGGCCGACAAGCTGGCGGCGCTGAGTCGCCTTGATCGCCTCTCCTGGCGGATGGGCGCACCGGACGAGTGGCGGTCGTATGCCGGGCTCTCGGTCAACCCCGGCGAGCGGCTTGGCAATCTGCGTCGGCTGCGGGACTTCGAAAGCCGATACCGGCTGACGCGTCTGCGTGAATCGGCGGACGCGCGCGAGTGGCTGGTCTCCGTGCACAGCGTGAACGCCTTCTACAGTCCGGCCCAACATGCCATCACGTTGCCGGCCGGGATCTTGCAGTTGCCGTATTTTGATCCCGAGGGAGGCGCTGCCGGCAATTACGGCGCGATTGGGGCCGTCATCGGACATGAGCTCAGTCACATGCTGGACGTGCGCGGACTGGCGGCACGCGCGTCCGGATTGCGAGCCCATGTCGCGGGCTTTGAGGCGAGTCCCGGGGTGCGAATAAATGCGGATCTGACGTTTGGCGAAAACGTCGCGGATTTGGCCGGCCTGCAACTCGCGCACCGAGCGTATGTGAGGTCCCATCCCGGGGGCAGCGCCGATCGGGAGTTCTTCACCGGATGGGCGCGGATCTGGCGAGGGCAGTCGCGTCCCGACTTCGCTCGCTACGCCAACGAGACCAGCCCGCACGCGCCGTTTCGTGTGCGCGCCAACGGCCCCCTCATGCATCTCGATGGTTTCTACGAGGCCTTCGCCGTGCGCCCAGGCGACGGCATGTTCCTGGCCCCGTCGCAACGGGTCCGCATCTGGTGATCAGCGCCTTGTGACGAGGACGCCGCCACCACCACGCACCGCGACGGGGGTGATCGTCCACGGACCGGTGTCGTGTCCTCGGGTCACGGTCCAAGCCGCAGCCACGCCCATCGCGGCGCCGAAAACAGTGTCGCTGACCCAGTGTGACCGGTCGCGCACGCGGGTGAGTCCCACAACACCGGCTGCCGCGTAGGCGGGAATGCCGGCTTTCCACCCGAAGTGCCGATGCAACACGGCGGCCGTCGTGAATGAGGCCGACGTGTGGCCCGAGGGGAACGCATGCCCACCACCCGAGGGACGCCGCCGGTCAATTGCGATTTTCAGCACGCGCGTGGTGACCATGTTCAGCATCTGTGCGCGCATGAGATCGCTGCCGACGTGTGCCGTGAGCCTGTGCTCGGTGAGTGTGCCGACGGCCCACGTGCTCAGCGCGATCCCACCCTGCGTCCAGCCGTCCCCGCCGACGCGGCCGATGGCGGTCCAGGACCCAGCGGGATGATCACGCGTCCACGAATTGACGCGGTCGTCGGACTGCCCCGCAACGAGCGCACCGGCGCCGCCGGCACCGAGGATGACAAGGGTCTCAAAGCTGGCGAAGTCGCGCAGATCCCGGCCGAGGTTCTGCACGATGTTCGTGAGTGGATTCGGTTCGGTCGTCGTCTGGCTGGCCGGCGTGGCTGTGGGCGTTGCCTGCGCGCGTGCGTCGACAGGCCACGTTGCGCACAGGCACAACGCAGCGGCAGCGATCAAGCGGGAGTGTGTCACGCGCGGGAGGATATCAGCGCGAGAGGCCGAATGCGAAGCCCACCGCGACGTGGTGGGACAGCGCGGTGGTCCGCCCGGTGCCGTCGCGCGCCGTGGTGATGGTGGGTGTGGCGTAAGTGATTTTGTATTCGCTCACCAGCGACAGGCGGCCCTTGAGACGCACGTCAAATCCGACGGCGGCGTGTGCGCCCAGGCCCGCGTATTCGTACTGTTCACGCGATTCGCCAAAGATCGTGGTCTCGGCGTGTGGCACCGTGACCCCGGCGCCGGCGCGTGTGATCAAGGCGTACGGGGCGTCCCCGTACGCCGATCGGCCGAGCGGAATGCGATTCGTCAGGTTCAGCACGAGGAAGTTGAGTCCGTGCGTCATTTGATACCGCGTGACTTCCGGTCCGAGTTCCTCGGGGCGGGCAATCACCTTGAGGTGAATGAACTCGACCTCCATGCCAAATCTGCGCGCCTCGTCAAAAAACCGGCCCAGCCGCCATCCGTAATATTGCGGCGAGGTGAAGGACTTCGCTTCAAACGACACATCCGGAAAGGTCAGGTCGTACCCCTCGCCCTTGACCGTCACATCGGCCGGCACCGTGGTGTTGGCACCCATGTACACGCCCGCATACCACTGGGCTGACGCCGTCGCCGGTACTCCGAGACACAGGCCAAGAACCGCAAGACAAGAGATTATCGCGAGCCGCATCCGGACAAGATTACCCGATGTTATTGTGGGAGGGTGCCTACGACCAAAGCGCTCCTCACCAAGTTAAGTATTGAAGACGTCAACGCCGGTGCCTGTGTCGGCCCCGATGGCTGGATGCGGGACGACGATGCCGGCCGGATCGTGTCGATCAATTCCTCGACCGGGGAACCGATCGCGAGTGTGATGCTCGCCTCCGAGACGACGTGTGATGACGTGGTCAGCGCGTCGGCCGCGGCGTTTGAGCGGTGGCGGGAGGTGCCGGCCCCCAAGCGGGGCGACCTCGTGCGCGATCTGGGCAATGCCCTCCGCGAGATGAAGGAACCGCTGGGAGATCTGGTCAGTCTCGAGATGGGCAAAATTCGCGCGGAAGGCCATGGCGAAGTGCAGGAGATGATCGACATCTGCGACTTTGCCGTCGGTCTCTCACGGCAGCTCTATGGATTGACGATGGCGTCTGAGCGTCCGGGGCATCGGATGATGGAGCAGTGGCATCCGCTCGGCCCGGTGGGCGTCATCTCCGCGTTCAACTTCCCGGTGGCCGTGTGGGCCTGGAACTCCGCCCTTGCCGCCGTGTGTGGCGACCCCACCATCTGGAAGCCGGCCGAGCCGGCACCGCTGTGTGGTGTGGCCGTGCAGCACATCTGCAATCGCGTCATGGCCGATCACGGCGTGACCGGCATCTTCTCGTTGCTGGTCGGCAAGGGCAGTTCCGTGGGTGAACGATTGGTTCGTGACCCGCGGGTGCCGCTGATTTCGTTTACGGGATCGACGGCGGTCGGTCGTCATGTGTCCGAAGTGGTCGCGGCCCGGTTTGGCCGGGCGATCCTCGAACTGGGTGGCAACAACGCGATCATCGTGTGTGAGGACGCGCGACTCGATCTGGCCATTCGCGCCATCCTCTTCGGCGCGGTGGGGACCGCGGGACAACGCTGCACCACCACACGCCGCCTGATCGTGCAGAAATCAATCGCCCCCGAGCTGATGGCGAAGTTGGTGACGGCGTACAGCCAGGTGCCGATTGGCGACGCCCTCGATTCGACGACGCTGATGGGACCACTGGTCAATATGCCGGCGGTCGACAAGATGTTTGAAGCCATCGACCGGGCCAAGGCCGAAGGCGGCGAGGTCGTATGCGGGGGCAATCGCCGCTCCGACATCGGTCCGTTTTTTGTGGAGCCGACGATCATCCGCATGCCGGCGCAGTCCGCGATCGTCAAGGACGAGACCTTCGCGCCGATCCTGTATGTGATGGAGTACGACACGTTTGAACAGGCGATCGGAATGCATAACGATGTGCCGCAGGGCCTGTCGAGCGCGATCTTCACCGAGAGCATGCGTCGCGCCGAAGAGTTTCTCTCCGCGCGTGGTTCCGACTGCGGCATCGCCAACGTGAACATCGGGACGTCAGGCGCCGAAATCGGCGGCGCGTTTGGCGGCGAAAAAGACACCGGCGGCGGCCGCGAGTCAGGCTCCGACGCGTGGAAAGCCTACATGCGCCGCCAGACCAACACCGTCAACTGGTCGGACAAACTCCCGCTCGCACAGGGGATTACCTTCGGCTAAGACGTCGGGTGTCTTTTTCTGCTTACGCTTGGAACGAAAAAGACACCCGACGTCATTTGTCGCCCGCGCGCGCCACCGCGTCTGCAACCGCAGCCTCCTGGGCCTCCGTAGGTCGTGCGTCGGCGCTCTGGAGGGCGGCGAGCAGCGCGGGCAGCGGCGCATAGACCTGCTGAATCTGCGCTTGTCGTTCAGGTGAGGCGCCTTGGCGCATCGCGACCAGTCGCCGCATCAAGTCATCGACCGTCTTTGACAGCGTGAATTGCACCGTCAGATCCGCCACAAGCGTCTGCACGCGCGGGTCCATGCGCACGGTCACGGCCTGTCGGTAGATCTGGCTGCCGACGGTGAGGCGCACCTGATACGTGCCGGGCATCACAAACATGCCCTGCGGACTTTGCGGCGTATTCCGCCTGATGGCGGCGATACCGTAGCTGAAGGCGGACACCGCCGGGGGCGCGTACCGCACGTCCCACACAAACCGATGCAACCCCGGTGTGGACGCGAGCGTCCGCGTGGGACGAATCCAATAATCCGGCAAGTTCGGATTGCTCACAGGCGGAGGGGCCGGGTCATCGCTGGAGTAACGACGGATCACGTCGCCTTCAGGCTCGACGATGTCCAGCGTGATCGGGCCCTTCACCTCCGGACCGAGGAAGTAGCTGATCGTTACGCCGTCCGGCGGATTGGGCATCGCCGGTTCATCGGGCGGCAGCGGCGTGTCAGTGTTCTTGTTCCAACGAAACCGCCACGCGACTGGCGGGCGGAACAGATAGGCGGCTTCTTTGATCACCGACGCCGTGATCTGCCGCAGCGGCGTGATGTCGTCCAGAATCCAGAACCCGCGCCCGTGTGTGCCCACGACCAGGTCCTCGTCCTTGATCACGAGATCGCGAATTGACGTCGCGGGCATGTTCAGGCGCAGCGACTGCCACTGGTCGCCGTCGTCAAATGACACCGAGACGTGCAACTCACTCGCCGCAAACAAGAGGCCCCGGCGCACGGTGTCTTCGCGCACCGCATTGATGGTGGCGCCATCGGGCAGCCCGGTGACGATGCGCCGCCAGCTGCGCCCGCCATCACGCGTGCGATAGATGTGCGGGCGGAGGTCGTCGAGCCGCAGGGTGTTCACCGCGATGTACGCGGTATTGGTGTCGAAGTGTGAGGCTTCGACGAGTGAGATTTTCTGCCACGGCGCAATCTCCGACGGCGTGACATCGGTCCACGTGGTACCGCCGTTGCGTGTCAGATGCACAAGCCCATCATCGGTGCCGACCCAAATCGTGTCGCGATCCACATAGGACGGACCGATGGTGTAGATGACACCACGCTGAGCGGACTGCGCGTTGGGGCGTGTGCGATAGGCGCCGACACTGGCCGGCACCTCCCACGTGGGACGTGTCAGGTCGGGACTGATCTGCGCCCAGGCACGCCCGCCGTTGGTGGTCTTCCAGAGCGTGTTCGACGCGAAAAACAACGTGCGTGGGTCGATCGGCGAAAAGAGAAGCGGCTGCGTGCGCACCGTGCGATAGCCCGGGTCTGGCGGCGGCGAGACATTCTGCACCTGGCCCGTGCGGCGGTCGTAGCGGGAGACCTTGCCGCCGTACACGATGTCAGGGTTGAGCGGGTCCGGGGCGACGTAGCCGTATTCTTCCACGCCGACCGGATGCCACTCACGAGCGGTGATCTGGCCGTCATCGCCGCGGCTCTGCACACAGGCCGATCCCGATTCCTGCTGACCACCACACACACGGTAGGGAAACGCGTTGTCCGTGCTCACATGGTAGAACTGCGCCGTCGGCTGGTTGTACCAGGAGCTCCACGTCCGACCGCCGTTGAGCGTGACGATGGCCCCCTGGTCGGCGGTCATCAGGATGATGTCTGGCTGCGTCGGATGAATCCACATGCGCTGATAGTCGTCGCCACCCGGTGCGCCGCGCCAGGCGGTGAACGTGGCCCCGCCATCGGTGGATTTCCAGGCGACGATGGTGGGGACGTAGACGATGTCGGGGTTGCGCGGGTCCACACGGATGTCGGCCGCGTCGGCGGGACGCGCGACCACGCGCGTGTCGGCGTTTGTCCGCCGCCACGTCTGACCCCCATCGTCTGACCGGAAGATGCCGCCGTTGCGTCCAGCATCAACGGCGGCATACAGGCGCGTGCGATCACTGGGCGCGACCGTGATGCCGATCCGACCGAGTCCCTCCGCGAATGTCGGCAGACCCGTGGTGAGTGGTCGCCACGTCGTGCCGCCGTCAGTCGACTTGAAGAGGCCACTTCCGGGCCCGGTCCACGCGGCATTTTCCCAGGGCCCCTGTCGCTGTTCCCACATCACCGCGTACACGGTGTTCGGATCAACAGGATCGAGCGCGATGTCGATCCCTCCGGTGTTTTCATCTTTGTAGAGGACCTTCGAGAAGGTCTGGCCGCCATCGAGGGACCGGAAGATGCCGCGTTCTTCGTTGGGACCGTAGGGGTGTCCAAGCACCGCCACAAACAGGCGATTGGGATTCTTCGGGTCGACGACGATTTGCGGAATTTGTTGGCCGTCCCGCAGCCCGAGACGGGTCCACGTGCGACCGGCATCGGTCGACTTGTACATCCCGTCTCCGGTGGAGAGGTCGGGGCGCGGCATCCCTTCGCCACTGCCCACATAGACGATGTTGGGATCCGATTCGGCGACCGCGATCGCTCCGATCGATCCGGTGGGTTGGTCGTCGAAGATCGGATCCCACGTCCGTCCAGCGTCGTCGGTCTTCCAGACGCCGCCGTTGACCACGCCGACGTAAAACGTAAACGGCTGGGAGGGCACGCCCGATGCCGCTTTGGTGCGGCTGGCGCGGAGCGGACCGATGGGGCGCCACTGGAGTTGCTGGAAGAGGGCAGGGGCATAGGTCGGGACGGGCTGGGCGGCCGCACCGGGCAGCGTGGCTGTTAGAAGGCCGATGGCAAGCAGTCTGGACCACATGCGGAGATTCTGACTCATTTGAACCGAGACTGGGGTCGGCTCAGGTCGCGTGGTAATCTCCGGCACAACCGGAGGTGATCATGGCGTCAAACGTGCGATGGGTGCTGGTGTGTGTCTTGTTTGGAGGGCTGCTCACGCACGTCCCGGCCGCGCAGTCGCGGCGGACGGCCGCAGACTTCGTGAGTCCCGCATTTCCGTTCGGGCTCGTGTCGGCCAAAACCACTGACCGTCTCGCGTGGATCAGCTACGACGAGGGCAAACGCAACGTCTTCACCGCCGTGGGGCCCGACTTCAAACCCGTCCGCCTGACGACATTTATGGATGACGACGGGGTGGACTTGACGGACCTGAGCCTGTCGGCCGACGGCAGCGTCGCCATTTTTGTGCGGGGGCACGCGCGCAATCGTGATGGGTGGGTCGCCAATCCGCTGTCCAATTCTGCCGGCACGGAGCGGGCCATCTGGGGCGTCCGCACGGCAGGTGGCGCCCCCTTCCGGCTCGCCGAGATCGACACCGGGGCGCCTGTGCTGTCGCCGGACGGCAAACACGCGTTGTACGTGAAGGACGGCCAGATCTACCGGGCGGCCGTGGCGCCCACGCCTGCAGCCAGTGCCAAAGACCGCGGGGACGAGCCCTACATCACCGTGTTCGGGCAGAACAGCAATCCGCGGTGGTCACCCGACAGCACGCGGTTCGCGTTTGTCAGCAACCGTACCGACCACGCCTTTGTCGGGGTCTACGAATTGGCATCGCGCAAGATCACCTGGATCGCGCCCGATGTGGATCGCGACTCCAGTCCGACGTGGTCGCCCGACGGCACCCGTCTCGCGTTCATCCGTCGTCCTGGCCTGCCGTTTGGTCAGCAGCAGCAACAGGGCGCGGCAGGTATCGGGAATCCGGCCGGACCTGGCACCGGTCGGCAGGGTGGAGGTGGCCGGGGCGCTTCGGCAGGCTCAGGCCAGGGCGGGACCGGCCTGCAGATTCCCGGATTGTTCCGGGCCGAGTTCCGTGGCGGCGGCACGTTGGCCTTCTGGGTGGCGGATGCCCGGACGGGGGAGGCGCGTGAATTCTGGCGCCATGATCCGACCGGCAACACCTTCCGCGCCATCAACGCGATTGAGTGGGCCGGTGCGCATGTGATCTTCACGACGCAGATGCCCGACGACGAATACGACCGGTACTTCTCGGTGGCCCTCAACGGGTCCACCAAAGACCCTGTGATGTTGACGACCACGAACGGGATCATTGAGGACGCGTCTTCGATCAACCTGTCGCCGGATGGCAAGACGTTGTTCTACACCACCAATCACGGCGACATCGATCGGCGCGATATTTTTGCGGTCGCCACCTCCGGCGGCACGCCTCGTCACGTGACCGAGACGCCCGCCATCGAGACCCAGCCCGTGCCTCTGCCGTCAGGCAAAGTCGCGGTGTTGTATGCCGACACCCGTGTGCCGCAGTCGGTGGGCGTGGTGCCGGCCACAGGCGGCAAGGCCAACGTCGTGTATCCCACATTGCCGGCGCGCTATCCGGTGGCCGCACATGTGGAGCCCACCAACGTCACGCTGGAAGCGGAAGACGGCGTGAAGTTCAACAACCAGCTCTTTGTACCGAAAGACATCAAGCCCGGAGAAAAACGTCCGGCGATGATGTTTGTCCACGGCGGTCCGCAGCGGCAGATGTTGCTCGGCTATCACTACCGGCACGTGTATCACATGTTCTACGGCATCAATCAGTGGCTCACTGACAAGGGCTACATCGTGCTGTCGGTGAACTACCGGCGCGGGGTCGGCTACGGTCGGTCCTTCCGCATGGCACCGAACTCGGGTGGATCGGGCAATGCGGAATATCTTGATGTCCTCGCGGCCGGCAAGTACCTGCACTCGCGCGAAGACGTCGACACCAAACGGGTGGCCATCTGGGGGTTGTCCTATGGCGGTGCGCTGACGGCGCAGGCGCTCGCGCGCAATTCGGATCTGTTCGCGGCCGGCATCGATCTCGCCGGTGTGCATCTCTGGGGCAACTCGCTCGATCCCGAGAGTCTGTCATTCAAGTCCTCGGTCATCGGGGCCATCGACGGCTGGAAGTCGCCCGTCTTGCTGCAGCATGGCGATGACGACCGCAACGTGGCGTTCACGCAGACCACAGGTCTCGTGCAAATGCTCCGTGCGCGCAACATCGACTACGAATTGATCGTGTTTCCAGATGACGTCCACGATTCGCTGGTGCACAGTCGATGGATCTACATCTTCGATCGCATGGACGCGTTCCTCAAGAAGCACATAGGACGATGATGCGAAGGCCAGAGGTGACAGGGGAAAGGCCAAAGGGCATAGGCCACAGGGGAAAGGTACGGATGCTGACCGCTCTGGCGCTGCTTGTGGCAGCGAGTCTCGTTGCGGCCGTGCAGTCATGGAGCGTGCAAATCAGCGGCGTGACCGTGACCTTTCGTGGCGTCAGTGCCGTTGACGCGCAGACGGCGTGGGTGAGTGGCTCACGGGGCACCGTCCTGCGCACCGGTGACGGCGGCGTGACGTGGGCCAACGTCTCGCCGGCGGGCGCAGAGACGCTCGATATCAGGGACGTGGATGCGATTGATGCGCAGACCGCGTACGCACTCAGCATCGGCAACGGCGATCAGTCACGGATCTTCAAGACCACCGATGCCGGGAAGTCATGGGCGACGCAGTTTGTCAGCCCGGACGCGGACGCGTTCTTCGACGCGATGGCGTTCTGGAACGCGGATCGCGGGCTGGCCTTCAGCGACTCGGCGGGGGGTCGTCATCGCATCCTGACCACTGACGATGGTGGCAAGACGTGGGTGCGTCTGGCACTCGATCAAGTGCCAGCCGCGCTCGAGAACGAGGGCGCGTTTGCCGCCAGCGGTACCAATGTCGCCGTGTGGGGAACGCAACACGCCTGGATTGGCACCGGCGCCGCAGCCACGGCGCGTGTGCTCCGCACGACCGATGGCGGTCGCACGTGGGCAGTGTCGAATACACCGCTCGCCGCCGGCCCCACGTCGGGGATCTATTCCATCGCCTTTCGTGATGCCCTCCACGGCATCGTCGTTGGCGGTGACTACAGCAAGGAAGACGACGCCATCAACAACGTGGCCGTGACCAGCGACGGCGGTGTCACCTGGACTCTCGTGCTTGGGCTCGGCGGTTTCCGTTCCGTGGTGACGCCGCTGCCCGGAGGGACGGGGCGACGATGGCTTGCGCTCGGGCCCTCAGGCGCGGACCGCACGGAGGACGACGGGCGGACGTGGACTCCGGTGGAGGTCCCAGTGCGGGGCCTGCACACGTTCAGCCTCGCACGTGCAGGAGTGATCGGCTGGGCTGCGGGAGGCCGCGGCCAGATCGCCAAGTGGAACGCCCAGTAGTAGAATGCCGACGCCCAGATAGCACGCGCAAGGTTTACGGAGATTCAAGACATGATGAAACGACTTTCGGTAGTACTCGCGGTGGCGCTCGTTGCCGTCGTGACGATCAACACGGCGGGGCAGACGCCCGCGCAGGGGCTGTCCACGGAGACGCTCAACGCCATGCAGTGGCGCCCCCTGCCCACGAACATTGTGACGGGGCGGGTACAGGACGTCACGATCGACCCCAAAAATCCCAACATCTGGTACGTCGCCGCAGCCTTTGGTGGCGTCTGGAAGACGGTCAATCGCGGCATCAGCTTCGAGCCCATCTTCGACAGCTACCCGGCGCACAACATGTGCTGCATCGTGGTGGACCCGAAGGATTCCAACATCCTCTGGCTCGGCACCGGCGAAAACAAGAGCCAGCGGTCCGCGCACTTTGGTGACGGGCTCTACAAGTCCACCGACGCCGGAAAGACGTGGGCGCGGTCCGGCCTCGCAAACTCCGAACACATCGGCAAGATCCTCGTGGACCCGAACAACTCGAACATTGTCTGGGTCGCCTCGCAGGGACCACTCTTCTCAGCGGGCGGCGACCGCGGCGTCTACAAGACGACCGACGGTGGCGCGACGTGGAATCGTGTACTGCACGTGAACGAGGACACCGGGTTTACCGACCTCGCGTTTGATCCGCGCAATGCAAACACCATCTTCGCCAGCACCTACCAGCGTCGTCGTCACGTCGGTCAGATGATCGGTGGCGGCCCCGATGGCGGCATTTTCAAATCGACCGACGGCGGTCGCAACTGGACGAAGCTGACCAATGGTCTGCCGCCCGGTGAGGTGGGCCGCATCGCTCTGGCGGTGGACCCCAAGAAGCCCGGTCGCGTGTATGCGCTGATTGACGCCAAATCGCCGGCCGGTGGTGGTCGGGGCGGTCGTGCAGGAGGCGCACCGGCGCCGGAACTGCCGCCGATGAATCCCCCGACGCCGAATGATTCGATGGGCTTCTACAAGTCCGACGACAACGGCGCGACCTGGGAGCGCACGGCGCGCGAGCGCGGAGGCGGCCCCGCCTACTACTCGGAGATTTATGTGGACCCGCGTACCGAAGACACTGTGTGGGTCATCGACACCTACATGAAGTGGACGAAGGACGCCGGCAAGACCTTCAGCCAGATCGGCTTCGACCTGGGGCAGGGCCCGCTCGCCGTGCACGTCGACCACCACTCGGTCACGTTTGATCCGTCCAACCGCGACCACATCATCATCGGCAACGACGGTGGCGTGTATGAGACCTACGATGACGGCAAGACGTGGCGCTTCTTCACCAACCTGCCCATCACGCAGTACTACCGCGTCGGCATCGGCAACGAAGCCCCCTTTTACTCGGTGTGTGGCGGCACGCAGGACAACTTCTCATTGTGTGGCCCGTCCGGCACGACCAATTCCTGGGGCATCCGCACCAGCGACTGGTACATCGTCAACGGCGGCGACGGCTTCCAGCCGCATCCCGATCCGGTGGACCACCACTTTATCTACGCGACGTCACAGACCGGTGGTTTGACGAGGTTCGACCGTCGGACGGGGCGCGGCACGAGCATTCGTCCTCCCGCTGGCGGCACCCTGGCCGCGCAGGCAGCCGGTGCGGCCGGCGCGCCCGGTGGCGGACGCGGCGGCGGCGGTGGTGGCGGCAACGAACGCGTGAACTGGGACGCGCCGTACGTGATCAGCCCGCACCTCAACACGCGCCTTTATTGGGGCAACAACTTCCTTTACAAGTCCGAGGATCGTGGCGCGAGCTGGGCGCGTGTGAGCGGCGACCTGACGCGCAACCTGGACCCGACGGAAATTCCGATCATGGGCAAGTTGTGGCCGACCGACTCGATCGCGTTCCGTGAATCCACGACGCAGTTGAGCACGATCGTGAGCGTGGACGAGTCGTCGCTGAAGGCGGGCCTGCTCTACGTGGGTACCGACGACGGCCTGCTGCAGATCAGCGAAGACGACGGCAAGACATGGCGGCGGGTGGAAGAGTTCCCCGGCGTGCCGAAGTGGACCTATGTGAGCGACGTGTTTGCGTCAGCGCTTGATGCGAATACCGTCTTTGTGTCGCTCAACAACTGGCAGACGGGTGACTACAAGCCGTATCTGGTGAAGAGCACGGACCGCGGCCGCACGTTCACCAACATCTCGGGCAACCTGCCCGCGAAGCACAACGTGTGGTCGGTGATTCAGGACCACGTACAGGCGGACCTGTTGTTTGCCGGCACGGAGTTTGGCGTGTTTGTGACCGTCGACGGCGGTCGCCAGTGGACGCAGCTCAAGGGCAACTGGCCCACGGCGCAGGCGCGCGACATGCAGGTGCAGAAGCGCGAGAACGATCTCGTCATCGGCACGTTTGGCCGCAGCTTCTTCATCCTCGACGACTACAGCCCGCTGCGCGAACTCACCGCGCAGTCGCTGACCGAAGAAGCCCGCCTCTACCCAGTGAAGAACTCGTGGCTCATCACGCAGGGTGGTCTGGCTCCGGCCGGTGCGGCCGGCGTCGGCACGTTGGGCGGCAACGTGCTCAGCCCGAATCCCCCGGTTGGCGCGAACTTCGCGTATTCGGTCGGTCAGACGATTCCGGCCGGCACCGATCTGGTGCTGACGGTGACCGACGCGCGTGGGCAGAAGGTCCGTGAGATCGCACTCGACCGCACCGCCGGCTTCCGCCGCGTGTTGTGGAACCTGCGCGGCGAAGCGGTCGCGGGTGGCCCTGGCCGCGGTGGTCGTGGTCTCGGCCCGGGTCTCGCCGAAGGCAGCAGCCCGGACGCGTTCGAGGCGGAAGTGATGCAGCAGCCAGGGCGCGGCGGCGGTGGCGGCGGCTTCGGCCCGCTCGTCGCAGCGGGCACATACCATGCACAACTCGGCAAGAAGGTCGGCGACGTCGTGACGCCAGTCGGACCCGTGCAGACGTTCCAGGTGTTGGACGTGAGCTAGAAGGTCACTAGAAGGTCAAAGGCTAAAGGCGAAAGGCGAAAGGCCAAAGGCGAAAGGTTAAAGGCTAAAGGCCAAAGGTACGGAACACGACGGGCCGTACCTTTGCCCTTTCGCCTTTTCCCTTTCGCCTTCTGGACTATTTCGCCATGCTCCGGATCAGGGTCAGCAACATGTCGATGGCGACGACGTTGTGGCCGCCGGACGGGATGATCACATCGGCGTAACGTTTGCTGGGTTCGGCAAACTCCAGGTGCATGGGTTTGACCGTGGAGAGGTATTGGTCGATGACCGACTCGACGGTTCGACCACGTTCGGTGATGTCGCGCTGCAACCGCCGAATGAACCGCATGTCACTGTCGGTGTCCACAAACACCTTGACGTCCATGAGCTGGCGCAGCGCGGCGTCGGTGAAGATGAGGATGCCCTCGACGATGATGGCCGTGCGGGGCAGCACCGTCTCGGTGACGGTCCGCCGGGCGTGCCGCGCGAAGTCGTAGGTCGGCATCTCCACCGGCCGGCCGGCGCGCAGGGCTTCCACGTGTTTTACGAGCAGGTCCGTCTCAAGCGAGTCCGGATGGTCGTAGTTGAGCGCGGCGCGGTCTTCCAGGCGCAGCTGTGGATGATCGCGGTAGTAGTGGTCGTGTTCCAGGACCGAGACGTGTCCGTCTCCCAGGGCCTCGATGATGTTGCGCACGACGGTGGTTTTGCCGGAACCGGACCCGCCGGCAACGCCAATCACGAGAGGAGGACGCGAGGTCATGCGCTCCAGTTTATTTGATACCCTCCCTTAAGAAATAGGGCAATGAGGCAATGAGGCAATGAATCTGGTGGCGGTGGCGGTCGGGGGAGCACTGGGGGCGCTGGCGCGGTACGGCGTCACTGCGTTGATGCATCGGCTTGTGCCCGGACCGTTTCCGATTGGCACCGCGACGGTGAACGTTGTGGGCGGCCTGGCCGTGGGCTTTCTGGCCGGACTCCTGACCGCCCGTGAGCTTGGAGCCCCCCACGCCGCGCACTTGTTGCTGATCGTCGGTGTCTGCGGCGGGTTCACGACTTTTTCGGCGTTTTCGCTTGAGACGGTGCGACTGGTGCAGGCCGGCAGCGCGATGACGGCGTTGGTGAGTGTGGTTGCGCAGGTGGCAGGAGCCATCCTGGCGACCGGAGCGGGACTGTGGCTGTCGCGACACGTGTGACGCGACGACTGCTGGGCCTGTGGCTCGTGTGCGGCGCCCTCGGCTGCAGCAGGAGCAGCGGGCCGACCACGCCCGGGCCATCCACACCCGCCGCCTTCTCGACGGCCGTCCGGGTGATCGACGCCATCACCGCATCGACCGTGAGTGGCGTCACAGCGACCGGCGACGGCGTGTCGGGCACGGCGTCCTCGACGGCCGGGACCATGACCGTTGGTGCGGCGGCCGGCAGTGTCTCGGCGCGCGCGGTGACGTTCACACGCGCAGGGTACGTGACGCGCACGGTTGCCATGAAAATTCCCGGCAACGAGATTGCGGTCTCGATGATCCCGTCGACGTTTCATCTTGACGCGTACGACGAACTGTTGCGCGCGCCCCGTTTGCAGCGGTGGACGTCCGCGCCGCCGCTGCGGGTGCAGACACGCACGCTGCAATTCATCGCGGTCACTCAAGCGGATGCCGCTGCACTCGATGAGGTGATGTCCGATGACGATCGCCTCGGATTGGAGGCGGATCTCAGCTGGGCGCTGCCGCAGCTGACGGGTAATACGTTTGCGTCGTTTGCGGGGATCACCCGCGAAACAGTCGAGGTCGATGGGCGCATGCAGGTCCTCAACACCGGGATGATCACGGTCGCCCGCTATGCGGGCCTGACGGCGGCCACCGGGTATTGGGGCTATTCGCGCTGGCAGTTCCGTACTGACGGCACCGTCATCGGCGGCACGATCATGCTCGATCGCGACTTCGATCGATCCGGCACCGCCACGAGACGGTCCCTGCGGGCACACGAACTGGGGCACGCGCTGGGATACACCCATGTGACGCTCCTCACGTCGGTCATGAATCGGAACGCGGTCACCGAACCCAACACGTTCGATCGGCAGGCGACGCAGGTCGCGTTCCTGCGTCCGCCCGGCAACGTGCGGCTCGACTCCGACCCGGCCGAGGCCTCGCTCAACCGCCTCGGTGCGGCCATCTGGAGTCGCGGCGAAGGCGCCCGTCGTCGCTGACGCCGCAATGACGTATTGTTTTGCACGATGACTCCACGACTCGCACACAAAAAAGTTGCCCGCCTCGTCTTGCCGTTCCTCGCGCTCTCTGCGCTGACGGGGTTGGTCTATCGGGTCGGTCGCGTGTGGTTCGGCATGAGCGATGAGACCGGGATTGCCGTCCGTGCCATTCACGACGGCACCTGGGTGGGCGAGTGGTTTTCGCCGTTTTACGTTCTGGTGGTGGGCCTTGGGCTGTTGTTTATGGTTGGCAGCGGGCTCGCCGCGTTTGCGCGGCGCTCAAAAGCGCCCACGGGACCGCGGCATTGGCATCGCATTGCGGGTCTGGGGCTGATGATCCCGCTCGCCGCGTCCGCGCTCACTGGGATCGGGTTCCGTCTGACGCAGGCGTGGTTCGGATGGACCACAGAGCAGGCCCAGTGGCTGCTCGACGTGCATCAGGGCACGCTTCTCTTTGGACGTGACTACCGCGCCTACTACGTCATCGTGATCGGCCTCGGCCTGCTGGGCCTCGTGGTGACCGGTGCCACGATGCTCGGGTGGATCAGGACTACTCCTCGGTCTTCCAGTGCCCGTGGGTAGTGAGAGGTGACGGCGCGTGCTGCCCGGTCAGATGCGCCACGATTTGGCGCGCGTGGAACCGGCCGTTCTCGATGAACCAGCGGCCGGTGTTCAGGCCGCCGCACACGGTGCCCGCAATGTAAACACCGGCGCGCGCGGTTTCAAACGTCGCTGGATCAAACACCGGCGTTCGGCACCCGTCGTCGGCAAACGTGATCCCGAGACGCTCGAGAAAGCTGAAGTCGGGCTGATATCCGGTCATCGCGAGCACCCAGTCGTTCGGAATCTCGCGCAGGCCTTCCGCAGATCGCACCAGCACTGACGTCTCGCGGATCTCCTCCACCCCGGTGTTGAACCACGCCGTGATGCTGCCTTCCTTGATGCGGTTGTCGAGGTCGGGACGAATCCAGTATTTGATCCGATCCGACAGCGCGGGGGCGCGCACGATCAGCGTGACCGACGCGCCGTGCCGGTGGCAGTCGAGCGCCGCCTTGGCTGCGGAGTTCTTCGCGCCGATGACCGCCACCCGTTGCCGCGCATACGGAAAGGCTTCCCGGTAGTAGTGCGTGACCTTCGGCAGGTCCGCGCCGGGCACCGACAGTCGATTGGGGTGATCGAAGAAGCCGGTCGCGACGACGAGGTGTCGGGCCTGATGGGTGCCGCGACTGGTGGTGACGGTGAAGGCGCCCTGGCTCCCGTGCAACTCGAACATCGTCTCGTAGAGCCGCACATCGAGGGCTTCACGCGTGGCGACCATCCGGTAGTACTCCAGTGCGTCTTCGCGCGTGGGTTTGTAGCCAGGGATGGGGAAGGGGTGATCCCCGATCTCGATCAGGTCGGGCGTCGAAAAAAACTCCATGCGGGCGGGGTACCCCAGGATGGAGTTGGTGAGGGCCCCCTTGTCGAGCACCCTCGCGGTGAGTCCGTGCCTCTGGGCTTCGATCGCGCACGCGAGCCCCACGGGACCGGCACCCACCACCAGCAGATCGACCATGCGTGGGATTGTACCGTCAGCCTTGGCGCTTACCGAATGTCGGTGAGCGCCGAACCGAGCGACTCCGGGCGCGGGCGATTGCCGATCCAGACGTTGCGATAGGTTGCGCCCGGCAAAGTGCCGGGTTCGAGGTCGCCCTGCCCGTTGTTGGAGCCCAGATACGCGAAGTGGCGGGGTGGGGCGTAGGTGTGGCCGTTGGAGCACAATCCCAGGTTGTAGATCTCGCTGCCGCTGATCCCGCCCTTCCGCGCCAGCAGCCCGAACTCTGAGCCCCACGTTGCCTTCCAGTGGTAGGCGGCGGTGGGATTGAGGAACCTCAGGTCGGCGGACCGCTGTCCGAAAGTCAGTCCCGCTTCAGAATGGCAAGCGGGCTTACGCTCATCGCCCGTCTGGCCGGCGCATAGTAGCCGACTGCGGACACCACAACCAATAGGGCCGCAACCGCCAAATGGGTGCCGAGGTCCGATGAGGCAATATCAAAGAGTCGACTGCTGAGGAATCGCCCCAGGGCTAAGGCGGCCGCCACACCGAACGTGAGTCCCCAACCAACGGTGTAGACGCCTTCAGTAAATATCTGCCGAAGCACATCCTTTTTTTGAGCGCCGAGAGCAAGGCGAATGCCGAATTCAGGCAGGCGATCGGCAACTGAATATGAAACAAGCCCATAGATACCGATGAGAGCGAGGACAACACTCAGTGCGCCGAACAGCCCGAACACAAACGACGTGAATCTGGGCTCCGCCAAGTTTCGCGACACCACATCGCGAAGTGGCAATACCTCGAACATCGGTGCATTCTCGTCGACCGCCGAGACCGCATCTCGGGTCGTTCTGACAATGCTGTTTGGGTCAACGCTGGCACGTATCAGCAACACCGTTCGCGGAATGAAGTTCGCTTGCTGAAACGGCATGTAGAAGGTGGGCTGTGGTGGCCGAGATGGATCTACGTCCCTGATGTCTCTCACAACACCGACGACCTCCAGTATGTCTGGCCGACCAGCTGGAGCAAGGTTAAGTTTTCGGCCCAGAGCGTCACCCTCGAACAGCTGTTTGGACAGCCTCTCATTGACGACGGCGACCAAGGGGGTCGTCCTGGTATCTCGGTCGTCAAAGAGCCTGCCCTTTCTGAGTGGGATGCCGAGAATATTGAAGAACTCTGGAGTCACCGGCTGGAACTGGGACACAACGTCGTTAGTGTGCAGTTGGCGAAAATGACACCCGCTGCGCCAGCTAGGACGGCCAACAGTATGGTCTCCGCAAGGAACAGGCGACCAAGTGCCCCGCGGCTCGCGCCAAGCGTCTCACGGATGGCAATCTCCTGCTGACGAGCCGTGTTTCTCGCGACCATGAGGCTACTAATGCCCACACACGCCAGGAGGACGACAATACTAACTGCGCCCAGCAGCAAAAGAAGCGCCCGACCCAATTCACCCGCTGTCGCCTCCTTCAGGGGAATCGCCCTCAGCCGCCAGCCTGCATCAGTGTCTGGGTACCGGGCCTCAAGTTGCCTGGCCACTTCTTGCAACTCCGTGTTCGCGTTGGCCAGGTCACCCCCTGGCACCAGTCGCGCCACCGTCACTATCGGCCTCACCTCCCGCGGCGACAAACCCATTGCGCTGGTATCTGCGCCGTCGGGTAGCGGGAGCCAAATATCGCCCTCAATGGGGAACTGCCTCTCCGGAGGCATCACGCCGATGATTTCGAAGGGCCTCCCAGACGGCACGAACGGCGTAAATAGATTCGCCGGCTGGGCCGCCAGGTACGCGTTCTTGCCCACCACCGCCAAATCTTCACCGAAACGCCGTTGCCACAATGCATGGCTGATGACAACCACTTGGGGCTGCTTGGACAATGTATCTGCCGCCACTATCGTCCGCCCCAGGAGAGCCCGGACACCGTACGTATCAAAAAAATCAGCAGATACCTGGAGCCCCGTGACGTTCTCGGCTTCCCCCTGCCCCGTTACGGTCGCGACGATCGGCGAGTGGGAGGCAAAGCTGCCCAGGGACGGACTCCCACGCAAGGCGTCGTCACGCTGCGCAGTGGACAGAAAAGTTGTCGAGCTCGTCGGCGGATTGATCCGATCACCCCGCAACTCCACCAAGCGATCTGCATCTGCAAAAGGCAGCGGGCGCAACGCAACGGCATGGGCCACACTGAATATGGCGGTGTTGATGCCGAGGCCCAGCCCCAAGGTGAGGAGCGCCACGATTGTGAAAGTCGGACTCCGTCTCAGTTGACGAGCACCATAATGCACGTCGCGAACCCAAGCCGAAACGCCGACGAATTGGTTCAATCTGCAGGGCATCCTATCCCACGAAACCGGTTGGCTACATCTACAGCCCGGCCACACGCAGGCGACGCACCGTCCGGAAGAACAACGCCCAGAAGACGACAGCTGCGATCACCGAACCGTATTCAAGCGCCGCAAAACGTTGCAGGGGGAAGTGGACCCCTTCGTACGTGTAATACAGCGACAACAACACCAGCGCGGTGCAGAGGCCCGCGGCGGAGAGCCACAAGGCTCGGCGGCGCAGCAGATGGCGCGTCTGGTCGATGACATCGCGTTCGGTCTCCAGCAGTCGGTCCCGCTTGACGGCGGGCGCCGGCTGGTCGTCTCTGAGCGCCACAAGTTCTGCCGCCAGCACGGGATCGGTGGCCAGCCACTCCTCCACCACCTGCCGGGTCTCGGCACTGGCCTCTCCAGACGCGTAGAGGGGTAACAAATCTCGTACGAGATTGCGCGTCAGCGTCATTCGGATTCTCCTTTGGGACCAGGGGCCCGCGGGATGCGGGCCGTGGAACGAGCGATTCGAAGGGCCGCCAGCCGCTGCCTGGCTCGGTGCACCTTCACCTTTGCTGCGCCGACGCTGATGTGTAGCGCGGCAGCAATCTCTACGTACGGGATGTTGTCGTGGGCGCGCATGAGGAGTGCCGCGCGGTCGGACTCGGGCAGTGTCTGCAAATCTGCCAGTACCACATCGAGTTCCGACCTGGCCTCAACTACGTCGCCATGGAGGGGACGCGCGTCAATGGGATCGCCGTCCATGGGCGCACGACGTCGATCCCGCGCGACACCCTGCAAATACAGGTGACGTGTGATCGTGAAGAGATACCCGATTACTGTCGACAAGTCGACCCGTTCACGCGCGGTCCACAGGCGTACAAACGTCTCGGATGTGAGATCTTCTGCCGCCACGCGACTCCCGGACAGTGACAGCGCGAACCGGAACACGGCTGGGGCATGTCGCCGGTAGAGCGCCTCCACGTCGTTCATCGTGAAGGTATATCGCCGAACGGGCGGGAAGTTACATCACCCCGTCTCGGCTCTTGTGCTGTGCGTGAGTCATCGCCGGCGACGCGGAGCGTGTACGCCCTTGGCCCGGGGGGGGAGCGGAATCCGGAGATCCACTCTGCCGGGATCGCCGGGGCCCCCCGTCCCCATTGACAAGCGCTCGTCACACCATTAGTATGTCTAAGCCTTAGACGTTCTTAGTGTCTGGGCCGGGAGGCACCGGTGGCAAAACGCGGAGCAGGCACCAACAGCGATCAGTTACACGGCACGCTCGACATGCTCGTGCTCAAAACGCTGCACCACGGGCCGATGCACGGGTACGCGATTGCCCTGCGGCTTGAACAGCTCTCCAACGAGGTCCTGCAGGTGGAGGAGGGGTCGTTGTATCCGGCCCTGTATCGCATGGAGGCCCGAGGGGCCCTGTCGTCGGAGTGGGGTGTGACCGACACGGGCCGCCGAGCCCGGTTCTACAAACTCACCAAAGCCGGCAAGGCGCAACTCGCGGATGAGACGCAGAGCTGGGCCCGCATCACGGCGGCGGTCCAGAGCGTGCTGGAGAGCTGACCTGTGGCCCTGCTCAGACGCATTCGTGCGCTGTTCCGACGGGATGCCATCGCAGACGAGATCCGCGAAGAGATGGCCTTTCATCTGGAGATGCGGATCGAGGAATGGCAACGCCGCGGTGTCGGCCGTTCCGAGGCCGAGCGTCAGGTGCATCGGCGCTTCGGCAACGTGGCGACACTGCGTGACAAGGGCTACGACATCCGGGGAGCAGGGCTCATGGAAACGATCTGGCAGGACGTACGACACAGTGCGAGACTGATGCGCCGAAAGCCCGCGTATGCCATGGCGACGATCGCGACGTTGTCGCTCGGGATCGGACTCATCGCCACATTGACGAGCATCGTGGACGCCGCATGGTTCAGACCGCTCCCGTTTGTGCAGCCGGATCGGCTGGTCCAGATGCACGTGCGGTTTCTGCAGCCGGAAGACGACATGGTCCTGAGTCCCTCAGTGCTCGATGTCGCGGCACTGCAGGCCCCTTCGTCTGTGGTGGAGGCCCTCGGGAGTTATCACGCGTTTGAAGAACGGCTGATCTTTGATCCAGGTGAACCGGAGCGAGTGGCTGTCCTTCGCGCGACCGCAGGCTATTTCGAAGCGCACGGGGCGGTACCTGTACTGGGACGGACGCTCTCGGCCGACGATGCGCGGGAGGGAGCCGAGCCGGTCGTGGTGCTTGGGTTCGGCTTCTGGCAGCAGCGCCTTGGCGCGAACCCCGCCGTGATCGGGACGCGCCTGCGCCTCGACAACTCCGACGTGACGGTCGTTGGTGTGGCACCACGAGAGTTTCATCGCACGACGCAGGTGTGGCGTGTGATGCCGGCGTACGGGGAGAGCGCGGGCCGGCGGGGCGGGGGGGCGACGGTGATCGCGCGCATCCGTCGGGGCGTGCCGGTGGACGCAGGGGTGCAGGCGCTCGAGGCCGCCGTTCGTGCACTGCCCGTGGATGACCGGCTGGGGCCGGTCACGGGCATCGTGGCAACGCCGCTCTACGGCGACATCGTGGAGAGCACGACGGATGCACTCATGTTGGTCGGCGCCGGGATTGGGTTGCTGGTCATCCTGGTCGGGGTCAACGTCTCCGGCCTCGTCTTTGCGGAAGGGGCATCCCGTCGTCAGGAGCTTGCGGTGCGTGCGTCGCTTGGTGCGGGGCGTGGACGCCTTGTGCGGCAACAACTCACCGATGCCACGGTGCTCGCGGTGGCGGCGTCGGTGCTGGGCCTGGTGCTCGCCGTGCTGTCACTCGATGCGTTGCTCGCGATTCTTCCGCTGGAGTTTCCGCCGCATGTGGCGCCGGCTATTGACCTGCGCACAGGAGGGCTGACGTTGCTGTGCGGGATCGGTGTGGCGTGGATCGTGGCTGCCGGTCCAGCGTGGAGGCTCTCGGGCATCAACCTTCGCGAGTGGATCGACGGGCGGATCCCCGATCTCCGACGCGGCTGGTTCCGTCGTCCTGGCCAGATCGTGGTGTTTGCACAAGTGGCGCTGGCGGTGGTGCTGCTGGCGGGGGGTGGTCTGTTGCTGAGAAGCCTTAATCAGATGTTGCAGGTTGATCTGGGATTTGATCCAGAGGCCGTGCAGGTGCTGGAGGTCGCGCCGCTCGACCCGGCTCCTGAGGTGTGGGCCGCGTATTATCCCGCGCTGGTGGAGCGACTCCAGGCCGTGCCGGGTGTGCACGCCGTCGGCGCCAGCGACTGGGTCCCGATGGCCGCTCTCAAGTTGTTCGCTGCGACGATGCCGGGGGAGCCTGAACCCCCGACCCCCATCGGAGTGACTCCGGGTGTTCTCGAGGCGGTCGGTGCACGGATCGTCGATGGCCGGTTGCTGTCGTGGGGCGATGCACGGCTCCCGGTGGCGGTCCTGAGCGCATCCGCCGCGCGCGCGTTCTTCGGGACGGCCACGGCGGTGGGCCAGACCGTCAACTTGAGCCGCGTGCCGCACACCGTGATTGGTGTCGTGGCGGACATGCGTGGTGATGGACCTCGTTCGCGTCCCGAGGCCGCCGCGTACACGTGGCTGGTGCCGCACTCGTTCATGCCCCCGTCGATTCTGTTGAGACCCGACGGCGCCGGTCCGTCGATCGCGGATCTCCGCGCGGCCGCGGCGTCGATCGGGCCGCGCGTCATTGTCGAGCGGCTGCGCCCGGGCACGGCACTGCTCGACGACAACGTGCGCACACCCCGGCAGCGTACGGCGCTGCTGTCGTTGCTTGCTGCGCTGGGCCTTGGTCTTGCGCTTGTGGGGGTGGCCGGTGTGTCGGCACAGGCGGTGTCGCGACGATCGCGTGAGCTGGCTGTGCGCGTCGCCTGCGGGGCGACGCCTGGCCAGGTGGTGCGCACGGTCGCGGTCGGCACGCTCACGCCGGCGCTTCTGGGACTTGGGGCCGGACTCCTGGCCGCGGCATACGCGGCGCCGCTCCTTGAGAGGAACCTCTTTCAAGTCACACCGACCGATCCGTACACGCTGATCAGTGTCGGCGCCACAGTCGTCGTCGCGGCCACCGTGGCCGCGTGGCTCCCAGCGCGCCGCGCCGCGCGGATCGACCCTGTCGCCGCACTCAGGGAGTGAACCCGAGAACCCAAGAGGGCTCAACTGCGCCGCGCGCAGAATGAGCATGGAGAGGGCCACACTGTGGTGTCGCTGATCGATTGGTTGTTCCAATCCCCACGATTGCGCAGGACAGACATGGCAGGTGTCTTGCAATTGACGGCAGCGCGAGTATCCGCTCGCCAGACCCGGGAGATCCTCATGGCGAATCCGAATCAGCGTCCAAACATCGGCACCGAGCCGCAGGGTGACAACCGCCAGGCCGGCGACGTGGACGGCAACCGCGGCGCCGATCCGAAGCGTGGCAGCCAGGGCGTCAACGAGAGTGCCGGCAATCAGAGTGATGGCACCAAGACCAAGAACCCTGCCCCCAGAACAGACCCCGGCACCCTGCACCCAGAACGCTGAACCACGATCGACAGTGAAATTGGTGCGGAAGAGAGGACTCGAACCTCCACCCTATTGCTAGGACTAGCTCCTGAGGCTAGCGCGTCTGCCAATTCCGCCACTTCCGCACGAAGAGGGTCTTGCAGGCAGGTCCGGCCACCGGGACCGGAAGACGCGATTATATCGCAACTCGCCATTGCCCCATCACCCCATCTCCACATCCGCCCATCCCGCGTGTGGATATACTGCCAAGCGTGAGTGCTCGCCGAGGGGTTGCCCTAGTCCTGTTTCTGATCTTCCTGGCCATGATGGCCTCCGCAGCCTTGGTGCTCATTGGCGCCCTGCTGGTGGCACCAACACGCCCGGCCGCGACCGTCCCGTCCAACGCGACGTTGTTCCTGCGAATCACGGCGCCGTTCCCGGAAATCGAGTCGGTGAGCCTCTTCTCGCCGCTCATGGCAGCCCAGCCGACTCTGCGCACGGTCATCCAGACCATCGACCGCGCACGCACCGATCCGCGCATCCGTGGCATGGTCGTCATCCCGCAGACCACCGGCGCCATGTGGGGACAACTGCAGGAACTGCACGACGCGCTCGCGCACTTCCGCACCTCCGGCAAGTCGCTCGTCGTCTTCTTTGAATACGGCGGTGCTGGCGAGTACTACCTGGCCTCGGCCGCCGAGCGTGTGTTGATGATGCCGGCCGGCACCCTCGACCTCTCGGGGCTGGCCACCTACGAGGTCTTCTTCCGCGGCGCGTTCGACAAGATCGGCGTCTATCCCGACATGCTCCACATGGGGGACTTCAAGACCGCCTCCAACACGTTCACCGAGCGCGGATTCACACCTGCGCACCGCGAGATGTCGCAGTCGCTCAATCGCGACATGTACGACCAGCTCGTGCGCGCCATCGCGACCGGACGCAACCGTTCCGAGGACGAAATCCGCCGCGCGCTCGACGAAGGACCCTTCCTGCCCGAGGAGGCCAAGGCCGCCGGCCTCGTGGACGACATCGTCTACGACGACCAGATAGACGATGCGCCGCCGGTGCAGGGCACACGCCGTTTTGATGGCGACGATTACGTCCGGTCCACACCGTCACACAGCAGCGGCTCGAAAGTCGCCTTGCTCTACGCCGTCGGCACGATCGCCAGCGGCACGTCGAGCTTTGATGGCCCCGGCGGATCAGTGCTCGGCTCCGACACCTTTGTAGAGTGGATCCGCAACGTGCGTGCCGACAGTTCCATTCGCGCCATCGTCATCCGCGTGGACAGCCCGGGCGGTTCGGCCATCGCGTCCGAGGTGATCTGGCGCGAACTCATGCTCACGCGGGCCGTGAAACCTGTGATTGTGTCGATGGGCGACGTGGCGGCCTCGGGCGGCTACTACATGGCCGTGCCCGCGCATGCGATCGTCGCGCAGCCGGGGACCCTGACCGGCTCCATCGGTGTGGTCACCGGCAAGTTCGTAGTGCAGGGGGCCCTCGACAAACTGGGCATCGGGACCGGCTCGGTCAGTGACGGGCAAAACGCGGAAATCTATTCGCCGTTCCGGACGTTTTCACCGGCTGAGCGCGCGAAAGTGGAAGAGCAGATGCAGGCGACTTACGAGTTGTTCGTGCGTCGCGTGGCCGAAGGCCGCGAGTCCACACCGAAGGACATCGATGCCATCGCCCAGGGCCGTGTGTGGACCGGGCGACAGGCCCGTGAGCTGGGACTGGTCGACGAACTTGGTGGCCTCGACCGCGCGATCGAATTGGCGAAGGAACACGCGAAGTTTGAACCCGAGGAACGCGTGAACCTCGTGGTGTACCCGCCGAAGCGCAGCTTCTACGACCTCGTGTCCAACCCGCTGGGCCTGGGGATGGGCGCCACGTTGGGTCTGATGGCGCCACCTCCTGAACTCCGCGTGATCGACGAGATCGCGTCGCGCCTGCGTCTGTTCCGGCGCGGCGAGACGTTGACCCTGATGCCGAACGTCTTTTTCCGCGAACCGTAGGAAAGGCCCCGGCGCGATTTACATCGCACCGGGGCCTTCAAGTTTCCAGACCCCGAACCCTGGACCCTGTCGGACCTTGGACTGTTAGCGTCCCACGAGGGTTCTGAGCGCCTCGTCGTTGAACGTAATCGTCATCTTGGTCTTCGCCTTCGTCATGTACGACGCGAAAAATTCCTGACGACGACGCTGGAGGAGTTCGTTGGTGAGCTGGGTCTTCTCTGCGGCGAACGCTTCCGGCGTGGTGGAGGCGCGTTCCACGACCTTCGCCACCACCACCGCGTTGGGCGTTGAAATCGGCGCTGAGACCTGACCCTGCGTCAACGTAAACACGGCATCGTCGACCGCGGTGTTCACCCCGACGTCGGGGAGTGCAAAGCCACGGGTGATGAGTTCGGTCGTCTTCATCTCCACGCCGGCGGCCTTGGCCGCAGCGGCAAAGGACCCACGCTGAGCTGCCTGGGAGAGGGTGGCGGCACGGGTCTTGGCCACTTCGATGGCCTTCAGGCGCGCCACGTCGTCGCGAACCCGGTCCTTGACG
>Ga0163152_10002005_pt1 | contig 30350 bp, 28 predicted proteins | sample OliLakLV19MP8IB2_FD_148635 | JGI IMG/M metagenome (GOLD analysis project Ga0163152, IMG submission 148635) | Freshwater microbial mat bacterial communities from Lake Vanda, McMurdo Dry Valleys, Antarctica - Oligotrophic Lake LV.19.MP8.IB-2 | ecosystem: Environmental > Aquatic > Freshwater >...
GAGGATCGCGAAAGCGAGGGACGTCATCGCGAGCCTGCGAGAGGCCAGGGCCCGCGCAATCAGGAATCACGTATTTTGAGCAACCCTCTGAGCGAGCGAAGCGAGTCGAAGGGCTGCCCGAGCAAACCGCCCTTCGACTCGGCGGCAAACTGCGCCGCCATCGCTCAGGGTGAAGGGTGGCCGTCAGTACAGAAGGATTTCCTGAAGCTCTTTCAGGAACTCGTCCTTCGTGAAGTAACCCTTCTTGATCATCAGCCGCACGAGCGCGCGCAGCTCGTCACGGGCGTCCGTGTTCGCGTCGATGCCGGTGAGCGTGCCGCCGCGTCCGGGAACCGGCGCCGTGGGCGGGGCAATGCCGGTCGTGCGCGAGGAGCCGAGTCGCGGATCGGTCGACGAGGCCGCGGGGGACACGGGAGGTACGCCGGCCCGCTCCGCGCGTTCGGCGCCGGGGCTCCGCATGATCGGCATGTCGTCGGGCTGCTCGCTGCCGAGGTCGATGGTGCGCTCGCCGCCACCGCGCTGGATGAGCACCATCTTGTCGTCGTTCGCCTGGCCGCGTCCCTTGAGCGGATCGGGACGGCCCGAGCCACCGGAGCCGTAGTACTTCCGGAGCGCGTCCGCGATGCCCGAGATCGTCGAGAGCACGGGGCGGATGTTGTAGCCGGTCGTGAACTTGAGCTGGTCGACCGCCTCGATGTTCAGCGGATCGGCCATCGCGACGATCAGCGTCTGGCGTCCGCCGCCCTTGGACTCGAGCGCGATCGGCACGACGTCGTATTTCTCCGCGAGCTTCTGCGGAACGATCTTCACGACATCGGCGGCGACACGGATCCTCGAGATGTCGACGATCGGCATGTTGAGCGTCGAGCCCAACACCCGCATCAACATCTCTTCGCTCAAGAATCCCTTCGCTACCAGCGCGCTGCCGAGACGCTGCCCCCACATCTGCTGATACTCGAGGGCCTGCTGGAGCTGAGACTCGTTGATGATTCCTGCTTCGAGCAGGATCTCGCCGAGCCGCTTCTTCATACCCGCTGACGGTAACATGGTGCGGAACCAGCGGGAAAGGCGGCTACGCCAGCACGACGCGATTCCGGCCGGCGGCTTTCGCCCGGTAGAGCGCCTCGTCCGTCTTGTCCATGATGTCCTGGCTCGTGCGCCCGTCCTGCGGGTAGGCGCCGACGCCGACGGAGACGGTGAGGCGCCCGAGAGGCTGGCTCGCCTCGCGGGGGAACTCGGTGCGCTCGATGATGCTGCGGATCTTCTCGGCGACCTGCTGCCCCTGCTCGCGCGTCGTCTCCGGGAGCACGATCACGAACTCCTCGCCGCCGTAGCGGGCGACGGTGTCGACCTCGCGAACGTTCTCGACGAGCAGGAACGCGACGCGCTTGAGGACCTCGTCGCCCTTCGGATGGCCGTGCGCGTCATTGTAGGCCTTGAAGTGATCGACATCGATGACGCACAGCGAGACCGGATGCCCGAAGCGCTCGGCGCGCGCGACTTCGTGGTCGAGCTTGTCCTGGAAGAAACGATGGTTGTAGAGGCCGGTGAGGCCGTCCGTCACCGCGAGCTGCTGCAGCTTCTCGTTCGCATCCTGCAGCTCGCGCGTGCGCTCGCGAACCCGCGACTCGAGCTCGTCGTTCTTCACGCGCAGCTCTTCCAGTAGCCGGCGATTTTCTGCGCTCAGGCGATAGGACTCGAGCGCGCGTTTGATCGAGAGGGCGAGCTCGTCCGGATCCCACGGCTTGGTCACGTAGTGCCAGATGCGGCCCATGTTGACCGCGTCGATGAGCGCGTTGATGTCCGAGTAGCCCGTGAGCACCATGCGAAGGATCTCGGGGCGCAGCTGCGACGCCTTCTCGAGGAACTCGACGCCGGTCATCTCCGGCATTCGCTGGTCGCTGATCACGAGCGCGATGTCGCGCTCCGCGAGCATCTCCAGGCCCTTCCGTCCGCTGTTCGCCGTGTAGATGGTGAACTGGTTCCGGAAGTTCAGCTCGAAGGCGAGGAGGTTCTCCTCTTCGTCGTCCACCAGCAGGATCGGGAGATCCTTGTAGTTGGTGGGCTTCGGCCCAGGCCCCGAGGGAGGGGGCCAGGTGCTTTTCGGCTGTGGGGCGGCTTGCTGAGACAACGTGACTTTCGACCGGATGTGCGTCCGGCGATCGCGAAAGGTACACGCAAGCATTGTCCGGCACAATCCTTGCGAAATTCGGAGCCAGGCGCGGGGGCGCTGAGGGCTACTCTCCCGCCGATGAAGGCGGTCGTGCAGAGGGTGGCGAGGGCGCGAGTGACGGTGGCGGGTGAACCGACCGGAGCGATCGAACGAGGCTTGTTCGTGTTGCTCGGCGTGGGAGCGGCGGACGGACCCGAAGACGCCGACCTGCTCGCCGGACGCATTCCCGTGATGCGGATCTTTCCGAACGAGGCGGGAAAGCTCGACCGCTCGCTCGCCGATGTCGGCGGCGGATTGCTCGCGGTCAGCCAGTTCACGCTGTACGCCGACACCTCGAAGGGTCGTCGCCCGTCGTTCACGGATGCGGCGCTTCCGGAGAAGGCGATTCCGCTCTACGAGCGATTCGTCGCGAAAGTCGCGGAGCAGGGGATCCGCACCGCGACGGGACGTTTCGGCGCGGACATGCAGATCGAGCTCGTCGCGGATGGGCCGGTCACGATCCTTCTCGATTCGACGAGCGTGCGAAAGACGGTGGCGAAATGAACTGGCTGGCGTACCGGGAGGCGGCGGAAGCGGCGGCGCGCGAAGCGGGGAAGATGCTCGCGCAGAACGCGGGGCGCACGCACGCGGTCCACCACAAGGGCGCGATCGACGTCGTCACCGAGATGGACAAGGCGAGCGAGGGGCTGCTCGTCTCGGCGCTGCGGGCGTCGTTCCCCGATGCGGCGGTCATCGCGGAGGAGGGCAGCAAGATCGCCGGAACCGGCGGGACGTTCATCGTGGACCCGCTCGACGGCACGACGAACTACGCGCACGGCCATCCGCAGTGGTGCGTGTCGATCGGGTACGAGCGCGACGGGAAGGTGCGCGCGGGCGTCGTGTTCGATCCGTTGCGCGACGAGCTCTTCGCGGCGAGCGAGGGCGACGGCGCGTTCCTGAACGGGCGTCCGATCCGCGTGTCGAAAGTCGCGACGCTGAACGACGCGCTGGTCGCGACGGGATTTCCGTACGACCGCCGCGAGAAGGCCGACTACTACATGGCGTTCTACAAGGCGGCCGTCGTCGCGACGCAGGGCGTCCGGCGCGCGGGCGCCGCCGCGCTCGACATGGCGTGGGTGGCGAGCGGCCGGCACGACGCGTACTTCGAGCAGGGCGTCGCCGCGTGGGACGTCGCGGCGGGCGAGATCCTCGTGCGCGAGGCCGGCGGCACGGTCACCGACTACGCGGGCGGCCCCCACGTGCTGACGGGCCGGAAGACCCTCGCCACGAACGGCCTCCTCCACGACGAGACGGTGAAGCTGCTCGCCTCTGCCTCACCCTGAGCGAGCGAAGCGAGTCGAAGGGCGGTCCGATGCAGGTTGATCGCAGCGTGTGTAGACGAGAACATGCGCGCGATGGAGGTCGATCTGCGCCACATATTTTCGCTAGAGGAGGATCAGGCCGACTCGCTGGATTTGTTCATCAGCGAACGACTGTACGAAGCAAACGTGTGCGCGTCGGACGGGATCTCGTGGCTTCGGATTGTCGAACGCGAACCGGAACGCGTGCGGGTATGCGGGCGGATATACGCGATCGAACAAACGTTGCACGTATTCTGGTTGGACCTCGAGCGAGAACCTTCAGGCATCGGGGTCACCTGGGTTCTCTACTTCGATGTCGTCGCGGATTCTCCTCGCCGTACAAGGAATGCGATCGACCTCCACAGTCACGCCAACGAAATCGACTGGCGCATCACCCTTGCGGGCCGTGGGGAAGTTCGAGACGGCACGTTGGTCGTGACCTGACTGTAGGCGCGACTTACTCCAGGGAGTCTCTTCACTTTCTCACGCGCGGAGTAAGTGAAGAGACTCCCCGGAGTAAGTCGCTCCCTGGAGTAAGTCGAGCCGGCCTGCGCTCAACGAGAGGAGAGGGCGGCGAGGAACTTCTTCCGGATGGTTTCGATGTTCCGGTCGAGGTCCTTCTCTTTCCAGCGGGTGGTCGGGATCGGCGGGAGCACGACGACCTGCACCGTGCCCGGGCGGATCACGAGGCCGTGTTTCGGCAGCGGATCGAGCGCGTTCTTGAACACGATCGGGACGATCGGCACCTTTGCCGCCATCGCGATGTGGAACGCGCCCTTCTTGAACGCGCCCAGCTTCGGCGTCGGGCTGCGCGTGCCCTCGGGCGCGATGCACACCGAAAGGCCGTCGCGGCGGATCGCGTCGACCACCGGCTGCAGCGCCTCGATCGCCTTCGCCTTGTTCGAGCGATCGACGAACACCGCGCCGCCGATCGCGAAGATGCGCCCGACAAGAGGGATCTTCCGGATCTCGTCCTTGCTGATGCCGACGAAGTTTCCGCGGAGCAGCTTGCACACGAGCAGCAGGTCGATCGCGCTCTGGTGGTTGAACACGTAGACCGCCGGGCGCGGCGTCCGAAGGTACTGGGTGCCCGTGACGTCGAGCTCGATGCCCGCGATGCGCGTGCCGACGTCGCCCCACGTGGAGATCGCCGCGTTGCGAAACGCCTGGATCCCGTTCGTCGCTTCGGGAAGCGCGAGCAGCGCCGACGGTCCCATGCTGCCGATCGCGAGCGCCGTGCGCACGACGTCCTTCACCGACGGGATGCCGCGGCTCCGGAAGGTCCGCGTCGGCCAGCCGCGCTTCGCCGCGATGCGCACGAGCGTGAATTGCGGGTTCGTCGGTCGCGCGTGGCCGACCGCGTCGAACGCGGGCACGTCGGACGCGCTGTCGCCGTAGTACCAGCTGCGCGAAAGATCGACGCGGTGGGCCTTCGCGAACCCGCGGATCGCCTCGGCCTTGCCCTTGCCCCAGCAGTGCGGCTTCACCACGCGGCCGGTCAGCTTGCCGTCGGCGATCTCCAGGCGCGTGCAGAGCACGTGTTCGACGCCGAGGTCCACGGCGAACGGGTTGATCTGGTAGAGCAGTGCCGACGAGACGAACGCGACGTGGTGTCCGCGCTTCTGGTGGGCACGCACGAGCGAACGGCTCTCGGGGAAGACAGAACGCGCGAGCCACGAGCGGAAGATGCTCTCGCCGAGCGCATGGAACTCCTCCTCCGGCATCCCTTTCAGCGCCTGCGCGAACGCGCCGATGAGTCCGGAGAACCCCGCGCGCCCGAGCCCGAGCCGCGCGGCGGCCGCGCCCGACCGCGCGAGATCGCGCGGGCCGAGCCGTCCGGTGGCCACGAGCGCGGCCGTGAACGCGACGCCGCTGAAACCGGCGAGCATGGTGCGATCGAGGTCGAAGAACGCGGCGATCCGCTTGCCGCGAGGAGCGGCGTCGATCTCCGCGGTGAGGCCGGACACGGGGCGCATCTTACGGGGCCTGCAAAGCGAGCTTCTCCAGGCCTTCGACCTTGCGCGACACGTCGTCCGACGTGTTCGGCTTCTTGTCGGGACCATCGCTCGACAGGACGAACCCGTCGGGAATCTTCGTGAGGCGCAGCGGTGAACCGAACGGATCGAGGTGCGGCGTGCGTCCGAGATCTTTCGCTTCGGGCCGCTGCGTGAGCCAATACGGAAGGCGATAGGCCTCGGGAAGATTCCGGTCGCGTTGGTAGCCCGCGATGAGGATGTCGGAGACCGTGGCGATCTGCATCTCGACCGGTGTCTTCTCGCCCTTGATGATCCGGATGTATTTCTTGTAGTCGATGAGGCCGGAACGCACCGCCCACACGATCAGCAAGATCGGTCCGACGCGCCAGAACATGCGGGCGAGGAATTCGCCGGGTTTCACGGCGACCCCTGCGGAGGAAGTCTCTCGCCGGCGACGAGCTCGAGTCGCTCACCGACACCCAGATGGCGCCGGAAGAACTCGAAAAACGCGGCCCGGTCGAGCGACAGGAGTGCGCCCTTCGTCCGGGCGACGACCGTCGCGGTACGCGGCGAGTCCGCGAGGAGCGCGATCTCGCCGACGGGCTCGCCAGCGCCGAGCGTGGCGACCGCGGTCTTGCCGTCGTCTCCGACCACGTCGAACGCGCCGTCGACGATCAGGTAGAAGCGATCTCCCGGATCGCCCTTCTTGATGAGCACGTGGCCGGCGTCGACGGGATGGAAGTCCATCTTGCGCAGGAGCGCCGCGATGACGTCGGGCTCGAGCTCGCGAAAGAGCGGCGATCCGCGCAACACGTTGCCGCCACGGACGAGCGCGAGAACGCCGTCCGCATCCTCGCCGGAAACCGCCGCGGCGAAGTCCTCCTTGCGGACGGCGAGCGCGACGACGGGAGTCATCGCGCGAACGCTGGCCGTGCGCGGAACGGACTCCACGAGCGCGGTCTCGCCGAAGCAGTCGCGTCCGTGCAGCAGCGCGAGGCGGCGGCGCACGCCGCTCGCTTCTTCGCGCAGCACCTCGGCGGTGCCGGACCACAACACGTAGAAGACATCGCCCGGCGTTCCCTGGGTGACGAGGAACGCGCCCTTCTTGAAATCGAGGCGTTTCGTGCGCGCCGCGATCTGCTGAAGCTTGCCGGCGCCGAGACGACGGAAGATCGGGACGTCGGCGAGGAGGCGAGCCGCGTGCACCTGGTCGAAGCCGCCGGCGTCCACACGCGCCGACGCGCCCTCGCGCCGCGGAAGGAGCGCCGCGATTCCGGCAAGGGCGGCGGCGACGACGGCGCCGGTCGTCGCGAAGACGAGCGCGCCCAGTCCGCCGAGCAGCAACATCGCGACGGCCGCCGTCGCCGGCGGCGCGGAGGATCCGAGCAGCGCCAGGAGCGGAGGGAGGTTGCCCTCGATGAGCGACGACGTGAGACGCGACGTCATCACGAACCAGCCGACGGTCCAGCAGAGCCACGAGATGAGGACGCGCTCGCCATCGAAGAAATCGCCCGACCACACGCGGCGCGCCGCGCGGCGGCGAAGATACGAGAGCCCGTCCGTCGCCGCCGAGCCGCGCGGCAGGAGCGAGGTGAAGATGTCGTGCGCCGCGGTGTGTCCGATCGGGCAGAGGTCGACGAACGCCACGATCATCGCGGCGAGCGCGGCGACGTCGAGCTGCTCCTCGAGTTCGCCGCCCGCAGCGCTTCCGGCGAGCCGGTAGAACGCCGCGAGCGCGACGAGTCCGGCGACGCCGAGAGCGGCGCCGCCCACGCGAGCGAGGCGCGGGCTCGCCGCGAGCGCGCGTGAGCCAGGATCGACGGTGATGACGCCGGCGACGAGTGCGAGCCGCCAGACCATCGGCGCGGTGCTGGCGAGGCGCGCGGCGAACGCGCGAAAGGCGCCACGCATCGCGAGGGCCGCCGAAAGCCCGACGTACATCAGCACGAGACCGAGAGCGGGATTGCCGGTCGGCAACAGGATGTGTTCTATCGGCGGCGGGCCGGCGAGCAAGAAGAGCATCGCGCCGAACATGCCGGTGAGCGCCTGGATGCCGAGCACCCGCTTGCCCGCGACCTTCGGATCGGCCGCGACGATTTGTTCGAGGCGTTTCGAGCGGATCGTCTTCTGTGCGAGGGTGAAGCTCGCGACGCGGCGCACACGGTCGAAGAAGCTCTTGTCGCCGGTCAGCGATGTGTCGCCGCCTTCGAGGAGCCCTTCCGACGCGAGCGCGCGGCACAGTCCGAGGAGCTCACCGAACGGGATCGTGCCGCGCTCGTCGAGGGTCTCGCGCGCGACGTCGGCGAGGGGGCGTCCGTCGAGGCGGCGTGCGATCGCGGCCTGCCGCTCGTCGAGGACGACGTGGCGTCCGCTGCGGGCGTCGAGAACCACCCAGGACCCGTCGCGCCGGTCGTAGACCTCCGCGCCCGCGATCCTCTTCGGTGCAAACGCCGCCTCCGACGCTCCCGACATGCCGGACGCAAGTCAAACACGACCGCGCAGCCGCGGTCCAACGCGCCATGCTCCTTCAACGTCGTGACCAGCATCGCGGGATACCTCGCAGGGTGTTCTTCGTCCTTGCGGTACTGGCCACCTCATGCCCGAATCAGGTGGGTCGGAGACGAGGGGGAGATTCCACGACGTGCTTCGCAACCGGCTCACCACTCACGGAAGCGTCAGCCATGCCGAGAACGGGAGCCGTGCCTTGCGTGTCGTCCCGTCCGGATCCACGCGATAGATCCGTGTGGCTTTCACCGATCGCCGCAGGAAGAGGATCGACCCGCGCGGGCCGGGGAAGGAGAGCCGCGCGCCCGTCGGCGCGGGCACGAGCGCCGGAGCGCCGCTGTCCGGCGTGAGCGCGACCGGATCGATCCACGCCGCGGAGACCGGCGATTCCTCCCCCTCGCCGATGGCGCCGACGAAGAGGGCGCCCTCGCGCACGGACGTCGGGGCGCCTGCGGGCTTCACGCGCGTGAGGGGGATCGGCAGCGCTTCGGCCGCTCCCTTTTCCGCGGGGACGCGAAGCAGTCGCGCCCGGCGCGGGTCGCCCTTCGCGCCCCACAGCGCGCGCACGAAGATCCAGTGGCCATCGGGGCTGAACGCGGGCGCCGCGATCGCGAGCTCGTCTTCGGCCGGCGCGTCGACGGCGAGGAGCCGTGCGCCGGTTCCGCCTTCGGCGAGCGAGACGAGTATCAACGTGCGCGCGCGTGAGCTCTCCTCGACGATGCACGCGATGGTCTGGCCGTCGGGCGACCACGCGGGCTCGAGGACGCGTCCGCTGCGCGCGACCTGGATGAGCGCGGCGCTCGTGCCGTCGGCGGGAAGGACTGCGAGCCGTCCTCCCGCGAGCGTCACCGCGAGCGACGCGCCGTCCGGCGAGAAGGCCGCGCCCGTCGGATCCGTCGTGCCGAGCGATTGCACGGCACGCAGACCGGAGCCCCGCGTCGAGAGCCAGAGCGACGTGTCCGCCCCCTCTGCGCGCCCGAGCACCGCGAGTGCGGTGCCCGTGCGATCCCACGCGGTCGCGGTGAAGCGCCCCGGCGGCGTGATGCGACGAGCGGTCTCGGGGCCGTCCGGAACGTAGATCGATCCGGCGTGCGTGAGCGCGAACGTGCCCCGATCGAGGATCTCGCGGAGATCTTCGAGGTGGCCGATACGCTCGGCGCCCGGATGCGGCGCGGTCTCCGTCGTGTCCCCGGTGTGTCCGGTGCGCGTGACCGTGAGGCGCTCGACGAGACTCGCGAGCTTCGGCGCTTCGCCTTCGAATGCGCCGCGGCGGATCCGGACTGGACGCGCCGATTCCTCCTCGTCGCCTCCCGTCATCTCCACTTCGAAATCGACGTCGCGATGGCGTCGCGAGATTTCGAGAAGCCCCTTCAGTAACGCGGCGAACGCCGTCGATCCGCGGCGCACCGCGAGCTGCGCGACGGCGACGCTCGCGCCGGTGTCGGCGCCGCCGGCGGTCGGCACCTCGAGCTCGAGCGGCAGCGCGGGACGCTGCGGGAGCGAGGCCGTCGCGATGTCGTAGGTCGCACGCAACGCGGGCAAGACGAGGCGCCGTCCCTTCCGATCGCGTGCCGTGACCCGAACGTTGCTGGTCGTGACCACCCGTCAGGGATCATGCCCCGAAAGCGACGACAACCGGGCTGTGCCATGAGCGACGCGGCCCGGGGGCATATCCCCTCGAAAGAGAGGTGGATACTGGATGCCAACCCGTTGAAAAGGCGAGCTCCGCACAAGGCACGCCGCATGCTCCTTCGGGGGGTATGCGGGCCCACCACCTCCTTCTTGCTCTCGTTGCGGTCATCGGCATCGGTTGCGCGGACGCCGTCGTCACCGATCTCGGAACGAAGAACGGCGACAAGCCGACGCCGACGCCCGAGCCGACCGGCCTTCCGGCGAACGTGACGTATTGGAAGGACATCAAGCCGATGGTCGACACGAAGTGCGTCGAGTGCCACGAGACCGGCGGCGTCGGTGGCTTCTCGCTCGCGAACTACGACTTCGCGAAGTCGTATGCGACCGCGTCGATGAGCGCCGTCGAAGGCAAGCGCATGCCGCCGTGGCCGCCGGATCCGACGTGCCGCGAGTTCAAGGGCCAGCGCGTTCTCGACGACATCCAGCGCCAGCTCTTCCGCGCGTGGGTCGATGCTGGAACGCCCGAAGGCGACCAGTCCGACTACCAGGCTCGTCCTGCCGACAACAGTGCGTCGATCCCTCTCGGTGCGGCCGATCGCACGCTCGACGCCGGCGCGGACTACACGTTCGACGCGGCGAACGGCCCGCAGGATCTCTACTGGTGCTTCCGTCTCAATCCCGGCATCACGGCGGCGACCGACTTCATCGCGGCGGACATCGAGCCCGGCAACAAGGAGATCGTCCATCACGTGATCGTGTTCCGTGAGGCGAACGGCCAGGCGAACCCGGTCGGACTCCCCGGCTTCCAGTGCGACGGCGCTCCCGGCGAGTTCCTCTTCGCGTGGGTGCCCGGCTCGGGCGCGTTGCGATTCCCCGAAGGCGTCGGCATGCAGATCCAGCCGAACGATCGCCTCCTCATGCAGATGCACTACAGCAAGGTGCCGAACGCGGCGACGCAGGTCGATCGCACGAAGGCGAAGCTCTACTTCGCGGACGCGCCGGTGCAGGAGCGGGCGCGCGTGCTGTGGCTCGGCACGATCGGCATCGACGTGCCGGCCGGACAGACGGCGACGGCGTCTGGCGACTGCACGATCCCGAACGCGGGTGGTCCGCTCAACGTGTTGATGACGGCGCCGCACATGCACAAGATGGCCGTCAGCCACAAAGCGACGGTCGCGAGAAACGACGGCAGCGAGACGTGTCTCGTCGACGTGCCGCGTTGGGACTTCGGATGGCAGGGCGGCTACATGTTGAAGGACTCGTTCCAGGTGATGCCCGGCGAGACGATCACCACGAGCTGCACGTGGACGAACAACACGAACGCCGCGGCCGGCTTCGGCGAAGGCACGGGCGACGAGATGTGCTTCAACTTCCTCTACGTCACCGGCAACGCGGGCGTCGATCGCTACTGCTTCCCGGGCGGCGCGCTGCTCGAGCTCTCGGGCGCGTTCGGCGCGACCGCGTCTGTGGCTCGGCCGTCGTGGCTGCTCCCCGAGTAGCCGGGCCGCAGATTCTCGATCGTCTGCACGCGGTCCGCCGCGAGCTCGAAGCCGAGAGCGTGATCGAGGAGCAGCTCTCGCGTGGGTCCGCTGAAGACGTGAGGCTCCCGCGCTACGGTTTGCCGACGACCTTCGGCTTCGGGATCTTCGCCGCGGCGAAATCCTGCGCCTGCACCGACGTGACGGCGGCCATCGACACGACCTCGTTCACGGTGGATCCGCGCTGCAGTACGTTCACCGGCGCGTCGATGCCCATGAGGATGGGGCCGATCGCTTCCGCGCCCGCGAGCTTGAGCATCAGCTTGTAGGCGATGTTCGCCGACGAGAGGTCGGGGAAGATCAGCACGTTCGCCGAGTCCTTGAGCGTCGACACGGGGAAGAGCTCGTCGCGCAGCTCGGCATCGATCGCCACGTCGGCCTGGATCTCGCCGTCGACCATCAGCTTCGGGCTTAGGCTGCGGACGAGCTCGGTCGCGCGGCGGACTTTGTCGGTCTTGTCGTGGCGCGTGCTGCCGTAGCTCGCGAACGACAGCATCGCGACGCGCGGCTCTTCGTCCGTGAAGAAACGCACCTGATCGGCGGTCTGCAGCGCAATCTCCGCGAGCTCCTCGGCGGTCGGGTCGACGTTGACCGTCGTGTCCGCGAAGAACGTCACCTTGTTGCGGATGAGCACGACATAGAGGCCGCAGACGCGCTTCACACCGGGCTTGAGCTTGATGACCTGGAGCGCGGGGCGGATCGTCTCTGCATACGCGGTGCGGCTTCCGGACAGGAGGCCGTCGGCGTCGCCGCGGTGAACCATCATGGCGCCGAAGGCGTTCCGGTCCATGAGGAACTGCCGCGCTTCGTCGAGGTTGTTGATGCCGCGGCGCGAGCGCATCTCGAGCAGCTCTTCGGCGTATTCATCGACGAGCGGAAACGTCTCCGGGTTGACGACACGGACATCTTTCAGCGCTTCGAGATCGAGCGACGCGATCTTCTCGCGCACCTTCTTCTCGTAGCCGACGAGGATCGGGACCGCGATCGCCTCCTCCACGAGGATCTGGCAGGCGTGGAGGATCTTCTCGTCGTCGCCTTCGGGGAAGACGATGCGCTTCAGCGAGCGCTGCGCCTTCTTGATGATGGGGCGCATGACCTCGCGGCTCTTTCCGAGCAGGCGCTCGAGGCGATCGCGATACGCGTCGAGGTTGTCGATCTTCACGCGCGCGACGCCGGTGTCCATCGCGGCTTTCGCGACGGCGACCGGAATGCGCAGGAGCAGGCGCGGATCGAACGGCTTCGGGATGATGTAGTCGGGCCCGAACTTGAGGCGCTCGCCCGAGTAGGCCTTCTGGACGATGTCCGGGACGTCTTCGCGCGCGAGCGCGGCGAGCGCGCGGACGGCCGCGAGCTTCATCTCCACGTTGATCTTGCGGGCGCGCACGTCGAGCGCGCCGCGGAAGATGAACGGGAAGCCGAGGACGTTGTTCACCTGGTTGGGGAAGTCGCTGCGTCCGGTCGCCATGATGACGTCGGGTCGCGCGGCCTTGGCCTCGTCGGGAAGGATTTCCGGATCGGGGTTCGCCATCGCGAAGACGATCGGCTTCGCCGCCATCTTCTTCAGCATGTCGCCGGTGACCAGGCGCGCCTTCGACACGCCCACGAACACGTCGGCGCCTTCGAGCGCATCCGCAATCGTGCGCTGCTTGCAGCCGGCTTCCTGCGCGAACTCGTCCTTGTACTTGTTCGAGGGCTCGGGGCGGCCCTTGTAGACGACGCCCTTCTGGTCGACGAGGAGGATGTTCGCGCGCGTGACGCCGAGCGACACGTAGAGGCGGGCGGTCGCAATGGCCGCGGCGCCGGCGCCGGCGAAGACGACGCGAACCTTGTCGATGTCCTTCTCGACGAGGTCGAGCGCGTTGAGGAGCGCCGCACCCGAGATGATCGCGGTGCCGTGCTGGTCGTCGTGGAAAACGGGAATGTCGAGGCGTTCGATGAGCGCCTCTTCGATCTCGAAGCAGTCGGGCGCCTTGATGTCCTCCATGTTGATGCCGCCGAACGTCGGCTCGAGCGCGGCGATCACCTCGATGACGTGTTTCGGGTCCTTCGCGTTGATCTCGATGTCGAAGACGTCGATGCCCGCGAAGCGCTTGAAGAGGATGCCTTTGCCTTCCATGACCGGCTTGCCGGCCATCGGTCCGATGTCGCCGAGTCCGAGCACGGCCGTCCCGTTGGAGACGACGGCGACGAGGTTGCCCTTGGAGGTGTATTTGTAGGCGAGGTCCGGATCCCGCTCGATCTCGAGGCACGGTTCGGCGACGCCGGGCGTGTAGGCGAGCGACAGGTCCCGCTGGTTCGAGAACGGCTTGGTCGGGACGACCTCGATCTTTCCGGGCTTCGGATTCGAGTGGTAGTCGAGGGCGTCCTTCTTGCGGACGGACGTCTTGTCCATGTCGGCCATAGGGCGCTGTAAGTAGCACGCGACGGCGGCCCGACCCTAGCGACAGGTTCCGCCGCAGAGACGGCACGCGACGCCGCCGAGCGACTCGGCTTTCGTCCGCTCGACGTACGCGCAGTTCTTCGTGCACTTCTGCGCGGACGCGCACGAGGCGCAGTGGAACTTCTTCGTCTTCACGTTGAGGAAGACGATCTCGGGGAGCGGCGTCGCGTTCGCCGCGAAGGCGGGTGTCGCCGACACCGACGGCGGTCCGCGAGCCGTCTTCTCTCGCGCGAGCATGTCGTCGTGAAATGCACGGATCGCGGACGGGAACGTCCTCGCGTCGAACGCGCCGTCGCGCGTCTTGAACGCGAGGGGCTTGGTCCAGACGGGCAGCGTTTGTCCACGCGTGACCTGCTGTTCGAGCTCGGTCGCCTTCGCGGCGATCTGTTTGAACTCGTCGGCCGCCTCGGCGAGCTGTTTGTCTTCAACACGGCCTGCCGCGTGCGCTCGCGCGTCGCAAAGGGCGTCGTAGTACTCGGCGAGTCCCGCGACGAACGCTTCCTCGTCCGGCGTGAGCGCCGCGATCGCGGGCGTCGCGGCCGGGCTTTTGGCCGGCGCCGGCGCAGCGAGGGCGATCGAGAACGCGAGGAGGGCAAACACGCGGGCAGATGGTAGCTCACGGTCGCGTGTCGACAAACGGGGCGGCGTATCCGGTTTCGCGGGCCGTGATTCAATTGCGGAATGACGAGCTCGTCGATCCGCTGGATGGGTGTTCCTCCGCAGGGGGCTCTTCGCACCGCGTTGGAGAAGGTCGGTGTGGCGGTGCGCGCGTCGGGTGGCGACGATGTCGCGCTCGTCGTCGTGCAAGGGAAGGGCACGTCGCTCCCGCCGCCGGCGCCCGACGGAAAGCCGTGGATCTGGATCGCCGCACGCGAGCCGGGTGAGCAGGCGCGCACCGAGGCCGCGCTTCTCGGGGCGTATGACGTGATCGCGGCGGACGACGCCGCTGCGCCGAAGCGACTCGTCGAGCGCGTGCGCGAGCTGCTCGTCGACGAGCCGGCGCCTGCGCCGCCTCCGGAGATCGTCGCGGAAAGCGACGCCGCGAAGCGCGTGCTCGCGCAGGTCGCGCGGGCCGCGCGCACGCACCAGCCGGTGCTCGTCACGGGAGAAACGGGAACCGGCAAGGAGCAGACGGCACGACTCGTTCACACGTGGTCGCCGCGCGCGTCGAAGCGTTTCGTGCCGATCAACTGCGCCGCGATTCCGAACGAGCTCATGGAGGGGGAGCTCTTCGGATACGCGAAGGGCGCGTTCTCCGGCGCGATCCACAGCTACGACGGTGCGCTGATGGCGGCGGCAGGCGGCACCGTGTTTCTCGACGAGATCGACGACACGCCGATGCCGACGCAGGTGAAGCTCCTGCGCGTTCTCGAGGATCGCGTGGTGACGCGGCTCGGCGAGAGCACGCCGCACCAGGTCGATTTCCGGATCGTGGCGGCGACGAACGAGAACCTGCCGGATCTGATCGAACGCGGACGTTTCGGCGCCGATCTCTACGAGCGCCTCGCGATCCTGGAGATCCACTTGCCTCCGTTGCGTCAGCGGCCCGAGGACGTGCCGGCGCTCGTCACGCACCTCATCGCCCGCTTTCATCGGGAGGAACCGTCCGCCCGCGGCACGCAGGCCGTGACGGACGTCGATCCCGCTGCGCTGCGGGCGTTGATCGCGTATCCGTGGCCGGGCAACGTGCGCGAGCTGCGCAACGCGCTCTACGAAGCGCTCGTCTACAAGCGGGCAGGGACGCGGCTTCTGCTGTCGGACCTTCCGCGACGCGTGCTCAAGCGGGAGGCGGGATCGCGGGGCGCTGCACCGGGCGTCGATCGCGACCGGATCGCCCAGCGGATGCGCGACGGCGCGTTCAACCTGCGCGACGAGGTCGACGCGATGGAGCGCGAGGCGCTCGCGGTCGCGCTGGAGAGGAGTGCGGGAAACGCGACGGCCGCGGCGAAGCTGCTCGGCGAAGTCGGTCGTGGCCGATCGCAAGATCCCGGCGGAACGGTGCGCGCGATGATGCGGCGACTCGGCGTGAGTGCGAAGCGGTGAGTCTCAGCGAGCGCACTCGACGCGGAGGCGCTCGCACGAGTCGACGATGAAGCGGCGTTGCAGCGAACGGGCGATCGGCGCGAAGAGCTTCACGAGAGGATGCGCGGGGCGGGAGTAGCTCCACACGTCGTAGGTGACGCGGTCGTCCGGGTGCCACGTGATCGCGAAGGTCTCCTCGCCGCTCTCGACGTGGTGAGCGGTCGTTCCGTAGGAGAACGCGTAGCGACGGGGTTCGTCGGTCACCGCGATCACCTTGGCGATGTTCACACTCGCGAGGCCGAACGTCCGCGTGAGCACGGCGACCACCGCGCCGGGCGCGATCGTCGCGCCCGGCTCCGGAACGGCCGTCACCCAACCGAGGTCGAAGTGGATCCACGCCTGCAACGACCGGCGTGCCTTCTCGAAGGTTGCCGGCCCCGTTCCGAGCCACGTGCCCCCTCGGTTGTCGAACCACCCCTCGGGAGTCGACGCGGCGCCCACCGGCTCATAGGAGAGCGGCGCATGGCGCTGCGCCGCGAGGATCGCGGCAATCTGCTCGGGACTCGCAGAGCTCAGTCGGAAGGCACCCACGACTGGAGACTACCGGGTCCTGCAGCCGCGGTTGCGCCGTCTGGTCAGTCGCGCCCGAGCGTGCAGTCGTTCACCGAGTTCACCGGGACTCCGCTCTTGTCGACGCTCCACACGTCCAGGACTCCGCGCTCGCCGTCGAGGTCCCCGACCGCTGCGGCAAGAAAGTTCGACCCGTCGGCGTACGTCTCCGCCGGAAGGTTGGCGTCCTGCCCGGCGGAAGTGGAGAGCTCGAGCGAGGTTCCGAGCAGGAGGGCATTCGTACGCTTCCCTTCGCCGTCCGCGAAGCCGAAGAGATAGCGGCGACCGTCGAAGCTCACACGCAGCTCGCCGAGGTCGGCGGTGTAGCGGCCATGTTCCGAGTGGTAGGCGGCTTCCGCCCGTGCAAGCTCCTGAAGGTTTCGCTTCGCTTCACCTTGCACGGCGCGACAGTTGAAGAGAAGGAAGTTCGGGATTGCGATTGCGATGGCGACGGCCGTCACCACGACCGGGACACCGAGGAGAAGGCACCCGAGCGTCTTCCAGGAGACCTTCATCGCGTCCTCCTCGCCATGAGGGACGCTACCAAGAAACAGCCACCCTCGGGGCGGCGTGGGCTTGGTGGGGGCCGTAGCCTGAGCTGGAGGCGGCTTACGAACGAAACGGCTCGAAGGCCTCATGCGACGCGAGCGTCCGCTTCGGGGTGCCGTCGCTGGAGAAGTGCACTAGCCCGGCGTCGGTCGCGGGCGAAGTTCGCTGGCCGTGTCGCCGTCGATCGCGAGGTCTGGACCGCGGCCTACGTGCCAACCGCGGTAGGCTGACTGGATGTCGCTCGAGGACTTCGACCTCACCGGGTTCTGGGAGGAATCTCCTTACGCCACCAAGCACTTCGTCGATGAACCGGTCACGCCTGCGTTGCTGGAGAAGGTCGAACGCACGCTCCGTTACAAGTTGCCCGCGGCCTACGTCGAAGTGATGCGGCATCAGAACGGCGGAATGCCGCAGCGCACGCGCCATCCGATGTCGGAGCGCACGAGTTGGTCGAAGGACCACATCTCGATCACGGCGATCTTCGCGATCGGCGAGAAGAAGCCCTACTCCCTGCTCGGCGAGAAGGGCAGCCGCTTCTGGCCCTCGGAGTGGGGCTACCCGAGGATCGGCGTCTACTTCGCCAACTGCCCATCGGGCGGGCACGACATGCTCTGCCTCGACTACCGCAAATGCGGTGCCACCGGGGAGCCGCGCGTCGTCCACATCGACCAGGAGTTCGACTACAAGGTCACTTTCGTCGCGCCGAACTTCGAGTCTTTCATCCGCGGCCTGGTGATCGAAGACGCAATCGACCTCGACGACTAACCGCGAGTGAATGAGAGGGCGATCCGGAAGAAACGAAAAAGTGAGCGGATCTCTCGTCCCGCCCACCCACGCCCTTCGACTCGCTTCGCTCGCTCAGGGTGAGTCAGGCGTGGCCGTTCGGCTTCGGTGCCTCCAGAACGACCGGCGTTGCCGCCGTGATGCGTGACGACAGGTTCTTGGCTTCGCCGCGCAGCAGCACGGAGGTCAGCGCCTCCATCACTCCCGACACGCCGCCCGCGCCACCGCTCACCGAGACGTCAGGCACGATCCGCACGCCGCTCTCGCCGATGATCCGGATCAGCTCGAGGGTCGTGTAGCCCGCTTCGCCGATGGCCGCGACACCGGCTCGCGTGGCCTCGGCTTCGGCGCCGCCGCGGGCGCGAATCGCGTCCGCCTCCGCGCCGGCACGAAGGCGCATCGCGTCTGCCTCACCACTCGACTCCTTCACACGGGAGCGAGCGTGGAGCTCGGCAATCGACACACCCTGCTCGGCCGTCACCAACTCGCGCTGGATGTCCGCCGTCGCCGTCTCCCGCACGAGCGACTGCCGCTGCGTCTGCGCCGCCTGCTGCACCTCGAACGTCTTCTTCTGCTCCTCCGCGATCTTTCGTTCCGTCTGCGTGAGCATCAGCTCCGCCGGCGGCGTGATGTCGCCGATCAGCGTGTCGATGGCATGCACGTCATACGTCCCGATCGCTTCCTTGATGTGGTTGAACGCTTCCTTCTGCCGCTCGGAGCGTGCCGAGAGAAAGTCGAGCACGCTGTAGCTCTGCGCCGAGTTGCGGAAGTAGTTGCCCACGATGGGCTGCAGCACATGGTCCACCAGGTTCTGCATCGAGCCGACGCGGCAGATCACCTTCGGTGCATCGAGCGCACCGACGTGAATAATCTGACTCACGTCCAGGGTGAAGCCGAAGCCGTCCGCCGACCGGACCGTGATCGACGAGAGCTTCGAGTCGTAGCTGTGCATCTCCGTTCTCTGCGCCCAGTTCAGGACGATGTTGGTGGTGGGAACGATCTCCACCTTCAGCACGCGCGTGTTCAGCGGATGTTTGCCGGGGTAGAGCGGCGTGACCCACACGCCCTTGTGGCCGGGCTTCACCAGGTCACCGTGATGGAAGTCGATGCCGGACACGTCCTCGTGCGGCTTGCCGACGAAGCTGATCACCACACCGACGTGGCCGATCGGCACCGCCGTCATGTCGACCTGCTCGACCCGCGCAAACCACGGGTTCAAGTTCCACGAGCCGGACAGCAGCACCTGCTCCTGGAGTCCACGGCGACCGTGACCGTCCAGGAACGCCTGCGCGCTCTGGAAGCTGTCGTGGCCGGGGATGATCGGACCGGCGATCTCGCCATCCTCGATCGGTGCTCCGTCGAGGGTGGTGACGATGCCGACCTTGTCGGGATAGACGCTATGAACGAGGAGCTCCTCCGGATCGAGGTCGTGGCGCTGCGCGGTCTTGCGCGTGATGACCGTGAACAACGCCGTATTGATTCGGAAGCGACCCGCCGTGAGGATGGCGAGCTGCCGGCCCTTTTCGCCGCCTCCGGCGAGGAACTTCCGTGCGTCCTGGAACGCGTCGCACTTCACGACGCGCCCGAGGATCCGCTGAGGCGTGAGGGGCGTGCCTTCCGCCGCGACCACGAGGCCGATCTCGCCCGGCGGAATTTCCACCACCGGCGAATGCGTCACGCGGTACTGCCAGATGAAGTAGCCGAGATGCCAGCCGGGAGAGAGCGTGTCGGCCTGAAGGCCGGCTTCGCCCTGCAGCGCGACGAGGCGCCCGGCCGGGAGGTTCTTGCGCGCGAACTTCTTCACGACGATGCCGACCTCGTTGTCGTGAATGACGACGATCGCGCCGATCGCCGACAAGAAGCCGAACGCGAAGAGCGTGAGTACGACCGCGCCAACGATTGCCGCGGGAATGATGAGCAGGAGTTCCATGACGTAGTTCCCTTTCGCGCCGCGGGTTCGCGGCTCGAAGGGGTGAAGTGCATCGGCCGGGCCGACGCGCATCCGATCGGAATCGCAGGGGATCGGGTCGAGAGAATCGTGCGCCCGTCAACCGGGTGACGGCGTGCCGGAATCGATTACGGTAGCGCTCGCGCCCGCGTTCGCGGACGATCCGCGCCATGCGCCATGCGCCAAGCCCTTCTCCTCGCTTCGTCACTCGTCGCTCTCGCCGCCTGCCAGACACGGACGAACGCCACGCCGCCGGCGACACCTGCCGAGACCAAGATCGTGACGGCCGACAAGCCGCCGCGCGTCGCGATCGACACCCACTCGATGTACATCGACGAGTCGGAAGGCGCGGTCTACTACGCCGGCACCGCGCTCGACGAGAGCTCGAAGGACATCCCGGCGACGGCGTCCGTCGCGCAGTGGACCCTCATGCATGCCGCCTTCAAGGCGCGCGCGCAGCAGTTGGGGGACTTCAACAAGACCAAGGGATGGCCCACGAAGATGGGGATCCGGGTCTACGAGAAGGAGCCGGTTCCCGATCTCAAGGAGCTCAAGAGCTCGGGGCCGTCCGAGGGCCTCGTCGCGCTGTACGACAACACGCTCACGGGCTCCTGGCGTTTCTGCTTCGGCGGCCTTCGCGGAAGCGGTTCGGCGGGAAGCGCGCGGCAGAACGACTTCACGAAGTGCGTGTTCGAGAGCGAGCCGGTTTCGGCGGACACCTACGATCCGGCCAAGTAGTCACCTCACCAGTACGATGTCGATGCGCTCGTTTCGCGCGGCCGACCACTCCGGATGGTCGGTGCCTTGTCCGATCGACAAGCGTTTGGGATCGGCGCCCTTCGCGACCAGGTACGCGACGAACCGCTGCGCCCACTCCGCGTTCATCTTCTCGAAGACGACCCGAGTCGGGCCTCCGTCGATCTTCGCTTCGATCCGCAGCTTCCACGCCGACTTGCTCTTGAGGAGCTTCACGATTGCGTCGAGGCCTTCGTTGGCCGTGAAGTCGCCCGGCTCGACGGCCTTCTCGTAGGACGATTCCGCGATGCCGTAGATGGAGACGCGCCCCTCCTTCTCGAGCTTCGCCGCGAGCTCCGCCGTCGGCGGGAGCTTCGCCCATTCGGCGGGAACGATCCGGGTGACCTCGACCGTGACGTCCCCGTCTTCGTTCGCGACCGTGACGCTCGCCCACTCGTCGCCCTTCCGGGCAGCCAGAATCCCGTCGTCACCGTCTTTGGGTGGCCTCGCACTGGCGATCGACCATTTCCCCGCCTGGAGCCCCTTCTTCGCGGAGTTGAAAAGGGCGACCGTGTCGACCGGCGCCGTTTCGCCCTCGTCGTCCTCTTTGCCTTCGCATTCGTATTCGACGCTCTCCCGTGCTCCGAACACTTCTCGCTCGCCGTTCTTGCCGCCCTTCGCGTCGGGCAGATAAAAGAAGGACTCGCTCCCTTCACCGCGGTTGCACTCATCATCGGCCGTGCAGCCTTCGAGCGTCGGCAGAAGAGAGCAGGGGGCGTCGTCTCCCTGCGCATGAGCGACGCCGACGAAGAGAAGCATCACGAGGAGCGCTGTCGCGAATCGTTCGAGCATGTTGTTTCAGCATATCCTCGTACCGGTGGCCGACTATTTCCTGCGGCTCGTTCCCGAGGATCCGGCGTTCGTACCGCCCGAATCCGCGCAGGCCCTCGCGTGCGAGGCGCTGCGAGCGGCGCTCCCACGCGCCGAAGAGGTGACGGTTCGCGTCACCGAGACGATGCGCTTCGTCGATCCCGGAGCGAACCTGGAGCGCATCCTCTGCCCGGGGTGCGCGAAGGACCTCGATCGCGCCTGGTGGCAGGGCCACATGGATCACGCGGCCACGCGCGAATTTCGCAACCTGCGCGTCACCACGCCGTGCTGCAACACCGCGACCTCGCTCGATCGATTGGATTACGAGTGGCCCGCCGGTTTCGCGCGCTTCGTTCTCGAAGCGTCGAACCCCAACGTCTCCGAGCTGCCCGGACAGCAGATGCGTGCGCTCGGGCGAATGCTTGGATGCCGGCTCCGGCAGATCTGGGCGCGGTACTGAGTGGGACATGAAGCGTAGACTCGGGCGCCTATGAGAGCGCCGATCACGGTCTACGGAGCGACGGGATTCACGGGGCGCCTGATCTGCGGAGTGCTCGCGCGGCGGAAGGTCGAGTTCCGCATGGCGGGGCGCGACGAGGACAAGCTGCGCCGCCTCGCCGGCTCGTTCGGGATGGTGGCGGGCAGCAGCGTCGACATCGCGCCGCTCGACGACGCGGACGCGCTCGAGGACATGGCGTCGCGCTCGCGCGTGGTCCTCGACTGCGCGGGTCCATTCGCAACGATGGGCCGCCCGGTTCTCGACGCATGCCTCGCGGCGAAGGCGCACTTCCTCGACATCACCGGCGAAGTGGACTGGATGATCGAGACGGCGGGCCGGGACGCGGAAGCCAAGCGCCGGAAGATCGCTGCGGTGAACGCGGTCGGCTTCGACGTGATTCCGACGGACGTCGCGGCGGCTCTCGCCGCGGAAGCGCTCGGCGGGAAGGTCGACACCGTGCGCATCGCGATCTGCGCGCTGGGTGCGCGGCCCACGCAAGGCACGACGCGCTCGCTCCTGGGGATCCTCGCCGGCGGCGGTCTCTCGCGAAAAGACGGCGAGGTCGTGCGGGAAAAGCTCGGCGCCGAGATCTGGCGCGTCCCGTTCCCCGCGCCGATCGGTCCGCGCGACACGATGAGCGGGCCGCTGGGTGACCTGGTGACGGCGGATCGCACGACGGGTGCGAAGAACGTCCGCTGTTTCGTCTCGCTGCCGCGCCGCATGATGGGCGCGGGGCGTCTCGCGTCGGCGTCGCTGCGCATTCCGGGTGTGAGGCCGATCGTCGAGCGCTGGGTGAGGACGCTGCCCGAGGGTCCGAGCGCGTCCGCGCGAAAGCGCGCCGTGTGTGCCGCGTTCGCCGAGTGCTCCGGAAAGAACGGCACGCGCTCCGCGTGGCTCGCGCTCGGCGACGCGTACGAGTTCACCGCGGAATCGGCGGCGCTCGCGGCGATCCTCGCGTCGTCCGAGGGGTTCACCGCGACGGGCGCCCTTTCGCCGGTTCAGGCGTTCGGCGTGAAGCCGCTGCTCGACGGACTTGCGCCGTTCGGCGTGACATCCGGCGTCACGGCGTAGGGCAGGGCCAGAAGACCGTTGCCGAATACGACTCGGCTTCCCAGAGGAGCTCGCCGGTGCGCAGGTCGTAGAGCCGTGCGTTCTCCTCGGCCTCCGCCGTCGTCAGGAGGAACGGCCCGCGAACGCGCAGCTTGGTGTTGTCGTCGTAGACCGGCTTGCCGATGACCTTGCCGGAGAGATCGGTGAACGCGAGCCAGAACGCATCGCCGTAGTCGTCGGCACCGCGAACGACGCGCCCGTGTGGAGTCTTCGCGTCGCGCCAGACGGGTGGGTATTCGGCGTCGTCCATCGCCGCGGCGAGGTTCGCGAGCACGGCCTTGTCCTCGAGCCGCGGCAACGCCGAAAGCGTCGTCGTGCCCGCCATCGTCGCAGGCGCGAGCATCTTCTGCTCGAGGAGATCGGTCGGCGCGGGATCACCGCACTCCGCGCCGATCTCCGCCGCGCTCTGCGCCCATCTCGTTCCGTCGAAGGCGAGTGCCCGCGCGCGGCTCGTGACGCAGCTCTCGCGCTCCATCAGGCCGTAGACGATCTGCATCACGCGGCTCGGCTCCGGCAGCTCGTCGCTCACGACGACCGTGAGGCGCCCGTCGTCGGCGTAGCCGGAATATTCGATGTACATGTCGCGCGGAACGGAGACCGTCCGCACGACGCCTTCCGCGACGGAGATCTCGCGGACGACATCGGGGCGCCGGTCGTCGTCCGGCATGAGGTGCGCAAACACTCGCGGCTCGCGCGGATGCACCGAGATCTCGTACGACGAGCAGTACTTCGGATCGTCGACCACGACTTCCCCGAGGGAGGTCGCGCCGTCGATCCGCCGCCACTCGCAGTTGTCGGGATCGATGTGCAGCAGGTGGGAATCGCGGCACGTCGCGTCCGCCTCGATCGGCCGTTCCTTCACGCGCGCCGGCACCGACGGCGTGCACGCGATCAGCGCGGCGAGCGGCAGCAGAGACGAGCGGCGCACGCGATCATCTTACGGCCAGAACGTGACGGCGACGGCGCCGCTGTCGGAGAAGAGGAGCCGGCCGCCGTCGAGATCGTAGAGCAGGGGGCGGGCCCCGCTCACCGCTTCCGAGAGCAGCAGGTAGCGGCCGCGGGACTCGGCCGCGAGGATCGCGTTCTCGGCCATCCCCGAAAGCTCGGTCACGCCGTCGTCGTCGACGAAGAGGACCGGCGTCGTGAGATACGCGTACTCGTGGCTGCCCTCGGCGGCGAGGACGATGGCGTGGTCCGTCGCGAGGCGGGCCCACCCATACGTCGACTCGGCATCGATGCGTTCGAAGGTCTCGAGCGCGTCGAAGAGCGCGGGGTCGATCGGATCGCGGGAAACCTCGTGGCCGTACGTCGGGTCGAGGAGGCGTGCACTCGTGCGTGCGAGGCGGTCCGACGAGTCGAGCTGCCGGACGCCGAGCGCGCCGCAGGCTTCGCTGGTGGTCGCGACCGTCTCGATGCGCGTCCACGTGCCGCGCTCGAACCGGAACGCGTGCGCGAGGGCGGCGGCGCCCGGCGCCCAGGTGGCGACCTCGTGGGCGACGCCTTCGAAGGTGAGCGAGCGAGCACCGCGCAGGATCGGGTCCGTGGGGAAATCGAGGTAGAGCGCGATCGGGAATCCCGCGGTGTCGAAGGCGAGCACGTCGAGCATGCCGGCCTGCGGAAGCGGCATCTCGGTGAGCGTCGCGGGGCGCGTGGTCACGTCGACGAGCCACGCGTGCCGGGTGCGTCCGGCGCCGGGCTCCCACTCGCCGGGAAACTCAACGATCGCGCGCGTCGCGTCGGGATTCCACGAGGCCGAGAGCCCTTCGCACGCGAGAGGAAACTCGGCGATGCGCTCGCGGCGTCCCTGGACGGGATCGACGCGCAGCCACGTGCAGCGGTCCGGAGCGGACTCACGGAACACGGAGAGGGCCGTCTGGCTGGACGCAGGAGCGCGCATGACGACGGAGACCGGAAGGAGGGACGTGGCGGCGGCGGCAGCGAGCAGGGCGAGCGGAGTCATGCCCGAGTCCTGTGCAACGGTGGGCCCGCGCCATCACGGCGCCGCGTGCTCCGGCGAAACACGAGCGCCTGCAAGCGCTTGCGCGAATGCGACGAAATCCCGAGCCGGGCCAAGGCGTTTCCCGAGCCCCGCGATCGTGTCCTCACGGCCACGCCACGGCTTCGCCGGATTTTTTTTCCGCAACGACGGCGGCTACATCACGGCCGCGTCTGGACTTGGCGCAATCGAGGAATCCCGTGGCGGGTTCATCACATCGACGGGATCCCGCGGACTTGGCGTTCCGGCGCCGCAGAAATCAGGTGCTAGTTTGGAATGGCGAGTCCCGTCGCATGGGCACGGAGAGCGGTCGAAAGGTCATGGCCAATACGTTGCAAATGAGGCTCGCGAACCGTATCCGCCGCCGGCTTCGGTGCGATCTCACACTCGTGCTCCACGACAACCGGCGCGTGATGCTGTCGTTCAAACGCCGCCGCGGAGGCCGGCTCACCCTCCGACTCCACCACATGTTCCTCTCGGCCGGGGACATCGAGGTCGCGGCGATCGCGCGGTTCGTGACGTCGAAAGACGTCGACGCCCGTGAGCGCATCGAGCGCTACATCCTTCGGTACGGACACTTGATCGGCGTGAAGCTGCCGATGTCGATGACGCCCGCGAAGGGCAAGGTCTACGACCTCGAGCGGGTGTTCCGTTCGCTCAACCAGCGGTTCTTCCAGAATCGCGTGCGCGCCCGGATCCTGTGGGGACTGCGTGCGCGGCGTGAACGGAAGCGCACGATCCGGCTCGGTTACTACTGCGACACCGAGAAGAAGATCGTGATCAACCCCGCGCTCGATCGCCGCTCCGTGCCGCGCTTCGTGCTCGAGTGGATCGTCTTCCACGAAATGCTGCACCAGGTTGTCGGCTTCGAACTGATCCACGGCGTGCTCGTGGCGCACACGCCCGAGTTCCGTCGGCGCGAAGCGCGCTTCCCGCGCTTCAACGCGGCGTCGGCATGGGAGAGCGCGAACATCTCCCGGCTGCTTCGGGCGTAGGACGACGTCACTCCTTCCAGGACGACCCGTCCCAGTGCGAGAGGCGAGGTCCCGTCGCGACCCAGACGTCGCTGTCGGAGAACCCGTGGATCGCCGCGCTGATCAACATCACCGGACTGATGGCAGGACGCTGCGTCGTCCAGGCGTTCCCGTCCCAGCGCGTGACCTCGCCCATCGTGCCCGCGGTCCACGCGCTCGACGGCGACGCCGCCCACGCGACCCGGCCCGCGACCTTCTCGCTGCGCATGTGCGACCAGTTGCTGCCGTAGCGGTGGTAGTAGACCGACGCCAGCATCACCCCGAAGGTCCCGCTTCCGGCGATCGAGGTGATGCCTTGCTGCGTCGGGCTCTTCTGCTTCGTCCACTGCATTCCGTCCCATCGGACGAGAAAGCCGCTGTCCCCGCCGGCCCAGACGTCGGAGGCCGACGAGCCCCAGACGGCATCCAGCACGTAGCGCCCCTCATACGGGACCTCGACCCAGCGATCGCCCTGCACGCGCACGATCACCGGTCGATCGACGCTCGAGTAGCGGTACCCCGCGGGGTGGTCCCACTCGACGCCCTCCTTTTCGGTCACGATGATCGGACCCGCGACACCGCCGACCGCCCAGCCGTATCCGTCGGGCCCCGTCCAGATGGAGACCAGACGGCCGGTGGTCGCGACCGCGAGCGGCATCACGCTGTCGCGGGTCGCCGAGAGCGCCGTGCCGCGCTCGCCGACGACGAAGACGCCGCCGGCCTTCCTCGCTGCAATCGCGCGCAGGCGACGGCTGCCCACGCGCTGCATCTTCCAGCTGGAGCCGTCGCAGTGCGCGATCATCCCCGCGTCTCCCGCCACCCAGAGGTCGGAGGAGGAGCGGCCGCCGATCGCCCAGATGTTTTCGAATCGGGGTCGCGCGACATCGCGACAGTGGCCGCCGTTTGCGATCGCCACGGCGGGCGGAGGGGTGGCGATCGAGCGGGGCGTCGATGACGCCATGGCGACAGGCGGCGTCGTCCCGAATTTGCGGTCCATCGCGGACAGGAAAACGAGCCCGAGAACCGGGAGCAGGACGAAGAACGCACCGCCCACGCACGCGCCGTAGCCCGCGACCCTCAAGCCGCCCATCAGATCGCCCTTCGGCTTGTCCGTGATGAGGAAGACCGGCGCTCCCTCGCGCGAGATCGTCATGCGTGCGGCTCCGGTCGCCGGCCGCGCGTTCCCGATCACGTAGAGCATGTCGCCGGGCAGGACGTAGGTCTCCGTCGTGCGCCGATGGTCGGACGCGATCCGCGATCCGAACGAGACCTGGACGCCTTGCGAGGGGGCCATCGACCGCGCGCGATTCACGTCGACGTTGAGGTGCCACTCCGCGCGGTCCGGAAGGACCTGCGCCTTGCCGCTGCCATCGTCGAGCAGGAACTCCACCGCTTGCTCGTCCCGGCGAACGGTCCGCCATTCCGCCGGGTTCTTCTTGAGGCTGTCGTCCGGTGGAACGTACTCCTCCTCGAGCACGTTGAAATAGACGCAGTCCTTTCCGGAGTGCGGACTGCGGAGGAGCCGCAGCGACTCGACCCTCCCGCGAAACGCGAAGAAGCCGCCACGGACCGAGCCGATCCGCATCGGGTTTTTCCCCTCGACCACACGTGCTTTCGCGAGCTGCCGGAAGCCGTAGATGAACAGTCCACCAGCCAGGACCAACGAACAAAGAGCGAGGAAGTAGGGCACGACAGGAAGGATACGACGCGTCGGTCGCTACCGCTGGCTGAGGCCCGCTTCATATTCCCCCCGGAGTGGGGTACACCTCCGGCCATGTTGCGAGCGCGCATCGTCGGTGTCGGAGCCACAGCCCCCAAGCGGATTCTCTCCAATCACGACCTGGAGAAGATCTGCGACACCAACGACGAATGGATCACGTCGCGGTCCGGCATCCGCGCGCGTCGCGTCGCCGCCGAGGACGAGGTCACCTCCGATCTCGCAACCGTCGCGACGAAGCAGGCGATGGAAATGGCGGGCATCACCGCCGCCGACCTCGACTACATCGTGCTCGGCACCGCGTCGCCCGACATGCCGCTCCCGTCGACCGCGTGTTTCGTCCAGAAGAAGCTCGGGGCGAAGAAGGCCGCGTGTTTCGACGTGATCGCGGGCTGCTCGGGCTTCCTCTACGCGCTCGCCGTCGGCGACAAGTTCGTGAAGGCGGGCGGCTGCAAATACGTCGCCGTCATCGGCGTGGAGATCCTCTCGAAGTTCCTCAACTGGAACGATCGCACCACCTGCATCCTGTTCGGCGATGGCGGCGGCACCGTGATTCTTCGCGCCGACGAGGTCACCGACAAGCGCGCCCCCGGACTCTTCTCCACGCACATCAAGTCAGACGGCGAGGGCTGGAACCTCATCACCATCCCCGGCGGCGGCACGGTGAACCCGGCGTCGCACCGCACGGTGGACGAGGGGATGCACGCGATCCACATGCAGGGCAAAGAGACCTTCAAGCTCGCGGTGCGCAACATCTCCGAGGTCGCGATCGAAGCGCTCGAGCACAACGGCGTGGCGAAGGAAGAGATCGCGGCGCTCATCTCGCACCAGGCGAACTCGCGGATCCTCGACGCGGTCGCGGATCGCGTCGGCATCCCCAAGGAAAAGGTCGTCATCAACCTCGACCGCTATGGCAACACGTCGGCAGGCTCGATCCCGCTCACACTCGACGAGGCCGTCCGAGAGAAGCGGGTGAAGGACGGCGACATGTTCCTGATGACGGCGTTCGGCTCCGGCCTCACGTGGGGCTCTGCGCTGGCGCGCTGGTAGTTCCCCGGCTAATCTCCCGGCCCATGAATCTCACCCGGGCCTCCTACCTTCTCGCGCTTCTCACCGCTCTTGCCACGTCTTCCGCTTGCGACCGGATGAAGCCTCCGGAGCCGACGGCGAAGAACGACATGGCGGGGAAGATCGTGTTCTCCACGTCGAACTTCGACGACGCGAAGAAGTACAAGACGTTCGAGGAGTTCAAGGCGGCCAACAAAGTCATCGACGAGTTCGTCGTCACGGCGCCCGAGGCCTCGCTGAAGTACTACGCCGTGTTCCAGGAGCCGCTGAACGGCGAGGAGTACATCGTCCAGGTGTTCGACCGCACGGACGGCGTGTCCGCGAAGAACCCGGAGCGCCGCGACGGCACGCCGACGACGGGCCAGACGACCGCGGGCTGGACGTTCGCGATGCCCGAGTGGCCGATCCCGCCGCCGAAGACGCCGGACGAGATCCTCGTGAACGACATCTGGATCAAGCCCGGCCACAGCTACGAGGTCGTGATCCTCAAGCCGCTCGCGAAGGGTTCGTTCCGCGTGGCCGATGCGCCGGTCGCGACGAAGCCTGAGCCCGCGCCGAAGGGCAAGAAGAAGGGCGGCTGACCGCTCCTCACCCTGAGCGAGCGAAGCGAGTCGAAGGGCTGTTGGACCTGCGTCAGACGTCAAACGTGAAGCAGGTGACGGTCTCGTGGACGCCGTCGATCTGGCGGATCTTCCCGACGACCGTCTCGCCGATCACCTGGATGTCCTTGCCCTCGACGATCGCGATGATGTCGTAGGGCCCGGCGACCGCGTCGGCCTTGGTGACGCCCGGAAGCGCGCGCAGCAAGGAGATGCACGACGTGACCTTGTCGCCGGTGACGTCGATCAGGATGTAGGCACGCGCGCTCACGGGCGCAGCATCCTCTTGCTTGCCCCGGCCCGCCATACGATACTGACGCATCGTTTCTGCAGCCACATCCCGGAAGCGATGCACGCGCTGCCTTCGCAGGCGAGTGACTGGCGCGTTCCGCAGGAAGAAGTCCGGTTCGCTGCTCGCGTGGTGTCGCGACTGCTACTGCGAGTTCCACCGCGCTTACAACCGCGGCTACTACCAGCGCGAGCGCGAGCGCGAACGCTATCGACGTATTCGCCTCGAGCGCCAGCGCAAGATCCGCCTCCTCGTTGCGCGCCTTCGGCATGACCAGCCCTGTGGCGATTGCGGGATCACCTTTCCGTATTTCTTGCTCGAGTTCGATCATGTGCGGGGAAAGAAGGCGTTCGGGCTTGGGCAAGCGCAGACCGTCATGCTGTCGCATGCTCGCCTGCTCGATGAAGCGGCGAAGTGCGAGATCGTGTGCGTGAACTGTCATCGCCGTCGCAGTTTCGAGGCCAATGCATTGAGGAACAATGGCCTAGTCGGGAAGCGGTTGCTTCGCACTCCCGTCGCGATTCTGCGGGCCCTTAAGCGGAGGAGCGTTTGTGCTGACTGCCGCATTCGGCATCCGTATTTTCTTCTCGATCTCGACCACCGTCATGGCAAGACGAAGGCCTTGTCGAGGTTGGTGAATGAAGGCCTCTCGATCGACTCCCTTCGCACGGAACTCGCGAAGTGCGATGTCGTCTGTGCGAACTGCCATAGCTATAGAACGGTCATGCGCCGATATGAGGCGGGTGACCCGACGCTGCTCGCCCTTTGGGACGCTCTCGGGTTCGCTCCGGTTGGCAGGGCGAGGGCTGTGGAGTAAAAAGGACGCGCCGCCGAAGTGATGGAATTGGTTTACATGCGGGTCTCAAAAACCCGTGCTCCCAAAAGGGGCGTGTGGGTTCGAGTCCCACCTTCGGCACCAGGAAACGCAAACGGCCGGAC